>ENA-UOOI01000005-UOOI01000005.1-fermentation-metagenome-genome-assembly--contig:-NODE-5-length-344356-cov-5.526885_pt1 | contig 344356 bp, 319 predicted proteins | sample MGYA00245779_ERZ724027 | MGnify/ENA primary metagenome ERZ724027 (study PRJEB28704, sample SAMN03018318) | fermentation metagenome | biome: anthropogenic terrestrial biome; feature: soil; material...
TATCCGAGGTGGACGTGCCGAGGATGAGGTTCATCGCCGTCACCCGCAAAGGGACTGTGGACAAACGTGCGCAGGAGGCGGCGGAGATCCTGTTCGAAGTTTCTTATGCGGCGAGTATGAGCCCGGCCGAAGAGATACAGCCTGAGGGATACTACGAGTATGAGATCATGCCCTTGGAGGCCCTGTTCGGTTCGAGGGATGTTCTCTTCGACCCACGTAGCAGAGATACATGGGAATGGACCATGATGGTCCGCCAGCCTGAATTCGTGAATGAAAGGTTCTTCGGATCACTCAAGGAGTCGGTGGAAAGGCACAATCCCGAATTGGATGTGAGGTCCGCATATCTCGTTGACATCGAGGAAGGGAGATCGGTGCAGAAGATGCATATCGGCAGTTACCGACTGGTAAAGGAATCCATAGCCGAGATGCTCACATATATGGAAGACAGGGAGTACGTTGCGAACGGCCCCTTTCACGAGATATACCTGACCGATCCCGGCAGAGTGGACGAAAGCAACATCAGGACGATCCTCAGGTTCCCCGTGGCCCCGAGAGCCTTCGATAATGGATAGAAGGAAAAAAGAACGGCGCCATGAGGCGCCTGGGGTTTACTTCTTCTTGCAACCGCATCCGCACTTCTTCGCAGGTTTCTCGTCCTTTGCTTTGTCGGAGGTCTTTGTGTCAGCTTTGCCGCACGCCATCTTTCGTTCACCTCCTCTGCCCCCCGAATTTCATATTCTGCTCATAAATCTATGTCAGCTAAGCGGGATACGGTATCATCACCGCGGGAAGCGCGCTTCACAGAGGAAGGAATGCTGATTAATACGCAGCCTCATACGTCGTTCCATGGCCAAGGAATGCACCGTTAAGGTATGTGCCGGGACCTGCGGGATGATGTCCCGCATCAGAGCGCAGGCTGACGACATGGGAATGGTCACCCTGAAGATCGAGAGCGACTGCCACCACATACTGAAGATGTCTTGGGGTCTGCAGCCCATGTTCCCTTATGGAGAGGTGGAGGCGCCCATGGGGGATACGGAGATATACAAACTGGCTACCAAGAGCCTTCCCCACGCCGCGTGTCCCGTACCGTGCGCAATGATGAAGGCCCTGGAGGTCGCCGGGGACATGGGGATACCCCGTGACGCGGAGATAGTCTTCGAGTGAAATATGTCCTGCATACCGGCTTTTGAGCGGCCATCGCCTGGGAAAGAGTAATTACTTATTGCACCAGGCCCGTGTTCGGCCGACGGTTCGGGTGAATGTCCCGATCCGGGAGTAGGAGCGGCGGGCCCGGCAACCAAAAAGGATACAATGACACTCGCAGAATCTTTCCAAGGAGCAGTCGGTATCGTAGATGAGAACATTTGGTATATAGCGTTCATACTGATCATAGGCGGAGGGATCTTCCTTACCTTCAGCTCGAGATGGATCCAACTCACCAGCTTCGTAGAATCCCTGAGGCTGTCCCTGTTCGGGGCAAGGAAGACCAGTGCTAGGGCGGTGACGTCCTCCGAGGCCTTCTGGGTGGGCATCGGCGCCCGCATAGGCATAGGCAATATCGCCGGTGTCGCCATAGCCATAATAATGGGCGGGGCCGGTGCGATATTCTGGCTGTGGGTATTCGCATTCATAGGCTCCGCCAGCTGTTTCGCCGAATGCACCCTGGGCCAGATATTCAAGGAGAAGAAGTCGGACGGACTGTTCCACGGTGGCCCGGCCTATTACATAAGGGACGGCCTCAAGAGCCCCAGGTTCGCCTCTTTCATCTCGATACTTTTGATCGCCACGTATTCAGTGGGATTCATAGGCATACAGGCCACCAGCGCCAACAGCGCCTTCGTTGCTGCATTCCCCTTCGACGGTAACGATCTCCTCTTCGCGGTGATACTGGCGACGGTCGCCGCTCTCATCATTTACCGTGGCGTCAAGGGCGTTGCCCGGGCATCCGCGAAGATGGTCCCTGCCATGGCCATCATATGGTTCGCCGTTGTGATCGTTACCATCGCATCCAACTGGAGGTTCCTGGATGACGCCGTGGTCATGATATTCGAAGGCGCATTCGGGATGGACAGCATCCTCGGGGGGACGTTGGGCGCCGCGATACTCTGGGGCCTCAAGAGGGGGGTGTTCTCCAATGAGGCGGGCATAGGTTCCGTCCCCAACGTGTCCTCGGCGGCAGACGTGGGTCACCCGGTGGAGCAGGGTCTGGTGCAGAGCTTCGGGGTCTTTATGGATACTCTCATATGCACAGGGACCGCATTCGTCATATTGACGGTGCCGCAACTGGTCACTTCCACAGGTCAGGAGGGAGGAGTCCCGCTTGTGGCGGCGGCACTGAGCGCTGGACCTCTGGGTCAGTATTCCGCCGCTGTGTTGGCAATATTCATCCTGATGTTCGTATTGGCGAGCATCGTAAGCTCCTTCTCTCTGTGCGAGGCCAACGTGAAGTTCCTGACGAACAAGCCGATCTACTCCAAGCTGCTGAAGGTCGTCATAATCTCCACGGTCTTCATAGCGAGCCTCGCGCCGGCAGGCCTGATATGGAGCCTGGCGGATGTTTTCATGGCCATACTGGGGATAAGCAACATGACCGCGGTGCTCCTTCTGAGAGGATACATAGCGGAAGCGCTGAAGGACTACAGAAGGCAAAAGTCCGAGGATAAGGACCCGCTGTTCAGAGTCGGGGATATGCCGCTGGACATATCAGGGATCACGGTCTGGGGAGACAGATCGGGCATAGATCCCGGAACGAAGCCCCGCATAGAGAAGGGATAGTGCAGTTTTCTTCTCCATCTGCTGATGTGTCTGAGAATATAACGGATAAAGACGCCAGAAGTTCGCAGGCCAGACGTTATGGTTTTGCATTTTTTTGCGTAATAAGAGTAATATAGACATTTTAAGGAGGAATATTCTCTTTTTAATCAGTCTCTTGGTAATAAGATAATTAGTATAGAGTGGGCCCGCCCGGATTTGAACCGGAGTCAATGGCTCCCGAAGCCACAAGGATACCAAGCTACCCCACGGGCCCACGTATTTGAGTGGAATGCCATCCCTGATAAAAAGTTGTTGCCCGGTCCCGCTGTATTTCCCAGCCACAGCTGACTGGGGAATCATATGCTTCTCCGGATGTGGTGCTGTCCGGTCCGCTTTCGCAGGTCACGGGTATTGATTTTAGGCCATCATCCGTCTCAGCACGTATTGGAGTATCCCGCCGTTCGCAAGGTACTCGATCTCCGCCGGGACGTCCGCCCTGCACAGAGCATCGAACTCCAGGACCTTCCCGCCCTTGTACGCCTTAACTCTGACGTATCCCTTCGGCTCCAGCCCTTCCAGGTCGATGTCGTAGATCTCCGAGCCGTCCAGTCCCAGGGACTGCGGTGTCTGTCCTTCCAGGAACTGCAACGGGACTATGCCCATTCCTACAAGGTTAGATCTGTGTATCCTCTCGAAGGATTCCGCGATGACGGCCCTGACGCCGAGGAGCAGGGGTCCCTTTGCGGCCCAGTCCCTTGAGCTCCCGGTACCGTATTCCTTACCAGCGATCACGATCAAAGGTGTCCTCTCTTCCGAGTACTTGACCGATGTCTCGAATATCGTGTCCACGGAGCTGTCCGGGAAGAACTTGGAGCGGCTGCCCTCGCTTCCCGGGACTATCAGGTTCTTCAGGCGCACGTTAGCGAAGGTGCCTCTGACCATAACCTCGTGGTTGGCCCTGCGTGATCCGTAGGAATTGAAGTCCTTCTTCTCCACACCCTTCGATATCAGGTACCTCCCTGCATCCGAGCTTTCACCGAATGATCCGGCGGGAGAGATGTGGTCAGTGGTTATGGAATCCCCGAGCTTCGCAAGGCATCTGGCCCCGTGGATGCTCTCGATCCCCGGTTCTTCGAATATGTTGTCGAAGAAAGGGGGATTGCGTATGTACGTCGATCCTTCGTCCCATTTGAACAGTGGCGATCCGCTGACAGGCACGGCCTTCCATCTGTCTGAGCCTTCGAACACGTTGCCGTACTCCTTAGAGAAGGCTTTGGGTGTCACATGCTCTCTCATGATCTCATTTATCTCGGCGTCAGAGGGCCATATGTCCCGTAGGAAGACCTCCCTGCCGTTCACGCGGCCCAAGGGTTCATTCTCCATGTCGATGTCCACACGGCCGGCTATGGCGAAGGCCACCACCAAAGGTGGGGAAGCAAGATAGTTCGTCTTGACAAGGGGATGGATCCTCCCTTCGAAGTTCCTGTTGCTTGAAGCTATGGCGGCAACGGCAAGTTTCCCTTCGGTTATCTCCTTCGAGACATCGTCAGGCAGAGGTCCGCTGTTGCCTATGCATGTCATGCAGCCGTAGCCGCACACTCCGAAGCCGAGTTCCTCCAGGTATGGCAGCAGCCCCGATCCCGAAAGGTACTCTGTCACTACCTTGGATCCGGGGGCCAGGGAGGTCTTCACCTTGCTGCCTACCGTTAGCCCCGCTTTGCGGGCATTCTTCGCCAGGAGCCCGGCGGAAATCATGACCGACGGGTTCGCAGTGTTGGTGCATGAGGTTATGGACGCTATGACCACCGAACCGTCTCCCAGCGCATCTCCCGCAGGGGACCTGGCCTCTTCTATTCCCAGGTCCTTCATGGCATCTGCGAATCTGTTCTTCATCTTATTGAGGGGTATCCTGTCCTGGGGCCTCTTGTGCCCGGCAAGGCACGGTTCCACGGTGCTGAGGTCCAGTTCAACGATGTCGGTGTACTCCGCTTCGCCCTCGTACCAGAGCTTCTGCTCCTTCGTGTACTTCTCGACGGTATCGATATGCTCCGGGGACCTTCCCGTGAGCCTGAGATAATCTATCGTTTTCGCATCGACGGGGAAGAATCCCATGGTGGCCCCGTACTCCGGGGCCATGTTGGCGATCGTCGCCCGGTCTGCCAGTTCCAGGTCGCTGTAGCCGGGGCCGAAGAATTCAACGAATTTGCCTACGACGCCCTTCTTCCTGAGGATCTCCACTATCGTGAGCACAAGGTCGGTGGCGTTCACGCCCGCTTTCAGCTTGCCCGTGAGCCTGAATCCTATGACCTCCGGGACGTTTATGTAGCTGGGCTGTCCCACCATGACCGCCTCCGCTTCAATGCCGCCCACACCCCAGCCGACAACGCCGAGGCCGTCTATCTGCGTGGTGTGGGAATCTGTGCCGAAGCATGAGTCAGGGTATGCGGTCTTCTCGCCATCTTTCTCGATGACATGCACCAGCGGCGAAAGGTACTCGAGGTTCACCTGGTGGCATATCCCGTTGCCCGGGGGCACCACACGGAAGTTGTCGAAGGACATCTGGGCCCATTTGAACAGGGCGTACCGTTCTGCATTCCTTTCGAACTCCAGTTCTTCATTGAGCTCTATGGCGTCGGGCCTGCCGGAATGATCTGTCTGAATGGAATGATCTATGACCAGATCGACGGGGACGAGAGGATTGATCAGTTTCGGATCCTTTCCCAGAGCCTCGACGGCCGCTCTCATGGATGCCAGGTCCGTCACCGCTGCGCCGCCGGTCAGATCCTGCAGCAATACTCGTGCGGGTATCCACGGGATATCCTTTCCCGTATCGGCCGTGGGGCTCCAGGATGCGATCGTCATGACGTCATCGTCGGTTATCGTCCTGTCGTCCCTCTGCCTGAGAATGGATTCGACTATGACGCGTATGGAGTAAGGCATCTTGCCGATGTCCTTTATGACGCCCTTCTTCTCAAGCTCCCTGAGCGAGAATATTGTCAGTTCTCCCTCGGCCGTTTGGATCCTCTTCTTGCAGTCTCCTATCCTCATGTCCGTTACCCTAAAGGGTATTTACGAAGCTTATATCAATCTTTACCGAACCGATGATATAAGCATGGGCAGATAGCGAAGCATGGGCTTGGACACGGGCATCCTGATATGGATCCAGGATAACATGAGGTCCGCGGCCGGCGATGCGGTCATGGAGTTTTTCTCTCACAGTGCCGATCTCTCCCTGATCTGGGTGTTGATAGGTGTCGTTCTGTTGCCGGACAAACGTACCCGAAGGATGGGCCTGGTGGTTCTGGCCTCTATGGCGCTATGCTATGTCCTTAACGATCTGGTGCTGAAGGAGATCTTCGAAAGACCGCGTCCTTTCGTCGCAATCGAAGAGTATTTTCCGTTGGTCGATGCGCCGGGATACTCTTTTCCTTCAGGGCATGCATCGAGCTCTTTCGCCGCAGCCACGGCAATACTGTTGCACAACAGGAAGGCGGGCGCTTTGGCGATGATATACGCGCTAATGGTGGCATTCTCCAGGCTGTATAATTTCGTGCACTATCCTTCCGACGTGATCGCCGGGGCCCTGCTGGGCATAGCCTGCGCTGTGTCAGTGTTCCTTATTGCAGAGAAAATGTATCCCGCCGGGGGCTCTGCCTCCGGCGGGCAATGAGTTTCAATCCTTCTTAGCCTTCTTGTCTTCCTTGTCCCATTCATCGAAGAGCTCGGCAAGCCCCCTCTTGGCGGCAGACCATGAGGGCACTCCTCCGGTGAGAACGGCCACCTGCATGGCCTCTATGATCTCTTCCCTGGTCGCGCCGTAGTTCTTTGCCACCTTGGCCTGGGGATAGACACAGTCGTCGCACATCCTGACCGCTACGCAGGCAAGGGCGATGAGCCTCTTGGTCTTCTTGTCCAACGCACCGTCCTTCAGGATGACCTCGTCCATGGTGTTTATCAGTTTCACGAACTCGGGGTTCTGATCCCTTATGGCCCTTAGGGTCTTGGGAGCGAAACACCCCATCTTGGCACGCATGTTCTCGAATGATTCCTCGCTGTTTAGTGATCTTTCGCAGTCCATGGAGTCATCACCTGTTTGCGGATTATTTATACAGAGCGGTCTTACACAATCATATGTCCGCGATACCGAAGGATGTGTCCGAGAAGCTCGTAATCGTCCAAAGGGCCCTCTTCGAGAAAAGGATACCGGCCATAATCCTCATGGAAGGCGGGAAGAGCGCAATGGTGGACCGCATCACGTCAGAGGTCCTGGGCGCTTTGGAGCCCAGGGGTGTGGAGTATCATCACTTCAAAGCGGAAGGCAAGAGGAGCAGCCCCTTCTCCACCATGGAGTACATAACAAGATCCCCGGCAAAGGGAACGATCTCCTTCTACGACAGGGGATGGTACAGCGACATCATGGACTGCACAGGCAAGAAAAGATGTGACGAGGATGAGAAGCTTGTGGAGGTCTCCAGGATGGAGCGGTACCTGATCGAGAACGGGGTGGTCATCGTCAAGATCTTCATGGACGAGGCGGAGGATGCGGCGGAGAAGTATGCGGACACATATCCTATGGTCCTGGACATGGATTGCGGATACCTGACGGATGACATAGACCATAAGGAGATGGGCATAGACGACGATGAGGTGGAGGCGATGCTGAGTGCCAGTAATACCGTTTATGCTCCGTGGGACAGAGTGGGTGTAGAGGATTTCGAGATCACGGCAGAGACAGTTGCCAGAGCAATAATCAAGAGGCTGGAGAACAGGCTGCAGTACGGGATCATTCCTGAGGACTGCCCCGTGCTGGAGCAGTATCTGAATCCCCGGGAGGATGCGGATCTAACGGCGGAGGCTGAGGATTACGATGATTCGCTTGTGAAGAAGCAGGCGAAGCTGGCGGAGATGCAGTGCAAACTGGCCAGATCCAAACACTCCCTGGTGGTTATCTTCGAAGGCTGGGATGCCTCTGGCAAGGGGAGCACCATAAGAAGGGTCACGGGAGCACTTAATCCCCGGGGATACAGCGTTGTCCCGGTGAAGGCGCCTACCGAGGAGGAGCTGTCGCGGACATATCTTTGGAGGTTTTGCGCAAATCTGCCGCGTCCGGGCCGCATAACGATATTCGACCGCAGCTGGTACGGGCGGATGATGGTAGAAGCTGTGGAAGGGCTGTGCACGGAAACGGAGTATTGCCGTTCCGCCAACGAGATAAACGCATTCGAGAAGGCGTTGGTGAATTCGGGCGCGGCCTTGGTGAAGATCTGGTTGGAGATAAGTCCCCAAGAGCAGCTGAAGAGGTTCAGGGCAAGGGAGGAGGACCCTATGAAGAGATGGAAGATCACCGAGGAGGACTGGCGCAACCGCTCGAAGTGGGATATCTATGACCGTTATGTGAACAGTATGATGAGGCAGACCAATACGCCTTGGGCCCCATGGACCGTCATAGAGTCTGAGGACAAAAAATATGGCAGGCTCAAGGTACTGGATACTCTTATTGATGCTCTGGAGAGAGCGTTGGATTGATACCGTTTCGTCATTCGACGAATAAGATATACGTCAGTTTTATATAGGGTTGCCCTATAGCATAGGCCATGGCCCAGGAACTCGAGGAGAAGATGGCTGGCGAGGTCGCCATGTCAGCGGATCCCGGCAAGACCATGCGCAAATGGAGAGAGGAGTTCGACCTCTCCCAAAGCAGGGTCGCCGATGCCATGGGCGTCTCCTGTTCCGTCATAAGCGACTACGAGTCCGGAAGGAGAAAGTCCCCCGGCGTCGCATTCGTCAGGAAGTTCGTCGGGACCCTTTTGGACCTGGACAGGGAGGTCGGTTCCCCGACCATAACCAAGTATATGCCCAACGAGAGGGACGCCTGCATCATCGCGATGGAGGAGTTCCGGGAGGGAATACCTATAAGCGAGTTCGTGAAAGCTGTGAACGGAACCTATCTGGCACCTTCGCAGTCCTCTGAGAAGAAGGTCTACGGGTACACCATATTGGATTCCCTGAAGGCCATAATGAATCTCAGTTCGGGGGATTATGTAAAGATATACGGATGGAGCACGGACAGGGTACTGATCTTCACTGACGTGCATTACGGCCGCTCGCCTATGGTGGCGATAAGGGCCCATCCGCTGACGCCGGCCATGGTCATGTACCAGAAACCGGACAAGATCGACGAGCTGGCCATAAGGCTGGCCAAGCTGGAGGGCATACCTCTGGTCTCCACAGATCTGGAGATCGGGGAGTTGATAAAGATTTTCAAGAGAATGGAAGAGGGGATGTAATGGACGTAGGAATCGTAAGTTACGGGGCATATGTGCCCAGATACAGGATAACCCCCGAGGAGATCGGGAAGGTCTGGGGAGAGGACGGCAAGGCCATGGGCAAAGGTTTGTTCATAGTGCAGAAATCTGTGCCTGCGCCGGACGAGGATGTGGTCACTATCTCAGTGGCAGCCGCCAGGGCCATGATGGCCAGGACGGACGTGGACCCCAGGGAGATAGGCGCGCTTTACGTAGGGTCGGAATCACATCCGTATGCGGTGAAACCAACCTCCACGATCGTGGCCGAGGCCATAGAGGCAACGCCGGACCTCACGGCCGTGGACATGGAATTCGCCTGTAAGGCCGGAACAGCCGGAATACAGGCCTGCATGGGCCTTGTGGGCTCCGGCATGATCGAGTACGGGGTTGCCATAGGCGCCGACACATCCCAGGGAGCACCGGGGGACGCTCTGGAATACTCGGCCTCTGCAGGCGGTGCGGCCTACCTCATAGGCAAGAAGGACATCATCGCAAAGATCAACAGGACCATCAGCTACACCACGGATACCCCCGACTTTTGGCGCAGGGAGGGCCAGCCCTACCCCAGCCACGGAGGGAGATTCACCGGGGAGCCGGCATATTTCAGGCACATTACCAACGCGACCCAGAGGCTTCTGGCGGACGCAGGCACCAAGCCCGAGGACTACAAGTACGCGGTCTTCCACCAGCCGAACGGCAAATTCCCGACAAGGGTCGCAACCATGATGGGATTCACGGATGCCCAGATAGAGAAGGGACTGATGACCCCATACATAGGCAACACATACAGCGGTGCGGTCCCGATAGGTCTGGCATCCGTTCTGGATGTGGCAGAGCCAGACGACAGGATACTCGTCGTTTCTTACGGATCAGGCGCAGGCAGCGATGCCTTCGACATAACCGTCACCGACCGTATAAAGAAGTACAAGAGGGACGCCGCGCCCACGGTCGCCAAGATCATCGGCAACGTCAAGAACATTGACTATGCCACTTACGCCAAGTACAAGGGCAAGATAGTGATGAAGGAGGAATCTTCATGAGGGATGTAGCCATAATCGGAGTCGGAGTCACCAAATTCGGTGAGCTCTGGGACAAGTCCTTCAGGGACATAGGTGTTAACGCAGGAATGCTGGCCATGGCGGATGCCGGTCTCTCGGGAAGCGAGGTGGACGCCCTCTTCATAGGGAATATGTCCGCTGGCCGCTTCATAAATCAGCAGAACATCGGTGCCATGATAGCCGACTACGCAGGATTCGCCCTCAACCACATACCCTCGACCAGGATAGAGGCCGGGGCCGCCTCCGGAGGCATAGCCTTCAGACAGGGAGTAATGGCGGTCGCATCCGGAATGCATGACGTAGTGGTTGTCGGAGGGGCGGAGAAGATGACTGACGTGGATGATGCATCCTCCAACTCGATTCTCGATTCAACCGCGGACCAACAGTGGGAAGCATCCATGGGAGCTACCATGGCATCTCTCTTCGCCATGATAGCCAGGAGGTACATCCATGAGGGATTGGCCACCAGGGAGGAGATCGCTTCCGTTTCTGTGAACGGCCACGCCCACGGGGCGCTGAATCCGAATGCTCAGTTCAGGAAGGCGATAAAGCTTGAGAGTGTTCTGAGATCCGGCATGGTCGCAGACCCTCTGGGTCTTTTCGACTGCGCACCCATATCCGACGGCGCTGCCGCAGTGATACTCTGCCCGATGGAAAAGGCCCGAGAGTATACCGACAATCCGGTGAGAGTTGCCGCCGTTACTCAGGCAAGCGACACACTGGCACTGTTCCAGAGGGACAGCATAACCTCTTTCGCATCATCCAGAATGGCAGCGGAAAGGGCATTCAAAGCCGCGAAGCTGTCCCCTTCGGACATATCCGTTGCGGAGGTCCACGACTGCTATACCATAGAAGGTCTCATGGCCGTAGAGGATCTGGGACTTTATGAGAGAGGTAACGGAGGCAAGGCCTTCCTGGAGGGGCAGACGCTCTTCGACGCAGGCAAGGTCGCCATCAACACGTCCGGGGGATTGAAGGCCCGCGGCCACCCCATCGGAGCCACAGGCGTGGCCCAGGTCGTGGAGATCGCGGAGCAGGTCAGAGGCACCGCGGATAAAAGACAGGTGAAAGGAGCCAGATACGGCATGACCCTGAACCTCGGGGGAACGGGCTCCGCAGCGACCGTATCGATATTGGAGGGGATCTGAATGCCATCCACAGCAAGGGAGTGGAGAGAGATACCGGGAAGGTACAACATCAAAGGGTCCAAATGTCCAGAGTGCGGGAAGGTCTTCTTCCCCAAGCGCAGCATGTGCCCTCAGTGCCGCAGAGCCAGCATAGGTAAGATGGCTGAGTATAAGGTAGAAGGGAAAGGAACCGTCTACACATACTCCATTGTCTACGATGCTCCCGCGGCCAATAAGCGCATGAAGCCCTACGCCGTCGGTATGATAAGGACTGATGACGGGGTGCTGCTGACGGCGCAGATAGTGGATGCGAACCTTGAGGACATCAAGATAGGAATGCGTGTCCAGGCTGTTCTCAGGAAGATCGACGAGGACGGCCCCAGCGGCGTGATCCATTACGGGTTCAAATTCGCGCCCTGTGAATAAGGTCTCTCCGAAACCTCTTAGAAATCACTTCTTTTCTATTTCCAGCATAGCCACAAGCTCAAGTGCCAGTGATTCCGGGTCTATACCTTTCCCGTAGCGGTCTATCCCGAGAGCCCTCGCCTTGCTGACGTTCGCTTCCAGGATATCGTCGCACCTCTCGGCATCAATGGCCTCCAGTCTCAGGTCGCTTAAACTGATGACGACAGCAGCCACTGGTTTGTCGGGATCCTTGGGATTCATCTTCTTCATGGCCTTGGAGATCTGCCTTTCACCCGCGGCGTAGAGTATCATCTCGGTGGCAAGCGTCTTGGACCTGTTGGTGCCGTTGCTGAAGGCCCTGGCGGCATGTTCGGCGGCGGAGAGCAGATGCGCCGGACCGCAGACCATATCGGGATCGAAGAGGACAGCGTCCCCCCCAAGAGAGCGAAAATGATCCACTGTTGCGGAGAAAGGCCGCCCGCCAGTCAGACCGACCACGGAGAAGTCCATGCCGACGACAATACCGTATTCGTTTTTAACATATCCCGCCTGCGTGAATAGCTTTATGAACTTTCCAGGAGTACGAGGGGCATAGGACAGAGTGGTCAAATGGGAGAATGGGTAAAGGTTTCTGCTCCGGCTACTATCTCGAACATAGGTCCAGGCTTCGACATATTCGGCATGGCTCTGCAGGAGCCATTCGATATCATAGAGGCCAGGAAGATCGATTCCGGCGTCAGGATAACCGGCGTATCGGGACCGGGCTCGGACACCATACCGTGCGATTCGAAGCTTAACTCCGTCGGGATAGCGGCAGAAGAGGTCCTCAGGAGGACCGAGGCTGATTTCGGTATAGAGCTCAGGATAAAGAAGGGCATAAGGCCCTGCAGCGGTATAGGTTCGTCCGGGGCATCTGCAGCCGGCGGGGCATATGCAGCCCATCTTCTCACCGGGGAGAAGCTTACGGAGAGGGAACTGGTGCTTTGCGCCGCCCATGCAGAGGACGTGACCTCCGGCGGATTCCATGCAGATAATGTGGCGCCGTGCATAATGGGCGGTTTCACTATGATAAGATCATATGAGCCCTTTGAGGTCGTATCCATAGAGCCACCTAAGGACCTGGGCGTGGTAGTGGCCATGCCCGACGTTCTTGTGGCGACGAAGGAGAGCAGAAGGGTCCTGCCCCACAACGTGTCTGTGAAGGATCTTGTGTTCCATGTCGGCAATGCGTCCTGTATGGCCTATGCAATGACCGTGGGGGACATAGATCTCATAGGAAGATCCGCCCAGGACTCGGTCTTCGAACCCGCCAGGACGCATCTGGTGCCATATCTCAAAGAGGCCGAGAAAGTCGCGATGGGCCTGGGTGCGAAAGCATCCTTCCTCGGAGGTTCCGGACCGTGCGTCATATCCTTCTTCAACAAGAGGGAGACCGACGGCAAGGCCATTGCGGACGGTATTGTCGGCCTTTACAAAGAGAAGGGCATGAGGTGCGACTCATGGATAACCGCTTGGGGAAAAGGATGCAGGAAGGTCTGAAAATGGCTGCTCACAAGATTATGTGCTGGGACTGCGGACGGGAGGTCACGGACATGTACGCTTACACATGCCCTGATTGCGGCGGTCTGCTTACTATCAAAATGGACTTGGAGCCTCTGAAGGAGATGTCTCCGGAGGATCTCCGCTCTGCGCCGCTGGGTGTGTGGAGGTATGCTCCTTTCATGCCCGTGGACAAGAAGAATGCCGTGACGATTCAGGAAGGAGGCACACCTCTTTACAGGACATTGGCCCTCGGAAAGGAGATCGGCATAAAGGACCTGTACGTGAAGTACGAAGGCGCCAATCCCACCGGGTCGTTCAAGGATCGCGGAATGACGATAGGTGTCTCCCATGCGGTGGAGATAGGCGCCAAGATCGTGGGCTGCGCATCCACAGGCAACACATCCGCCAGCCTTGCCGCGTATGCGGCCAAGGCCGGGCTCAAGTGCGCCGTGTTCCTGCCCTCCGGCAAAGTGGCCGCAGGTAAGCTGGCACAGGCGATGTTCTTCGGGGCGAAAGTGCTTTCCATAGACGGCAACTTCGATGACGCTTTAGATCTGGCAAGGAAGATGTCCGAGATGAGGGCGATATATCTGCTGAATTCGATCAATCCCTATCGTCCTGAAGGTCAGAAGTCGGTGCTCTTCGAGATAATGGACCAGCTGAATTATGATATCCCAGATAGGATAATACTCCCGGTAGGCAATGCCGCCAACATATGGGCGGTATATAAGGGCCTCAAGGAGCTTATGGAGATCGGCTGGATAGACAGGATGCCCATGCTCACGGGAATACAGGCCTCAGGCTCCATGCCGGTGACCAAGGCATTCAGCGAAGGTGCCGAGGACTTCGTCCCGGAGCAGAACCCGGAGACGGTGGCCACAGCGATCAGGATAGGCAACCCCATCAGCGGGAGGAAGGCCCTGAGGGCGATATACGACACCAACGGATATTCTATTTCCGTGACGGATGAGGAGATCATCGCTGCACAGAAGCTCTTGGGAAGGAAGGAAGGAGTGGGCGTGGAACCCGCATCCGCAGCGTCCGTCGCAGGTGCCAAAAAGCTCAGGGATATGGGCATAATCGACCCGTCCGAACGTGTTGTGTGCATATGCACAGGCAACGCTCTGAAGGACCCGGACACGATAATCAGCAACTGCGAGAAGCCCGTTTCCTGCGCCAACGACCTGGAAGCGGTAAGGAAGGTACTGGGTGCTTAGAATTCCGACAGGCGGGATTGCTTAACTTCCGCGGGGACAGGTGCATCCTCCGGAAGAGGCATCTCCTCAGGCGGCGAGCCAACATGCTCCTTCAGGCTCCTGGCCAGAGCTGGTCCTATCTTGGGCAGGGCCGCAAGCTTCCCCACGTCGACGTACATAAGGTCCGCAGTGTTCCTTATGCCGGCATCGAAAAGGGACCTGGCTCTCACCCTCCCTACTCCCTTGAGGGACACCAGTTCGATGAGCTCTGATTTCACCCCGTATCTGAGCCTCGTCATCATAGGCCTCATCCTCTTCTCGGCAGGGGGATTGAACAGGCGGGCGATCTCCGTCATGGCGTACATCAACCATTCCGCTTTCTCGACCCTTGATCTGATATCCCCGGGCCCTATGCCCATGCTGTCGGTTATGGTGTCCTCGTCGACCTCGCTCATCCAGTTATCCAGGAGAACAGCCGTCTTAAGGGCGGCCATGAACAGCTCCATCGAGTAATTGTCATCCTCATCAGCGTCGGTCAGGAAACGGCCGCTGTACTTCTCCTCTAAGGCGAACAGGCCGTCCATATCCTTCTTGCGTGGGTAAAGGGTCATCACATCAGGGGTGGAGGCGATGGCGTGAAGGATCAGTATGTCGTCCGTATCCTGTTTCATCTTCATCACGGCGTCTCTCAGGATCACCGCTGATTTCGGATCTATGTACAGGTCGGAGACCCTCTTCCCGAAGGGCAGCACTGTAACGCTGTCGTTCCCCGATCTCTGCACCATCCCTTCGGATGCAAGGAAATCCACAACATTCTCCACCGCGCTCTCGACGCCCAACATCGAGGACTCGCTGCCGAAGAAGGTGTCGCCGATGAAATCTACTATATCCTCTTCAGATCCCACGTCCCCTGTGGCTATAAGACCCAATATGTGGCTTCTGAGCACTATCTCGTTACCGAGCTTCGACATGATGTTCTCCGAGCTGCACCTGACGTAGTCGTTCATCAGATGCCTTGCATCGTCCTCGTTCTTGGCGATGAGAACCGACTCGCCGTAAGGATCGTAGCCCGGCCTTCCCGCTCTTCCGCACATCTGCTTGATCTCCATCACAGGTATTGGTGAGTAGCCCGAGTTCGACTCGAATCGTCCGGTGTCCCGGACGACCACTCTTCTCGCAGGGAGGTTTATTCCTGCGGCCAGGGTCGGAGTGGCAAATATGCATTTTATCTCGCCTTTCCGGAATGCATCCTCCACATACCTCCTCTGAGAATACGTCAGGCCTGCATTGTGGAATGCCACACCGCATTTCACGCAGGATGCCAGTTTCTTGCCGAAAGATGTCGTGTCCGCATCCCCCTCCAGCAATCTGACGTCCTTTTCGCTGAGGGGGTTTGGGCTCAGTTCCCGCATGTCCTTGGAATGCTTGGATGCCAGAGACTCGGTGGACCTTCTGGAGTTGACGAATACTATGCATTGTCCTCCCTTCCTTACAGTGTCAGCTACGATCATCCAGAGGGGCTCCTTTCCCTCGCCTATGATCACGTCGTCGTGGCCGTCGAAGAATATGCGGCCGTCCAGGAATACGCCCTCCTTAAGAACTGTGGGGCGCCATTCGCTTGTAACGAGGTCCGCATCCAGCCACATCGCCAGATCTCGGGCGTTGGATATCGTTGCCGAGAGGGCTATTACCTGCAGGTCCCTGGACTTCCTGATCATCTTCGTCAGGGCCACCTCAAGGGTCGGCCCTCTTCCGGGATCGTGTATCAGGTGTATCTCATCGGCTATCACCAATCCGACCTCTTCCATCCAGGCACTCCTATGGCGCATAAGGGAGTCCGCCTTCTCGGAAGTGGCAACGACTATGTCCGCATCCTGTATCCGTCTGTCCTCTGAATCCAGATCCCCGGTGCTCATGACAACTTTTATCCCGAGGTCCGCGAAGCTGTCCAGATCGTCCCTTTTCTCGGATGCGAGGGCCTTGAGAGGTACTATGTACAGAACCTTCCTGTGCCTTTCGAGAACAGTCTTCAATGCCGCCGCGTATCCGATAAAGGATTTCCCGCTTGCGGTCGGTATGGAAACTACGAGATTCTTACCGGACAGGGCCTTGGGCACGGCTTCCGCCTGAGGCGGATAGAGTTCATCGAATCCCTGACGCTTCAAAGCATCCAGGGCCTCTCGGGGCAGGTTCAGCTCGTCCGTTCTCACGGACAATCCCAATCCGTCTGACCTATATATGCATTAACATCTTCACAGTGCCAGCATAAGATATTCCCTTTCATGGATGACCGTCATTATTCTTCGTTCGCAGACAACCCTTTTTATACGACCGCACGCTAACTATTGAAAGCGGGGTATTATATTGGAAGAGAAGAGGAGAGAGGAGATCGGGCCCGTCGACGAGTGGATCGAGGATCAGGATTTCAATACCACTGAAGAGATCCACATACCCGAGATCATGGCCGACCAGGTCATAGGCCAGGATGAGGCGGTACAGGTCATAAAGAAGGCCGCTGCCCAGAAGAGGCATGTGATGCTCATAGGGGAGCCCGGCACCGGGAAGTCAATGCTGGCCAATTCGATGGTGGAGTTCCTTCCTCAGGGCGAGCTCCAGGACGTCATCGCATATCACAACCCCGAGGACTATAACGAACCGCGGATAAGGGTGCTTCCCGCAGGGAAGGGAAGGCCCATAGTCAACGAGCAGAAGACACTGGCCGCAGAGGCGAAGCGCCAGAAGAATTCTTCTTTCCTGTTCCTCGTCTTCGGTGTGGTAATGCTCGGTGTAGTTTACTACCTTTTCACAAGGGATTCGATGCTCCTCTGGATATCCATACTCGTGGCATTCTTCCTGTATCTAGTCATGAGGAATCCCAACGCTCAGAGGCAGGAGATAGTCATAGTACCCAAGCTGCTGATAGGGCATGAGTTGAATGATAAGCCCCCCTTCGTAGATGCGACCGGGTCCCACTCCGGTTCTCTGCTGGGGGATGTCAGGCACGACCCGTTCCAGTCCGGAGGATTGGAGACGCCCTCCCATGACAGGCTTGAGGTGGGCGCCATACACAAGGCCAACAAAGGCGTTCTGTTCATAGACGAGATAAACATGCTGAGGATGGAGTCCCAGCAGGCCATACTCACGGCGATGCAGGAGAAGCGCCTGTCCATAACCGGGCAGAGCGAGAGGTCCTCCGGGGCCCTCGTGAAGAGCGAGCCCGTGCCCACGGATTTCGTTCTCGTATGCGCAGGGAACCTGGACGCTCTGGAGGGAATGCACCCAGCCCTCAGGTCCAGAATAAGAGGTTATGGTTATGAGGTCTACATGAAGAACACCATGGACGACTCGGACGAGAACCGCAAGAACATAATCCGCTTCGTTGCCCAGGAGATAAGGAAGGACGGGAAGATCCCCGCCTTCAGCAAGTACGCGGTGGCCGAAGTGATAAGGGAGGCTCAGCGCCGTGCGGGAAGCAAGGGCAAGCTCACCCTCAGATTCAGAGAGCTGGGCGGCCTGGTCCGCGTGGCCGGGGACGTCGCAGTGGCAAGGAGCGCCAAGGTCGTCACCCGTGAGGACGTGGAAACCGCAAGGAACACCGCGAAGAGCCTCGAGAACCAGATAGCCGACCGTGTCGTGGAGAGCCACAAGAACTACAATCTGTTCAAGTCCGAAGGTTCATCCGTCGGAATGATCAACGGGCTGGCAGCTTTGAACGGCTCATCGACCATGTCCGAGTTCGCAGGCGTTGTGCTCCCGATAGTAGCGGAGGTCGCGCCATCTCAGACGAAGAAGGGCGGCAAGATAATAGCCACCGGAAAGTTGGGAGAGATAGCCAAGGAGTCCGTGGAGAACATATCCGCCGTCATCAAGAAGTACACGATGACGGACATCACCGATTCAGACATACACATACAGTTCATCGGCACCTATGAAGGCGTGGAAGGGGACAGCGCGTCGATAACCATAACGACCGCAGTGATCTCCGCAATGGAGGGAATACCGATAGATCAGACCATGGCGATGACCGGCAGTCTGAACGTTCGCGGAAAGGTTCTCCCCGTCGGCGGTATAACCGCCAAGCTGGAAGCTGCTGCGGAAGCGGGCATGAAGAGAGCCATAATCCCCAAGGAGAATGAGAAGGACGTCATGATCCAGGCGAGATACTACGACAGGATGGAGATAATCCTCGTAGAGAATCTGAGGGATGTGCTGGAGTACGCGTTGAAGGACGGGGATAAGAAGGATCAGTATCTGAAGAAGCTGCTGCCTCTGACCGAGAACGGGAAGTCCACTGCCAGGAAGCTCGTGCCCCCGGCGATCTCGGAGGACAGGATAAGGGTAAAAGGAGTCCCGTCGGTCCACACCGAAAACATGATCAGCCAGACCAGCTCAGAGGAAGTGCCAGTGATGAAATCCGATAAGGTTAAGGATCCAGGTCCCGCACCCCTGTGACTGAAAAGATAAATAATATCCGAATAATCTCGGGAACATGGACAGACGGGAAGCGGCATCCGTAGCTTTGCTGACCTCGGCGATTCTGATAGCCTCAGAGGCTCTGCTGGGCTATACGACAGTAAGCCTTGTGGCCCTTGCGGCGGTGCTGCCGCTGATCCTCATCGGAAGCTATCTTCTCACAGGGAAAGGCTCGAAAGCAGTCTCCGGTCTCAACACCGCATCCCCTGAGAGGCTGGCGAAGATAAATGTCAAAGAGGTGACGAAGGCCGCGGGGGCCTTCGTCATCGTTCTGTCTGTGCTGATCTATCTTTTCATGAAGACCATACAATTCGATCCTGCGCGATCCTGGGTCTTTTTGGTGGCGATCCTCTTGTTCACTGCGATAGCCCTGATATACATAAACAGGGCCGAGAGGTTCAAGAGGAGACCCGGGGATCCGGAACAGGAGGAATTCAAACCTCTGAGCAGGAAGACGGTTGCGGCGATACTTCTGTCGACGATCGCATTGCTGAGCGTCACAGTCCTGCTAACTTTCTCGGGAAGCGTGAACGTTTCGGTGGGAGAAACACACCTCTCCGTAGAATCGTTCATGGTGGACGAGACCATAGCCTATTCGGAGATATCAAGCGTAGAGATCATAGATGATTTCCGGGCGGGGCACCGTGTGATGGGATTCGGCGGATTCAGCATTCAGAGCGGAGAGTTCTCCAACGATATGTTCGGGGACTACACTCTCGCCAGGTACACTGATGTGGGGAAGGTCGTGGCGGTTCACCATTCCGGAGGGGTCCTGGTCTTCAACCAGAACAGCGACGCCGCCACATCAGCAGCCTATGATCAGCTGATATCCAGGTTGCCTTAGTCTTTGACGTAAGCGCTGGCATAGAAGGCAGATATGGCCTTGTACAGCATGTACACGTCCGCCTTCGAGACCACTTCCATGGGAGCGTGCATCGAAAGCACCGGAACTCCCATATCCACAGTATCCAGGTTGTGAACGGAAATCTCGGAAGCTATGGTGCCGCCACCGCCGATGTCGACTTTGCCGAGCTCCCCGACCTGCCAGGGGATCTTGTTCTCATCCAGTATCCTGCGCAGGAAGCCCATGGTCTCCGCAGACGCATCGTTGGTGCTGTATTTCCCCCTGGAGCCGGTGTACTTGGAAACGACGGGCCCTCTGTTCAGGAAAGAGCAGTTGTTCATCTCGAAGACCTCGGGGAAGGCCGGGTCCACCGCCGCATTGACATCGCAGGACAGGCAAACGGATTTCTGAAGAACATGCCTGCTCTCTGCGCCGTAGACGGATACGAAGTCCTCCAGGAAGTCTCTGAAGAAAGTCGATCTCATCCCTGTATTGCCGTCAGATCCCGTCTCCTCCTTGTCAGCGAATACGGTTATGGTGGTGTACTCCTGATCCTTCGTATCTATCTCGGCCATGAGGTTCGAGTAGGCGCATACCCTGTCGTCCTGACCGTAGCCTATGATCATGGACCCGTCGAATCCCAGGTCCATGGGCTTGCAGGAAGGAACGGCGCAGAGCTCGGCAGACAGGAAATCGCTTTCCGTTATGCCGTACTTCTCGTGCATTATACTCATCACGTTGAGCTTGACCTTCTCAGATACTTTATCGTCGGGATATGTCCAGCATCCGGCGAGTATGTTCATCTGCTCTCCTTCCAGAGCCTCGGCCATGGGCTTCTTCATCTGGTTCTGTGCCAGGTGAGGCAGGAGGTCGGTGACGCAGAAGCGGGGCTCGTCCTCCTTCTCGCCTATGGAGATCTTCACGGTGCTCCCGTCCTTGAGACACACGACGCCGTGGAGGGAGAGAGGGATCGCGAACCACTGATATTTCTTTATCCCGCCGTAATAGTGTGTTTTGAAGTAGGCCATACCCATGCTCTCGAACAGAGGATTGGGTTTGAAATCCAGTCTGGGGCTGTCTATGTGGCTGACACCTATGCGGGCACCCTCCGATATCTCCCTCCTGCCGACGGTCACCATGATGAGGGTCTTCCCTCTGTTGACCATGTAGACCTTGTCGCCGGCAACGTATTCGGTGCCGTGCCTGAATTCTTTATAGCCCTTCTTTTCGAGCATCGGAACGACATAGTCCACGATCTCCCGCTCAGTCTTGTGGCTCAGGAATTCCTTATAGCCTTCGCAGAATTCCCGGGACTGTTCCAGGAGCGTGTTCTCTATCTCCCCCAGGCTCTTCGGTTTGCTGAGCAGCTTCTCTTCGAGGATCTGTCCTTTGCTCTTCTCGTTTTCCATGGTACGATTAACTCAGGCTGTGTACTTGATTGTTTTCAAGACCCCATGGCATCTGTTTAGATACGGAACCGCGATATGCCCACCATGAGAGACTTCAGGAATGTGGCGTACTCAGAGGCATTCGCACTGAAAAGCAAGGTATCCGAAGGAAAGGGCCAGACGATAAGCTCGGGTATCCTGTACAAGGATGACATCGAGATATACCTCTATTTCCTGGATGCTGACGAGGAGATAAGCGAGATGAAGGCCCCCTATGACAATCTGATGATCGTTCTCGAAGGGGAGCTGAGAATAGGCCTCGAGCCTCCTGTGCTGCTGAGTGAGGGGGATGCATTCATATTGCCTCCCGATACGCAGGTATCACTACATGCGGATAAACCAAATAAGCACATCAGCATTCTGTTGCCCATGGAAGAAGAACTCATCAAGAATGTTGAGAAATCCAAGAAGATGAAGGCCAAAGACATGGTGGACTACCGTCCGGGGCAGATAGCGAATCTGACTTTGGTAAAGAGATCCTCCCTTAACATGTCCGTGATTGCCATAGATGAGGGCGAGGCTCTGAACACGCATTCGGCCCCGGGTGACGCCATGGCCCTCGGATTGGAAGGGGAGGGAGAGATCGTCATCGGAGGCGTGCTGTATATCCTTAAGGAAGGGGAGACCATCATCATGCCCAAGGACATACCGCACTCAGTGAAGGGCGTTACCCGCTTCAAGATGCTGCTGATCCTTGTCAAATAAGGGCGATCGAAACCAGTTTATATTTTATTCAAACATTTTATAAAAAACTTTATCAATGGGGCATCAGCTTCCGTATCACAGGAGCCCGGAAGGATGAGCGACGACAAGCAGAGAAGATGCCCCGTATGCGGCGAGCCTTTGGTGAGGATCGGGATTACAAAGGACACCTGCGGCATATGCGGTAAGGTATTCAGCAAAGAGGATCTCTGTTCTGTTGACCACAAAGTGTGTCCCGAATGCCGTGGATCCATGACTGTGGACACGATAAACAAAGTATGTTCCTCATCCTCATCCTGCGATCCGTACGAGATACTCACGGAGATCATGTCAAAACCGCCTATGCGGATGCATGATGCGAAACATCACATGGCCGTAGGCTCGGCCCTTCTGGCCGCTTACCGCAATTCCGGCGGCGTGGCGGATCTCGATAATGCGCTCAAGGAGATCCAGAAGAGAGGCGGCTCTGCGCCTCCCGGGGCATGCGGTTTCATCGGCAACTGCGGCGCGGCCGTCAGCGCCGGAGCGTTCTACAGTGTTGTTACGGGGGCAAGCCCGTACAGCGAGGGCGCTCAGTGGGGTGATGTCAACATGCTCACGGGAAAGTGCCTGATGGCAATGGCCGAGATAGGCGGTCCCAGATGCTGCAAGAGGAACTCATTCATAGCAATCGGGACAGCCGTTGAGCAGGTCGGTGATAAGCTGGGCATCAAGATGGAATATCCTGAGAAGATAGAATGTGGGTTCAGCGACAGGAACGAGGAATGCATAAAGGAGAAGTGCAAATTCTACGTTAAGAAATGAGAGTAAATGGTTTCTGATTCTGCGGAGCGGTGTTTACTTCTGCTCTCTGGGATCGGGGGCGTTGGGCGCACAGTCGCCCGCAGGCGTCTCATAAAGAGGCAGGGCCTTGGACCTGTTGACGCTCAGTACTCCGTTCGGCACGTCAAGGAAGTCGACCAGATCCTGATCGGAGACATAGTGGCCTTCCGCTATGAGCGCTCCGTCATACTCCGCCAGAGGCAGAACTCCGATACCCTTCTTAGAGACCAGGTCGAAGGCCTCGCCGTCGCCTTTCACATCGGAGGCGGACTTGCAGTCAACGTACTTCACGTTGATGCCGGCCTTCTTCAGCTTCTCCAGGGACACCATCAGTCTGCTGGAGTCCGAAGCATTCTTCTTACGGGCTTTTTCCGAGTCGTAGATGATCATTTGGGCCTTCATCATATTGAAAGTGCCTTTTTGATATATTATCGCATTGCAAGCAAACCGCATATCCGTAGATCCCGGAGGATGCCCCTGCGATGGCCGGACAGGGCATTTCTTTCTGTTGCGTCAGAGTGCTCCGGGAGACGGTGAATCCAATCAGCAGTTCACAAATCATCATTTTGATATGTCAGGCAGAGAGGACTTCGTAGTGCATCAGGATCTTCTCATTTTCAATTCTCTTATGAATATTTACGCCGGCCCGCAAGCGCTGCATATTGTTCTTTCGCATGCCGAAACGCATTAAAAGAAATGACAGATGCTTTTATATATGTCGGGAAACAAGCTTCTAGTATATAACCGTGAGTCATAGTATCTTTACTTAGCGCAAAAGATAAGTATTAGTTTCGTCAAAACTACGCAATCTATTTTAATGGTTTGTTGTGAACGGTCAGTAAAAAGAAACTATTAATACGGAACAATTTTTTTTAAAAAACAAGTGTTGTGATGCCCGTCATATTAAATACTGCAAATCTCAGAGTGAAGACAGCGCTCATCCCGATTTTCGCATCGATCATCGTGGTCTCATTCTTTTTGGTACTGTGCGGCAGCGGGGATGCTGATGCGACGATCCACAGCGGCATTGAGAAAGATTACCTCATCTATGATCTGGATGACGGGGATAACACGGCAACGGTCAGGGGCCTGAATGCAACGGGCGAGAGTCAGGATGTCGTAATACCGGCCAGTGTAGAATATGGCGGGATAACATACGCTGTCACCTCAATCGGAGATCATGCATTCTTCGATTGCTCATCCTTAATATCCGTGACAATACCGGAAAGCGTTATATCGATAGGCAATGGAGTTTTTCGGAACTGCTATTCCCTGACCGGGATATATGTGGATTCGGGAAATGCCAACTATACGAGCACGGACGGAACCCTGTACAATAAAATCGGGATGGAACTGATAAAATGCCCCGCCCGCACCCCGGGGGATTTCACAATACCGGACGGAGTCATCATCATAGGCAGTAGGGCATTCGAAGACTGTTCGTCTCTTACGTCTGTGACGATCCCATACGGAGTATCGTCAATAGATTTCTGTGCCTTCGATGGTTGCTCGTCCCTCACATCCGTGACGATACCAGAAAGTGTTGTGTCCATCGGTTGGGATGTATTCTCGGATTGTTCTTCTCTTGTTTCTGTGACCGTTCCGGCCGGGGTCACTTCAATACAATCCAACACCTTCCGGGGCTGCACTTCCCTCACATCGGTGACTATGCCGGAAAACATCACGTCCATAGGCAACCAAGCATTCTCCGGATGCTCTTCCCTCGAATCGATCACATTGCCGGCAAACTTGGTCTCTCTGGGACAAGGGGTGTTTGAATCTTGCTCATCTCTCGTATCCGTGACGATACCCGCAAGTGTCACATCCATAGGAGAAAACGCATTCATTCGATGCACATCCATGACCGCCATAGATGTTGACGGTTCGAACACCGCCTTCAGGAGTCATGACGGAGTTCTGTATTCCAAAAGCGGTAAGGATCTCATCTCATGTCCCGCAGGGAAATCAGAGGTCGATCTTCTGGATACAGCTACGACCATCAAAAGCGCGGCCTTTCTGTATTCTTCGATAGAGTTCATTACTATAACGGAAAGCGTGACGCACATAGAAGGAGGCGCATTCTCATCTTCGTCCCTTACGTCTGTCACTATACCGGCAAACGTCACATCTGTCGGCGGTTTCGCATTTTCTTATTGCCACGCTCTGAAAACGGTGCATATACTCGGGAACACAACATTGATTGAGAACAGTGCATTCAGGGAATGTTCGTCCCTGGTGTCCGTGACAGTATCGGATTCCGTCACATCGATAAGGGAAGATGCATTCTTCCTTTGTGATAATCTCGTTCTGTTGGGGATCTTGGGCACCTCAGAGACGGATTACTCAGAAATTATTGCTAAATTCCCTCATACGATCAGTTCCGTGGTTTTCAGAAGTGCGGAGCACGTGGAAATCGATACAATAGCATCCGTTTACTGGATAAATCGCATAGGTGTGCTGGGCTCCTCATCGGACCCCGTTATGGGCGGGCAGACCTTCTCAGACCCGGAAGGCACGGCAATAACGGATGCCGCAGACCTCAGGGGCAAGATGTTCGTCAAAGCTGACGGATGGCATCAGATATCCACATGCTCCGATCCGAATGTCATATACAGGGTAAACGGAACCGTAGCAGAGGCCATAGGCCTGATCGACCGATCCGCCGCCTATTCTTTGATCGGTGAACTTTATAATTCAGGAGGCATTGATTACGAGGTAGCATCAATATCCGATAATGCATTCAGGGAATCATCCCTCACGGGGATAGGATTCCTGAGTCTAGTTGCCCCGATCAGTGTCGGAGACGGATGGATAACAGATACGCCGTCGGGAATCACGGGGCATGCCCGCAACGGATCGGACTTCCCCGTTTCGGGCGATTCTTTCCACGGCCTTCCGATGGGAGAGAATCTGGCCCTCATACCGGCAGGCGTGAAGAACCTTGTTTATGACGGGTCTGAGAAGACCGGCGTGATCCCGGGGACAGGATGCACTGTGTCAGGCAACACAGGTGTGGGTGCTGGCACATATGAAGCCACGGCAACCCTAACGGCAGGATACATCTGGTCCGACGGCACAATGGTGGATAAATCGATATCCTGGAAGATAGCAAAAGCGCCTCTTTCCATCATTGCAGACGACAAGAATACGACTTACAGCTCCGAACCTCCGCATTATACGGTGTCCTATTCAGGATTCGTTAACGGAGAGACCGATGAAGTAGTAAACGAGGGGACGGCCACAGCTTCCTATTCCAGATGGGATCCCGTAGGTTTCTATCTGATAACCGCGGCAGGGTACACAGCAGATAACTATGAGATAATTTACTTCGCAGGGTGGCTGAACGTCACAGAGCACAGCATCGACATACCGGCCGTCATGACAGATATGATATACTCGGGATCGGAGCAGACCGGTGTGGTCCCGGGTACAGGATACACTGTTTCAGGCAACACAGGTGTGGGTGCTGGCACATATGAAGCCACGGCAACCCTAACGGCAGGATACATCTGGTCCGACGGCACTATGGGGAACATGACGATCTTTTGGAACATAGCCAAGGCGGCCTACGACATGACCGGCATCGCCTGGTCCGCCGCATCCTTCGTCTACGACGGCAGCGAGAAGGCAGTGACCATATCCGGGCTGCCGGCAGGCGTGACCGTCTCCGCATACACGGGCAACACAGGAACGGATGCCGGCACCTATTACGCCAATGCGACCTTCGCCTACGATTCCGCGAACTACAACGAGCCCTCGGTGGCGGACCACGAATGGAGCATAGCCCCGGGGACCCAGACCGTATCCTCCGTGGGATACACGGGGACCTATGACGGCAGCGCCCACACCATAACGGTGACCCAGACCGGCGGAACCGTGACATACGGCACTGTCTCCGGCACCTACGACCTGGCGGATGCCCCGGCCTACACCAGCGTCGGCGATTACACGGTATACTTCAAGGTGGTCAAGGCCAACTACGGGGACTACACCGGATCCGAGACGGTGACGATAAACAAGAAGGAGCTCGCCAAGCCCACGGATGACCTGAGCACGTTCACCTACACCGGCTCGGAACAGACTTACGCTCCCGCGGGCTTCGACATCAGCACGATGACCGTCAGCGGCGCCGCGAGGACCGATGCCGGGTCCCAGACCGTCGCCGTGTCCATAACGGACAAGACGAACTACCAGTGGACGGACGCCACACAGACGGATGTGACATTTGACTTCACCATAGGTCCGAAGGAGATCACCGTCACCCCCGACGTCCTGAGCAAGGTCTACGGCGGTTCGGATCCGGTATTCACCTACGCCCTGTCTGAGACGGTGGCGGTGACGGGAGCCCTGAGCAGGGAGGCCGGCGAGGACGTGGGAACGTACGCCATGACCCTCGGGGACCTCTCCGCAGGCGGCAACTACACCCTGTCCCTGGTACCGACGAACTTCGCGATAACCAAGGCCCCCCTGACCATCACGGCCGACGATAAGGCGATGACCTTCGGCGGCGCGGAACCCGAATACACAGTGACCTATACAGGGTTCGTCAACGGAGAGACCCAGACGGCACTGGCCGGAACGCTGTCCGTCACAAGCGGCTACGACAGCGGGGTCTACGCACCCACCGCCGTCATAACGGCGTCGGGCCTGACATCCGCGAACTACGCGATCACCTACGAGACCGGCGTCCTCACCGTCAGCAAGATACAGGTCGATGCCCCGACGGCAGTGACCGGCCTCGCCTATAGCGGGACACAGCAGACCGGTGTCGCCGCAGCAGCGGGATACACCCTGACCGGGAACACGGGAACCGACGCCGGAGACTACACGGCAACGGCCGCCCTGGCGGACGGCTACATCTGGTCCGACTCCACCACGGCAGCGAAGACGATCCCCTGGAACATCACACCGTACGTCGGGAGCTTGATCATAAAATTCGAATCAGTCTACGAAGGTTCCCCGACAGAGCCTCCGGTCATAGTCAAGGACGATCTCGGTGCGACTCTGATCAGGGACGTTGATTACTCTGTATCCTATGAGAATAACACCGGCACAGGTACGGCCACTGTCATTGTGACAGGCATGGGGAATTATCTGGGGACGACAGGCACATCTCACTTCGAGGTAACGGCATACACTCTGCCGAATAATCTCGGTAATGTCGTTATAAAGGATAAGGCCACAGGCAAGGTCCTGGGCCCCAAGGATATCGTATATCAGGGGCAGAAGCTCATCGTGACCCCGAGTTCGAAGATTGAGGGAGATTACGTAATATACGACTGGCAGGGCAACAGCATAGGCTCTGACGGGGATTACACGGTCTCCGGACCCGTATACGGGCCGTTCACTGTGGAAGGCATCCCGATTCCGGACCCGGAGAATGTGGGAGAGTGGGGCACCACTCTCGGTATAAGCCTGATAATCCTGCTCATCCTGCTCATGTACGTGAGGTACAGGATGAGGTCAGGGTCTTGATCACAATCTCTCTTCAAGGGCCGCGACCAAGAGAGGCAATGCTATCGTAGCATCCCCTTCCACTGTCATCTTACTGGCATCCGCCTTGACCTTTCCCCAGGAGACAGCTTCCTTTATCTTCGCACCGGAAAGGGATCCGTCGAATTCCTGAGCCGTGGTCATGTAAATGGCGTAATCCAGCCCTCCGCGGAATTGGTTCCACCAGATGACGTGGTGCTTGGATATCCCTCCGCCCACGATCACGGCGCCGGTATACTTCACATCATTGGTCATCTCGCTGAGCTTCTGCTCATCCTTGAAGAGGTCGATCCTGAGGCCCCTGTGCGTCTGGTAGTACATCCAGAGCTGGCATCCGAAGGAGCCGTCCGTTATGCCCGGAACGAATATCGGTATGTTCCTTTTGTGGCACTGGTAGAGCAGGCTGTCCTCATTATCTAGCCTCGCGCCCACTGCATCTATTATCTCATGGGTGGAGAGCGAGAGGGTATCCTTGAAGATCTCCTCGAACATAGGTGCCAGATTCTCTTCGAGGACTTCCCCGTAGCAGGAGTCAGGGACCAGGACATTCCCGAGCCTGCTTATGCACTCGTCCCTGAGCTTCTCGTCATCCATGTCGAAGTCCCCTCTGTAGTAGGACTCCCACGTCCTCGAGAGATCGTGGTCCAAGGTTCCGCAGGTGGTTATTATGAGGTCCACCATCCCCTTTTTCACCATATCGACTATAACGCCGCGGGTGCCGGTTGCCATTATGCATGCGGGGAAGGAGAGCATCTTGAGGCATCCCTCTTTCCTGATCATCTTCTCGGCTATGTCAACCGCATCAGCCAGCTTGGGGGCCGTGAATCCTCCCGACCTGCCCATGGCCTCTATCATCTCGTTGACCGTCATGCCTTTCCTGATCTTTATGTCCTCGACCTTCAACAGATTCTCCATTATGAACGCCTCCTGCTGTCGTTCCTCCGATACCGGCGACCCTCTTAAAAGGATTGTTGCGGTACTTACGCATACGGCGAAGCCAAAAATACGCGGAATGCGTAACCGCCGGTATGCTTATATTCGTCAGAGACAGGGACTACTCTGGTCTCCTCCGGGCAGTGCAGGGGAGGAAGGTCGCCGTATGGACCTGCAACACCTGCGCCAGACTGTGCAACGGCATAGGCGGCACCGAGGCTGCGGAGAGGCTTGCCGAGGCGCTCCGAAAGGATGGCACAGACGTGATCGGAGTCCGCTCCGTATCGGCTTCCTGTCTTGAGGAGAAGGTATGTGCCAGACTGGAGAAAGAGTCCTTGGATGAAGCGGACCTGCTGATATCCCTGGCATGCGATTCCGGCTCTTCATGCGTTGCCAGGCTGTCCGGTAAGGAGGTCATCAACCCCCTTATAACCCTGGGTCGGGGATACCTTTCCAAAGATAATGTGCCAGTACTCACACAGAACGACAGGGATGAGGCATACCCCATTGGAAGGAACGGATCCGACCCATTCGTCTGAGCCTGCTTAAAAAGGGAGACTTAAACTCTTTTATAGAGGGACAGAATACAGACATTAACGTTTAGGGGTTAACTAAATGATAGAGATAACAACTGAAAATCTACTATTCATGATCCCCGTCGCGGTGCTGATAGCTGTGCTTTTCGCGCTCTATTTCCATAAGAAGATAATGTCTATGGATAGGGGCACACCCGAGATGCAGAAGATATCGGACGCCATAGAGACAGGCGCCATGGCATATCTGAGGCGCCAGTACAAGACGATAGGGATCATAAGTATCATCATCGCGGTGCTCCTTGCACTGGGTGGGCTCTTCGAAAGCACGGAGGACTATCTGGGATACAAGGTGGCCATTGCATTCCTCATTGGAGCGGGATTCTCGATCCTTTCCGGTTATATCGGAATGAGGATATCCGTCAAGGCCAACATAAGGACCGCGAGCGCAGCGAGGATCTCCCTCGGCGAGGCTTTCAAATGCTCATTCCGCGGCGGAGCCATATCGGGCATAGCCGTTTCCGCCCTGAGCCTGGGCGGTCTGTTCGTCGTATTCTTCCTGTACTACCTTTGGATAGGGGACATGACCCAGACCCTCCACTCTGTTGTGGGCTACGCATTCGGCGCATCCTTTGCGGCCCTCTTCGCGCAGCTCGGCGGAGGTATCTACACCAAGGCCGCCGATGTGGGTGCTGACCTCGTCGGAAAGGTCGAGGCCGGGATACCCGAGGACGACCCGAGGAACCCTGCGGTCATAGCTGACCTCGTCGGCGACAACGTCGGGGACTGTGCGGGACGCGGTGCGGACATATTCGAGTCCACCGCCGCAGAGATAATAGGATCCATGGTCATAGGTCTGGCTGTTATGAACGCGTTCGGCTCCGGCCCGCTCGCATCCTACAACTGGATATTCCTTCCCCTTGTGATCATAGCATTCGGTCTGATATTCTCCCTCATAGGGATATCCGTCGTCCGCATCAACGATGATGACGCAGATGTGAGCAAAGAGCTCAACAAAGGGTACTATCTAACCATAGCGCTTGTTATCGTGGGATTGATCATATCGACCTACGTTCTGCTTGAGCCCCTGATCGACAACTGGTTCTACTACGTGTTCTGCGGAATATTGGGGATCTCCCTCGGACTGGCGATCGTGTTCCTGACCCAGTACTACACTGGCGACCACAAGCCCGTCAAGTCCATAGCGGAATCCTCGGAGACCGGACCGGCTACCAACATAATCACCGGCATATCAGTCGGACTCGAGTCCACTGTCATGCCCGTCGTGTGCATCGTGATAGCCATAATCGGCACGTTCCTCCTGGGATACTACGCGTCCCCCATAGCGGGACAGGAAGTGATATTCGGGCTGTACGGTACTGCAATAGGGACCGTTGCAATGCTCGGTTCCTCCGCATTCATCCTTGCAGAGGACACCTTCGGGCCCATCACCGACAATGCCGGCGGCATAGTCGAGATGAGCAACCAGCCTGACGAGATCCGCGACAGGACCGACAAGCTGGACTCCGCAGGCAACACCACCAAGGCCCTTACTAAGGGATACGCCATGGGATCCGCGGCCCTCGCCGCTTTCCTGCTGTTCGCAGCGTACTTCGAGATAATCGGAGAGATACAGGGCAAGACCATAGTGCAGGTCATGGACGTCAATCTGGGCAACCCCCTCATATTCGCGGGAGGCCTCATCGGAGGCGTCCTTGTGTTCTTCTTCGCCAGCCTGGCCATAAGGGCCGTCGGTACGGCTGCCGGGGAGATGATCGAGGAGGTCCGCAGGCAGTTCAGAGAGGACCCCGGCATAATGGAGGGAACCTCCGACCCGGACTACGCACAGTGCGTGGACATAGCCACACGCGGCGCCCTCAAGGCAATGGTGGCTCCCGCCATGCTGCCCATAGTCGTGCCCGTGGCCTTCGGCCTGATATACAGGTTCGCTCTGCCTGCTGAGCTGGTTCAGTACACGCCCAGCGCGGTCGGCGGCCTGATAATGGTCGGGACCATAGTCGGCATAATGATGGCGAACTTCCTCAACAACGGGGGAGGGGCCTGGGACAATGCCAAGAAGTTCATAGAGAGCGGCCAGCACGGGGGCAAGAAGTCCCCGGCACATGCGGCAGCAGTCGTCGGAGACACGGTGGGAGATCCTTTCAAGGACACCGCCGGGCCCTCGATACACGTTCTCGTGAAATTGTTGGCAACCATATGCCTGGTGACGGCCGTCCTGTACGTGCCGATCTGAAACACTTAGGAAACGGGGGCCAAGCCCCCTTCTTATTTTTCTACCCAACGCTTACGTGCGCGTGGATGAGATTTATATAGGAGCGCTTTAATCCCTTCGTACTCAAGAGGACCCAATAATGTACATGATGACAAAGGCTGAGAGGGTAGTCCGCATACCTCCTTCGGAGCTGAAGGAGGATATAGACAACGTTATCGATGCCCTCACGTGGGACTCCTACGAGGGAAGACTGGGCGTCGACAAATCCATGACCGTTCTCATAAACAACGTGGAGGCTGTGGGCCCGGGCCGCATCGTACATGGTGACGGAGCGGTCTATCAGACCGTCAGATTCGATCAGCTCGTATTCAGACCGAAGGACAACGAGGTGGTCGAGGGCGTCGTCGTCGAGATAGTGAAGTTCGGAGCCTTCATAAGGTTCGGTCCGCTGGACGGGCTCCTTCACATCAGTCAGGTGATGGACGACCGCGTGGATTACGATCTGGACAACCAGAGGCTTATCGGGAAGGACACCGGAAGGGCCCTTTCAGTAGGCGACGTTGTGAGGGCCAGGATCGTCAGCATGGAGCTGAACGAGAAGAACCCCCAGGACAGCAAGATCGGGCTCACAATGCGTCAGCCCGGGCTCGGCAAGCTGGAATGGATAGCCGAGGACAACACCAAGAAGGGGGACGCGTAATGGCAGGGCCGGCGCTGAAGGCCTGCAAGGTGTGTAGCTTCATATCCCCCGAGGACACGTGCCCCCGCTGCGGAGGGCAGATGTCCAGGGAATGGCAGGGGTACCTCGTGGTCATAGACCACACCAAATCCGAGATAGCGAAGAAGATGGGCATAACCTCCAACGGGAAGTATGCTCTGAGGGTGCGCTGAAGATGGTATCCGGAGGCTGGGCCATCCCGGAGAGCATAAGGGATGAGTTCAAGGCCCCCATAGGCTGTCGGATAGAGGAAAACGATTTAGGAACATACGAATCACCTATCGTCGTCGGCGATGTGGTATCGTTGACGGCGAGAAAGGTCGGCATAACCCCCCGGCTTTCCGTATATGACGGAAGGACGGAGAGGAAGGAGATGACCGACTTCGCCCGCCTCGTCAGGGACGAGGGGCTGGACGAGACGGCGGTGGACAATCCTCCGGGGAAGATAACCCGGAAGATGGCCGATGCCGTGAGAAACGCTTTGGAAGGGAAGGCCCCGGCGATAATACGGGTCGAAGGAGAGGAGGATCTGGCACTTATGCCCTGCATCCTCTTCGCGCCTATCGGCACGGTCATCGTCTACGGATGGCCCGGGGAAGGTATGATGGCCGTCACCACAGACGCCGCGATCAAAGAGAAGATAAGAAAGCTCTGGAACAGAATGGAGGAATACGAATGAAGATGGAAATAACAGAAAAGAAAGGCAACGCTCTCCTCAGAAGGACGGAAGTGCGTTTCACCATAGACCACAAGGGAGAGGCAACGCCCAAGCTCGCAGCGGTCGCCGAGGAGATCGTGAAGGGCATGAAATCCAAGAAGGGCGCCGTAGTGATCGAGAGCATCGAGACGAAGTACGGCGGCGGTGTATCAACAGGATACGCCAAGGTCTATGATTCCGAGGAAGCCGCTCTCGAATACGAGTCCGAGCACATTTTGAAGAGGAACGGCATAAGCAAGCCCGAGTACAAGCCTGCGGAGACGCAGTCTGCGGAGTGATCTCGATGGCAGCTGCTAAAAAAGGTAAGGAGAAAACAACTTCGATCTCGAAGGGGAGCTCATACAGCGTCTCCGACGGAAAAGTGGAGAGGACCAAGCCCGTGTGCCCCAAGTGCGGCCCCGGTGTCTTCATGGCTACCCACAAGGACCGTGTTTCCTGCGGGAAGTGCGGTTACACAGAGTTCAAGAAAGAGTGAAGCTCCATCCTCTCTGTGATTCTCAGAGCTGAAACCCATTCCCAACCCCCTTCCTTCTAGGGGCATATGTTATAGCCAGGATATTATCAGGGCCTCCGGAGCCTTGGACCCGGGTTCGAATCCCGGTATGCCCGCCATATTAATGCTCCGAAGGCATCTCATCATCATAAATCAGGCGACAGGATGACTGGACGCGATTGGTGCTGCATCTTTTTTAATATACGTTAGCACCATTTCTCGTAAAGGAGGTGAGAATCGATGAGTGCCGTGAAAACAGCCACAGACATAATCTATGCGCTTCTGTCCATACTCGTGATGATAGTACTGGCGATCGTGTTCTTCGTGATCATACTGTTCATCATAAAGTTCGCGGCGGACGCAGTCTTCGGATCCGGGTTCCTCGGTGCGGACTTCGCCGTTCTGTCCGCGGTCATATTGACAGCGGTCAGCATGCTGGGAGGAGCTCGCTACTCTGAGTGATAGATCAAACGGGGCTTTGCCCCTTCGATATTTTTCCCATACCAACAAGATCTGCCAGCTCAAAGCTATTATTACGAGCCGAACGATACAGGTGCATGGAACTAAGCAAGGACGAGCAGGTCATTCTCAACGGAGAATCCGGAGAGGGCCCGCGAAAGGCGATGGAGCTCATCGTCGCTTTGGGCAAGATATACGGGGCCGAAGGCCTTGTGGACATAACATCGGCGCACTTATCGGGCGCATCTTACAAGACCATAGGCGACGGAGGACTGCTTTATCTCGAGGACATGGTCGCGGGAGGGTCCAAGGTCAAAGTGCCATCCACGCTTAATCCCATAGGCATGGACAGGGGGAGATGGGGCGAGATGCACATCTCTGAGGATTTCGCTGCGAAGCAGCTGAGGATAGTGGAGCTGTACGGTAAGATGGGGGTGAGGACCACCTGTTCATGCACTCCGTATCTCGGAGAGAACGTTCCTAAGTTCGGTGACCATGTGGCATGGGCGGAGTCCTCGGCGCTCTCGATGGTGAACTCCATGATAGGTGCCAGGACCAACAGGGAAGGGGGTCCGGGCGCCCTTGCCGCGGCCATACTCGGCAAGACGGCAAGATACGGATATCATCTCGACGAGAACAGAAGGCCCACCGTGATCATAGATGCGAGCATAGGGGATTCCATATTCGAGCACTCCCTTCTGGGACAGGCAGTCGGATCCCGGATAGGCGGCGGCGTGCCCTATTTCAGGGGCATAAGGCCGGATATGGATCAGGCCAAGACGATGGCCGGGGCAATGGCGGCGTCCGGAGCCGTGGCGATGTTCCATGTGGAAGGCGTCACTCCCGAGGCCAAGGGCCAGGACGTTTCAGGTCTGGAAGTCATTACCATAGGCGACGACGAGATAAGAGAGGCGAGAGAGAGGCTTAATACGGCGGACGGGGTGCAGCTGATAGCCCTTGGGTGCCCCCACCTTTCGGAGAGGGAGATGAAGGAGATCGCCGGGCTGCTCAAGGGAAAGGAGAAGAAAGGGGATGCGGAGATATGGTTCTGCACTTCCGAATCAGTAAGAGCCAGATGTCCTGACGAAGTTAAGATAATGGAGAGGTTCGGACCGGTTCTCGCGGATACATGCATGGTGGTCTCGCCCATAGAGGGTGCATTCAACAGGACGGGCACGAACTCCTGTAAGGCAGGGAACTATCTTCCCACCCTTTGCTCCCAGAAGGTCATGTGCAGGGACATCGCAGACCTGCTGAGGGTGATATCATGATCATCCGGGGAAGACCCATATCTTCCGGGAAGGCGGAGGGGGAGGTTCTTGTCATAGAGGACGCCTTCAGCTTCCTGGGGGGAGTAGACGCATCCACGGGGGAGCTGAAGGTGAGCCCCGGCGGCAATGTTGCAGGCAAGGTCCTGGTCTTTCCACGGGGCAAGGGCAGCACTGTAGGGTCCTTCGTGATGTACGATCTGAAGGTCCACGGAAAGGCCCCGGCGGCGGTGATCAATGCATCTGCCGAAACGATAGTGACCACCGGTGCAGTGATCTCATCGATACCCATGGTGGACAGCGTCGATGTGGCACTGTTCAGGACGGGGGACATTGTCAGAGTGGACGCCGATAAAGGGACTGTGGAGCTGGAAGGCGTGACGATGATAGATTCCGTTTCCTCAGTGATACTGATCGACGGCAGGATACTGATGCTCAGGCGCCCCGAGGGGGCAAGCTCCTATCCCGGCCGCTGGTCCCTGTGCGCAGGGAAGATAGAGGCGGGAGAGGATCCCGAGACCGCTGCGGCCAGGGAGATAATGGAGGAGACAGGGATAGATGCGGGCAGCCCTCTGGGGAGCATAGACCCGATACTCGTGCGCGAGAAGAACAGGATATGGAGGGTGCGCCCGTTCATATTCAGGGCGGACGGGAAGGTCCCGTCCCTGAACAAAGAGAACACCGCCTACAGGCTCTGCTCTCCGGACGACGTCATATCCAGCGGGAAACTGGTGGAGCGTACCCCGGAGGCCGTCAGGGCCCTTCTGGAGCTCACACGCTGATCGATATCCCGATCACGATCTCCTTCCCGGAGACATCCCAGGTCTTGACGGACTCGCCGTCGGGGCTGTCCGTGAAGGTCAGCTTCTTTGACCTGACCTCTCTGGCTATGTGCTCCGTCCAGGAGGAAACGGACCTTTCAAGGTCCTCTTCCGCCTTTATCTCGCAGTATATGTAGTCCTCCACGTCCAGCTTCATGTCCTTGCGCATCTGCTGTATGCGGCGTATGAGCTCTCTGGCGTATCCCTCGGACTCTATCTCCAGGGTTACTTCGAAATCAACGAATACGTCCCCGGGGCCGAAGCTGACTGCAACGAGATCCTCCTTGCCGGGAGCTTCGTCCGAGTACTCTATCGATTTGATGTTACCCTGCTGTGCCAGCACAGCGCCGAACACGCCGACGGCGTCAACGGTCCCCTTCTCTCCGCGTATCGTGACGGACTTGAGGGGCCATCTGAGTTTGCTGCCCATCTTCTGCCTCTCCGCGGCGATGATCTCCACTATGTCCTGTATCAGCTTCATGCTGTATTCCAGATCGTCCCTTATGAGGCCCTCGTCCCAGGAAGGCCAGTCCTCCATATGGACCGACTCCAGACCGCCTCCCATATGCAGGTAGACCTCCTCCGCTATGTGGGGGCATACTGGGGCCAAGGTCAGGGCGGTGCTCATTATGGCATAGTGCAGTGTGAAGTACGACGCGTTCTTGTCCTTCACGGAGTCCTCGTCCTCGGACCATGTGCGGTCCCTTACAAGGCGCACGTACCATCTGGAGAGGTCCTCAAGGATGTACTCTTCCAGAACACGGGTCAGCTTGTGCAGCTCCCTTCCTTCCAGATGTGCGGTGGCATCCCTTTTCATCTTCTCGGTCCTGGATATCATCCAGAGGTCCTCGTCCCTCAGACTGTCCCGCATCGAATCGAGGGTGTGGGCATCCGGGTCGTAGCCGTCTATGTTCATGTAAGTGGATGCAAAGTTCACTACGTTCCAGTATGTGTTCAGGACCTTACGCCCGTTCTTGGGCCCGTCCTTCTGGAAGGCCGTGTCGTCCCACGGGGCGTTGGCCCTCAGCACATAGAACCTGAGGGAATCCGCTCCGGTCTGCTCGATTATCTCTATGGGGTCGATCACGTTGCCTTTGGACTTGGACATCTTCTGGCCCTTGGGGTCCAGGACCCATCCGTGCATCATCACTTCGTCATATGGTGCCCTGTCGAAGGATATCACCCCGGCGGCCAGCTGGGAATAGAACCATCCCCTGGTCTGGTCGTGGGCCTCCACTATGAACCTGGCAGGCCACCATTTCTCGAACTGCTCCCTGTCGGAGGGCCATCCCAGGTCCGCCCATCCGGCAACGCCCGAGTCGAACCACACATCTAGCACATCCTGTACACGGTGCATCTCGCCCCCGCATCTGGGACATTCAAAGGTGACGCCGTCTATCCAAGGCCTGTGGGTGTCCATGCCCTCGGTGTAGCCGTCGCCCTCTCTGAGCTCCTCATAGGTGCCCACAACGCGCTTCTCACCGCAGGCGCACGTCCAGACAGGCATGGGGATCCCCCAGTATCTCTGCCTGGATACGCACCAGTCCCTGGCGCCCTCCACCCAGTTCCTCTCCCTGGATGTTCCGGCCCAGTCAGGTACCCATTTGACCCTGTCGACCTCGGCCAGCATTTTGTCTTTGATATCCGTGACCTTAAGGAACCACTGCTTTGTGTTCCTGTATATTATTGGGGATTTGCATCTCCAGCAGTGTCCGTAGCGGTGCTGGGTCTTCTCGGATGCGAAGAGCATGCCCTTCTCTTCCAGATGCTTCAGTATGTCCGGGTCGGCGGTCTTGACCTTCTTCCCTGCCAAGAGAGGGAAGGCCTCTGTGAACCTGCCCGCCTCGTTCACGGGGCAGAACGGATCCAATCCGTACTTCTTTCCAGTCTCATAATCGTCCGGACCGAAACCGGGGGCTGTGTGCACCAGACCGGTGTTGTCCTTCTCCACATAGTCCGCCAGCAGGACCTTGTGCCTCCATTCGGTCTTTCTGCGGTATCTGTCGTCTATATCGAAGGGAGGCACGTACTCGAGCCCCTCCAGGTCCTTGCCCTTCATCCTCTCGAGGACCTCTGTCTCCGAGAATCCTCCCTTGGATGCCACGTGCTCCGCCTGCGATTCAAGTATTATCACGGTCTTGGAGCGTTCGCCGTCCTTCATCCTTATTTTGGCGTAATCGAAATCGGGATGAGCCGCCACCGCCATGTTCGACGGGAGCGTCCAGGGCGTGGTGGTCCATATCAGCAGGGATCCTTCTCCCTTCACCAGAGGGAACTCTACCATTACTGAGGGGTCCTTCTCGTCCCAATATTCGATCTCCGCCTCGGCCAGGGCAGTTTCGCACCTGGGGCACCAGGTCAGTACCCTGGAGTCCGATACAAGGAGGTTCTTGTCATAGGCCTTGGAAAGCGTCCACCATGCGGCCTCTATGTAGCTGAGCTTGAGCGTTTGATACGGATCTTTCCAATCCATCCAAACGCCTAGTCTCCTGAATTGCTCTGTCATGCTGGCGCGGAGCTCTTGGGCGAAATTCTTGCAGGTGGTCACGAAGTTGTCGATACCGAACTCCTCTATCTCCCTCTTGGAGCGGACGCCTATCTTCTTCTCCACCTGAACCTCGATAGGGAGGCCGTGCATGTCGAACCCGGGCTGGTCGCGGACGTTGTAGCCCTTCATGCGCCAAAAGCGTATGAGGGTGTCCTTGATCGTCTTGTTCATGGCCGTCCCGAGATGGATGGAGCCGGTTGTGTACGGCGGACCGTCGAGGAAGTAGAAATTCTCCCCCTCTGACCTGAAGGCCCTCGTCTTCTCGTAGGTGTCGTTCTTGTCCCAGGAATCCTGGACGCCTTTCTCTATTGCCGGTGCGTTGTAATCTGCTCTGACCTGCTTTATCATCGCCAGCCACTCCGGACCGGGTATATCTTGCCCGGCCGTGGGCCCCTGATTGTGTAGGCCGTTTATAAAACAGCACCATCCCCTCCTAAAGAGTCAGATGTGCGGAAGGATGATGCCTGTATGCTCACGGGAAGATCCCTGCGAAGCGCGGTCAGAACCAGGTGTCCAGGGACCTCTGCTGCCTCTTGGCCCTGTTCGCGGCTCTGGCACAGTCTATCTTGTCCAGGGCCGAGGTCACTCTGCCCTCTGTGAAATCGTATCCGGAGAGCATTTCGATTATGCCCTCCCTATCCATATTGCCGGGTGCCAGATCGTACCCTTCCGTGTACTCTCCGTTAAGGAATATCTCCCTGATCTCTTCGTATTCGGATATCTCCTCGCCTATATGCCTAAGAGCCGCCTCCAGGCTTCCGTGGTCCCTGATCAGCTTTATGCCTCTCTTCGGGCCTATGCCGGAGATCCCGGGGTTGAAGTCCGTGCCCATCATGATGCAGGCATCCACCAGCTGCTCCCGTGTCAGACCTATCTGCTGAAGAGCCTCCTCAGATTCGATGATCTCTGTCCTCACGGTCCTGTACTCATCCCTGCCGGGCATCTTCCTTCTCCCGGTTATGGTCATATTCCTGACGAGCCTGGGCGCTCCGAAGAGTATGGAGTCATAATCCTGGGATGCGGATGCCCATACGTCTCCCTTTGCGCACATGTACGCCGCCTGTGCCTCTCCGTCGCTTGGAGCCTTTACAAGAGGCATGCCCATAAGCTCCAGGAGCTCCATGGAGGAGTCCCTGATCTCGTTTGTCATCCTGGACGTCTGCTGGGCCTTCGAGAAGGCCTTCTTTATGTCGCCCTCCCTGATCGCTCTCTCCCATTCCTTCTCCGCATCGTCCCTGCGGGACCTCCGGCGTTCCAGAGTGGTGTACTTCAGTTCATGGGGGATGCCGTCGAAGACGAACGACGGCTCTATTCCGGATTCAATGAGATTCGCCGTCCTGTACAGAAGCCCGGAAAGATGGGATGTCACCCTGTTTTTGGAATCGCACAGAGGGAAGCCGTCCGGCTGTCTTATGATCGAAAGGAACTGATAGATGGTGTTATAGGCGTCGATGGTGACCTTCTTGCCGCTCAGGAAGCTGAGATCGACCTCGCGGCACTGTATGACGCCAGAGAGGTTGACTCCCATGAAGGCACCTATCCTTCCTTCTCAGATATGCCTACGGCGCCGATGGCCACGACAGTGAAGAGAAGGATCAGAGATATGAATGCGGCATAGAGAACATCGGTCACAACGAACACAATAAGAAGTGCCAGCAACAGCACGGAGATCGCGATTGTCAGGTATCCGCCGGAGACGACGGACCTTAGGGACAGCTTAGCCATGACCGCATAAAAGGTTGGGTCTTAGATTAATCTTTCCCGAAGGTCTTCCAAAGAGATATCTCGGAGGCCATGTCCTTCAGGCGGAAGAGATAGCTTCCCGCCGCCAGGACGGTGGCTCCCGCCTCGGCGCATCTTCTTCCGGTCTCCCTGTTGATCCCTCCGTCAACGGAGATCTCCAGTCCTGGGTTGCTCTCTTCGGCGTATCTGCCCGCCGCTGCGATCTTGGGCAGCCCCTCTTCTCTGAAGCTCTGTCCTCCGAACCCGGGCTGAACGGTCATCACAAGAAGGACGTCCACTTCGTCAAGGTATTTCTCCACGGCGGAGAAAGGGGTCCCGGGGTTGAGCGATATACCTGCTCTCAGCCCCCTGTCCTTTATTGCCTTCAGGGCCTCTCTGATCTCGCCCTCCGCTTCCGTGTGCACTGTCAGTATGTCCGCCCCCGCATCGGCGAATGCGTCAACGTAACGGACGGGCTTCTCAATCATCAGGTGCACGTCGAAGACCATCTTGCTGAGGGGCCTGAGGGCCTCCACAACCAGCGGACCTACGGTTATGTTGGGCACGAACATCCCGTCCATAACGTCTATGTGGATCCAGTCCGCACCTGCCCGCTCCACCCTGAGGAGCTCCTCTCCCAACCTGGAGAAATCGGCGGAGAGCATAGACGGAGAGACCTTTGTCATGACGGAACCGATTACCCTGCATGGATTTAACCTTTGGAGTCGCGCTCCCGGCTTCAACGGGCATCTCAGGTTCCCGCCCCCGTCTATAGCGAACGGGAAGAATGCGCAGGTCATCAGTAAACAATAAATCCGTTCTCCGGGATTGGCGTATCATGAGCAGAGACTCCGCAGAGCAAATATGCGACGTTCAGGGATGCACGGCCAAGGCCGAGAGATCAGTATCCGGTAAGAAGGTGGAGATGACAGATCTCACCCTCAAGAGCGATGGCATCAGGCAGGTCCACCTCTGCAAGGCCCACTACAAGGAGCTGAAGAAGGAGACAAAAGGCGTCATCCCCGATTACATGGGCTGAGAGATGATCGAGGTTCTTTTCTTGGGGACCGCTGCGAGCACCCCGTCCAGGAAGAAATCCCTTCCGTGCGTTGCCGCCAAGCATGGCGGGGATGTTCTGCTGTTCGATTGCGGGGAGGGGACTCAGAGACAGCTTATGATCTCCCCGTTCTCTTTCATGAAGATCAGAGCGATCTTCCTCACCCATCTGCACGGCGACCACATAATGGGTGTCCCGGGGCTCCTTCAGACAATGGGCCTCTCGGGCAGGAAGGATCCCGTTTTCGTACACGGGCCGAAGGGGACAGCATCTTCGATCGGGATGCTCATGGATTCCTGTGAAGGTGAGATCCAGTACCCCATAGTGGTGGAGGAGGCGGAGCCTGGCTTCGTTTTCAAAGGCAAAGGATACAGCGTGACTGCGGTGGGATCCGATCACGGAACGGCATCCCTGGCATATGCGATGGAGGAGGAAAGCCTGCCCGGGAAGATAAACCGGAGGAAGGCCGAGAGCCTAGGCTTGGAACCGAAGGATCTGGCACTTATAAAAGACGGCATCACGGTCAAAGGCGTCACGCCTGAGACAGTCACTGGTCCGGTAAGGAGGGGCGCCAAAGTGGTCATATCCGGCGACACCCGCCCTTGCGAAAGCGTGAGGGAGGCCGCATCCGGAGCGGACATGCTGATACATGAGGCTACGTTCATGGCGGAAAGTGCGGAGCTGGCGGAGGCCCACATGCATTCCACCGCCCTGCAGGCCGCCGGCATAGCCAAGGCATCTGAAGTCGGGATGCTCGTTCTGGTGCACATCAGCAACCGCTATGAGGACCTTTCCCTGCCAGAGGAAGAGGCCAGATCCGTTTTCCCCAACACCGTCGCCGCCAGGGATATGGATATGTACCAGGTGTCCGCGACCGGCATCAGATCAGTTTGAGCATATCGGCGTTGGTTATTATACCTATGACCGATCCCTTCCTTGAGACCAATATGGCGTCACAGCCGCTTATCATGGCAGTTATCGTTGCCAGAGGAGTGGTCTCGGAGACAAGCGGGTAAGGATCGGACATGACCTTGGATATGGTCGTGTTAGACAGCTCATCCATCGTCAGCCCCTGCCTGAGAAGACCCAGTATCGATTTTTCAGATATACTGCCGACGGGTAGCTCCCCGCTCAGAACAGGGACCTGAGAGAAGCCGGTGGACTTCATGAGATCCGAGGCCGCCTTGACGTGCTCACCGGATTGGATGGATACGACTCCTTTGGATGCTATCTCCGCCGCTGTGAGCCCCTTCCCGTCGTCGTCCTTCATCGCCTCCATGGTCTCGAAAAGCTTGACGATCGTGTCATACCCTGCGGATATGGTATTCTTCTCTATCTTGGCTATAGTGCTCTGGCTGACCCCGGATGCAGCGGCCAGCTGAGTCTGTGTCAGATCCAGGGTCTTCCTCATCTTCCTGATCTCGGACGTCGGGGGGAATCTCATGCAGGAAGGATTGTAAAATTCATATATGAATATTTGTCGCAATCTCCTTTATTTACTGGTAGAATCTGCCTTCCTTAATAACCTGTCTCGGAGGCTTGAAGACATATGAGCAAGAACATTTACGTAGAGGGCATAAACGAATTGCCCACGCCCAAAGGTAAGATAGAGTTGGTCGAGAGGAAAGGAATAGGTCACCCGGACAGCGTCGCGGATGCCCTGGCAGAGGAAGTGTCCAGATCCCTGTGCAGGATGTACAAGAAGGAATTCGGGACCATACTGCACCACAACACCGATGAGACTCAGATAGTCGCCGGTATGTCGGCGCCCAAGTTCGGCGGCGGGAATGTAATATCTCCTGCGTATATTCTTCTCGTAGGACGCGCCACAACCTTCATTGCAGAGGAGAAAGGCCTCAGGGAGCTTCCCTGTGCGGCCACGGCCCTGAAGGCTGCAAGGACGTACATGAGGAACACCTTCCCCAATGTCGATATGGACTCCGATATCATAATGGACGTGAAGCTCGGACAGGGATCCGACGATCTCATGGGAGTCTACCAGACCTCCAAGATCCTCGCCAACGACACATCCTTCGGAGTCGGTTACGCACCCTACTCCATAACGGACAAGGTCGTCTTCGATACCGAGAAGTTCATCAACGGAAAGCTCAAGAGCAGTCTTAAGGAGTCAGGCCAGGACGTAAAGGTCATGGCATCCAGGGTCGATAAGGACATCACACTCACCGTGGCCTGCGCCATGGTGGACAAGTACATTGACGATGCGGATCACTACAAATCCGCCGTCGAGCAGCTTAAGGACAGGATCTACCAGAACGCCCTCGACATAATCGACGGCGAGGATGTGACACTGAATCTGGAGGTCAACACCGGCGATGACTATGATCGTGGCGTGTACTATCTCACCTGTACCGGCCTTTCCCAAGAGATGGGGGACGACGGATCCGTGGGAAGGGGCAACAGAGCCAACGGGCTGATAACGCCTTACAGGCCAATGTCCATGGAGGCGACCTCCGGAAAGAACCCGGTCACCCACATAGGGAAGATCTACAACATAATGTCCCTCCGCATGGCAGAGGACATAGCGAAGAAGGTCACCTCCGATGTGGAGGTGCGCGTCAGGATACTGTCCCAGATAGGGAAGCCCGTGAGCCAGCCTCTGAACTGCAGTGTGCAGCTCGTGACTGACCGGAAGGAACCCAAGATGAAGTCCTGGGAAGCCGAAGCGAAGGAGATAGCCAACGAGTGGCTGAGCAACGTTGACAGGATAACAGACCTTATAATATCCGGAAAAGCATGCACATTCTGATAGAATGAAGATCATAAGCATACCGGATTACGGTCCCATGTTCCGCTTCAACGATGCGGATGTCTACTGGGCACTGCACATCCTCTCCGACGGGAAGAGGATGGGCAGAAAGCGCCTGGCAGAGCTGCTGGGCATCGGAGAGGGCAGTGTGCGAAGGATCGTGGAGACCCTCCGGGACTGGGACATGATCTCCATCCACCAGACGGGCATAACCATAACCCGTTCCGGTCTGGGGTTCCTAGCAGAGCTTCCGATAAAAGTCATCGACGTGGACATGGGAGATGCCGTGGTCGGGAAGTACCAGCAGGCCGTACTGGTCTACGGTGTGGGGAGCAAGGTAGAGAACGGCATGCAGCAGCGGGATGTCGGCATCAGGGTCGGCGCCTGCGGCTGCACCACAGTGGTGATGAGGGACGGAGTGCTGCAGATACCTCCGGACTGGAATCTGGATATCGAGCGCCCCGATATAGCTGACAGGATACGGAGCACCACCGACATGGGGCCCAATGACGCGATCATCGTGGGCAGCGCGCAAGACAGTCATACTGCCGTGAACGCCGCCCTCATGGCCGCGTTCCAACTGTTCTGATATGAAGCACCTTCTCGGTTACACAATATACGGCACTGTCGCTGACATACCGGGGGAGGGCACTGCAGCCCAAAGGCTCATGGCTGCGGGTGCAGACGGTATAGAGCTTCTCACAGGGTATCAACCAGTGCCTCGGGATACAGCTCTTCTCACAGAGGCGGTCCATCTGCCTTACGCCACCGATTGGTATGGAGTATGGTCTGGCAGATTGTACGTTGAAGAGAATGTGCCAGAGGATACGATCCGTCATATGTTCTACGGCAGGTCCAGGGAAGGTATATGCGACGCGGTGAGGGAATGCATATCCCAAGCTTCGATCCTGGAGCCCGATTACGCCGTTCTCCACGCAGGCAACGCCAACACGGACGATCTCCTCATAAGGGAGCAGTCGGACAGCGACACGGACGTCCTAAAAGCGCTGACGGAGGTCGTGAACGATGCCGTCTCCCGTCTCGGAGGCGAGCCTCCCATGAGGATCCTCTTCGAGAACCTTTGGTGGCCCGGGCTCAGGATGACAGATGCGGCCGGGTACAGGGTCTTGGAGAAGGAACTGGAATTCGAAGATTGGGGGCTGTGCCTGGATACTGGCCATCTGCTGGTGTCTCTGGGAGGGGTCCGTACCGAGGAAGAGGCGATAGACCTTCTGCTCAGGACCATCGACTCCTATCCTGAAGATATGGTCGACAGGATAGGCGCAATGCATTTGCATCTCAATACCTCGGCGGAGTTCATGAGATCCCACCGCAACGGCGGTGAGGTCCCAGCCGGTAGGGAGGACAGGATATTCGCCGCTTACGATCGCATCTACGGTTCCGACAGCCACGACCCCTTCACATCCCCGAGGGTCAGGGAGTTGGTGGAGGCTGTCCGTCCCGATACGGTGACCCACGAGATGAAGACTGTGGACCCGGAAAGGATGATATCGGACTTCATATGCCAGAGATCCCTCTTTGGATGACACTATGTTTATATCCGCCGAATACGTGCTGTGGGACAGGAGGATGGATGCATGGATAATAAGATAGAGGACGGATTGGTCCTTCTTCTGATGCTCATATTGGGCGTAGCCCTGATGCTGGCACTCACTCTTTTGGTCGTCTTCGTCCTGGCTACGGCCTCGGACCTGATAACCGGAGGGGCAGGCGTCATCAACGCGGCGGCCCTTCTCATGAGCGCAATGATGATCTCCGTGACCGTTTACATAGTCGCAAGGAAGAGGTGACGGCGCAATCCAAACGTTTTAATCAAACCCTATAGCACCTTTTCCAGTGCAGATATAACGTCCAGGCAGAGCCCGGGACAGAATTCGGTATAGACATTATCCCTCTGTGCTATGAGGTTGTCCTCTTCCTTTCTTATATCCAGGCCCATGAGCTCGGGGCACGAGATCCCTCTCCCGTACTTCTTCCTGAGATCTGCCATGAACTGCTCCTTCTTGATCAGGGCGAGCCCTTTGGCGGAGAAGTCAGGCTTGTCGTTCCCGTATTTGAGGCCGATTATCACGTAAGCGGCCAGGACAGCTCCGCAGGCGCTGCCCTCCAATAGTCCCATCCCCAGACAGGATACGGACCGCATCAGCTCGTCGAAGTTGTCGACATCTATCCTGTCATTCATCGCGAAAACGACGCACTGGGCGCAATCGTAGCCCTCATCGTACAGTTTATTGAGGTAAGCTACTTCCATACTGTACGAATCGGCGGAGCGGGTTAATACCCCTTTGCCTGCCCCGGATGTCCGGCAGCGCCCGTTCATGCGGAGCCTTCCGGGCTGTCCAGTCCCGAAAGGGTTCTCCCGCTGTCCGTCTCTGTCGAATCATATTTATAATAGGTCATTATTGGACACCCCAGAGGAACAGGAATGGCACGCTTCAAAGAGGCAGAGAGCAGACTTCTCGACAAATCGGTTTGTATGAGCTGCTACGCCACGAACCCAAAGAACGCCAGCAGGTGCCGCAAATGCGGGTACAGCAACCTCAGGCCCAAGGCGAGGGAAAGCAGGAAGCAGTAAGCTAGCCTATTTCCCTCTCCGCGCTTTGTACGGTCCGTTGCACGGCTAAGCGGTTTTATACTCCGAAGACGTGGACGGATTGGACATCCTGGGGAGAGTTAGGATGAAGGTTCTGGTAATTGACGATAACGAGGCGATACAGGAGATCATCGCCGAGATATTGGGCGTAGATGGTTACGTAACAGAGATAGCAGGGTCCATTGAGGAGGCCCGCTCGAAACTTTCATCCTTTAAGCCCAACGGGATACTTTTGGACTCCGTCGTCAACGGCGAGAGCTCACTTCCCTTCCTGGACGAGCTGGATCCAAAGTCCGGCATCAAGGTGCTTATACTCACGAGTGGTAAAGAGAAACTGCCGAAGGACTCCCCCCTGGTCTACGGCCACATACAGAAACCGTTCAGGAGCGTGGACATAATCGACAACGTCCGGGGTATGACCCTGGGCGAGGCTGCGGCGGCCAAGAAGAAGAAGACGAAATTCAAGCTGTTCGGGCATAAGAAGCCGGAGTCCGAGGACGCTCATGAGGCAGAGATCCATTTCGGAAGGTCATACGTTGTCTTCGAGAACGAGCCGTCCCTAGTCTATATGATGGCGCACGCCCTTCAGGTGAAGGGATGCGACGTGATGGTGGTCACCGCGGAAAGCGTGAAGTATGTCAATGACAAGATCGGAGGAGAGACCATGAGGATCCTTGGGCTGTCCTCCAGGCTGAAAGCCGGCTATATCGAGATGTCCAAACTCGGAACTCTGATGGCCAGTATGGTCGAGTTCATAGATCAGAACACCAAGCCTGTGGTGATCCTCGATAATCTTCAGCCACTCATAGAGGCCAACAGCCTCAACGGTGTGCTGACCATGATATACCAATTGATAAACGGAGGCGCAAAGAAGACGTCCTCCGTGATAATATCGGCACCCGAGTCCAGTTTCACGGACAAGGACAAGGATCTTCTGCTGAAGAACATGGAGCTTTACAAGGAAACCCGAGCGTGATACGATGAAGATAGAGAGAGTATGGGCGAGAGAGGTGCTGGATTCCAGGGGCAATCCCACTGTAGAGGCAGAGGTGACCGTGAAGGGCCACAGGATAACAGCCATAGCGCCGTCCGGAGCTTCCACCGGTACATGGGAGGCCCACGAGATGAGGGACGGAGGCAGCAGGTACGGCGGGAAAGGTGTCATGAAAGCGGTTTCCAACGTACGCGGGGAGATAGCGTCATGCATAACCGGCATGGATGTCTCCGACCAGGAATCCGTCGACAGGTCCATGATAGAGCTTGACGGTACTCCCAACAAGAGCAGGCTCGGGGCCAACGCCATAATCGCGGTCTCTCTTGCGGTGGCCAGAGCGGGTGCCGGTGCGGAGATGGTGCCTCTTTACAGGCACATCGGCAAAGATGGAAGGACGCTTCCAGTGCCCATGCTGAACATAATCAACGGCGGGAAGCACGCGGGAAGCAACCTGAAGATACAGGAATTCATGATAATACCCGCAGGTGCCAAGACCTTCTCCGACTGCCTCCGCATGTCCTCCGAGGTCTATATGTCCCTGAAGTCCATGCTCGGCAAGAGATACGGCACATCCTCCGTCAACCTTGGGGATGAGGGCGGTTTCGCCCCGCCGCTCAACACGTCCGCCGAGGCAATGGGCGTTATATCCGATGCGATATCCGCCGCGGGCTACGTTCCCGGTAAAGATGTCTTCATGGCGCTCGATGCGGCATCCAGCGAATTCTTCTCTAACGGCGTCTATGAGGTAGACGGCCTGAAGCTGTCCCCGGGAGAGCTGGCGGATCATTACGTAGGACTGACCAGGGATTTTCCGCTCATAAGCCTGGAGGACCCGTTCTCCGAGGATGATTTCGAGACGACGGCGGCCCTGACGAAGAAGATAGGCTCCAAGGTCCAGGTCGTAGGAGATGACCTGTTCGTCACCAACACCGAGCGCCTCGGCAGAGGGATAGCCTGCGGGTCGGCCAATTCGCTGCTGCTCAAGGTCAATCAGATAGGCACGGTCACCGAGGCAGGGGAGGCGGCGGAGATGAGCTTCAGCAACGGCTACTCCGTGGTGGTGTCCCATCGCTCCGGCGAGTCAGAGGATTCCAGCATAGCGGACCTTTCCGTCGGTTGGGGCACCGGGCAGATAAAGACCGGGGCGCCCGCCAGAGGCGAGCGCACCGCGAAATATAACAGACTGCTAAGGATAGAGGAGGAGCTGGGCTCCGAGGCCGTGTTCAAAGGAACAAAGGCGTTCAGATGACGAAAGGAAGGTTATTCTCGGCATCCGAGGAGGAGATCCGCAACGGATACACCACCGATGTGTACTTCGACAGGACCAAGAGGATCCTGGAGGCACGCGGGAACGGTGAAACGGAAGTATGGGCCGAGGTAACGGGCAGCTCTCTGCCGAGAGATTGGAAGTGGGCCGTCTACTGCGGTCTTGAGGAGGTCCTCAGGCTCGCCGAGGGATATCCCATCGACATGTACTCGGTACCGGAGGGCACGGTCTTCAGGGCCAGGTCCCAGAACAGTGTCAGGATCCCGCTTATGAACATACACGGGGTGTATTCCCGGTTCGGCGTCATAGAGACGCCTCTTCTGGGTATGCTCTGCCAGCCTTCGGGGGTAGCCACGTGTGCCGCCAGGACCAAGATGGCCGCCGGCGGGAAGTCGGTGACCGCATTCGGCAACCGCAGGATGCATCCGGCTATATCCGGTGTTCTGGACCGTTCTGCTTTCATAGGAGGGTGCGACGCCGTCTCGTCCCGTATGGGTGGGGATATCACAGAGACGGAGCCCCTGGGCACCACACCCCATGCTCTGATGCTGGTGATGGGGAGCAACGAAGAGGCCTTCAGATCCTTCGACGAGATAATAGAGCCGGAGGTTCCACGCATAATGCTCATCGACACATTCTCTGACGAGAGGACAGGGGCCATGGACGCATGCCGGTCCGTGAGGAATCTGATGGGTGTAAGGCTTGACACTCCCGGGTCAAGAAGAGGGAATTTCAAGGAGATAATCGACGAGGTCCGCTGGGAGCTGGACATGAACGGCTATGAGAAGGTCGGCATAATGGTCTCCGGAGGTCTCGACGAGATATCCGTGGCGGCTCTGTCCGGCACATGCGTGACCGGGTTCGGCGTGGGCACATCCATAAGCAACGCACCCACCTTGGACCTGTCCATGGACATAGTGGAGAAGAAGGGGGAGCCCGTTTCAAAAAGAGGGAAGTTCGGAGGCCGCAAGTATGCGTACCGCTGCCCTGACTGCCTTTACATGGACGCATCCCTGTCTCCCGGCGACAGCATAACCTGCTCCTGCGGGTGCGAGATGGATATGATCGAGGAGAAGGTCCTGGAGGGCGGGAAGAGGACTTCGAAGCCACGCGGTGCCAAGGAGATACGCGAGAGCGTGATCGAGCAATTGCAGCTGATATCAGAGCTCTGACACATGTTCTTTGCGGGCGTCCGCGATCTTACGCGCGGACCCCTTCATTTCCATTGGAACATGAATCACTGTTAATTTAACACCCCTCCTAAACAGGTATTGCTGGCTAACGTTGTTTAAATCCAGAAAAGGGGTAGGTGCCGGATCTGTTCCGGAGCATTTTTCACACTATTGAAACAAGCTCTGACGTTTATTTTTCATTGGTTTTGAAACTGCTTTTAGGCGCTTCGGAGATAGGCTTATATGCCCACTTAGGTTAAGCAACCTATACGGCGCAGAGGATTGGGAACGTTCGCATTTTGCGGATGCTACTGCGTGACGGCCTCTCGGGGGCTCAGAAAGGGACAGCGAACAATGACAACGATAGCGGTAGCTATGGACCACAGATCCTACGGGACGATAGATTATGTCGATCCCGGAAATATGATGAAGGTCTATTGCAACTGCGGTAGGATAATAGGTCTGGACGCTGCCCAGATGAATCTCAAACTGAGCCTGCGCAAAGATCTGGAATGCACGTATTGCAGGAACTCCCGGATATCCAGGGACATAGAGGAGCTGAATGCCATCTTCGAAGGTACCCCGGAAGAAGGGATTTGATATCACTTTTATAGTTGCAGAATACTAGCCACTTCAGATGCATGTTCTAGTAGTCGCAGGAATGCTCGGTGCCGGCAAGACATCAACCATAATCCAGCTTCTGGGTCCGCTCTCTGCCGGGGGACGAAAGGTAGCCATAATCGAGAATGAGATCGGTTCCGTGGGTATAGATGGGGAGGTATTGAACAGGAACGGCCTTCAGATCAAGGAGCTGGCGGGAGGATGCGTGTGCTGCACCCTGAAGTCCGGGATGATAGATACGCTGAAACTCCTCCAGAAGGAGGTCGGCCCCGACATAGTGGTGATAGAGCCGACAGGCATAGCCGACCCGGAGTACATACTCGTCTCGATAAAGGACGTGGTCGGACTCGATATAGACTCTGTTAGAGTCATCGTGGTCATAGACGGGGAGAGGTTCCTGAGACTGAGGACGATGTTCGAGAGGCCCCTGAGGAATCAGCTGGAGATGGCCGATCTCGTGCTCATAAACAAAGTAGACGTGATATCCCAGCAGGACCTCAGATCCATAGAGGACCAGATACGGTCGTTTTTCAAGTACGCTGGGAAGATCCTCTGTGCGAGAGGGGACACGGGGGAAGGAATCCCCGCTGTCCTGAAGGAGATAGGTCTTTGACACAGGATGCGCACTTCATACCGACGGTTCTCGTAATGGAGCTGTCGGGGGACATGGGCGGCGCATCTCCGGAGGAATCAGTCTCGCGGTTCTCCCGCGCCGTCTCGGAGACGGCATCCGGGTGCGCAGGGGCCGGCGGCACGATAGGGCACATAAAGGCCAATATGCGCTCCGGGGAAGAGATGGTATCGGCCAGCTCCACGACGGAGGACGGCAACGTCAGGCTGAGGTACGGTCTCGCATCTGCTGTGGGGAAGTACAGCATAGTAATGAATGCTATAGTCTACTGCATCGGGTACGTGGACATGAAGACCATCGCCGAGAAGGCCTTCTCCGGGTTCCCGACAGATACGTCGATGTGGCACAAAGGCGGCCAATGCAACGATCCCGAATGCGGAGATCCGAATTGCAGGGATTCTTCCCACAGGAAGATAATCGACCTAGTCTGAGCGCTTCTTCTTGCCGGGACAGTTCATGCTTATGCAGCTGTTCCCTTTGCTGAATACGAGCATGGGGGCTCCGCAGTGAGGGCACGGTTCGGATGCAGGCACGAGAGTCCCCCTCGGTCTGAGAGGATAGGTCTGCTTGCATTCGGGCCATTCAGTGCATCCTGCGAAGCGCTTGCCCGCCTTGGAGTACATCACCTGCATACGGCCGCTGCCGCAGGTCGGGCATGGCCCCAGGTCGTTCTTCTTGATGTTGCTCTCGCACTTCGGATCTATGCACTGAATGCTCGGCGGAGAGCCCCGCCTTATGACCTTGAGCATCGGGAGGCCGCACGACTCGCAGACGGACTCCGTGGTCTGTATCATCGCCCCCCTCGGAAGAGGATAGGACTCCTTGCATTCGGGGTACCCGTCGCAACCGATGAAGTTCCCGTTGCGGGATCTCTTTATTGTCAGGTTATCGCCGCATTTCACGCATATTCCCAGATGCTGCTGGGACCTGAGGGCGGAACGGATCTCGTCCCCTATGGCGGTCTTCTCGCTCTCTATCGCCCCTACTGCGCCGTGCAGCATCGCCTGGGATTCCCCCACCACTTCCTGCAGGGTCTTGTTGCCGCTGCCTATCTCGAGCATGTCGCTCTCGAGCTTGGCGGTCATCTCCGGCTCGGTGATCCCGCCCCCGTGCTTCTCCAGGGAGCGGGTGAGAGCTATCCCCCCCGCGGTCGGGATCATCTGAGCTCCTTGTATGTAGTTCCTGGAATAGAGCTTCCCTATGATATCGTGCCTGGTGCTCTTAGTGCCAAGGCTGAGCTTGTCCATCTCCTGTATCAGGGATCCCTGGTTGTATCTGTAAGGAGGCTTCGTGGCATCCTCATCCAAGCTCACGGACCTTACGTCCACGATGTCCCCCGCCTTCAGTTTGTCCAAGTGGGAAACATTTCTCTTGAGATACTGGCCGTAATATCTTTTCCAGCCCTCCTTCTTCAGGATGTACCCCTCTGCTTTGAACGTCTCGCCGCCCACGTCGATCAAGCACTCGGTGATCTCCGCCTCCGCATTGGGGGCCAGGGTGGCCAGGAATCTTCTGACGATAAGCTCATAGAGTTTCCATTTGTCCCCCTTCATCGAAGAGGACTTCGCTCCGGAGGTGGGGTGGATAGGCGGGTGGTCCGTCGTTCTCCTCTTTCCCCTGGAGGGGGAGATCTTCTCCTGGGAGAGGATCTCGGTGGCTTCCTTGGAGAAATCGGAGTCCTTCAGCCTCTCCAGTATGCTCCTGAGGCCGAGGCTGATCGGGTACTCGGTGTTCTCCGTTCTGGGATATGATATGTAACCTGCTGTGTAGAGGTCCTCCGCCAGCTTCATTGCCGTGGCCGGGGGTATGCCTATCTTGTTGGCCTCCACCTGCATCTGCGTGGTATCGAAGGGAGGCGGTCTGAACTCCTCCTTCATCTTCGTCTCGTAGGTCTTCACGGTCCCCTTCTTCACGCCTTCGCATCTGCTCAACACGGCATCGGCGACATCCTTCTCCCAAAAAGGATTGGACTCGTGGTTCCCTCTGAATGCGAGCATCCCGAACTTTCCTCCAACGGTCCAAAACGGAACCGGCTCGAAGGCCGCTATTTCCTCGTCCCTGTCCACCAGAAGTTTCAGGGTGGGGCTCTGGACCCTGCCCACGGACATGAAGTTCTTGCCGACCTGCCCTGAAGAGAGCGATATCAGTCTGGTCAGAACCGCGCCCCAGGAGAGATCGATGATCTGCCTGGCTTCCGCAGCGTCCGCCAGCTTCTCGTCCGGTTCTACAAGGTTGGAGAATGCCTGCTCAACCTCGGCCTTGGTCAGGGCACTGAATTTAGCCCTCCTCACCTTGGCCAGGTCGATCCCGGCGTACTTGACGGTCTCCATGCCGATGAGCTCTCCCTCTCTGTCATAGTCGGTGGCTATGATCACCATGTCCGACTCGTCGGCCACGCTCTTTATGGCGTCCACTATGCTCTTGATCTTGACCCTCTTCTCCTGCGGAGCGTAAACGAGATCCGCAGGGGGGAATTTGCTCCAATCGCTGTACTCCGAAGGATAATCCAGCTCTATTATGTGGCCTCTCAGGCTGACGACGGAGTACTCGTCATCCCCGGAAGTGAATGTCAGAACGCTTACGCTCCCGTGCTTCTTGGTGCTGGTCTTCCCGCCCGATAATATGGCGGATATCCTGCGGGCCGCGTTGGCCTTCTCGGTTATTACGAGCTTTCTCATCCGGAACGGTTGAAGTAGTAGGCATTATTAAAACAATGTCATAATCCCGCAGATACAGACGCAGAAGGGTAGAGACCCCACCACATGCCGGAGCTGGCACATGCGATCCCTTTACATCCGAGATACAGAAGTGCTTTTTTACTGCTAACACCGTCCATCCCGGGATGAATGTTCAGGAGTCGGTCTTGACGGACCTAAGGTCCACAAAAGGAGTGGTCACCGCGGAGCTGATGGACGACGAGATATCCTGCGAGGTGGAGTGTTCCGAGCGGGCGATCCGGACCCAGGGAGGGCTGGAATTCAGGAACGAAGGGTACCTGGAGGCCATGAGGCGCCACGTCAGGATATGTATCTTCTGCACCGAGGACTTTGAATTCCCGGAGACGCCATCGATATTCTATATCACGGGGGACGGCACCGTGATGGGCCACGAGGTCATGCGGCACGAGATGGACGCATATCTCGCAAGGGACGATCTGGTCTGGGTCTCCGACAATTTCATCATGTACACCGAAAGAAGAGGCAGCGGGGATGAGATATTCGTGTCGAAAGCCAAGGAATATCCTCACATAGAATCGTATCCGGGGTGCACTAACGGCATAATCGCCATTCCCGCCGGTCCGTCGGATATAGCTCTGAAGAGCAGATACGGCGTTGAGAACCGCCGGGAGATAGCCACTGCCGTGATGGCCTTTGACATCATCTGAGCAGCATTATTCCGAAGAATTCCGCTTTATCGTCGAAAAATGAGAATTCCCTGCCGCATTCTTTGACGTAATCGCTCATGACTATGCCGAACCCGCTTATGGAGGGGACAAGCATGTCGGGGTATCTGCATTTTGCATCCGGGTAGGTGCAGCTCTCGCAATATCCGCACTTGCCGTCCGCCATCATGAAGATGTCGGCCCCCTCTTCTTTGAGGGCGACGGCAGCCTTCCTGCAGTCGTCCTGGAATTGCATGGCCGCAGCTTCGGCGGATGCTCTGTCCCGTGGATCTACATGATATGTTCTGGTTATCAGCACCGCATCTTCGTATCTGGACAGTATCTCGATGCACTCATCCGGCATCGCGGAACCCGGAGGACAGGCCCAGGTCATGCCGTATGCACCGCATACGTTGCTCTCGCAGCGCCCCCTGCATTCCGAGATGGTACGGAGGGTCGGGCTGGGCACAGGCGCATCCGTGACCTCGAAGTTCCTCGCTCTCAGCCTCTTCTTGGCCTCTTCTATTCTCATCTCAATCCCCCCTGAGTCCCATATGATGCATGTTGCCGGAGGCGGCGGAGGCGATGGTGAGCTTCCCTCTGAGTACTCCCTTCACGGAAGTCAGCTCATTGGACATGTTCTTGAGGTCGCCCATCACACCTATGGCGGTCATGGTCTCCAACACCTTCTTCCCTTCCAGCGGTACCCTCAGACCGCCGACCACATCCGATCTCCATTTCCTCCCCAGATCCCTGAGCTGGTCATGGATGCCGTCGTGCCCGCTGTCGTATATGAATACCAGGACACCGACCATCATCTGCGTCTCGTTCTTCCATTCCTTCTCGGCCAATGTGTCCCTTATGAGATCCCTTATGGCCTCGGAGCGGCTGACATACCCCTTTTGGGATATCGAAAGGTCGAATTCGTTGAGAAGCTCCGGATCCAGGGAGACACCGATACGGGTAACGCCATCCATGGGTCCGTTAACGTATTGTTCGTATTAAATGGAACACATTCTTATTAAATGGGACACCATAAACACGGATATGACTTCCGAACTGACCCCTGTCTTCAGAGAGGTTATAGCCGACATGGTGAGAGATAGGTCGGTGGCCGTCGCATTCTCTGGAGGGCTGGACAGCGGCATTGTGGCGGCGATAGCCAGGGATTCGGCGGGATCGACGGTGCTCTATACATCCGGCGTCGATGATGCCTATGATGTGAACGAGTCCCGGGAGATGGCCCGGGTACTGGGAATGGAATGGCACCACATCGTGATCTCGGAAGTCGATATAGAGGATTGTGTCAGGCACATGATCAGGATAACGGGGACCGTCAACCCCATAACCCTATCCTTCGAGATACCGTTCTACTATGTGGCGAGATACGCCGCCGAGCCATACATAATCGGAGGCCAGGGAGCGGACGAGCTGTTCGCCGGGTACTCTAAGTACATAGGGCTCTCGGAGCCCGATCTTAGGGACATGATGAATGCGGACATGTGTCGTCTGCTCGATGAAACGCTGGCACACGAGAGGGCCGTGGCGAAGGAATTCGGGAAGGAGGTCCTGTATCCCTTCCTGGACAGCAGGGTCGCCAAGGCTGTAGGGGACATCGATATAGGGGACCTCGTCCCCGGGGACGTCAGGAAGAAGAGCCTCAGAGAGGTTGCAGAAGATATAGGGCAGCCGGAGATCGCTGCGAAGAAGAAGAAGGCGGCCCAATACGGTTCAGGGTCCATGAACCTACTGAGGCGCATAGCCAAATCGAAGGGGATGACGGTCCGGGAGATGATAGGGGGGATGAGGGGATATCTCGAATCCCTCGACTGGCTGTACGGCCTCCAGAAGCACGGAATCAAACTGGGTCTCAGGAACATCAGGGAGCTGCTGTCGGCTCTCGGAGACCCGCAGAAAAGTTTCCGGAGCGTACATGTGGCCGGTACAGACGGCAAAGGCTCCGTATCCGCCATAACCGCGTCGATACTTCGCGAATCGGGGATAAGGACGGGGCTCTACACCTCCCCCCATCTGGTAAGGTTCAATGAGCGCATATGCGTGGACGGGGTGCAGATATCCGATGAGGAACTGGCGGGCTATGTTTCGAAGGTCAGGCCGAAAGTGGAGGAGATGGCATCACGGGATGTCATGTGCACTTTCTTCGAGGTCACGACCGCCATGGCCTTCATGCATTTCAGGGATAAGGGCGCGGAGTACGCCGTCATCGAAGTGGGGATGGGCGGAAGATACGACGCCACCAACGTCATAATCCCGGATGTCTCCGTGATAACCAACATAAGCCTGGAGCACACAGAGTATCTGGGGGACACGATAGAGAAGATAGCCGCCGAGAAGGCAGGGATAATCAAGGAAGGAGTCCCGGTGGTGACACTATCAAGAGGCCCCGCGCTGGATGTGGTGGAGGCCAGGGCTGCGGAGGCGGGGTCCGATCTGACGGTTGTCAAGGCGCCCGAGATAGTCTCCATGAGCCCTACCGGAACGGAATTCGTGTATGGGGGGGAGCGCTACACCGTAGACCTGGCGGGGAAGCATCAGGCCATAAATGCGGCCACTGCGGTCGAGGCTGTCCGTCTTCTCGGCGACGAGCGAACGGAGAAAGCGATCGCATCCGGGCTCAGGAACGTGTCCTGGCCGGCGAGGCTCCAGAAGCTCCCCGGGCAGCCCATAGTGCTTGACGTGACACATACCGAAGCAGGCGCCAGGGATCTGGCGGACGATATATCCCGGATATACGGGAAGGTGACGCTCGTCATCGGTGTCCTGACGGACAAGGATCTCAGGGGAATAGCGAAGAGCCTTGCGCCGGTGGTGAACAGGGCGGTGGTGGCCTCACCCGATTCCGAGAGGGCAATGCCCCTGGACACCGAGATGGCCCGTATATCCGAATATATGCAGAATGCGGAGACGGCTTCCACGGTCGGGGAAGCGGTCAGGAGGGCCCTTGAGATAAGAGGGGATGATACGGTGCTGATAACCGGTTCCCATTTCATCATAGGGGAGGCGATCAGATGGCTGGGGACATAGTCGAGATCCTGGATGCGTTGGCGCCCCTTTACGGCAGGGGGGCCTACCCCGGAAGGTCGATAGAGGGACTGAGCCCGGAATGGGATGCAGACCCGTTCCACGTGCTTATAGCTACGATACTCTCTCAGAGGACGAAGGATGCCAATACGCGCAAGGCATCCGACCGGCTGTTCTCGGAGTACGATTCGGTGGAGGAATTGGCGGAAGCGGACGAGGGGGCGGTTTGCGAGCTGATACGTCCCGCAGGGTTCCCCCGGCAGAAGGCATCAGGGATCATCGGATGCTGCAGGGTCCTCCGGGATGAGCACGGGGGCACGGTGCCGTCGGGAACGGAGGCGCTGCTGAGCCTCCCGATGGTCGGAAGGAAGACCGCCGCGTGCGTACAGGCCTATGCCATGGGGATCCCGGCAGTCTGCGTGGATACCCATGTCCACAGGATATCGAATCTCATGGGGCTCGTGGATACCAAGAACCCGGAGGAAACGGAGCGCGCACTGATGGAGATGACCCCCAGGGAAAGATGGAACGATATAAACAGGTATATCGTAAGGCACGGGCAGGAGATCTGCCTGCCGAACCGTCCTAGATGCGGGCGATGCCCTGTATCCTCGCATTGCGACCATGCGCAGAGCAATTCGGGGAGCGACGGGATTAATACTAATTAAGCCATCCTCAGGCCCGATGCATGAGGTCTCCGTGATATCGAACATCGTCTCCGCGATACAGAGGGAGCTGGAGAAATATGAGGCGGTGGGGGTCGAGGAGGTCGTTCTGATAATAGGGGATATGACCAGTCTCGGTACGGAGCAGATGCGGTTCGCTTACGAGGTCGTCACGAGGGGCACGATCCTGGAGAACGCCGAACTGATCATAGAGCGGGAAGCTGTGGAGGTCAGGTGCGCCGAATGCGGATACGAGGGGCCGGTGGAAGAGATCAGGAGCGATTTCAGCGAGCATACCATCCCGATACTGTCCTGTCCTGATTGCAGAGGCCGTGTCAAGGTGACCAAAGGACAGAGCTGCGGGGTTAAGAACCTCAAGATTTTGGAGGCAGAGGATGTATAAGTACAGGGACGAGGGGACGGCCGCCAGGATAATCGAGAAGATAGGGGCGATGAATGGCAAATTCACTTTCATGCACGTCTGCGGCACCCACCAGGACACCATAGTCAGATTCGGTCTGGAGGAGATGCTGGCAGATGTGGGCGTCGAGATACGCCAAGGTCCGGGCTGCCCGGTCTGCGTCACCACCAGCAAGGAGATAGGGGACGCCATACACATGGCACGCTCCGGCATCACGGTCTGCGCTTTCGGGGACATGATGAGGGTTCCCACCACGGTGGGGACGCTCAACGATGCGAAGGCTGACGGGGCGGACGTCAGAGTCGTGTACTCGATAGAGGACGCGGTCAAGATGGCATCGGAGGTCGATAGGGACCTGGTCTTCGTTGCCGTGGGTTTCGAGACAACCGCACCTTCCACCTGCGTGCCGCTCCAGAAGGAGCTGCCCGAGAATTTCAGCATATACAGCTGCCACAGGATATGCCCTCCCATACTGAAGACGATATTCGATATGGGGGAAACAAAGGTCCAGGGGATGATAGAGCCGGGCCATGTGGCCGTTATAACCGGGACGGAGATGTTCCAGCCGCTTGCCAGGGAGTATAAGATGCCGCAGGTAGTGGCGGGATTCGAGCCCCTCGATATACTCATGGCGTGCTATATGCTGTGCAGGCAGATCGAGGAGGGGAGGTGCGAGGTGGAGAACGAGTACACCCGTCTTGTAAAGCCTGAGGGCAACCCCAAGGCGTTGAGGCTGATGGAGATCACCTACGATCAGGAGGACAGGGCCTGGAGGGGATTCCCCGTCATAGGTAAGAGTGCCCTTGCCCTCAAGAGCAAGTACGAATCCCACGATGCGACCAAGGTCCACCAGGACATCCTGTCCGGTGCGCCCGAGGTGGAGGCGGAGGCTCGCGGATGCAGATGCGGGGAGGTCCTCAGAGGTCTGATCAGATCAGAGGAGTGCCCCATGTTCGGCAGGGCGTGCAAGCCCATGAGCCCGTCGGGCCCGTGCATGGTATCCGCCGAGGGAAGCTGCAACATCGCGTACCGTTTCGGTAAAATGAAGGTGTGAGCATGAATTCTGAAGAATGTGAAAAGATCAAAGTGCCAGATAAGAGAGTTTTCGTCATAACAAACGATTCCGCGGCGTTCCTGACGAACAAGTGGGTCAGTGCCTTCGACATGTTCGGAGGCCGCATGACCGAGGTGAAGAATCTGGTCAAGGACCTCTGCAACGAAGCGGACGTGTCCTTGGGCATCGTCTCGGGAAGGTTCGGATTCATACCCGCCAACTATGTGGTGATGCCCTACCCTTGGGTGCCTGAATCGAAGGAGGATTTCGAACTGCTCCAGTCAAAGAGGGACTTCCTCGGTGCGATAAAGACGACAGTGAGCATAAAGGTGGGCGAAACCTACCTGTACGACAAGATAATCGTCTGCGTCCCGAAGGTCCTGTTCGAGATGATCAAGGATGTTCTGCCTGACGGCAGAGTGATAGCCGTCACTAACCCCCAGTTCAAGGAGGAGTGCGAGCGCAGAGGATGGTCATATTACAAGCGCGGCGGGTCCAGAGTGGGCAAGAAGAATGCCGAGGCCATAATCAGGGAGATCGAAGACTGGAACGCAGGCGCCTGAGCTCCTCTTTGGCCCCGTCGTCCACGCGGTAGGAGTCCGTCACTTTGCCGATGGCCATGCGCAGGACGTCCTTCTCCAGAGCGCCGCTTCTGAATATGGGGGCCGTCCTCTCAGGGTACTTTATATAGCATTCCGAGAGGGCCCAAGCGACCCCCATCTTCAGATAGTATCCGTCGTGCCTTACGGAGGAGAGCATTCTCAGCACAGAGTCTATATGCTCTTCGTCAAGGAAATATGATTTCATGATCACTGCGGCGAATCTCATTCCGAACTCGGTGCCGTCGTTATGATGTGCCTGAACCGAATCCCAAAGGACAGGGAGATCCTTCTTTTTAGGTTTCAGGGCGGAGCAGAATGCATCGCATACGGCCCAGTTATCCATCTTCGAAACGAATTCCTCCGTCAGTCGCATACGTTCCTCTATGTCCATCGGCGCAAGGCAGATGACCTGTCCTCTGATCATCGTCTCCTCTAACGAATCGTCCTCGCCGGCGAGGTACTCTTGCCACTCCCCTTTAGAGACGTTCTTGGCGATCCTTCTGACGACGGGGGACTTGACACCCAAAAGGTTCCCCGATCCCGGGATGATCTTCTTGGTGAATTCGCTGTGTGCTTTGTCGGAATTCTCGAGGAGCTCGTTCCTGACCATCTCCCTGATGCCCATGCCCTATAATCCCGTGCAAAGGGTATATTCTTTGTCGGGTATAACTTCTTGTGATAATCAGCGCCAGCAGGAGGACCGACATTCCGGCGTTCCATTCAGAATGGATGATGAACCGTCTGAGGGACGGCAGGCTGATGGTCCGCAATCCCGGTTTCAGAGGCATAGTCTATGATGTGGATGTCAGCCCCGAGAATGTGGACGCCATATTCTTCCTGACCAAGGACCCGTCCCCTATGGTGAGGAAGGTGGACGAGATATCAGAGATGGGGCACCGTCCATTCTTCCAGGTGACCATAACCGGGAACGGGAAAGCTTTAGAGCCGGGAGTGCCGGACGTGAGAAAGGTGGCAGATGCATTCAGGCGGATATCAGATAGGATAGGGCCCGAAAGGATGGTGTGGAGGTACGATCCCGTGCTGTTCTCTGAGGGCGCGGGGCCGGAGGAGCATGCGGACAGGTTCTCGGAGATCTGCTTGCTTCTGGAAGGTTATACGAAAAGGTGCATATTCGGATTCTTTGAACCGCATATCAAGCTGGGGGCCAAGATCGCATCCGGTGTTCTCCGGGAAGCATCGGCGGAAGAGAAGATGGATGTTGCAACGGCCCTGCTGCCTATAACCGAGTCCGCCGGGATGGAGCTTACCTCCTGTTGTGTCGGAACCGCTCTTGAAAGTACGGGAGTCAGGGATGTCGGGTGCATAGACGAGGGCACAGTGCGCCGTTTCAACATACCATTTGCGAAGTACGCAGTACCTCAGAGGGAGGGTTGCACATGCGTCAGGACATTAGATGTTGGAACATACGGCACATGCTTCCATGATTGCGTCTACTGCTACGCAAATCCCGCTTCGTCCGACAGACGGGCATCTGATCCCGACAGCATGATGCTGGGGGATTCCGTGAAGGAAGGGGACGAGACGGTCAGGGTCGGCAAGAGGCAGAGGCGTCTAAGTGACTTCTGATCCGCGACCTTCCCTTTCCAACTCCCTCTTCATGCGCTTGGGCGAGAAGAGATAGGCGTCCATGAATATGACCCAGCATATCTCGACGACAATGGATGCGGTAACAGGGAAAAGCGCCCTTCCGGGGGCCAGGGCCGCGGAAACGGCCACGGCGGTTACCAAGGCTATGGCGATGCCCTTGTTCTTGTAAGAGGTCATAAGTACATCTGTGACCCTCTGCTCCCACGGTACCCCGGCTCTTCTCTCCATGATCTCCAGACCAAGACCCAGTCCGAATGTTCTCACTGCCGCGATCCCCATGAAGGTCACGAGCAGCAGAACCTCGCTCTTGAACATGTTGGCCGAGGCCCCAACCGAAAGGAATACGAGTATGAATATACAGGAATTCAGGAATATTGCGAGATTCTCCTTCTTTATCTCGATCTTCACAAGAAGGCGCGAAAGGAACAGCGGTATGACGACGACCTCGGCGACGGCTATGATGACGCCTGTCACATCGATGATCTTATCGAGCATGAGCCAGACCATGAAAGGTATGTAGATCACCGAAAGGAAGTAAACGGCTATGGTACCCCTGGCTGCGTGCTTCATGTCCCCTCTGAGTATGTATGACAAAGGTACAACAGATGCCGCGAAGGGGGTAAGGCCGATGAAGACGAGGCCGACCTTGAACGCCTCGTCGGTAAAGAAAAGGGAAGCGACCAGAGGGATGGATGAGGCTACCAGCATGCTCAGGACGACAGCCCTCAACACGGATCTAGGGTCGTCTGCAGGATTCAGTCCTTTGTAGGAGATCCTGGAAAGGGAGACGGTCATCATGATCGCCAGGATAAGGATCGTGACATTGCTCCTCACATCCGCAGATATATCCGGGAAGTAGCCGCTGAGCCCCATGGCGAGTGCCACGATCAAAGCCAGGGACATCATGAATGTCCCTCTTCCCAGAAGACCTTTTACAGACATGTGGGCTGTGACCGGCGATTGTCAATATATATTCTTTCCGCGCCATCAAACAAAGGCGCATGACGCAAGGATATTAACGAAGGGTCGCTTACGATATCACCTATGGAAGAGGTCAGGCCCGTCAAGGCGGGCTGGTATAATGCATTCAGGCCCTGGACGTTGCATGGGGCGGTTGTTCCGGTGCTCATCGGAGGGGCGGTGGCGTACCACCATATGCCGGATTCTTTCAATCCTGCCATATTCATACTCATACTGATCGGCGGTTGTCTTCTGCAGTCCGCCGCGAATCTCCTCAACACATACGGGGACTTCGAGAAGGGAATAGACACGGAGGAGAATCATACAAGGTCCCCGGAGCTCGTCACAGGGGCACTGAGGCCCAGGAGCGTCCTGTACGCCGGCGTTGTCTGTCTAGGAATAACCGCTCTGCTGGGCCTTATCTTCATATGGTACTCCGGACCGGAGATATTGATGATAGGCTTGGCGGGAATTGCCGCCGCGGGACTCTACACAGTAGGGGTTGCCTACAAGTACAGAGGGCTAGGACAGATATCGGTCTTCGTGATGATGGGCCTTCTGATGCCCTTGGGAACCTACTTCGTACTGACCTCCCAATTCTCCCCGGACCCGGCGATCGTCGGCCTTCCCAATGCATTCTTCATAGCCGCGGTCCTGTGCGGCAACGAGATGCGGGATTTCAGGACGGACCTGGAAGCGGGCATCGGGACCCTGTGCGGCAGGATAGGCTACGAGAGGGGCCTCAAGCTCTACTGGGCCGAGAACACTCTACCTTACGCTATACTCGTTATCGTAGTGGCGGCGGGCTTCGCCCCCTGGACGGCGCTCGCGGCATTCGCATCCCTGGGTCTCTGGTACAAATTGATCAGGAACAGCAGGAAGGCGGAGGATGACAGACGCGCGGCGTTCATGATGGTCCCCGCGGCGTTCAAGCTCAATTGGGTGTTCGGTGTCCTTCTGACCACAGGATATTTGATTGGGATAATCTTCCTATAGGTGCTGATATGGAAGAAGACAAGAAAGCCGGTAATCAATTCGAGGGAAAGGACGTCTATGTGAAGGATGTCTTCAACGATATAGCTCCGTACTATGACAAGATGAATGACATAATGTCCGTGGGCATGATCAAGCGCTGGCATAAATTCATGTTCAAGAAGGCGGGGGACATAACCGGATTCTCGGTCCTGGATGTGGGCACGGGAACAGGGGAGCTCGCATTCATATCGGCGAGGAAGGTCGGTCCCGGAGGCAGAGTCACCGGATTGGACATAACGCCGGCCATGCTGGAGATGGCGAAGCAGAAGGTCGGGGACCTGGATCTTCCGACGGAAGTGGAGTTCGTCATCGGGGACGCTCTTGATATGGAGTTCGGGAACGACCTATTCGATTTGGTCACATCCGGATACATGCTCAGGAATGTGACCGACATACAGAAGGCGGTTAACGAGATGTACCGTGTCCTCAAGCCGGGAGGCTTGGCAGTGGTGGCAGAGCTGGCGAAGCCCAGGAACAGGGTCATACAATGGGGGCACAAGGTGTACCTGAACCGTGTCGTGCCTTTCTGGGGCAGGAAGTATGACAAGGGCAAGGTAATAGACGGAAAGCAGCCTGCCTATGACTGGCTGACCTCGTCCCTGGAAGGCTTCCCTTACGGCCCGGAGATGCTGGGGATATTCAGGAATGCCGGTTTTACGGACGCGGAGTGCTACGTGAGGTCTATGGGTGCCGTCAACATATACGTCGCCCGCAAGCCGGGGAAGGCCTAGTAGCCCCCTCTATCTCAAGCAGCGATTCCTTCATATCTGTGCCGTAAAGATAGTTGCCCGTGCTCCCGTCGGATCTCACTACTCTGTGGCAAGGTATCACTATTATGATCGGATTGGCTCCGCAGGCGCTGCCGGCGGCCCTCACGGCCCTCGGTCTGCCCGCCCGATGAGCTATCCAGGCATACGTTCGGGTCTCGCCGTACGGTATCTCGGATATGGCCTTCCAGACTTTTTTCTGGAAATCTGTGCCGTCGGTACGGATCTTGATATCGAAAGCTCTCCTCTTTCCGGAAAGGTATTCGGAGATCTCTTCAAAAGCTCTCCTAGCTACTTCGGAGGATTCGCTTTGCCCATCATTGAGGCGCATGCCGGTAACGTATTCTCCGTCGTCCTCTATGGCAAGAGTGCCGAAAACGGTGGGGAAATAGGAAACGCTCATGGCGCTGATGTATGGGCCCCGCGCATCTAAAGATATTCCGTGCCCCTCTTAGCGGAAGTCTTCAGTTTATTTATACGGAAGCACATAGACAGATCATGGGCAACATCCGCGGCTATGAGAACGATTCTCTGATCATCGGCAGATTCCAGCCGTTGCACAAAGGGCATATGGAGGTCATAAGAAAGGTCTCCCGGGAGTCGGACCACGTGACCATAGGCATAGGGAGCGCGCAGTACTCCCATACCAAGGAGAATCCTTTCACCGCCGGAGAGCGCTACAGCATGATCGCGGAGACCCTCAAGGCAGAAGGGATCAAGAACTGTTACATAGTCCCTGTCGAGGATCTGAATCGTTATTCGATATGGGTGTCCCAAGTAGTATCTATGTGCCCCAAGTTCACCAGAGTGTACTCGAACAACCCATATACACGCCGGCTGTTCGCGGAGGCCGGGTTCGAGGTGCGGGACTCGCCTCTCTATAACCGTTCGGAATACTCCGGTACGGAGGTCAGGAGAAGGATCAAGTCCGGTGAGAACTGGAGCACCCTGGTCCCCGAGGCGGTAGCGGAGATAATCGATGAGATCGACGGTGTGGAGAGGATCAAACAACTCGGCGGGGAACAGGAGAATGGGATCTGAGACCGAGGAGACCGGACAAATACTCAGAAAGAGGAGAATGACGCTGGCACTTGCCGAGTCATGCACCGGAGGGGGCTTGGGGGAGATGATAACGTCGGTCCCGGGGTCCTCCGATTTCTTCCTGGGCGGTGCGATAGTCTATTCCAACAGCGCCAAGGAGTCCGTCCTTGGAGTGAGACGCTCCACTTTGGAGCGTTACGGGGCCGTGAGCGCAGAGGCGGCATCGGAGATGGCTGAAGGTGCCAGGAGGATCTTCGGGGCTGATATCGCTGTGGCGATAACCGGCATAGCGGGGCCCGGCGGCGCAACAGAAGGGAAGCCTGTCGGTCTGGTATACACAGCCGTATCGTTTAGAGGGTGCACCGACACAAGGGAGCACAGGTTCGCCGGCGACAGGGCGGGCATCAGAAGGATGTCGGCCGAGAGTGCATTATTACATATGCGCAGCGCGTTAGATAATTGATGTCAGAGAGATACAGCCGTCAGATACCCCTCGTCAGCGCAGAGGGGCAGGAGCGCCTAGCCGGATCCAAGGTGGCGATCATAGGATGCGGGGGCCTCGGGTGCAATGTGATGACCCAGCTGGCAGTGGCCGGAGTGGGGGAGATGGTGCTCGTGGACAGGGACACGCCCTCGGAATCGGATCTCAACAGGCAGTTCGTATACGCCGGAAGAAGGTCCGCTCCCAAGGCCGAGCTCGCTGCGGAATGGGTGCGACAGGTGTCGGAGAGAACAGAAGCGGTCCCGATGAACCTGGAGCTGGACCGCAGGAACGTGGCATCGATCCTGAAGGGATGCGATGTCGCCGTGGACTGCCTGGACAACAATGAGTCAAGGCTTGTGCTTAACGCCGGAGTGCAGAAGGAGGGAATACCTCTCGTGCACGGCGCGGTTGACGGGCCGCTGGGGCAGGTCACGGTCATAGTCCCCGGCAAGACAGCATGTCTGGAATGCTTCCTTCCAGAGATTAAGTCCGGAATGATACCCGCCATAGGCTCTGTGGTATCCGTGATCGGCGGGATCGAGGCGACGGAGACTATAAAGATGATCTCCGGGAAGGGGAAACCCCTGGTAGGCAGGCTCCTGTCGGCGAAAGCGAGCACGTGGGACATAAGGATCGTGGAGCTGGAGAAGCGCCCCGGCTGCGAAGGTTGCTCCGGGAACGACTGATATTAATACGCCTTCTTCCGATTAGACCGATATGGAGCTCATCAGGACGGGAAAGGTCAAGGAAGTCTACGCCGTCGACAGAAAGACGCTGGAATTCGTTTTCACGGACAACATATCGGTCTTCGACAAGATCATACCGTCCAGGATCCCGCATAAAGGGAATACCCTGTGCCGGACCGCGAAATTCTGGTTCGACCTCCTGGAGGCCAAGGGGATAAAGACCCATTTCGGCGAGTATATCCCGCCCAACAGGATGAAGGTCAAGAGGCTCAATATAATCGAGGATTACGATAGGATACACACGGAAACGGTCAACTATCTGATACCTCTGGAAGTGATCTGCAGGCATTACGCTGCAGGTTCCCTCATGGACCGCATAAAAGCGGGCAGGATAAAGGCGGAGGACCTGGGATTCCCGAAAGGGCACACCGTGAAATACGGGGAGAAGCTCCCCCGCCCCTTCGTGGAGACCACCACCAAGCTGGAGGCCCACGACCGAGAGCTGACCGAGGAGGAGGCCAAGAGAATAGCCGGCCTCACCGATGAAGATTACAGGGAGATCGTGGAAACTGTCCTGAGGATAGATGCGATCATAGCGGAGGAAGTGGCCAAGAGGGGCCTGATCCATTGCGACGGCAAGAAGGAGTTCGGTTATGACGAGGACCGCAGGTTGATCGTGATAGATACCTTCGGCACATTGGACGAGGACCGGTGGTGGGATGCCGCTGAGTACGCCAAGGGTAGAATGGTGGAGCTGAGCAAGGAGTTCGTCCGCCAGCACTACCGCGAGACGGGATACCACGGCGAACTGATGGCCGCAAGGGAGAAGGGAGCCGCGGAGCCGGACATACCCGCACTGCCCAAGGAAGTCGTGGACAGGGTCAGCGATCTGTATGTGGAAGTCTACGAGAGGATAACCGGGCAGAAGTTCTGATCATTCTGCTCGGACTATCGCCCGCTTCTCTCCGACGGAGCACTCGGTATTATCGAGTATCTCCACTACGGACAGTTTGTCCCCGTCCTTTACGAAGAAAGGATGGCACAGGCTCCAGTTGGTGCATCCGACCTCCGAGCATTTGGCGTGCTCGAAGGTTATCTTGCTGCCGTCTATGGCGTATTTCCTTTCGACGCAGACACGCATCGGGACCTTGACGACCACCACGGCCCTTACGCCGCCCTCGTGCATCTCGCACTCGTGATGCACGTCCCTGAGCTCGGTGATCTCGTACATCCTGCCGACCTCCAGGTTGAAGCACACGTTCTTGAATCTGCATTCGCGGCATTCAAGGGAGGGACCGAGGTAATAGAACCTGTTGCCCGCCTTCGCCTGCGATTCACCTATAAGCGTTACCAATACCATTTCCATACCTCAGATGACGTGGGTGGCCTTAGCCAGTTTCTCGGCGGCGGCTCTGGTCAATCCGTCATCGCCTATGATCGTAGTTCTGTCCTTCCTGATCTTGTGCATGTAAGTCAATGCATCGATGACGTCTTCCGGACCCAGGCCGAGGCCGGCGGCGTCCACCGGGGCCCCTATATCCGTCAGTGCATTCCTTATTCTCATCCAGTCCTTTCCGTGGAGATACGTCATCATTATGGATCCCACACCGCACTGCTCTCCGTGCATGGCCTTACCGGGATGCAGGGTGTCGAGGGCGTGGGAGAACATGTGCTCCGAACCGCTGGTTGGCCTTGAGCTGCCGGCCACGGACATGGAGACTCCTGAGAGGATTATCGGCTTAAGGACGAGCCACGTGCACTCTTCGTCGTCGGGCCTTATGGCCTTCGAGTTCTCGATTATGGTCTCAGCGGCCATCATGGACATCTGGTACGCCGAGGAGCTGAAGAATTCGTTGTTGTTCTTGCGCGACATCTCCCAGTCCGCCAGAGCGGATATGTTGGATATCACGTCGGCGCAGCCGGACACGAGATATCGGAAGGGCGCAGCGGTTATCACGCCCGTATCTGCGAGTATCCCCATGGGTGAGACGGCTTCGACCGATTTCGATTTTGTGCTCGACTTGAGGGATGCTCTGCCGGAAGCTATGCCGTCATGAGATGCCGAGGTAGGTATGCTTATGAAATGCACACCGAGCTTCTTGGCCGTGAGCTTGGCCGTGTCTATCTTGTTGCCTCCTCCGACAGCGAGGATGAAACGGCATCCCGTCTCTCTGCCCAGTCTTACCGCGTTGTCGACGCATTCGAAGGTGGCGTTGCCGGAAAGGTGCACGGTCATATCATAACCGCCGTCGGACATGAAATCCTCCACATCCTTCCCGGCGGACTTGTAGGTGTTCTCCCCTGTGATCATGAGCCCGGGCCCCGAGAAACCGAGGCTTATGCTCATATCAACTATCCTGGGCAGCACCTCATGACCGACCAGTATGCTTCGGGGGAATACCATTTCCCTTGATTTTGTGAACGGTTCTTCCATCGGGCACACCTTTGCGCCTATACCCCTGAAAAGATATAAAACTACACACGGGCATCATTGGCTCATGAAGGCCACACTTATTGTAGGCAGTGCTAGGAAGGAAGGCAGCACGGAGATACAGTGCGAGGCCTTGGCCGATGCCTTGGAGGAAGAAGGCTTCGACGTCAGCGTGATCCGGCCTTACGATATGGAGATCAGGCACTGCACAGGATGCAACAGATGTTTCACCGAAGGAAAGTGCTACATCAAGGATGACATGCACATAATATACGATGCGGTGAAAGGATCCGACCTCGTGGTCCTGGGCACACCGGTCTATTTCTCGGGGCCGTCATCCATAATAAAACAGGTAATAGACCGTTTCCAGCTCTACTGGCACATTGAGGATGAGGAACCTCCGAAGAAATATGTGGCACTTGTCTCCACCGGAGGCAGCAGGAATCCGCGGTTCGAGAATGTCACCTCGATCTGCAGGGCCTTCGCCTTCTCGATCAATGCCAAGTGGGGAGGCGAGTCCATGGTGGAGAACACCGACGGAGAGGATATATCCCCGGCCGGAAAAGAAGCTTACAGATTCGGCAAGGCCCTGGCATTGAAGATCAAAGGGCAGATATGAAGCGACGTTCGGCGACTACTGGTACTTTCTCGGAATAGGGCAGGATCTCCGCGATCCCGGAAAGCCTGTCCCATTGCCCGGGACCCATGGTCCCGTCGATATCGATGACAGCTGCAGAATCGAATCCCAGGGATACCAGTTTTTCCAATGCCGACTCCGGGCTGCACATTCTGGGGGCAATCAGCCGGGAATTGACTATGGCGGGAACGATGCCATCCGAGACCGAGTGCATATCCTTCAGATCCTCGTCGGAAGTGAGGTGGTAGGGCACCAGAATCGTATCGGCCTCGCTGTTGAAAACATCGAAAAGGTCGTCCGCATCTTTGACACAGGTCATGAGCCAGATCTTGTATTTTTTGACTCTTATATTCTTCACGACATCCGCTCTGAACTCTCCCTCTGCAATGCCGCGGACATCCACTGCAAGAAAAGGGACCTTCCTGTCTATTCTGCTGTCAGGACCGGAGATCAGCTCAAGATAGTCCGCGGTTCCGCTGGAGTCACGGCCAAGGCGGCCCGCGGTAATTCTCCCCTCCGTCCTGAAGACGGCCGCAGCAGGTATCTCCTGTATCATCATCCGGTCGGAATCCCGTATCTTCAGATATGTCTTTGTGCTCCGTTGCTCCCGGACGGCGGGTGTCGTAGGATGTCAACCATTTAATAAACGGTAAACGCTGATAATTCACAGGTGATATGGATGGCAAAACGTAGGGAGATATACCACTGCGAGGTCTGCGGGAACATTGTTGAGGTCGAGGTCGGAGGAAAGGGCGCCCTGGTCTGCTGCGGCAAGGACATGAAGCTCCTGTCCGCCCAGACGGCTGATATGACCCTCGAGAAGCACGTGCCTTATATTATGAAGGAGAAGGGAGGATACAGGGTCAGAGTGGGCAAGGAGACCGCCCATCCGATGATGGAGAAGCACTACATCTCGTACATCGAGATCTGCGCCGACGGCATCATCATGAGGAAGTATCTCAACCCGGGGGACGAGCCCGAGGCCTTCTTCAAGACAGACGCCGCGAAGGTCGAGGCATGGGAAGTCTGCAATATACACGGGCTTTGGAAAGCTTAAACTCAATCAAAAACAGCGGGCTATGCCCGCTCTTACTTCATCCCATTTTGCGCTTGGTAGGTGAAGGTTTTTTATCAACGTAACTGTACAGATGTCTTGAGGTTAAGGAATATGTCCGAAAAAATGACCCAATGGAAAGGAAAACTGAGTGCCAGCCCCTACAATGACAGGGTGCTGCCGCTACTTTCCCATAAAGTCGAGATTCTGGACACGACGCTGAGGGACGGAGAGCAGGCGCCGGGCATAGCCCTGTCCATGTCGGACAAGATCGCCATTGCGAAAGCCCTCGACGACCTCGGTGTGGATGAGATAGAGGCTGGTTTCTCTGCCTCCGGCAAAGAGGAAAAGGAGACCCTGAAGAGAATAGCAGGCCTCGGCCTGACATCCAGAGTATGCTCTCTGGCCAGGTCCACCGTGTCTGATATAGACGCGGTGATAGACACAGGGCTGGATTACATTCACACGTTCATAGCGACCTCCGACATACATCTGGAGAGGAAGCTCAAGATGACGAAGGAGCAGGTCCTGGAAAGGGCGGTCTCTGCAGTGCAGTATGCCAAGGACCACGGCCTGAAGGTGCAGTTCTCATGCGAGGACGCCACCAGAAGCGATCTGGACTTCCTGAAGAAGGTGTACGGGGGCGTGGTGGAGGCAGGTGCCGATGTGATCGACATACCCGACACGGTGGGGGTGATGTCCCCCCGTTCCATGGAGTTCCTGGTATCTGAGATCTCCAAATCGGTCAAGGTGCCTATAGCAGTGCACTGCCACAACGACATGGGGCTCGCAACGGCGAACTCCATAGCCGCGGTGGAGGCCGGAGCGTCCCAGGTCCACGTATGCGTGAACGGTCTGGGTGAGAGGGCGGGCAACGCACCTCTGGAAGAGGTAACCGTGCTTCTCTTCATCAATTACGGTATCTCGACCGTTGACCTGTCCAAGATAGGTCAGGTCTCCAAGGCGATATCCAGGTACACAGGCTATCCGATAGAGTATACGAAACCGATCATAGGCAGGAATGCATTCGCCCATGAGTCCGGGATACACGTGCACGGCATGCTGGCAGATTCCTCGACATATGAGGCCTTCCCGCCCGAGCTGGTCGGAATGGACAGGAACATCTCCCTGGGCAAGCATTCCGGGGCACATTCCGTGAGGGAGAGGCTGGACCGCATGAGGGTCGATTTCCCTGAGGATAAGATGTCCGAGCTGATGGACAGTATGAAGGCCATAGCGGTGGGCGGCAAGAAGATAGATGACATAGAGCTTGCCGTGATAGCCGACAACGTCCTTTGGAAGGACAGAGTCCAGCACTCTGTGGTCCTGAAGGAGTTCGTGGTCATAACAGGCAAGAACGTCACGCCCACAGCAACGGTAACCATAGAGATGGACGGCAAGAAGAACACAGTGTCCCAGGTCGGCCTGGGCCCGGTGGATGCGGCCATGAGCGCAATAAGGGACGCAGTGAACGGGAACGTATCACTGGAGGAGCTGCGCCTGGATGCGATAACAGGAGGCAGCGACTCCATATGTGAGGTATCTGTCCTGGTGAAAGATGCCAAGGGCGACGGGAGCATATCCGCAGGAAAAGCCGTCGGTCTGGATATCGTCAACACATCGGTCGACGCCATCATGGAAGCCATAAACAGAGACCATTCCAGGAGGAAATCACAGTGAAAGGCAAGACCGTAGCGGAGAAGATACTCTCCAAGAAATCGGGCCAGGACGCCAGGGCCGGGGATATAGTGGAGGCGGAAGTGGATTTCGTTATGGTTAACGACGTCACGGGACCGATAGCCTTCAGGCAATTCGAGAGTCTGGGGCTTCCGCCCAAGAAGGAGAAGATCGTGCTCATACCGGACCACTACGTCCCCAACAAGGACATAGCATCCGCCGAACAGGCCAAGGAGATGAGGGAGTTCGCGCGAAGGCACGGCATAGAGAATTACTTCGAAGTGGGGAGATCGGGAGTCTGCCATCAGATCATGATCGATGAGGGCTTCGCGGCCCCCGGCAGGCTGATCGTCGGAGCCGATTCCCATACCTGCACCTACGGAGGTCTGGGAGCATTCTCCACCGGTATAGGGTCGACGGAGGCCGCAGCGGCCTTTGCGACAGGCAGGCTCTGGTTCAAGGTCCCGGAGACCATCAGGATCGAGCTTACGGGAAAATTCCGCAAGGACGTCGGAGGAAAGGACCTGGTGATCCGGCTCATAACCGACATGGGAGTCGACGGGGCGATATACCAGGCATGGGAGTTCGGAGGTCCGGGGTCGAAGGATATCCCGGTATCGGACAGACTGACCATATGCAACATGGCCATAGAGGCAGGTGCCAAAGCGGGCATATTCCCCTGTGATGCCAAGACCGACGAGTACGTGAAGGACAAGGTCAGAGGGGATTATGAAGCGGTCGTCCCCGATAAGGACGCGGTCTACGTCAAAGTGCTGAGATACGATCTTTCGGAGCTGGAACCCATGGTGGCGTGCCCCCATCTGCCGGAGAACGGCCGTCCGGTCAGAGAGGTGGATGTTGCGATAGATCAGGCATATCTCGGCTCCTGCACCAACGGCAGGATAGAGGATATGAGGATAGCCGCGGAGATAATCAGGGGAAGGAAAGTGGCGACCGGGGTGAGGATGATCGTTGTCCCGGCGAGCCCCTCCGTCCAGAGGGCGATGATCGATGAAGGGCTGATGACCGTGTTCATGGATGCCGGCGCATTCGTATCCGGCCCGACCTGCGGCGCATGTCTCGGGGGATACATGGGGATACTTGCCGAGGGAGAGAAAGCAGTCTCATCCACCAACAGGAACTTCGTCGGGAGGATGGGCCACAAGGGCTCAGAAGTGTATCTGGCCGGCCCCGCGGTCGTGGCGGCCTCTGCGATCCTTGGCCGCATAGCAGTACCGGAGGACCTGCCATGACCGTCTATAAGGGAAAGGTCTGGAGATTCGGGGACCACGTGGACACGGATCAGATCATACCCGCAGAGCGTTTGGTATCCGAGAACCTTAACTGTCTCGGTGACTTTGCCTTCGAGAAGGTCAGGCCCGGAATCGCGGAGAAGATGCAGAAGGGTGACATAATAATCGCCGAAAGGAATTTCGGATGCGGCTCTTCCAGAGAGCATGCCCCTTTGGCGCTTATTGATGCGGGGATCTCCTGTGTGGTGGCTGGTTCCTTCTCAAGGATATTCTTCAGGAATTCCATAAACACAGGTCTGGCACTTGTTGAATGCAACGTCGATATACAAGAGGGCTCGGAAATAGAGGTCGATACTTCGGCGGGTACCATAAAGGATCTGAGCAACGGCAGAGTGTATAATTTCAAGAAGCATCCCGAATTCATCCGCGAGCTCATTGAATCCGGCGGGCTGATAGAGACGATAAGGAGAAGAAAATGAAGCATCTGGCACTTATACCGGGTGACGGCATAGGAAAGGACGTTACCGATGCGGGGATGCAGGTCCTGGATGCAGTGTCCGAGATATCGAGCTTCAATTACGATGCGGAGCTTTTCGACATAGGCTCCGAGAGATACCTGGCTTCCGGGACCCTTCTGGAGGCGGGGGAGATTGAGGCGCTGAGATCCAAGGATGCGATATACTTCGGGGCCATCGGGGACCCGAGGGTTAGACCCGGGGTTTTGGAGCAAGGTGTGCTTCTGAGGCTCAGGTCCGCACTGGACCAGTACATAAACTTCAGGCCGGTGACGTCGATCCATCCATACGTGCCACTTAAGAGGGAGACGGACTTCGACATACATTTTCTCAGGGAGAACACGGAGGATTTCTACATGGGAATGGGCGGCAGGGTATCCTCGGGAGGGGATCTGGAACTGTCAGCCTCCAGGAGGATGTACGATCTGAAGATATCCCTGCATCTGGATGCAGACGTGGAAGAGGATTTCGCAGTGGAGCTGGGCCTTCTCTCCAGGAAAGGCGTCGAAAGATTCGCCGAATATTCGTTCAGGCACGCCGAGTCCCTCGGGCAGGACAGAGTGACCCTTGTCGACAAGGCCAACGTCTGCACCGGAATATACGGATTCCAGAGGGAGATCTTCAAACAGAAGGCCAAGGAGCACGATATGGAGCTGGACTTCATGTTCGTAGATGCCATGGCCATGGCGATGATAACGCGTCCCGAGAGATACGGCACCGTTGCCGTCCCCAATCTCTTCGGCGACATACTCACAGATCTGGGGGCACAGCTGCAGGGAGGCCTGGGACTCGGAGCCAGCGGGAACATAAACCCGGAAGGTGTGAGCATGTTCGAGCCCATACACGGTTCTGCGCCCGATATCGCGGGGAAGGGCATAGCCAATCCCATAGCCGCAGTGATGGCCGTCAAGATGATGCTAGATAATCTCGGATGCCCGGAGGAGGCGGAGATGGTCAGGAAGGCCGTATCCGGATGCCTGGCTGAGGGGAAGGTCACCCCGGACCTGGGCGGCAAGCTCAATACTTGGCAGGTGGCGGACGACATAGCCGCCCGCATCCTGAAGGGATGAGTATGAGGCTCGAGATAAGGGCGGAGTACGGGGACGAGGGTACGGCGAGAGCCGTATTCGCCGCCCTGATGCCCGACAACAAAGGCTACGTCGATTCCCGGAGATCCGGAAGGCAGCTGCTATTCGTCATCGAATCGCCGGACGCAGGTTCTATGAAGAACTCTGCAGACGACCTTCTGGCATGCCTCAAGGCGGCGGAGAATTCCGCCGGTTTAGTCTCCGGTCCCGCTGCGGACCTTTACTGCGACGCCCTTTGACATACTGGCTATCTCGTCTGCCGTAAGCAGCGCACGTCCCGTGGCCACAAATCTGTCCTCGGCATCGGTAACGATCACTTCTTCCATGGGCCTGATCTCGGGGTCCGCGGAAAGGACGAACCTGCAGAACGCATTCCTCCCCTGGGAAACGAACGGAACGGCATCGTCGTTCACCGTTATCCTCATATGGGGGGCCGGTACCGCGGACAGTATCCTTCTGGCACCTTCCTCTCTGAGGGTGAACAGTCCGTCCCCGGCGCGCATTGAGAGAACGTGCTCCCCTTCAGAGATGACATTCCTGATCTTACCGGTCTTGCGGCTAGTAACCAATTCGATCCTGCCCCTTATCAAGGCATCTGCGGCATCATTGCCGAATTGATATCTGGCAACGGCCCTCGCTCTCTCCACGCCTACGTCGTACCCTTCTCCTTCGGTCTCGGTGTCCACAGGCCACATCACGACCTCCTCGAATCCTGCCTTCTCTAGGAAACATGATAGTAGATCGTCCTCCTCCTCGCCAATATCATACTCCCTCTGCATAGGGAATACCGACTGTGCCAGAGGGTAGATCTCATCCAGCTCTGCCGGTACGGGGCCGAAGGGAGATATCACGATAGGTGTGAAACCGGCCCTTCTGCAGGCATCGAACTCCTCTGCGTAGCATCTGCTGTAAGGCTTCCCGCTCTCCAGGAACAGGGCGGCCTTCTTTGTGGGAGGCACATATCTCGAGGTTATCCTTTGGGAATACCTCAGGAAGGATGGTCTCCCCCTTGTCTCCACGCCGGAGTAGAACATGGCGCCGTCCCTGCTGATAGGTTCGGTCCTCTCCAGGAACTCTGAGTAATCATAGAGTCTTCTCAGTCCCTCCAGCAGAGCGGGGTGGGACCTGCACCTGTTCTCCGCGAGCTCCCACAGCCTTCCCTCGGACAGATACCTCTTCACTGTGTTCATCTCGCCTCGGATCTGATACAGGTTGTGGCGTGCTATCGCCTTCTCCCTGTCCTTCTTGTCCAGGGCTCTCAGGGATTCCACGGTGTGCCCTCTGCATGCAGGGCAGTCGCAATCCAGATGCTTCATGTCCCCAAGGCGGTGCGTTCCGTCTATGAACATGAGCCTGTCGTCCCTGGCGAATTTGGCATACGATGCGGAGTCGAAGAGATCGCATCCCATGAGAACGGAAAGAGCCAGCACCATGGGGTGGCCCGCACCGAACAGGTGCACGGGGCGGTTGGGGTTGAGTCCGATCTTTGATGAGATGACCACGTCGACAAGCTCCGAGAACCTGTACTGCTCCATCAGAGGGACGACGCCGCCCACAGGGTGCACGTCCACGTCCATGGAGGCCATCCTTCTGGCGCATTCCGTCCTGAGGTCATTGTACACGGAGCCCTGCACGACTCCGTTGATCATCATATCCTCCTTCATGGAGACGGCCTCAGCGGTCCTCTCTAGAGTAACGTCAACGGCGTTCTTGGTCTTCTCCTCGCTCCACGAAGGCTCGGTGAAGATATCGAGAACGGTCCCTATGTCCGTGCCTATGGCCTTCTGGAATTCTATTATCTCTTTGTTGGTGACCTCGACCTCTCCGTACATATGGCTCTGGAACGTTCCGGAGTCGGTCATTATGACGCCGTCATAGTCGAGCATCTTGTGCAGACCTTCGGACAAGGCCCTCTGCTTGAGATCCTCGTTGTTCCTTATGATGTATGAATTTGTGATGAGGGCCTTGAACCCGAACTCCTCATAGAGCTCTCTGGGCGTGACCGTGAATATCTTGGGGTTGACGACCGGCAGCAGGGCAGGAGTCTCTATCTTACCCGATTTTGTGGTGAGCACGCCCATTCTGGCGAGCCCGTCTCTTCCTGTTATCTCGAACATCAGACTGCCATCGGCTATCTGATTTAAAGGATTCTGTCCCTTTCCATCTCCGCATACACTTTGGCTATGGCGTTCTTCATCAATATGTCGGGTATATCCTCGATATGATCCTCATTCCAATCTAGGCCCGAATCGATCATTATGGGGACAGGCTTCCCGTCGCACCCGCAGCTGCCCTCGTCAGGCTCGGGCATCTTGATATCCAATCCGCTCAGGATCTCCGGTACGCTCCTCCCGTTGATGTAGACCATGTTCCTCTCGCCATCGGTGGCGAATCCCGTGTAGTATTTCACGGATATGTCGGCGCTCTGCATCTCAAGCACCAGAGCTCTGACATAACTTTCCATCTCTCCGACGGTCTTCCTTCTGATACCCTCCGATCCGATGGGCCCACCGGAGTACCTGTACTCAATGTCCAACATAGCCATGCCGTACGTATCTGAAAGTGTGTTCATAAAATGACCGCAGGAGCAGAATTCGGTTGTAGCCCTGGCAACATATAAATCGGGTGATGGCGAATCGGGAACATGGAAGGCGAGGGGGAGTTCAAGCTCGTTATACTCATGAGGTCCGACCTCAAGATGTCCAAGGGCAAGACGGCCGCACAGGCTGCCCATGCTGCCGTTACGTGCGCGCTAGCGTCGAAGAAGAACGACAGTAGGACCTTCGACAGATGGATGTCCGAGGGTCAGAGGAAGGTCGTTCTCAAAGTGTCCTCCCTGCAGGAGCTCTACGAGTTCAAAGCGATCGTCGATGCCCAGAGGATCACCAATTCTCTGATAACGGATCAGGGCAGGACGGAGGTTCCCGCGGGTTCCGTTACCTGCATGGGCATAGGCCCAGCCTCGAATGCCGTTCTGGACAAGATCACCGGCGGGCTTTCGATGCTGTGATCAGGGCCTTGAGATCCTTGGAGGTCCGGACAACGTCCTTTTGAGAGACCACCGCTGATACGAAGGCAACACCGTCCGCTCCGGCCTTGACGACGGAGGAGGCGTTCTCTTTGCTCATACCGCCTATCGCCACAATGGGGATGCTCACGGCCAGATGCATTTCGTTGAGAAGCTCCAATCCTGCGGCAGGGTCCGCATCCGCTTTCGTCTTCGTTTCGAATACAGTAAGGCCGAGATAATCCGCGCCGTCCCTTTCTGCTTCAAGCGCATCTTCTACGCTCTTTACGGACGCCCCGATTATGAAGTCCGGGGAGACCAGTTTCCTGGCATCGGATACGGGTATGTCGCTCTGGCCCAGATGCACCCCGTCAGCCTTGGACAGGATCGCAATATCCAGTCTGTCATTGACTATGAACAGCTTCCCGCTGCTGTCGGCTATCTTCCTTATCTCCTTGGCCCATTCGAGGAGCTGTCCGCCGTCGGCATGTTTGTCCCTGAGCTGCACGACGTCTGCTCCCCCCTCGTATGCGAGGGCTGCGATCTCAACCGGCGATCTTCCGAGCGATATATCGGGGTCGGTGACTACATAGAGACTGTACACAATTCGTACCTCCTCCTGTCGTCAGCAACCCCCCCTTCCATGTTGTAAAGGGCGTCGAAGAACAGCGGTTTGAATGTGCCAGGCCCCTGAGCTTTCTCTCCGGCCAACTCCCCTGCGATGCAGAATGCGGATATGGCCGCGGCAACGGAATCGACGGATGCGCCCTTCGTTCCCGCATAGCATCCCACGACCGCGGAGAGCATGCACCCTGTGCCAGATATGCGGCCCATGAGCTCATGTCCGTTAGAAAGCGAATAGGTCCTTTTTCCGTCGGAGACGTAGTCCACGGGCCCGGTCATGCCGACGACCGTACAGGTCCTCTCGGCCAGGGTCTTGGCGGCCATTGCCCCGGAGCCTCCCGCGGAATCCACTCCGCGGACCTTCCCAGCTTCTCCGGCCATTATGCTTATCTCCCCGGCATTGCCTTTTATGACGGAGACCTCCACCTTCTCCAATATGAGCTTGACGGCAGATGTCCGGAATTCGGTGGCGCCGACGCCGACCGGATCTAAAACGACCGTCACGCCCGCATCGTTGGCGGCACGCCCGCAGGCTATCATGGCATCCACGACCCTTGCGTTGGCTGTACCGATGTTAAGGACCAGTGCGGATGCGAATCCCGTCATCATGGGAGCATCCCCGATCTCGTCCGTCATGACGGGGGAGCCTCCGGCGCAGATGGTGGCATTGGCGCAATCGTTCACCGTGACGTAATTGGTTATCTGATGGACCAGGGGCACCTTCTTCCGGACGGCCCTCATCATTCCAGATATCCTTTCCATGATTGCCTCAGAAGTCGCAGCGCCTGCTCAGCTCTGCGGGCAGATAGAGGGGCCTGAAAGGCTTCCCCTCCGTTTCCTTCTTTATGCGTTCGACGAGCTGCCCGACGGTCATCTCCACATCCTTGTTCTCGGATCTGACGAATACTTTCATCTTACCGGACTTAGCCTCTTCGTCGCCTATTACCGCGGCATAGGAGCACCAGTCCTGCTTGGACCTGCGGACCTTCTTGCCCACAGTGGCATCGGTGTCGTCCAATGAGACGCGGATCCCCGCGGAGCAGAGCTCGGACATGATCCTCGCGGCGTCCGCTGTATGGGATTCGGATACGGGCATGATCCTTACCTGGTCAGGCGTGATCCACGTCTCGAGATATCCGGGCTTGCCGGACCTCTCCACTGCGACAGCAGTGTCCAGGAGGGTGTACATCCACCTCTCTATCGATCCTATAACGGCGCAGTGCAGTATCACCGGATACTGCTTCTCCCCGTTCTCGTCGCTGTATGTTATGCCGAACCTCTTTGCATTGCCCACATCGATCTGGACGGTCCCGATCTCCCTGGGCCTTTTCATCTGATCCAGGAGATGGTACTCTATGTTGACGGTCCAGTAGTAGTTTATCCCCTCAGGGTAGATATGTATGAGTGCAGGGCGCTTGTGCTTCCTGCAGATGTTCAGTATAAGGTCCTTGTTCTCCTCGTAGGCCTTCATCGAGGAGAAGTTTACCAGCATGTCGTAGTCCCTTCCGACGGCTTCGACCTCATCATATATCTTGCCGTCGAGGAGCTCGAACTGATCCTGCGCTTCGGGGACAGTCCTGCACATGACGTGGAAGTCAGGCATGTTGAGCCTTCTGGTCCTGAAGCAGAGCATGGTCTCGCCGGACTGCTCCAGCCGGTAGGAATCGGCAACCTCGAATGCGCCGAAGGGCATCTGCTTGTAGCTGATGTTCCAGTTGCGTATCATGGCGAACTGCTGGTGGCAGGCCGCGTATCTCATTATGAAGGTCTTCTTGCCGGTGTCGACGGTGTAGAGCCTGTCGCCGAACAGGTCCGCATGCTCCCTGACCGGTGGTTCGTCCAAAGAGAACATGTTCGTTCCCTTCACATTATAGACGTTGAGCCCGGAGGAGTTGACTATCTGTGTCGCATAATCGGCGATGAGGTCGAACATAAGGGCCCCGGGGGGACTGAAGCTCATGTGGCCCACATCGGACATGGACTCCCACTGCATTCCGAATTTCTTGCAGAGCCTGAGGTACTCGGGCTCGCCGACAGCCTCGGCCTCTTTGCCCAAAGCTTCTTTGGCGATCATCTGCATCATGCACTCGGAGCCGTTCTTGAAGTCGGCGATGGAGATCTCCCTGCCGTCCTCCTCCAGGACGAAATACTTGTCCTCTCCCTTGGGCTTCTCTGCGATCTCTTTCCCCTTGAAGTCCCTGGACAGCTCGGACAGGGGGTGCCCCTTGCACTTTATGTCGAAGGATTTGTACCATCCGAACGGAGCCCTGGTGACCTCTACGCCCTTGGCGGCGATCATCTGCTGTATCAGGTCGAGGGCGCCTATGGATGCCTTGGGCTTCGCCAGGCTGTTGCTCAGGTGGGCATAAGGATAGAGCATTATGCGCTCAGCGCCCACCTTCTTCATGGCATCAGATATATCCGCCGAGGCCTCCGTGGCGATCTGGACGATCTTGTCCTCGTCGTCCTTCTCGACAGTTATGAAAACCACGAGTACCTCCTCCATACGGCCTTTGTGCGCGTTCTCGGGTATCTCTTCCGCCACAGGCGTTCTTTTCTTGGACTCGAATTCCATCGAGTCCGCGTGGATATACAATGCTCTCATGACACCAGGTCCTTCTTGGATGCCCGTCTTTTGCAGACGGTTGCTTACCAGGGACGTGCATTAAGAAGAGGATATAAAAAGGTTTGAACGCAAGTACTTCGGACGGACTCCGATCCTACTTCTCAAAGAGAAGGTCCAACAGTTCCGAGAGCTCCTCCTTCTTTATACAGTGGCTCTTTGATATCGCAACAGCCTTCTCCAGATGGTCCCTGGCCATGACGAGCCCCGTTTCCCGGATCGTATCCCGGTCCCGCATAGATACGAAACTGCCCTTCCCAGGCACGGTCACGATCAGACCTTCGGATTCAAGCTCACGATATGCTCTTTGAGTGGTGATGGTACTTACCTTCAGATCCATGGCAAGAGCCCTTATGCTGGGCAGGACATCCCCGGCAATAAGCTGTCCTTCGATTATCTGGCTCTTTATTCTTTCTGAAATTTGCTCGTAGATAGGCCTCTTATTCGGATCGGAAATGGCCACATTCATCTGAGAGGTTATGGTCGATCAGGGTATATTGTATTTACTGTATATATTCAGAATATACAGTTTGTGTTATATCGTTTCTGCCTGCGGGAGCAGGTTTTATATTAGGGAGGACGGTTAGCACCATCAGTTCGATGGCTTCGAAGAAGAGACGGTCGGCTGGCCCGAAAAGCCAGGTTAAAAAACCCAGGGAAAAGGTCAACGATCCCGTTGCTCCGACGGAGACGACGGTATCTGTCGGCGAGACGACGGAGACTCAGTCTAAGACGGTTCCGAAGCCAAAAGAGCAGAAGAGCAAGACCGATGGGAAGGCCACTCCCAAGGAGGCCGCCGCCAGGACGCCGGAGCCCCAGAAGACCGGCCCGAAGACCAAAGCGCCTCAGAGGACCGTCAAAGATAAACCCAAGGTCAAGAGGAACATCGACCCCATAATCGCGGTCTGCGCAGCCGTCCTCATTCTCTCGTCCGTTGTGATCATTGCAGCGACGATCGATGACAAGTTCTTCTCTGAAGGCGACACATCGGCGGCAACCGCCTGGGATATCGTAGAAGTGGACTATGTCGGCAGTTTCTACGGATATTATGACGAAGGCGGCATGATCTTTGATACCAGCATCGAGGATATAGGAAAGAATGCCGACTATTACAGATCTTACGGATTTGACAAGAGCAGCTATGCCAAATTGACCTTTACGATAGGCGGAGGCAAGATGCTCCCCGCATTCGAGAATGCCCTTTTGGGCAAGAGGCCTGGAGACACCGTAAGGATAGACATTCCCGTGGGGGAGGGCTACGGCGACGGAACGTCCTTCAAGGATCTGACCTCAGTAACGGGTCTGAAGATCGACCGTGTTCTCAACATGACCAAGGATGAATGCACAACCTACTTGGGATCGACACCGACTGCCGGCGGCGTTCTGAACGCCAAGACGCCGTTCGGTTGGGACGCCCAGGCGATTTTGGATTCCGAGTCCGGCGCTTACACTGTGATCCAGAATCCTTCGGTAGATACTTACAAGCCGAAGGCTGACACTTCCGATTCTCCGGATGTTCAGTACAAGGTCACAGGCGTGACGGCGACGGAGATAACCTTCGACTACGAGTTCTCCGATGATGTGAAGAATAAAATGGGAGACACGGGCTGGCACGTCAAGGCCCTGGATAATGAGGCCAAGGAGATATTCATATACGGACAGGATTCCGGCGGGGTCTTGGAGTACCACTACAAATATCCTACCAGCGTGAAGGATGCGAACGGGAGCACCATCTCCACGGAAAGGAACGATGTGGTCCTCTATTTCGAGATAAGGTTCATCGGATACGCTTAAAGGAATTGCCAGAGCTTGTCGGTAACGTCCTTGGGGTCCTTCCCGATGATCCATATCATCCTGTCGTTACTCGTCTTGTCCGTTATCGCATCCGGCACGCATCCGCATTTGCTCATGGAGTTGGATACCAGGTCCCTCAGGCTCATGTTCCTGTTCTTCTTCAGGTCCATCTTTCCTACGGTCATACCGACCTCCTCCATCACGTCAGCATAGTCGTCGGAATAGGATATGTTCATGGCGGATCTCTTCTCCGGGTCCTTTTGCATAGCTTCCAATATAACGAAGGACAGGTGGCCGGCGGTACCGAATTTCGCAGGCCCCTTGGTGGTCCTGCCGTTACGATGCCTCATCTTCCCCTCTATCCCTGCTACATCCTCCGATCCCGCAGGGCTCTCCGTCGCAAAGGCAATGTTCATGCCGGAATCCGGGACGGCGGATCCTGGGACGTTCTCCATCAATTGAGTGGCAGCCACATCCAGGGCATCCAGTATCCGGAAGCGGTGGGTGTCGTCCTGTATTTTTATATTGGGGTTCACAACACCGACCCCGGCGCCCACAAGGTACATGGTGGATATGGATTCCTGGATCATCTTCCTGGATCTTATCACCGCGTTACCTATGTCAATGCTCTTTGCCAGATGTGCTGTTATGTACGCGGAGAGGACGCATCCGCTTCCGTGCCCGTTCCTTTCCAGGCGCGGGTACTCCAGGACGTTGATCTCCGATGAGAGGTAGAGGTAGTCCCTTACGGTGTTCCCTCCCATATGCCCTCCTTTCAGCAGAACGGACGATCCCTCCTTCCCGATGAGTCTGCATGCGAGCCGGGCGTCGTCCTCGTTCCTTATCTTCACTCCCGAGAGCACCTCCGCTTCATACCTGTTCGGAGTTATCAGGTCGCAGAGGGGTATCAGGTCCCTCTTGAGCGCATCCACCATGCTGTCGTCGAAAAGGTGGTCCCCCACAGTTGCGATCATCACAGGGTCGATCACCAGGGGTATGTTCCGGTCCTCGAGGACCTCTGCCACTGCTGATACTATCTCGGGGCTGTACAGCATGCCGGTCTTTATGGCCCTGATGTCGGAATCCTTCAGTACGGTCTCGATCTGATCCACGACCATATCGGGCGGCAGAGCGTATATCCTGTCCACGGATTTGGTGTTCTGGACAGTGACGGCTGTTATCGCAGTGCACGCATGCACCCCCAGATCGGCCATGGCCTTTACATCGGCCTGTATACCTGCTCCTCCGATGGAATCCGAACCCGCAATGGTAAGGGCGCATCTCATGTTGCGTCAAATCGTCAACGTAATATTAAACAGGTAGGAAACCCCCCTTTCGGGAACAGTTATATAATTATTTGGCGTGAGGGAACCAGATGAAGTCCAACAGCTATCATTTCGTTCTTCAGGACAAATCGGACTATAAGGATCTTGCACCGGTTTTCCCGGATATTCTCAAGATCATACTTTCCGAGAACGGCCACTTCGTCAGTCCGGAGGAAGAGGAGAGCAGGGAGATGTTCATCGAGCTCAACATGGCTGACCTCGAGAGGAACAGCAAGCCCGAGGGATACAACAGGAAGGCCCTTTACAGGCTTGTGTTCCCGATAGGCAGGAAGGAGTTCTACATCAAGACCTACAGCGGTAAGATGAGCGACGTCAAGCGCATAGGCGAGATGATAAGCGAGATGCTCTCCACGGCCAAGGTGAAGTTCGAGGTCAAAGAGAATCTCGAAATGGATTTTTGATGCAAGCGCATCAGATCAGCAGCCAAACGGCATAGGCCGTAAAGGCCGCCAGCATCAGGCTCAGATTCCTCTTCTTAAGGTATATGTTGTCCTTCTCGTTCCGTATCTCGGCGATCCTGTTAGCGAACAATTCCTTCGTGCATCCCATTAATGCCACCGAATAGGCCTCGCTCTGAGAGTATATAAGCCGAGGCAGGGGAGGTCGCCGAATCCGGCCGAATTCACTTCAGGAGCTTCTCCCAGCATTCCTCTATGATCTCGGTCTGACGGTGAACGAACTCCTCTCTGGCTGCGAGGTTGTCCAAGAGGTGCTCCTTCTGAACATCCGTGGATTCAGGTGACGTACCTCCGTAAGAGTTGCGCCTCTCGACGCATTTCCTGAGGGGCAGGACATCGAATACATTGTTCTCTATGGCGGAGGAGAACTTCCTGAGCTCGTCCAATGAGAGGGCTTCCAGATCCTTGTTCTCCCGTACACAGTATTTGACGGCGGCCCCGACTATCCCGTGGGCCTCCCGGAAGGGTATGTCCTTCATGACCAGATAGTCTGCCAGGTCCGTGGCGTTCATGAACCCGGCCTTGGCGCTCTCCTCCATGCGCCTTCTGTTGATCCTCATCGTCTCAACCACAGACGCCATCATCGATGCGCACTGGATGACCGTGTCCATGGAATCCATGGCCGGCATCTTATCCTCCTGAAGGTCCCTGTTGTATGTGAACGGCAGGCCCTTCAGAGTAACAAGAAGGGACACCATGTTGCCTATCACAGAACCGGTCTTCCCTCTCGCCAGCTCCGCCACGTCAGGATTCTTCTTCTGGGGCATTATAGACGATCCGGTGGAGTACGCCTCGTCCATCTCGACGAACCCGAACTCCTGGGAGGACCAGAGGACCAGTTCCTCTGCCAGGGATGAGATGTGCACCGCGGCCAGAGATGCGCAGAACAGGATCTCTGCGACGAAATCCCTGTCGCTGACCGTGTCCATGGAATTCTCTGTCGGCCCGGAGAATCCCAGGGCCTGGGCGGTCATCTTCCTGTCTATCGGATAGGTGGTACCAGCCAGGGCCGCGGCCCCGAGCGGGCAGCGGTTCATCCTGAGATAGGCGTCGATGATCCTGTCACCGTCGCGGTCGAATCTGAATGCATGTGCCAGCATGTGCTGCGCAACGGTAACGGGCTGTGCATGCTGCATGTGGGTGAACCCGGGAAGTATCACGTCCGCGTTATCCTCGGATATCGAGATCAGAGCGTCTATGAGCCCGTCGAGGGCGTTGACGGCGCTCAGGGCGATATCCCTTATGTACATGCGGAAATCGGTGGCGACCTGGTCGTTGCGGCTCCTTCCAGTGTGCAGCCTCCCCCCTCCGGGACCGATCATCTCAGTGAGGCGGTGCTCTATGTTGGTATGTATGTCCTCAAGACCCAGATCCACATTGAATGTTCCGCCCTCCAGGTCCGTCACTATGCTCTTAAGACCATCTATGATGGGGTCGGCCTCTTTGGCAGGGAGTATTCCGCAGGCCCTCAGCATCCTGACGTGAGCCAGTGAGCCCATGGCGTCATAGAATGCGAGGGCAACGTCTGTTCTGAGAGACGATGTGAAATCCAGGGTATCCTGGCCCATCGCTTTGTCGAACCTTCCTGACCAAAGCGCCTTCTCCGCCATCACCCTCACCTTTTCCTGTGGACCCGGGAGGCCGTTTTGTTGGGCAGCCCCCAGCAGTAGATGAATCCCACAGCGGCGTTGTGGTCGTATATGTCCCCTTCCGCATATGTGGCGAGGCCTTCGTCGTACAGAGAGTACGGAGACTTACGCCCCACTACCATGATGCTGCCCTTGTAGAGCTTCACCCTAACGGTCCCGGTAACGTTCTCCTGGGTCTTGTCTACGAATGCGCTTATGGACTCGCGGAGGAGCCCGAACCACAGGCCTTCATAGGCCAGTTCCGAGAATCTCTGCTCCATTCTCTTCTTCATGGAAGTGACGTCCTTTTGCAGCGTCATGAACTCCATGGACCTGTGGGCTGCGATCAGCACAGTGGCGGCGGGGCATTCATAGGTCTCCCTGCTCTTGATGCCGACAAGGCGGTCCTCCACGTGGTCTATGCGCCCTACGCCGTGCTGGCGGGCTATCTTGTCCACTTTGGTTATGAGCTTTATGCCGTCCATCTTCTTCCCGTCCAGGGATACAGGTATACCTTTCTCGAACCCGATCTCGATATACTCTGCCTCGTCGGGTGCGTCATGGGGAGCGACCGTCCATCCCCAGGCGTCCGCAGGTGGCTCTTCCCAGGCATCTTCGATTATGCCGCATTCGCAGCTCCTTCCCCAGAGGTTCTCGTCCACTGAGAAGGGGCTCTCCTTCTTGACGATAATCTCGATATTGTTCTCTTTGGCGTACTCGATCTCCTTTTCGCGGGTAAGCACCCATTCCCTCATGGGAGCTATGACCTTCATCTCGGGGTCCAGCGACATTATGCCCACGTCGAAGCGCACCTGATCGTTCCCCTTCGCGGTGCAGCCGTGGGCTATGAACTTTGCCCCTTCGCGGTGCGCCACCTCTATTAGTTTCTTTACGATGAGCGGCCTCGCGATCGCGGTGCTCAGAGGGTAGACGTCCTGGTACATGGCGTTGGCCTTCAGGGAAGGCCAGATGTATTCCTCGACGAATTCTTTCTTGGCATCGATATATTCCGCTTTCACTGCGCCGTTCCTCAGTGCCCGGGCGATTATATCGTCCTGGCTCGGCGGCTGGCCCACGTTTATCGCCACAGCTATGACATCCACATCGTATTTCTTCTGAAGCCAGCGTATCGCAACAGATGTGTCGAGCCCGCCCGAGTAGGCGAGGACGACCTTCTCCCTCTTCTGTTCCGCGGTCATGTTATCCCTTCGACATTATCGGAGTCCCGTTTAAATTGTTGCATACGCGTTCAGAATCGGTACCCTCTGGCTTTTGTACGGCAACGGACATCTTGCGAGCACAGAGCTCATACTGCGTAATCCAGATGCGCTTTCGGAACAAGATCGTTAATGAGTTGCTTGGTCCACATGATGTAGTGTTTGCATCAGAATAGCCTCGTATTGAGAATATGATAACAATCAGTGTCTGAAACTAGACAATATATTTTTAAAACTCTTCTCCATGAAACCACCGTCCATTTAGTCAGGGAATCCAAATGAAGAACGTGGGTATCATCGGAGGTACCGGGTATACGGGAGGGGAGCTTGCGCGCATCCTGTCCCGCCATCCGGATGTCAGCATCGCGGCCATGACGTCGCGTCAGAGCGCAGGGAAGAAGGTCGGCAGCGTACAGGCCAACCTGGAGGGTTATGTGGACATAGAGTTCACCGAGTCCATACCGGAGTCGGCGGACCTCGATCTCGTATTCGTGGCGACTCCCCACGGTGCATCGATGGATGTAACCCCCGGCCTTCTGGAAAAGGGGATCAAGGTCGTCGATCTCACTGGGGACTACAGGTTCAGGGATGCGGCGGTCTATGAGGAGTGGTACGGCCACAAGCACAAGGACACTGAGAATCTGGCACATGCTGTCTACGGCCTTCCGGAGTTCTACAGGGAATCAATATCCAAAGCGGATCTCGTCGCCAATCCCGGCTGCTATGCGACGTCCGCCATCCTGGCGTGCGCACCTTTGGTAAGCACAGGATTGGTAGAGGGCAAGATATTCGTGGACGGGAAGAGCGGCACTTCGGGAGCGGGCATGACCCCTTCTCCGCGTCTCCATCACCCTACGTGCGGCGAGTCCGTCATACCGTACAGCGTGGGGACCCACCGCCATACGCCCGAGATCGAGGCAGTGATAGGCGACATCTCGAAGACAGAGAGCGATGTGCTGTTCGTTCCGAACCTGGTCCCCATGGTCCGCGGCATAATCTCGTCTTGCTTCTTCAACTTGAAAGAGCATCTGAGCCAAGAGGAGCTGTCCTCGGTATTCAGGAAGGCATATGCGGGAGAGCCCTTCGTCCGCTTCTCTGAGGAGCCGTCGATAAGGGCCGTGGTAGGTTCCAACCACGCGCAGGTCAGCGCCCGCGCCGACGGTGCCTGCGCCGTGACCTTTGGTGTCATAGACAATCTTGTCAAAGGTGCGTCCGGACAGGCCGTGCAGTGCATGAACCTGATGCTGGGCTTCAAAGAGACAGACGGCCTGGACTTCCCGGGTCTGGGGGTATGAGAATGGTTGAGATTATAGAAGGTGGAGTAACGACGCCCCAGGGATTCCTGGCGGCCGGAGTGCACAGCGGAGTGAAGTACCGCTCCATGGATCTTGGCATAGTCTACTCGGAGGTCCCGGCGGACGCTTTCGTGGGATACACGAGCAACAAGGTGAAATCCGCCCCGGTGCAGATCATGATGAAGGAGAACTCCCCCAAGCTCTCCGCGGTCGTGATCAACAGCGGGAACGCCAATGCGCTGACCGGACGCCGCGGAATGGAGGATGCGATGACCATGAAGGAGACCGCCGCGGCGGAGCTCAATCTGGATCCCATGGAAGTGGGCGTCATGTCCACGGGGCTCATCGGGCGCTTCATGGACATGCACAAGGTCAAGTATGGCATAAGCAAGGCCGCAAGCTCTCTGGGCAGGGGCAGGGATGCGGACGCATCCTTCGCAGAGGCCATAATGACCACGGACACGATAAAGAAGGAGTGTGCGGTCAGCGTACGTCTGAAGGACGGCACCCTGGCGCACATAGGCGGCATATCCAAGGGGAGCGGCATGATCGCTCCTCATATGAAAGTGCTCCACGGGACGACGCTCTCCGTGATAACGACGGATGCGAAGCTCTCCCCGGCCTTCCGCGAGATCTGGCAGGAGATACTGGACGATACGATGAACATGGTGTCAGTGGACGGCGACCAGTCGACCAACGACACATGCATCCTGATGGCCAATGCCCAGGCCGGAGGAGAATGCGCGGACGGCGACCCGGAGTTCAGGGCGGCGCTGGGGGAAGTGATGACAAGGATAGCCCGCGCCATAGCTCTGGACGGCGAAGGCGCCACCAAGCTCATAGAGGTGCAGGTACTGGGAGCCGAGACGAAGGATGACGCCAGGAAGGCAGTTCATTCGATAATCAATTCGCCGCTGGTGAAGTCCGCCATATTCGGCTCAGACCCCAATTACGGTCGCATAATGATGGCCCTTGGCAACAGCGGATGCTCCTTCAATCTCGAGGAAGTCCGTCTGACGATAAAGGGTGGGGACATGGAGGTCCCGATACTCGATTCCGGCGCGCCGGTGTTCCAGGAGGAGCGCTCCGTGGAAGTGGTCCGCATGGCCATGGACAATAAAGAGGTCACGATAATAGTGGATCTGGCCATCGGCACGGAGTCTGCCGTGGGATGGGGTTGCGACCTCACTTACGACTACGTTCGCATAAATGCCGAATATGCCACATGAGGGCTGCAGAATGTCATATCTTCTGAAATTCGGCGGTAATGCCATAAGCGGCAGGGAGGACATGGACCGCCTCTCCCGGGAGATCGCAGGTCTTGTCAATGAAGGGAAGAGCATAGTGCTCGTCCACGGCGGCGGGCCTGAGATCAATGCCGAGCTGGAGCTCAGGGGCATCAAACCGGAGAAGATAGCCGGGGTCAGGATAACCGACGAGAGGACCATGGAGGTCGTGGAGGAAGTCCTGAGCTCCATAAACCGCGATATGGTGGCATCCCTCAGGGAAGCCGGGGTCGACGCGGCCGGGCTGGCCGCCAAGGACGTTACCGTCTGCGTAAAGAGGGGACCGACAGAGGTCCGCGAGGAAGGCCGCATCCGCATGGTGGACATGGGCCTCGTGGGGGACGTGGTGTCGGTGGACCTGGAGAGGATAGATTCCATGCTGATGGCAGGGAAGGTCCCTGTGATCTACCCGGTCGGAGCGGATCGGGACGGGAACGCCCTGAACGTGAACGCGGACACCATGGCCGCAGGCATAGCCGCTGGGATGAAGGTAGATGAGATGATACAGATAACCGACGTTCCCGGGATATTGCTGGACATAAGCGACCCGTCCACGAAGCAGAGCGTACTGACGCTTTCAGAGGTGGACGTCCTGATAGAGAAAGGGATAATAAGCGGAGGCATGGTCCCCAAGGTGGAGGCCTGCCGCCGTGCCCTGGAAGCGGGAGTATCCCGTGTGCGCATGGTGAACGGCAAGGATAAAGGATCAATAGTGTCCGAGGCCCTAAGGGGATCGGACCACGGCACGCTGATAATAAGGTGATAGAATGAACCTGAAAGAGATAAAGGAGAAGAGCCAGAAGTATCTTTTCCAGAACTACGGTCGCATAGACCTGAGCTTCACCCACGGCAGTGGAGCGTATCTTTACGATACCGAAGGAAAGGAGTACCTGGACCTGGTGGCCGGCATAGCGGTCAATTCCCTGGGATATGCTCATCCCAAATGGAACAAGGCCGTCGCGGAGCAGGTTTCCAAGCTCTCGCACACCTCCAATCTGTACTACGTTGCGGAGCAGGCCGTGCTCGGCGAGAAATTGGCATCCATAATGCCCGAAGGTCTGGACCGCGCCCTGTTCGTCAACAGCGGTGCCGAGGCCAACGAAGGTGCAATGAAGACTGCTGTACGCTATACCAAGAAGAAGAAGGTCCTGTCCGCATCCAATTCCTTCCACGGCCGCACCGCGGCAGCCCTCGGCGCCACGGGGCAGGTGAAGTACCAGGACACGTTCCAGACGCTTATCAGCGGATGCTTTGATTATTTCGACTTCGGGTCCTCCGAATCCGTGAAGTCCATGATTGGGAAGGATACGGCAGCGGTCATAGTAGAACCGATACAGGGGGAGGGCGGAGTGGTGACAGCTCCCAAGGAGTTCTTCAAGACCGTCCGCGATCTGTGCTCGGATAACGGCGCAGTCATGATAGTCGACGAGGTGCAGACCGGAATGGGCCGCACGGGGAAGTGGTTCGGTATCGATCACTTCGATGTGATACCCGACATCATCACCACGGCGAAGGCCCTCTCGTCCGGGGCGCCCATGGGGGCCGTCTCGACGACCGAGGAGATATCGTCCGTTATGACGCCGGGAACACACGGGACGACCTTCGGCGGCAATCCCCTGGTCTGCTCCGCGGCCATCGCCACGATCGACATCATGAAGAGCGAGGGCCTGGTCGATAACGCCGCAGTACTGGGCGCGAAATGGATCGACCAGCTGAAGAAGATGAATAGCCCGGAGATAACCGGGGTGAGGGGAATGGGCCTGATCATAGGGATAGAGATGAAGTCCCGCGCCAAGGAGTTCCAGCAGCATTGCCTGAGCGAAGGCGTTCTGATCAACGTCTGCCACGGCAACGTGGTGCGTCTGATACCTCCTCTCGTGATAGGTGTCAAGGAGACGGAACGTTTCAATACGTTGTTGAAAGGCTTCCTAGAGGCATGAACATCGTTGTCTTAAAGACATCAACATCGAAAATATGTGTCTGTGATAGGACATATATATTCGAAAGATAATCAAGCGGACATGGCCAAATCAGTCTCGAAAGAGAGTCTCGCAGAGAAGACGAGAAGCTACATCGACGCGCATCCCAGCATCAAGGACTGCGTCTCTAAGGGGCTGATCAACTACTCCTCCTTGGCCAGGCTGATAATGAAGGACCTGGGGGTCGAGAACGAGGAAGCGGTCATGATCGCCTGCAGGCGCTATGCGGGCAAGCTCGGGACCACCACGGATCACGAGATGAGCATTCTGAGGATACTCAAGGACAGCCGTCTTGAGATGAGGACCAAGACATGCATAGTCACGGCCAAGAACGATTGGACCGTGCTTCACAAGATGGACAATCTGTTCAAGGACCTGTGGAACGAGAACTCGATCATGCAGATCGTGCAGTCCGCCTCGGCGGTCACGATAATCGCCGACAAGAGCCTGAAGGACAGGATAACGGACACGGTCGGAAGGTTCAACGTCATAAAGGTCAGGGAGAACCTGGTGGAGATAGCCGTGAAGAGCCCGGAGAGGATCGTGGATACCAGCGGGGTCATAGCCTATCTGATAACCAACCTTTCCAACGCGGGCATAAATCTCGAGGAGATAGTCAGCTGCCACACCGATACCATATTCATAGTCGGAGAGGCAGACATGATCAATGCGTACTCCGTCCTCACGAGATGCATACAGAATGCGGAACAGGCGCTTGAGCCTCAGTAAACGAGTTCCTGCCTGTGAGAATTGCAGGTCTGCCGTGCAGGAAATCGCAGGGGTAAGTTAGCACGCACGAAGCCTTACGACGGGTCGTTGTTACCAAGACAGGAAATGCTCCTGAAAGAGGTTCCTTCTCGATCTTTCTACGCCTGTTCGCTTCATCCTCTTGGGAGGACTCTTCACACGCAGCATATGGGACGCCGTTGGGCGATATGCTCCATTCCTGCATGTTGTGGGGCACCGGGCGTTCGGATAGGTGTCATTCTTCCTAGGGAAGGTTCACGTATCTTAGTTCACCTTTGCGATCTCCGCGCGTGCATTAAGTTATAGTGGGATTGAAATATTTACATTTTTCGGAAGTTACATCCAAGCTGTCGTCCAACCAGGAAAATAGACAGGTCTCTGATCCGCTATTCGCATGCTACTCTCTGCTGAATATCTCGTCGAGGAGATACATCGCGCCCGATATGCCGTAGATGGGACGAGGCAGGAACCTCGTCCTTGCGAGGCTGGGGAATCCTATATCCACTCCTTTTCTGCAGTGCCCGGTCATTTCCAGGGATTCCGCGGTGTGACCGTCCGCGAATACGAAATCGGTCCTTCCGGACTGAGGGTCGGAGTGCCATGCATCCTCCGATCCCATGCTCTTCAAGAGGTTGCGGATCCTGGATGCCGTCGAATCATCCCCGCCGGGACTGGGAGTCACCGATGCCGGGACCATTCCCAGATAGTCGTAAAGCCATCCGATCAGGGGCAGGATCACGGAACCGTCCCCCATGGCCACGAAATCATTGCACTTCACCTTGTTGGTGTACAGAGACCCCTTTATGCGCCTGAACACCATCTCCTTCCTGTCGCGTATCAGCTCTTCGACCAGGACGGCGCTCTTCCCGGCCCTTGATGCGATGGTCTCGGCCCATTCCTGGACGGCATCGAATCCCACGGGTGCGCCGCAATCGCAGGATATCGCGGGGATCCCGTATCTTTCCTCGTAATAAACCGCCGTTCTGGCACAATACTCGTTGCTGACGATCACGTTGAATTCGGCGGCGACGGATTCTTTGATGTCGAGAGAGCTGCATCCGGCTCCGGGCGAGGATATGACCTTCAGCCCCATAAGGTCCAGCAGATGCCTGAGATCCTCAAGCGCGCTCTCCCAGTCGTTGCTGGTTATCGGCAGGCCAAGTATGTTCACGGTCCCGGGTATGGTGTCCTTCTTCTCGGGATCCAGCCACTGTATCACCTTTCTTACTGTGTGATCGTAGCTTGACGAGAAAGGTTGGGATATCAGCGACTCCTCTACGGCCATGGCCTTCCCGGAGCATCCGGCGCGCTCGATGGCATCGGATATGTTATCTCCGATCAGTGCGGCCCCGGGGGATCTTATGAAGACGTTAAAGACACCGTTCTCAGAGCAAAGGACCGGCAAGGACTCCTCGATCTTGGATCCGGACCCGTGGATATAGTCCTCTTCGTCCATGTAGGTGCACGGGACCCTCGGATGCCCGAAGAAGTAGGGCACGGAATACTTCTCGTAATCTCCGTGCCCGGTCTTGGAATAGCATTTGGGCGCAACGAAGCAATGGTAGCCTCTGCAGCCGCCGGGGCCGTGGAGCACGGCCCTGCCGTCCCTGAAGCTCTCCACCGCCATCAGGGCGCCGGTGAAACCGTCAGGATATATGGTCATGAGCGCCACCTCCATCCTTCCACGACCGGCACGGACATAAGGTTAGCCAGCCTCCGTCCGTACTCCAATACCCCTTCGATGCCCGGATCTGGCCTGATATAGCCTATGGACCTGACGTCCAGTGATGTGAGGCCGCTGTCCGTGAGCACAATGTCAGGTTCCAGTTCGGAGATGTCGGATATCAGGGTGCCGACGCTGTAGTCTTGGGCGAACGGTATGCCCATTTCGCCGTAGCGCAGCTCCGGATGCTGCTTCCACATGTGCCTGGGTCCCATTCCTATCTTTATTACGGTCGTTCCCAAGTCGGAAAGGAGCTCTAAGAGCCAGTCCATATCGGCGGTGTATCTGTTCTCTATCAGTACACGTTTTCCCTCAAGCTTCTTCCTCAATCTTTCTGTTTCCGAGAGATATCTCCTTTCTCCCCTAAGGTACACGTCCTTGGCGATGCCCTCGATCCCGAAAGCCCTGCCGACCCTCTCGTGGAATCTTCTGTATGCGCCGAGTCCCACGGGAAGTGGCTCCTCTTCTATGCGGATATCGGCCCTCGCCTCGACCAGGTCTGCTATCCTCTTCGCTTCCGTATCGTTACTGGCCATGAACGTCATCTTCCCGAGCCTCAGGCCTCTTATGGAATCCAGAGAGGTGTCGTACATGAATCTGCAGTTCACGCGTATACCCAGTTCGGAGAACAGGCCCGGTGCTCTTATGTCCGAATCCCCGCCGCGTCTGAAAAGATATCTTTCCGCGATTATGTTGACCGTCATGTTCTCCGGGCACAGGGACCGATCGACAGCATCGAGCATGGCATCCGCAGATGCCACGTATCCGTTCCCCATGTCCCCGGTTATGTTCCCGTCCGCTTCTATGACCCTGAAGTACATCTCGGGATGCTCGTTGCTGATGGCGTTGACCACGTCGATGGTGTTATCGCCGATTATGCCGGACACGCATGATGTGACCACGAAGAAGTTCTTGTGCCCCTCCAGTATCAGATCGCGTATCCTCTGCTCAAGGGATCCAGCCCCTCCGAAGACCGACACGGTGTCGTCCATCTCCGTGGAGCGGATCCTCGCTGACTGCAGGTCTGTCCTGTCTCCCCTTTTGATCTCGGCTATGCTCTTCAGTGCGGACATAATGTGCGCGCAGCTTCTGGGCCCGTGCACTATGGTGACAGCATCGGAGACGGAGATGCATCCGTAGACGGCCCCGGCCGTGGCGCATGAGGGTACGATCCTGTTCTCGGCAGACACCTTCTTCTCGGAGGGCCTCCTCATGCAGATTCGGCAGGCCCCTTGTTCAGATAGGTCGCCTGCCGGCTCCCCCGCGACCCGTTCTCCTTTTGCGATCCTGCCCATTTGCGCATCGTCAAGGGGTCTGGACTCCAGGAGTCTCTTCCTGTCCTCTTTGATGCCCAGGATGTGAGCCGCGACCTTCCCGAACTCCTTAGCTTCATCCGAGTCGGGATAAAGCTCGGCCAGCGTTCGCCCGGCGGATTCCGCCAGGGCGAACAGGCCGCTCCTCGGCACGCGGGCTACTATTGGCAGCCCGACGGCCTCTGCGAATCTCTCCACGATATCGGATTCGTTCTCCATCCCTCTGCAGTTGAGGATGATGCCCGCAACGCGCGGGATGCCCTTGTCGAAGTTCCTTATGCCCTTCAGTATGTTGTTCGCCGCGTATACCGACATGAACTCGCCGGATGTGACAAGATATACGCCGTCGGCGTACTCATTCCTCAGGGGGACTGCGAACCCGCCGCAGACCACGTCGCCCAGCACATCATAGAGCTTCACGCTGAGATCCATCTCGTCTATTCCGAGGTTCTTCAGTGTATCAAAGGTGCTCAGGATGCCTCTCCCGGCGCACCCTATGCCGGGTTCGGGCCCTCCAGCCTCGACGCACCGGATACCCCTCACGCCGTTCAGCACTATGTCCTCAAGACGTCTGTCGTAAGGTGCGGTCCTTCGTATGTAGTCAAGTACGGTGGTCTGTTCCTTGCCGTCCAGGAGAAGGCGGGTCGAATCGTGCTTGGGGTCGCATCCTATCTGCAATACCTTCTCCCCCAAACCTGCCAGGAGATAGGAGATGTTGGCGGATACAGTGGATTTGCCTATCCCGCCCTTTCCGTACATGGCCATCTGAATCAATACCGCACTTCCCTGTTGAATACGCATGATATCGGGTCAATGCCCTCACAACGTACATTCTGATGGATGGAATATATATCCAAACAATAAATAGATGACAATGCACCGTTCCGGAAATCAGTTCGGAAGCACCGTCTTAAATATGTAGTTGACTTGTCAACCTTCTGTGAGACGGATAACGGACCAGCACATCGCGCCCAGGGTCATGAAGCAGTATCTTGACAAGAAGATGACATTCCGCCTGGAATCACTGGGACTGCAGGGATCCCAGGGCCCGTACCTTCTGGCCATCGCCCGGGACTCCGGGGCGTCGATGAAGGAGATAGCGGCGCACCTGATGGTGGACAAGTCCATCACCACCCGCACGGTCGGCACCCTGATCGATACGGGATTCGTGCTCAACGACAGCGGGGACGCAAGGCGCTACAGCCTGGTGCTCACCGAGAAAGGAGAGAGTGCTGTGGCCACGATCGAGGAGACGTTCAGCGAGATATGGGATAACTTGCTCTCTGATCTGACGGAAGAGGAGCAGAGAGCACTCGAGTCGGCATTCGCCAAGATAAACGCCAAACTGAATGAGGAGGTCAGAGATTGATCTTCAAGTATGTGAATCGGAAGGAATGGTCCCTCGTAGCCGTTTGTTTCGTACTGATATGCCTGCAGGTCTATCTTGAACTGGAGATCCCGGGGTACATGTCCCAGATCACCATGCTGCTCACCACGGGCGGAACCGTGGAGCAGGTCATGGAACAGGGATGGCCCATGATCGCGGCCGCGTTGGGAAGCCTGTTGGCAGCGATATTGGTCGGAGCAGTGGCAGCTTACGTCGCCGCATCATTGTCCCAGCGTCTCCGCGAGCTGCAGTTCGACAGAGTTGGGTCATTCTCCAGAACGGAGATGGGAAGATTCTCTCCGGCGAGCCTGATCACTCGTTCCACCAATGACATTACTCAGGTGCAGATGGCCTTTGCCATGGGAATGCAGATAGTCATAAAGGCACCCCTGATGGCTGTATGGGCGATCGTAAAGATCGCCGACAAGGATATGCATTGGACGCTGGCGACGGCTGCGGCAGTCGCTGCTCTGATGATCACAATAACCATAGTGCTGTATCTCGTCGTACCGCGCTTCAAGATGATACAGCGGCTGACGGACAATGTCAACCGCATAACCGACGAGGGCCTCACAGGCGTGAGGGTGGTCCGTGCATACAACGCAGAAGAGTACCAGGAGGCGAAATTCGAGAAGGCCAACGAAGAGCTGACCTCTACGAACCTGTTCACCAACCGTGTGATGTCGGTCATGATGCCGGTGATCACGACGGTCATGAGCCTGCTTTCATTGTCAATATACATAATCGGCGCCATCCTGATATCCTCCGCCTCCGGCCTCGGCCTGAGGCTGGAGATGTTCTCAGATATGATCGTGTTCTCGTCCTATGCGATGCAGGTGGTCATGGCATTCATGATGATGGTGTTCATCTTCATGATCATCCCGCGCGCCGGCGTGGCCGCCAGGCGCATCGAGGAGGTCATCGATACAGACCCATCCATCAAAAGCGGCACTGTGAAGGAATCACCCAATGGCAGAGAGGGGGAGATAGAGTTCAGGGATGTCTCTTTCAGGTATCCGGGAGCAGCGGAGAGCGTTCTGGAGAATGTGAGCTTCAAGGCCGGGAAGGGGGAGACCGTGGCGTTCATCGGATCCACGGGGAGTGGCAAGAGCACCCTGATCAACCTGGTCCCGCGCTTCTACGACGTGACGGACGGGCAGATACTCGTGGACGGAGTGGACGTGCGGGATTACGAACTGGAAGCTCTTCACGGCAAGATAGGATATGTGCCGCAGAAGGCGACCGTGTTCTCCGGTACCGTGCACAGTAATGTGAATTACGGGGATACCAGCGGCGATCGCACGGCAGAGGACGTGAAGAAAGCCGTGGCCATAGCACAGGGCAAGGATTTCGTGGAGAGGATGGAGGACGGATATGAGGGCATGATATCCGAGAGCGGCACGAACCTGTCGGGGGGACAGAAGCAGCGCATATCCATCGCGAGGGCGATATGCAGGAGGCCCGAGTTCTACATCTTTGATGATTCGTTCTCCGCCCTCGATTACAAAACCGATCGGGTCCTGAGGGACGCTCTCCGGAAGGAGACCTCCGGGGTGACCAGCCTGATCGTGGCACAGAGGATAGGTACGATAATGGACGCTGACACAATAGTCGTACTGGATGAGGGGCGCGTTGCGGGGATAGGCAGGCACGGGGATCTGCTGAAGACCTGCGAAGTGTACAGGAACATCGCATTGTCCCAGCTGTCGGAAGAGGAGCTGATGAGATGAGGCCGGGAAGCCCTCCGGGCAGCGGAAAGGCGAAGGCAGAGAAGCCCAGGGCCTTCGGCGATGCATGGAAGAAACTGTTCTCTTACATGGGAGGATACAGGATCGCGGTATGGGTGGCCATAATATTCGCGTTCGTCGGCACAGTATTCATACTGATCGGGCCGAACAAGCTCAGGGATATAACCGATCTGATAAGCGCCGGTCTGATGACCGGGAATGTGGATATAGGGGCTATCTGGGAGATAGGCTACTTCCTGATAGCCATATATGCGGCCAGCGCTGTTCTTTCCTTCCTTCAGAACTACATCCTAGCAACTGTTTCCCAGAGAACGGCATCGAATCTGCGTACTGATATCTCGAAGAAGATAAACCGTCTGCCCCTGAGATACTTTGACAGTTCCAGCAAGGGCGATATCCTGAGCCGCACCACCAATGACGTGGATACGCTGGGACAGTCGATGAATCAGAGCATAGGCACTCTGATAACGTCGGTGACGATGCTCCTGGGCTCACTGGTGATGATGGCTTACACGAACCCGGTGATGATGGCGGTCACAGTACTTTCCTGTCTCGCCGGTTTCGCTCTGATGTTCTTCATCGTCAACCGTTCCCAGAAGTATTTCGGCATCCAGCAGGAGTACCTGGGCAAGATGAACGGTCATGTGGCGGAGACATACTCCGCCCACGACGTGGTCAAGGTCTACAACGGTCAGAAGGATGCGGCCAAGAAGTTCGATTCCATTAATGACGGTTTAGCATCCAGCGCCTTCATGTCCCAGTTCCTGTCGGGGCTTATGATGCCTCTGATGGGCTTCATCGGCAATTTCGGATATGTGATGGTGTGCATTGTCGGTGCGACGATGGTCATAAGCGGTGAGATCTCCATCGGGGTGATAGTGGCGTTCATGATCTATGTCCGCCTGTTCACGCAACCGCTGTCCCAGATGGCCCAGGCATTCACGGGCATGCAGTCCGTGGCCGCTGCTGCGGAACGGGTGTTCGAGTTCATCGAAGAGGAGGAGCTGCCCGGGGAAAGGGAGGACACCCGAAAGATCTGGGATGTGAAGGGCCATGTGGAGTTCAGGGATGTGCACTTCAGCTATATCCCGGGGGAAGAGGTCATCAGGGGCTTCTCCGCCGAGGTGAGGCCCGGTCAGAAGGTCGCGATAGTCGGGCCCACCGGTGCAGGCAAGACCACTATGGTGAACCTGCTCATGAGGTTCTACGAAACGGATCGGGGAGACATACTTGTGGACGGCATCTCCGTAAAGGATATGAGACGCAGCGATGTGCACGACATGTTCTGCATGGTGCTGCAGGATACCTGGATATTCGAAGGTACAGTCAGGGAGAATATTGTCTATTCCAAAAAGGATGCTACCGAAGAGGAGATATTCAACGCCTGCAGGGCGGTGGGAGTGGACCACTTCATAAGGACGCTGCCGGACGGGTACGACACAATGCTGGACAACAATTCTTCCTTATCCATGGGTCAGAGGCAGCAGATAACCATAGCCCGCGCAATTGTGGAGAATGCGCCGATGCTGATATTGGACGAGGCCACCAGCTCCGTTGACACCAGGACCGAGAGGCTGATCCAGAATGCCATGGACTCCATGACGGAAGGACGCACATCCTTCGTGATCGCGCACCGTCTCTCCACTATACGGAATGCGGACATGATACTGCTGATGAAGGACGGGAACATCGTCGAGCAGGGTACCCACGACGAGCTTCTTGCACGCGGAGGGGCATACAAGGACCTCTATAATAGTCAGTTCGAGGACGGAGAGGCGGCATGAGGCATGGGGAGTGTAATCATTCAAGAACCAGAACCGCGGTGTAGACACTCGGAACGGTTCAGCGTTGCCGAATCCTGTTCCTGAGCCGGAGTATGAAATGGGCGTCGAAGATACAGAATTCGATTTCCATCCCATGAGGCGGGATGAGGCGGCCGGTGTCCTCAGATGTTTGAGGGACGAGTATGGCGACAGGTATCCTCACAGGATAGTCTACGATACGGACAGATTCTATGAAGCGTGCCGGAAAGGCGATACGGTATCGATGGTGGCCACTGACGGGAACGGAGGGATCGCGGCGCATGTGGCACTTGCCGGATCGGCGCTGTTGCCCGGAACGATGGAGCTCTGCATGGGCATCGTATGCAAGAGATACCGCAACCGTTCGCTGATGACGCTCATATCGGAAAGAGCCTTCGAGCATGCGATCGGGAATCTGCATCTGATGTCTGTGAATTCGCAGCCCGTCACCCATCATGTATATGCGCAGAAGGTCTGCGCCGCCCAGGGCTATCATTGCTGCGGTTTCGTTTTCAACATTGCGAACGAAGGGCTCTTCGATCCCCGGGACAAGGATCAGAGAGGAAGCATAGCCCTGGTCGTCAGGATGCTGAAGGATCAGCGGAGGAGGATCCACGTTCCGGCGGAGGTGCTGCCAGTAGTACGGAGAATCGTCTCCGATATGCGATTGGAAAGGGAGTTCGCAGTTTCCGGCGGAGCCTTCCCGGAAGGTACGTCCGGCATCCGCTCGGAGATAGACGACAGCCTGCAGTTCGCGGATACGGCCGTCCGGTGCATCGGGGAGGATTTCGAGGAGAGGCTTGCAAGGGAGCATGAGCTCTTCGTGCTCCGCGGATGCAAGGCGTCAAGGTTGTTCCTGAACATCTGCGATCACAATGCGCCGGCGGCATATGATATCGCCAAGCGCGCAGGTTATTTCTGCACCGGCATGTTCCCGGGAAGTTCGGATTGCGACTATCTGATGATGGAGAATCCGATGGAACTCCCGATAGAGTACGACAGTCTCAAGATCGACGAAAGATATGCGGACATCTTCGCTCTCATCAGAGGGCTATATCCCGGATCGCGGTAAGCTGCCCTTCAACAGAGAACGATTATCTATCCCTCTGTCGATTCGCCAGAGATGAAAGATGGATGGGACTGGCGAGACGACAGGGTACCGCGCATGGACGGCAAGTTCGCCGTGGTCACCGGAGGAGCATCGGGTCTGGGGGCATACATCGCGGAAGCCCTTTGCACGAAGGGCGCACGGGTGATCATAGCAGACATCGATGTCAAAGGCGCCGAATCCGTCGCGAAAAGGATATCATCAGCTGTGCCGAACGCGGAGATAGCGTTCCTTCCTCTGGATCTGTCCGATCCCGCATCGATAGAGGGCTTTGCGGCCCGGTATATATCTGAGCACGACGCCCTCGATCTGCTCATAAACAATGCTGGCATAATGACGCCTCCGTACGGTCTCACCGAGAAAGGATTCGAGCTGCAGTGGGGAATCAATCATCTGGGTCATTTCGCCCTGACATATCATCTTATGCCGTTGCTGTCCTCGACGCCGGGCTCCCGTCTGGTTACCCAGACATCCATTGTGCACAGGGGAGGGAGGATCAATTTCAAGGACATTAACTCCGAATTATCATACAGCCCCTGGAAGGCCTACAAGCAGAGCAAGCTGGCCACTCTTCTCTTCTCCAGAGAGCTTGACGTGCGGGTCAGGTCCATGGGGATGGAGGCGCCCATCAGCATAGCCAGTCATCCGGGCCTCGTCAACACCCAGCTTTACCGGAACAGAGAAAGGATGAGGAGATGGCTGAGGCCGTTCATGCACGGCCTCGAAGCGGGCTCCGTGCCGGCCCTGCGTGCCGCTCTGGACCCGGATGCCGAATCGGGAGATATGTACGGTCCGAAGGGCTGGATGGAGTTCAGGGGCCGGACCGTAAAAGTCCGCCCCCACGGAAAGGGAAAGGATATGGACCTGGCATCCAAGGTGTGGGAGCTTTCGGAGAACATGACCGGTCTTGATCTCACGATGCGCTTGGAGGATTGCGCGTCATCGGAATCACGGTGAGCAAAAAGGGTTCAATATCGGAACCGTATTTCGGGTCCATGGACCAGTTCATCGTCATCGGGCTAGTGGCAGGTCTGATCACAACCATGGGCTATGTGCCTCAGGTCATCAAAGGATACCGCACCGGGAAAATGGAGGATGTGTCTGTTTTCATGCCTTTGGTGCTCATCGCGGGGATGGGCCTTTGGCTGGTCTACGGAATTCTGCTGGGAGACATCCCGATAATGCTCTGGAACGCAATATCCGTGATCCTCAACATATTCATGGTATCTCTGAAGCTTAATTACGACAGGCGGAAGAGAAGAGAGGCGCCTACCGCAACCAGCTGACCATCCGAAAGCTCAAAAGATCATCAAGAAAGCTCTCCGGGCTAAGAGCTATCCTCAGTGATCCGGACGACCGTATTCAGGGAATTCCCAAGCTGAATGCACACTCTTGGGGTGTGCCGTAAAACAATGTCGCTCTGAGCTCCGAAGACCCCTCTGGTCTTCAAGAAAGATGCGGACAGAAAAAGAATATATACGCCGTTAACTCCTATCAATATGGGTTTACATGTCAAATTCTGAATCGGACGATATAAAGTACGAGAAACTAAGGCGGTTCAACCTGATAATGGGATTCTTCCATTTCATACAGGCCGCCATAATGCTTGCGATCGCCAAGTATGATGTTAAGATGTTCTTCACCACATCATACATAGACGCCTCGGGAGGATTCCCTCCCGTCGGAGCCGGTACGCCCGAGCTGTTCTTCAGTGTGCCCTTGGGGCCGATGGTGGCCGTATTCCTGCTGATGTCGGCCATAGCCCACCTCTCCGTTGCGACCTTCGGATACAAGTGGTATGTCGATAATTTAAAGATGAACATGAACAAGGCCCGCTGGTTCGAGTATGCTCTGTCGTCTTCGTTCATGCTCGTTGTCATAGCCTGGCTCTGCGGCATGTTCGACTTCGTGTCCGTTATGCTGCTGTTCTCTCTGAACGCATGCATGAATCTGTTCGGGTACATGATGGAGCTGCACAACCAGAAGACCGACAAGACCGATTGGACCGCATTCATATTCGGATGCTTCGCGGGACTGATCCCCTGGGTCGCCCTGTTCATGTACTTCCTGGGAGTGACCGGCGGTTCCCCTCCGACATTCGTCTACGGGATCATGATTTCGATAGCGTTCTTCTTCAACATCTTCGCGTTGAACATGGTCCTCCAGTACAAGAAGGTCGGGAAGTGGAAGGACTACCTCTACGGAGAGAGGTTCTACATCATCCTGAGCTTGGTGGCCAAGACCGCCCTGGCCTGGCAGGTCTTCGCCGGTACATTGGTCTGATAAACGCTAAAACCAAACCTTTTCCTTTTCTTTTCATTTGCGAGAATAGCGGATGTATTCTCCTATGAGCGACCTGGTCTCGATCGTCTCCTCGATGGTTTAGATGTCGTCCGCAGAGGATGTCCTGTTGGTGACGAGGATCGCGCCGCATACGTTCATCTCTTAGAAGAAGTAGTGAAGCACGGCGGTTCCGCCGGATGCCTGCGGTGATCTTCTCAGTGGCGAAGCACCTCTGGCAGGCACCTCTTCTCTTGCGGCAGCTCGGACACCAGGTCTGCTATGGTCGTCTTCGACAGCTGGTTCATCATCGATCTGACGGCGATGTCGAAGCGGGACGACAGCAGGTCGTGTATCTCGCTCCCCACCGGACAGTGTGTGTTCACAGGGTACATACGGAAGATACCGTCCGCGTCGTCCGCGTCGACGGCCGCGAACACGTCGTAGAGCGTGATCTCGTCCGCCGGCCTGCCGAGCCGGGTCCTGGCCTTGCCCATGCCAGGTTTCAGGAGGTTGGCCTTGGAGAGCTTGGTGAACACGTTGCGGACTATGACGGGGTTGCACCCGATGCTGGTGGCCACAATCTCGCTGGTGATCTTGTCCTCGTCGAAGAAGGCCACCACGAGCAGGGTGTGAATCCCCACGGTGTACTGGGAGCCTATGCGCATCTCATTCTCCGAGCATCGACTTGCACTTGGCGTAGAGGCAGTTCGTGGAATGGAGGGTCGCCCAACCCTCCTCTGCCACCTTGACCTTCAGGCGGGTCCTGTCGGAGATCTTCTGGAGATCCTCGTCGAAGTGCTCATTCCCTATTCCGGTGTCCAGCTTCAGGATGTACTTGTAATCTCCCTGGTTCAGGAGCCAGCGCATATATCCGTCGCGTCCCGGCTCTATTCCGAGGGCTTCTCTGATCTCGTCGGTGAGACTCTCTTCCGTCTTGAGTGCGTCTGCCTGGTCCGCACCCATAAAATCATCATAGTTCGAAGCCATTGCCGGGAAGACATAGAAATGCCCTGTGTACTTCTTCATCATCTCGTTGTACCTGGGACCGCCGGCTACGTTCACGCCGACGCAGTCGTGGCAGAGATTGCCCCCGGCGTCGCGGAACATGGCGGCTGGCCTGAGCCCGTTCTTGGCGCACCACTCGGGGATGTCCCAATTGAAGTTGCCGCAGGTGCCCAGGTAAAAGCCGAAGGCGTCTGCATAGGGCTGCATCTCCCTGGTGCTGTTCTCCACGGCGGACTTCAGCTCATCGGGCCTGGAGTGCAGGCCAAGGTCCACCATCAGGACCAGTATGTTGAACTTTGAGGGGTCGGGGCAGTACTTCCCGGCCAGGAGGTCGTCGTATCCGATCGTCTCATAGGGCACCAATTCCTTTTCCAGCTTCCTGCGGAGTGAGCCGTTGTTCTTGTTGTTAATGATCGTTATGTACTTCTCCTCGGCATCCTTCTTGAGCCCGAAGACAAGGTTGTCGTCCAGCATCGGGCATGCGATTATCCCGAGCGTTCCGTGTGTCATAAATATTGTTACAAGTAGCGAGTATATAACGATATCAAATCCTCGGACGGGAGGCCCGTAACGACGGATGCGGGATGTCCCTTCGTATCATGAAGCAGGAGAAGCGGTTCGTTCGGAATACAGCGTGTTTGATCTCAGATCCAATGACCGGCATTTTTCCGATATATGCTTGTGATATACAACTAGACAAATGATATGAATATTGATTTATCTTTAGCGCACATCTCATATTTTTCACATTACAATTGTCTATTTGTTCAGTTATGTTAATATATTATTAGACATTTGTCTAATTAAGCTTACATAATATGTGCATATGATCGGAGAATGAACCAAATGAACATAACTGTAAAGATCGGATTTGTTTCCATCACCCTGCTGATGGCCACGCTCCTATTGGCGCCGAGTGTTTCTGCTGAAACCGCTGTGACAATTGAGAACGCAGGCAACATAACATGGATATTGGTCTGCAGCGCACTCGTCTTCATAATGACGCCCGGTGTTGCCCTTTTCTACGGCGGTATGCTCAGGAAGCAAAGCATAACATCCATTCTGGCACAAACATGTATCATAATGGGGATCATGACGGTCTCCTGGGCAGTCATAGGGTACACACTCGCCTTCGGCTCCGATGTCGGCGGTATCATCGGCAATCTGGAATACGTACTGTTACACAACGTGAGCGTTGACACGATCGCCGACGGAGCCACGATACCGCAGATGGAATTCATGCTGTTCCAGATGATGTTCGCACTGATCACCGCAGGCGTCGTTCTCGGTGCCGCCATCGAGAGGATAAGATTCAACGCCATTGCAGCATTCATAGCCATCTGGTCGATTGTCGTCTATGCACCGATGGCACATTGGGTCTGGGGCGGCGGATCCTTCGATCAGTATCTTACGGTGCTTGATTTCGCCGGAGGAACGGTCGTTCACATCTGCGCAGCAACGACCGGTCTTGCACTGGTACTGTTCGCCGGAAAGCGCAGTGAACGTACTATGAAGGACAGACCGCACAACATCCCTATGACATTCATAGGATTCTCGCTGTTGTGGCTCGGATGGCTCGGATTCAACGGCGGATCCGGGCTTGCAGCGGACGGCGTAGCGATCAATGCTGTCGTTGTCACGATGATCTCTTCCTCGGTGGCTATGATCGTATGGGGCCTGATGCAGTACTTCTCTGTCGGACGTATCGGCATATTGGGGATGATCGCCGGTGCAGTGGCAGGATTGGTTGCAATAACCCCGGCCGCAGGATACGTGGGCCCGAGCGAGGCCATCGTGATAGGTGCCGTTGGCAGTATCCTGTGCTATCGCGGCGTATTGTTCATGCGTAAGAAGTCCGGTCTGGACGATGCGTTGGATGTGTTCGGTGTCCACGGGATCGGCGGCATATGGGGCGCTATCGCGACGGGCATATTCGCGGTACCGGCCATGGTGGAGAGCGGATACGAGGGGCTGATATACGGCAACACAGACCTGTTCATCGGAGAGATCGTTGCGGTGATCATAACGATCGTATTCTGCTTCGCGGTATCGTATGCTGTGATCTGGCTGCTCTCGAGGATCATCGATGTACGTATGGTCGAGGATGAAGAGATGATCGGTGCGGACATCGTCGAGCACGGTGAACCCGCCTATACGAGGTGATTGAGAAATGAAGATGATAGTTGCGATAATCCGCCCTGAAAAGCTTCAATGCGTCAAGGATGCACTGAAGGCAGAAGGCGTCCACGGCATGACGATAACCAATGTCAGAGGCCGCGGCGAACAATCGGGCATCAAGTTCACCACAAGGGTAGGCGAATTCTGTGTCGACGAGATAGAGAAGGTCAAGCTGGAGATAGTCATCGACGACGTTCTGGAAGATGCCGCTATAGCTGCCATAAAGGAAAGTGCCGATACAGGCCATATGGGCGACGGAAGGATATTCGTCCTGACTGTGGAGAGATCGATAAAGATAAGAACGGAGGAATGAAGCACTTTAACGCTCTTGAACGATCAATTGAAAGTGACCTCTTGCTTCGTTGCTTTTGCTCCCATTCAACGAAGCAGGGGATCATGGATTTTATCGATATTGATGTACATAGTACGACATGATACTTTGCAGAAAAGGTCGTTAAGGGTCAATTGTCCATCTGAATATCGACACGGTATCGTTCATCTCCGTGGAGCGGATCCTTCCTGACCGCTAACATGTCCAGTCTTCCCTCTCTTGATCTTAAACGTGCTCTTTAGTGTAGATATTATTTGGGCGCAGTTCCCGATCCAAGTGCATTTTCTGGGAGTTTATGATGACTTACGCCAAAAGAGGGCCTGAAACTTTCCTCACTCCAAATGGAAAATTGACGACAATATGTTAATTGTTGTAAAAAACAGTCAAGACTACCAATGTTGATTACAATATTTGTAGTTGATAATACGTCTGGCAATAACATCTGAACCGCGCGATAATAAAATACCCATGAGCACATTCTGAAGGTCGTGAACAAGCAACAACTCGCGTCAAAGATCTGGGAATCAGCAAATAAGATGAGGTCCAAAATCGAGGCCAACAAGTACAAAGATTATATTTTAGGCTTCATTTTCTACAAATTCCTGTCAGATAAAGAAATCGAGTTGCTGAAGAAGGATGGTTGGACCAAAGAGGATTTCAAATCATTGGTCGAGACAGATGCCGAAACCGTGGAATATTGCCAGAATAAACTTGGGTATTTCATTTCGTACGATAATCTCTTCTCCACCTGGCTTGAGATGGGGAATGAATTCAATGTGGGGAACGTAAGGGACGGGATCTCTGCATTCAACCGCATGATAAACAGCACTCATAAGAAAGTATTCAACAAGATCTTCACGACCCTTGATACAGGGCTCAGCGAGTTGGGGGACAGCACCGGTACACAGACCAAAGCCATCAACGAGTTGATCGCGCTTATAAAGGACATACCGATGGACGGGAAACAGGACTATGATGTTCTGGGGTTCATTTATGAATATCTAATCGGCAATTTCGCTGCCAATGCCGGAAAGAAGGCCGGGGAGTTCTACACGCCGCATGAAGTATCTCTTCTGATGTCAGAGATTGTCGCACACCATCTTAAATCTCGCAACAAGATCGAGATATACGACCCCACAAGCGGATCCGGATCGTTATTGATCAATATCGGAAAATCAGTATCGAGATATATCGGAGACAAAGAGAACATACGTTATTATGCTCAGGAACTGAAGGAACCGACCTACAATCTGACACGTATGAATCTGGTGATGCGCGGAATCCTTCCGGACAACATCTTTGTGCGCAACGGCGATACTTTGGAAGAGGATTGGCCATATTTCGATGAGAGCGACCCCGAAGGTACGTACGATCCTTTGTATGTCGATGCTGTGGTCTCCAATCCTCCGTATTCCCAAGCGTGGGATCCCAAAGACAAGGAGTCAGATCCCCGTTATTCACGTTACGGATTGGCACCGAAGGGAAAGGCGGATTATGCCTTCCTGTTGCATGATCTGTATCACGTCAAACCTGACGGGATCATGACGATCGTGTTGCCGCACGGTGTTCTGTTCCGCGGGGGAGAGGAAGAGAAGATCCGCAGGAATCTTGTGGAGAATGATAACATTGATACGATAATCGGACTTCCATCCAACATATTCTTCGGCACCGGAATCGCTACCATCATCATCGTCCTCAAGCAGAAGCGCGAGAATTCGGACGTTCTGATAATAGATGCTTCTAAAGGGTTTGAGAAGGAAGGCAAGAACAATAAGCTCAGGGCATCGGATATCAAGAAGATTGTTGATACGATCGTCGATCGCAGGACGACAGACAAGTTCTCCAGGGTCGTTTCGAAAGAAGAGATCCGCGAGAACGGATACAATCTGAATATTCCAAGATACGTCGATTCATCCGATACCAACGAATCATGGGATGTTCACGCCTTGATGTTCGGCGGCATACCAAATTCAGAGATTGCAGAATATGACAGATATTGGAATACCTTCAAAGGGCTGAAGGAGGATCTATTCGGAGATTCCGGCACACCTTACTCGAAGCTTCTCGTCGATGATATAGGGAAATCAATTCATGGCCACGAATCTGTGATCGAATGGATGAAAACATATAGTGATGCATTTGAAGATTTTCCTGACTACCTGCGGGAGGAATTGATTCAGAAATGGGAGAGCATAGACATCAACAGAGGGGAATCGATGATCGCAGATGTAATCTTCTCCAGGTGCGATCCCATTCCGCTCGTTGATAGGTATGTTGCGTACCAAGCTCTTGATAATGAGTGGGCAAAGATTGCCGTAGATCTTGAGATAATGCAGACCGAGGGATTCTCTTCGACGAGAAGAGTAGATCCCAACATGGTGCTGAAGAAAGACCACGAAGTGCAGGAAGGGTGGGTGGGACGCGTCATCCCGTTCGAATTGGTTCAGTCAACCATTCTCAGAAAAGAGACCGAGGCCTTAAAGCAGAAGAGCGTTCGTCTTTCAGAGATCCAATCTACTTACGAAGAGATCATCGACTCCATGTCCGAAGAAGATAAAGACAGTGAGATCCTGAACGATGCGAAAGATGCGTTTGTCGCTGCGGAGGTTAACAAGATGGTCAAGAGTACTTTCGGCAACCTTACGAAAGCAAAGAGCATGATGCTTTCCTATGACGAAGGCTCGATCGAGAGGATCATTGTCCAAGTCCAGGAGCTAATGGACGAAGAGAAGAATCTCAAGAAGATCGTCAAGTCTGAGGAAATCACACTGCACAACAATACCAAGGCAGAGATAGAGGGGTTGACCGATGATAAGATCGTTCAATTACTTGAGGCAAAGTGGATTAAACCAATCATGGCTGCGATCGAAAGTATACCGGTGGGTATAATTGACGATCTCATATCTCATATCAAGGCGTTAGAAAACAAGTATGCTACCACTTATGCTGAATTGGCTGAAGAGATAACCAAGACGAAAGCGGCACTTGCGGACATGATCGATGGCCTTACAGGTGGAGAATACGATATGAAAGGTCTCGAAGAGTTCCAAGCTCTGCTCCGCGGCGGTAACAATGACTGAAAATCAGAGAAAACCAGTCATTAGGTTTGCGGAATTCACCGACGCTTGGGAACAGCGTAAGCTCAGTGAAATAGCATCATTACGCACAGGATTTCCATTCAGTAGTGAAGAATTTGAAGATGATGGTGACTATCTAGTAATCACTAATGGTAACGTCAAAGACAAATTTGCAACAGTAGACGGCTCTATCGGAAATCATATTTCGGTATCAAATGATGACATCATTCGCGATTATCTCCTCAACATTGACGATATTCTTGTAACTATGGATGGTACAGTAGGGAGAACTGCAAGAGTTGTTGAAGATTGTCAGATACTAGCTCAGAGAGTAGGGCGTATAACTGCTGGCATCGATTCAGGATTTTTATTTCAGTGGTTAAACACAGGCAATTTTTCTAGAAAAATGGTTGAATTATCACATGGCGGTACAATTAAACACATCTCATTAGACGAGATTGGTTCATATAAATCCTCAATTCCAAATTCGTCAAAAGAACAGCACTCAATCGGAATGATGTTTTTGGATATTGACAACCTCATCACTCTTCATCAGCGTGAGTATGACAAGACACTCAACATAAAGAAGGCAATGTTGGAGAAGATGTTCCCGAAAAACGGAGAGGACAGACCTGAGATCCGTTTTGCAGGTTTTACAGACGCTTGGGAACAGCGTAAGCTTGGTGACATCAGCGAAATAAAGACAGGAAGTAGTGATACTCAAGATGCTGTGTTGGAAGGAATATACCCTTTCTTCGTTCGTTCTGATGAAGTACAACGTAGCAATAAATACCTGTACGATGGCGAAGCTATCCTCATTCCTGGTGAAGGTCGCTTAGGTGAAATATATCACTATATCAAAGGCAAATTCGATTTTCACCAGCGCGTTTATAAAATATCTGATTTTGATGGTATCTATGGTCGCTTTATCTTTTATGAAATGCAACATTCGTTTAAGCATCACGCATTGAAAAATACAGCAAAAGCAACTGTTGATTCAATTCGTTTACCTACCCTTACAGAATATGAAATACGGATTCCAAGCATAGGGGAACAGGGGTTAATCGGAACGTTCTTTGAACATCTTGACAACCTCATTACTCTTCATCAGCGTGAGCTCAAAAAGCTCCAGAATATGAAAAAAGCGCTATTAGAGAAGATGTTCGTTCAGGGGTGAGAATATGGTGTACGATGATGAATTGAAGTTCCAGAAAGATCTTGTCTCAACATTATTCGATAAGGGTTGGGAATCATCCATTTTGAAATGTAAAACTGAAAAAGATCTCATTGATAATTGGGCTAAAATACTCCTGGAGAACAATAAAGGTATTGACAGACTCAACAATTGTCCATTGACAGAAGGCGAAATGCAGCAGATCCTGGAACAGATCGCCCGTTTACGCACACCCCTTAGGCTCAACGGTTTCATCAACGGGCGCACAATATCGATAAAAAGAGACAATCCCGACGATAAATTGCATTTAGGAAAAGAAATCAGTTTAAAGATCTATGATCGCAATGAGATAAAAGCCGGACAGAGTCGTTATCAGATCGCCGAACAACCGATTTTCAAAACAGGATCCATGCTCAATGATCGCCGCGGAGATCTGATGCTTTTGATAAACGGAATGCCCGTTGTTCATATTGAATTGAAGAAAAGCGGTATACCCGTATCTCAGGCATGCAATCAGATCAAGAAGTACATGCATGAAGGTGCATTCTCAGGGTTGTTTTCGTTAGTACAGATATTCGTAGCGATGACCCCCGAGGAAACCGTGTATTTTGCAAATCCGGGTCCGGATGGCAAGTTCAATGAGGATTTCTTTTTTCACTGGGCAGATCCGAACAATGAGCCGATGAACGATTGGAAAGATATAGCATCCAGATTTTTGTATATTCCTCTGGTGCATCAATTGATCGGATTCTATACCGTTGCCGATACATCGGATGGTATATTGAAAGTGATGAGGAGCTACCAGTATTGGGCGGCCAGCAGGATATCGGACCGCGTTACGATGAGATTCGAGAACAAAGACATCTTCGGCGGTTATGTCTGGCACACCACCGGTTCCGGAAAAACAATGACCAGCTTCAAATCGGCGCAGTTGATCGCCAATTCAAGGGAAGCGGACAAAGTCATCTTTCTCGTAGATCGCATAGAGCTCGGTACGCAGACTCTTCTCGAATACAAGGGCTTCGCAAGCGATTATGAAGAGGTTCAAACCACGGAGAATACTAACGAATTGGTTGCCAAGCTGAAGGACAATGATGTTAACAACACCCTTATCGTCACATCGATTCAGAAGATGAGCAATGTCAACAAAGAAGGCGGATTCGGAGACAAGGATCTGGCAATCATTAATTCAAAGAGAATAGTGTTCATCACGGACGAATGCCATCGCAGCACATTCGGCGAGATGCTAGGGGACATAAAGAGGACATTCCCGCGCGCTATGTATTTCGGATTTACCGGAACGCCGATATTCGATGAGAATCAAAAGAATATGAACACCACTGCAACAATATTCGGTGACGAATTGCACAGATACATCATCACCGACGGAATTCGCGATGGAAACGTTCTTGGTTTCGATCCTTACATGGTACCGACCTTCAAGGACAGCGATCTAAGAGAGAAGGTCGCATTACAGAAATCGAAATCCAGTACGAGAGAAGAAGCGCTCGCAGATCCTGAGAAGAGGGCGATTTTCTACGAGTACATGGATTCCAACAAGGTTCCGATGGCAGGGTATGTGTGTGAAAGCGGCAAGTACGTGGAGGGAATCGAAGACCTTATCCCTAAATCCCAATACACAACAAAAGAACATCAGGATGCAGTGGTCGACGACATATTGAATGGTTGGACGATTCTCAGTCGCAATGGGAGGTTCCATGCATTATTCGCCACATCGAGCATCAAAGAAGCCATTCAATACTATAGATTATTCAAGGCAAGAAATACTGATCTGAAGGTCACCGCACTCTTTGACAGCAACATAGACAACAACGATGGTGCCACAATCAAGGAAGATGCGATCGTAGAGATACTGAACGATTACAATTCCCGCTACGGACAAAATTTCACAATACCGACGTTCGACAGATTCAAAAAAGACGTGTCGTTGAGATTGTCGCATAAAAAGCAATACATATCTATTGAAAAAGACCCAGAGAAACAGATAGATGTCCTAATCGTCGTAGATCAGATGCTCACAGGTTTTGATTCCAAGTGGATCAATGCATTGTATCTGGACAAGATTCTTAGGTACGAGGGAATCATCCAGGCATTCTCAAGGACCAATCGCGTATTTGGTTATGAGAAACCATTCGGTACGATTAGGTATTATCGCAAACCATACACGATGAGCAACAATATCGAGAGTGCGATGGGCCTGTATTCCGGAAATAGTTTGACCGGTGTTTTCGTACAAAAGATAGTCGAGAATATGAAATCGATGAACGAATCATTCATAGCAATACGCGATCTGTTCAAATACGCAGGAATCGAGAATTATGAAAAACTTCCTCCGACAAATGAGGAGAGAGCACATTTCGCAAAACAATTCAGGAGATTGAACAGACATCTAGAAGCTGCGAAAATTCAGATGTTCGACTGGTCGAAACCCCGTTCAGAGTTATATGTTGAAACCGGAGAGCTTGTAGAGTTGCTTTTCGATGAGAAAACATACAATGTCCTTCTTCAAAGATACAAAGAGCTACTCAAGAATCCGGTTAATCCTACACAAGACATCCCATTCGAGATCGATAGCCATATCACCGAGATCAAAGCAGGGACGATCGATGTCGAGTATATGAACTCACGTTTCGAAAAGTATCTGAAGGTCTTGACAGGCGGTACGACGAGGGAAGTGATTGACGATACTCTCAATGAGTTGCACAAATCATTTGCCTCTCTGAGTCAAGAGGAACAGAAGTATGCGGATGTGTTCTTGCGCGATGTTGAAAATGGGGCCGTTTCTCTTGTTGATGGCAAGAAACTGAGGGACTACATAACCGAGTATCAGACGAGGGCAAAGAACGATCAAACCAATAGGTTTGCCTCATCCATCGGTTTGAATGCGAAAGAACTCAGCGAGATGATGAGAGCTCCGGTGAATGAGTCCAATATTAATGATTATGGTAGACTGGATAAACTGATGAGCAGTATAGATCTCAATGTTGCAAAAACATTCCTTGAAAAGAGAGAGGGGATGTCAGTTCCTATGTACAAAGTCAATATCAAAGCATACAAACTCGTCAAAGATTTCATACTTCTTGGCGGGATTGACTACAACTATAAACAAGAATGATCAATTGTGTTCGTTTACAAATTATATTGAAGAGATGCATGCGCTTGGGAACAGCGTAAGTTAGGTGAATTAGCAGATTTTACCAAGGGGTGGGGATACACAAAATCAGATTTGAAAGAATTTGGTATTCCAATTATTTTATATGGGCGCCTGTATACAAAATATCAATCATACATAAAAGAGGTTGATACCTTTGCCAATATCAACTATAATTCTGTGATTAGCAAGGGTGGAGAAGTAATAACACCATCATCAGGTGAAACTGCAGAAGACATCGCAATTGCCGCAACAGTGGGTACGCCTGGCATATTGCTCGGAGGGGGGTTGAACATTATATTGCCTCATAAAGAACTCGACTCCGTATTCTTGTCATTGTCGATTACGTATAGTTTTCCACACCACAATCTTGCAAAAAGAGCACAGGGCAAATCTGTAGTTCATCTTTATAACGAAGATCTGAAAGAGGTCGATATTACATTCCCTTCAAAAGAAGAACAAGTGAAAATATCTTCTTTGATTCTAAATCTTGACAGCCTCATTACTCTTCATCAGCGTGAGCCTAAAACGCAGATGTACTCGTTTAACTAAGCCCTGACAATAATCTCATGACAAGATCGACGTCCTGATTCTCTAGTTCATGTATTATGTGCAGGTAGGTTTTCTGAGTTGTAGTCATGCTCGCATGACCTAAACGTCGTGCAACACTCGCAATCGATACTCCTGCAAACAAAAGTAAAGATGCGTGGGTATGGCGAAGTCCGTGGATTGAGATGACTGGAACTCCGGCATTTCTACACTTACGACGTAAGATTTCATTTACAGTCGAATTGAAGACCACCCTGTTTACAAATATTGGCGAATCCTGTGGTAACTCTTTCAATAATTCAGAGAATTGAACAACAGTCTGCCAATCGATCTGTATTTTACGTACGGAAGACTGATTTTTCGTTGGTAAAAATCCGCCGTTCTCCTTGTAATCCCATGTTTTGTTGATCGACAAAGATTGATGAGTGAAATCGAAATCCTTCGGAGTCAGTGCCAATGCTTCTGAAAAACGCATTCCCGTCTTAGCTACGAGAAGGATGAACCAATCCCAATTCAATTGTTGTCCAAGATGCAAACTTGACAGAAGCAGGTGCAATTCAAATTGATTCAAGTATTTCGGTTTCTTCTCTCTTGGCTGTTTGCCTTTGATTATTGCTTTGCGTGTCGGATCACGGTCAATTATTCCCTCATCGACAGCATCCAATATTGCACCCTTGAGCTGATGGTGAAAATCCATTGTTGTTTGCCGCTCATGCGATTCGGCATAATCGTTCAATAGTTGTTGATATCTTGTTCTGGTAAGATCACAAACCAATAGGTCGGGTGCCAATTTTTCAACCCATGTTTGTGTCACCAAATATTTCTTCATAGTCACATCCCGTATCGCGCCATTTTTGTACACATTGATCCAATGTGCATAATAATGACAGAAGAGTTCGGGAGTCTTTGTACAATCGCTCATTATTTTTCCTCTTTGTTTTCGTTTTTCTTAGGTTTAAGGCTCTCGCTGATGAAGAGTAATTAGGTTGTCAACCTGATTCAAAATGCTTCCTATTCGTTGTTGTTCATCGACAGATGGAACAAGTATAGACTCTTTCAAAAAATCATAAGTTACTAGTTCATTCATCATTCTGGAAGACTTTGTACATCTAGAAAGAACCGATCGCATTGTTATTTCATCATTGATATAATACTTCCAAAACTTCAAATTGTACGTCCCTTTTGGTCTAAAAACAGCAAAGATATGTGATACAATTCCATCTCCAATATCATTTTCAACAAATCTACCGTATCTAAACTCTTTGCTTTGGTGTCCTTCAAAGGCAATATCTCCTAATTTAAAGACATTGTATGTACGCAAATACTCCCTATTTGTGATCCTAATATCACCCTTATATTGCATCGTAGATACTGTGATATTGCTGTCAACATCATAAGATAGGTCATTTTTTTCATTTGTTCTATAATAGAGGTCGTTGAACTCACGCTGTTCCCAAGCGTTTTCAGGATTTAAGTTTAAAATCCTATGATCTGTCGTTTATTTTGAGAAATCGCTTAAGCATATTTAATTAGCATAATAAGTAAGAGTGGAGCCACTTCGGAGATTCGAACTCCGGACCTGCTGATTACAAGTCAGCCGCACTACCGGGCTATGCAAAAGTGGCTTAGGTTCCGTGTAAACGTATCCGCTTATTATTACTTTCGCGCCTCCGCGCCTATATGATGGCGTGACAGCAACCTTTAATATATACCCGATATTAGGCAGGCTCATTCAGAACAGACTTTAAGGTGACAATAATGGCTAAGAAATCCCTGAAGAAAGGCGACATCGTTCGCATGAACTACGATGCCTACATAGCAGACAACGAGAAGCTCTACGACACCACCTACGAGGACAAGGCCAAGGAGAACGGCATGTACAATGAGCAGTACAAGTACGCTCCCATGCCCTACATAGTGGGCTCCGGGAAGCTCTTCCCAGCCCTCGACGCAGCGATAACCGCCGCAGAGGTAGGCAAGAGGACCGTTGTCGAGATACCGTCCGAGGAAGGCGCGGGAGCCAGAGACCCCAAGCTCCTGGAGACGCACCCCCTCAGGGAATTCCACAAGCAGGAGATCAACCCGTACCCCGGCCTCGAGGTCAGCCTCGGGGAGCGCAGGGGGACCGTGCTCAGCGTAGGAGCCGGGCGCGTGAAGGTCGACTTCAACAACCCCCTCGCAGGCAAGAACCTCAGATATGAGTTCGAGATCACCGAGGTCGTCGACGGTAACGACGGGAAGGCAAGGGCCATCCTCGACATGGACTTCGGCACCTCCGACGGTTTCGAGTTCGAGTTCGACGAGAAGAAGGTCTCCGTCAGGATGCCCGACTTGGTGAAATTCAACCAGGGCTGGCCTATGTCCAAGTTCAGGATAGTCTCCGACCTCAGGGACTCCTTCGGCGTGGACACCGTGGAGTTCATAGAGACCTGGACCAGGGCGCCTGCCGCCGACAAGTCCGCTCCCGAAGAGGAGTTAAATCCATTCGGGCGGCCGTGACGGCCGCCCGTTATACTTTATTCATCGCAGAACGCGGATCTTCTCAGATACGGGCATGTACTCCTTCGCGCCCGGCCTCTCATTCACGGCCCCGAAGGGCATCTGCGCCAGCAGCTTCCATCCCGCGGGAAGGCCCCAGCGTTCTTTCACGTCATCATCAATGAGGGGGTTGTAGTGCTGGAGGGACGCTCCCAGGCCCATGTCCGTGAATGCGAGCCAGAACGCATACTGCATCATGCCGTTGGCGTGGTTGGCCCAGACGGGGAAATTCTCGGCCCCCGAGGGGAATCTTTCCACGAAGGACGATGTGACGTCCGCATCGTCAAAGAACAGCACGGTGCCGGCGGCGGCCCGGAAGGAATCTATCTTCTCGGATGTTTTGCCATTGTACCTTTCGTCGCCTATCTTGCGCCGCAGGGATGACCCGACGATGTCCCACAGAGCGTCGTGCTCTTTCTCCAAGAGAAGCATCACGCGTTGGCTTTGGGAGTTGTATGCGGAAGGAACGTCCATTGCGATCCTTTGTAGGCGGGATACTGCATCGTCGCTCAGGACGGCCTTGCCCAGATCGTACACGCTTCTGCGTTCTATGACAACGTCTGTGAAATCCATGAGGTGCAATGCATATGGGACTGTAAAACGATTGCCAGGCAGAAGGGACCGGCAGGCCGGCATTCACAAAAGTTTTTAATGATGACCCTATATCACGGCACAGCGGACGGGTGGCCTAGCCTGGATATGGCGGCAGCCTCCTAAGCTGCAAGCCGAGGGTTCGAATCCCTCCCCGTTCGCCAATTACTCTAGCCAACATCACCGAAAAAAATCTTATTATTTTTGGCATATTCATTCCTTATAACCCTCCCTGCCGTTGGTACAAGAGATCCTGTATGTCTGAAACAGCCTTTTCTGGACGTTTGCCACAGTAGTTTTTGAACGTAATATTCGGGTTAGATTGACCCATCGCAAGCTGCACATCATTAAGGAAAACACCATTGTCAATGAGATTCTGCCTGCATGTTCGGCTAAAGCCCCTCAGATCAAAACCGAAGCCGAGATAAGACGGAGGACCATGACCTGCAGATATCTTCAGCAGAAGGGCTATCATTCCATAACGGAGCAGATCGATGACTGCAACGAATCCCTCGGGGATCCGATGAGGATGACCACAGCTTGATCTATTATCTTACACCGATGGTCACGGATTACGGATGGTACGGGATATACTACACGAACAGGGACAGTGAGGGCGTGGTATTCGTGCCGATAAATTATTGGGACGGCAGACGGCCCCTGAGAGAGTCGTTTGCGGCGTATGATGTGAAATCCGAATCCGACTGGACGGGATATCTGAGCGGTGCGGAGAGGATAACCGTAACGGCCTACCAGATTAGAGGGGAGGTAATCTGATACTCTGCAAGTACCCTGAGTTTGACACCCGGGAGTCGAAATGTTTTATGTTCGATGACAATCATTACGCATTATGGCAAGTTATGGTAAATCAATCCGTCTCTTCTTCATCGAAGGCGAGTCTACAGGTAGGTGGAGATGTGAATTGTCGAACTGGACTGGTATTGCCTATAAGATCCCAAGGAACATGCTGTCGAAATGCACCGACAGGCCGGATCTTCAATTTACTGGAATATATATGCTCATCGGAAAGACAGAGGACGATTCCACTGACAAAGTCTATTTTGGTGAGGCGGAGAAGATCCTGAGCCGCATCAACCAGCATGTTGTCAACAGTGCCAAGGAATGGAACGAATGGAACGAATGCGTCGTGTTCATCAGCAAAGAAAACAGTCTTAACAAAGCTCAGGTGAAGTACCTTGAGAACAGCATCTACGCACTCGCCACGGACGCTGGGCGCTGCGAACTGTCGAATGGAAACTGTCCGACAAAATCATCTCTTTCGGAAGCTGACACAGAGGAGATGGAAGAATTCATTTTTAATTTGAGGTTACTTACTGGCGCAATGGGATACAGATTCCTAGAACCAATGATATCGAAGGTCACAGAATGTGATTCGATTGAATATTATATGAAAGGAAAGAAGGGATATAACGCACACGGGAGAGTAGTATCGGATGGATTTGTTGTTCTGAAAGGATCTATCGCCTCTGAAGGAATTGCCAAAAGTTTTAAGGATACGGGATATCACAAATTACGTGAGAAATTGAAGTTGGATGGAAGTATCGAGGGTCGTGTGTTCACCAAAGATGTTCTTTTCAGTAGCTATTCTGCAGCAGCATCCGTCGTTACAGGGCGTAGTGCAAACGGTTTGATTGAATGGATGACGGAAAATGGAAAGACATTAAAGGACGAATTAGAAAGCAATTCAGAATAAACAATCCGCGATGCAGCATTTGAAGGAGAATAAAATGGCGAAAGAAGATCCATTCACATCCGCCGTGTTGTCAAAAGATTTGCGTACGATCGAACAATTGGCAAAAGAATATCTGCAATCAAAAGATGTGATGGATCCAGGTGCTGTAATTGAATTTGTTGATGATGTTAATGGAAGAGCTAAACAATTGAGACCAATTGATGCACTGGGAAACAAACCACTCAATGGCAAGATGGTGCTACCTGATCCGCCTACTGGGAAATATCATATTTTGATTAATTCGAAAATTGTAAGTTATGATATACTAGAAACGATAGTTCATGAGTTCATACATCTATTTGACTACCTTTCGTTTGCAGACAGACATTGTAATGGGGACTGTCTTTCAATCGAACACCATCTATTGTTTCGACCATTTTATTTTTATTCCGAATTCCGTGCAAAGAGTTATGGATTGCAAGGGAGGATGAAACATGATTGTACTGACAATATTCAGTTTTTTAAAGATAGATTAGTTCCGTATTTCAAAGAAAAAATGCATTCTGGCCCATCAGAATATGATTTAATTCGGACTTTGGCAGAAATTCATGCAAGAAGTGAATTAATGACAGAAAGAGAGATTTCAAATATTATTCAAACTATTTTTCAGGGATATAATCTCAATATAATCAATGGGTTATTCACATATTTAAGCAACCCATTTGGCTACTATGATGACTCTTTGCTACCGACCATCGATTCCACATTATCTGATTTATGATATGAATGAAACGATTACAGATTATTCTGTTCGATAATTCAAACCTATGCATTCGGCCGCCGATATCCTCCCAGTCCCGTGTCAGGCGATTATGATGCCGTTCCCGGTGACCCCACGATCCCCGCTCTGACGGATTTGTATCTGTTGAATGCTTCTATCCCAAAATTCCCAGCCGAACATCCGCACGCCATTTTGAATTTACGTGTCGAGTTCAGGAAGTATATGGGAGACGGCACAAAGCGCAGATGGCAGTGCCCAGAGGGATGCGGCCTATCGATAACGTACTACACATGCATATATACGTTGTGCGTGTACTTCAATGACCCAGAACGTGTAGAGGATGAAAATTGCTGGATAGCACCATATTGGCACGATCAGGAAGGGACATATTGGCCGGATGATAATTAGGCCCGAATCTGTAATTGTCGAGCTTAGATTCAATAGAATGTTAATCTCATATAGATAAAATATCGGAGAACGGCGACCATTTATATTGGACGGGTACGATACATTTCTGTTCGTAAAATATGTTCATATTTCAAGGGTGATAAAAATGGCTTCTGTGGTCCAAAGAATAAAAGAGATTAAACAACCCCGAGGAGGATATATAAATCCGAATGAATTCGAGGTTATACAATTGGATGATGGAATCGAACTTCATCCTGACGAAAATATTCATTCAAGTACGGTTGGTTTAGCAGTCGATTACCTATCACGTTTACAAAATGGTGCCTCCGTAGAAGACGCATTTAAGATTTCTATCACTGGTTCTGTCAGTATAGGCCAGTCTGCCAAAGCAATGAAACTTATTAACAGAATAAAAGGACTGGATGATGAATCTATAAAGAATGCTTGCAAAGTCGTCGGATATGACGTATGTTATAGAGCTGGTACGGCTTCCTATAAACCAGTGGAAGAAATTAATGCAGATGAGAATACTGTAAACAACATACGTGCGATGGTCAACAGGGGATTAAAATTTTTTGAAGAATACGGTCCGGTTATTTTAGACGGATTCACTCTCGAGGGAGGATATACTGAGACTGTTTCAACAGGAGACGGGGACTTCATAACAGAATCCACATTATGGGATTTCAAAGTCTCAGTCAACAAACCATCAAAGGATCACACTTTACAATTGCTCATGTATTATCTTATGGGACTTCGTTCGAAACACGCCAACACATTTAAAGATCTTGAAAATTTGGGAATTTTCAATCCCCGCCTTAATAAAGTATATCTACTCGATATTGAAAAGATTCCCGAAAATGTGATTAAGGAAGTATCAGAGATAGTTATCGGTTATTGAGACCACTTTGAATGTATAAACATAAATTTTTCTCAAATTGGTTTTCGAATTCAATTCGATTTCATATCCTCAGTTTTCGCCATACCCCACTATTTTGGTCTGCATATGATACTATCAAAAATGTTTCTTTCATTGTTTGCCACGTATAATGAAATTAGAAAAGTAAACAAAAAATAGTAAGATGTGAACAATTCTAAATTTTCACCTTTACTTTTATATGGCATGGTGTTTGAAAAGATAGGCAGCTGTACATTCTATGATGATCATTTGTCTGGAATAATTATTCTGTTCAATATGCAGAAGTAACAATGATCACAGAGCTCAAAGGTGGAGTGCCTGTATTGTTGACAAATGGAAAAACTCTCGATCATGTCTCTGTTATCAAGAAACAAACTATTCAACACGAGGGTTCGCATGTGCCCGAACGCTAGAACAAGGCGATCGATTCAGCTCACCGGGATTGTGTTTCATATTGATGTCGTGTCCTATTTCAATAACGCACATGCAACAGCTAGAGACACTACGCAAACCTCATAGACGATTGATAGGACTGTCTGTTCAACCCGAGTAACCATTTATTATTGCGGAAGAGCCTTTAGCTTCGCAAATGTCGGAATTAGACCCAGCCCTCAATAAAATAAAAAGGACTATTCAGAGTAATCATGAACATTTCATCGAGGCGGAAGACAAATTAATGGGTGATTTTTTCTCACGTCAAAATTATTTCGCTTCATTTTCTTCGAAAGATTTGGCTGGAATGTCGAGGGCCGAGTTCTTAGCTTATCTGCGGAGATTCAGATCATTCTTGAACGGGTTTGCAAACGTGGTAGAGCATGTTGATTTAGAATTTTTGAAGGCATATTATTCTAAAATGTATGACAAAGGAGTTTCTGAAGCTGCTTGGAACGAATTTGTCAAAAGGTCTTATCTGTCGTCTGGTAGAGCAAGCGAGCTATTGCAGTATCTCGACGATTCCAAGTATATTTATGTGAACAGTAATCTGAAAAAGGGTCTAAAACTTTTAGAATTGTACGATCCTCAATTTGAAAACAATAGTTGGCAAGAATATTGCAACATACTTGAATCCTGCAGCATAATTATTGAATGTATGATTTCGGAAGGGTATGAGAATCCGAATATGACAACTGTATCAAACTTTATGGATTATTTTGTACGAAACGGAAGGCATCTTCACGAAGGCTCGATCGAACATCTCAATTTAATTCCAAGAAATTGTTTTCAATTCATCCTGGAGAATATAACCACAGATTTCGAAGGGGATCTGAGCATAATTTTAGAAAATCCGAACAGTGTATCGCTTATAGAGGATTTCAAATTTAAATACGGCATTTTTTACAAGCTTTTTCTCAACAAGAATGTATTGAGCCAGCTTATCGAAGAGTTCGATGGATTGGATACGGACAGAATTTCTAAATTCAATGATGAATTTCAGAGGATTGTCGGACTTGTAGAGGGAAGGGAATCTATCTCAAAAGACCTGTCAGACTATCTAGACAGGATATATGCCGATGTGGATCCGAACATAAAACTCGATAAGGAGCAGCGGGAGGCGGTGATTTCGGAAGATAAATACAGTCTCCTTATAGCTGGAGCAGGATCAGGTAAGACCACAACGGTTACCGCTAAGGTCCGGTACCTAGTGGAACGCCTCGGTGTCGACCCAAAAGAGATCCTTGTAACGTCTTTCACTAACAAAGCCGTCAATGAATTGAAGGATATCATCAACGAACGCATGAAGATTAATGCCAGGGTGGCCACTTTTCACTCTTTCGCATTCAAGATGCTAAGGCACGGCGCAATAAATGTGCCAAAGATAGAGCCAGCCGGAAAATATACCATTAATGATATCCTATCAGATCTTTTATTCAAGGATAAGGATCTGATGCGGAAGCTCGTCTTGTTCTTCAGCTACTACATGAACATACCTGAAGAGGTCGTTGCCTCCGATGATCCGGAGGCATGTCTCAGACTGAAGGCGAAGCAGGACTACGAGACACTCAAAAGCGAATTGGAAAAACACATATCCGTCTTGGAAGACCAGCGCATCAAGCAAAAAGAGACTTTAGTAGGCGAATATGTGAATTCCGCTCAAGAGGTCACAATCGCGAACTTCCTCTATCTCAACGGGTTGGAGTACGAATACGAAAAAGCCTACCCTTACAGAATCCACGGATTTAGAAAATTGTACACTCCAGATTTCTTCATAAAGCAGGGTGAGAACGAAGTGTACCTGGAGCATTTCGGGTTGAGCGAAGATCTTAAAAACGATATGTATTCAGAAGAGACACTTTCTGAATACATCAAGCACATCGAGGATAAAAGAAAGATACACGCAAGTTGTGAAACCAGATTGATAGAGACGTGGTCCGTGTATAAGGACGGCAGACCTTTGGTGGATCATCTTTCAGAGATCCTTATAGAAAACGGATTCATTTTGAAACAGCGCAATCTGGAGGAGGTCTATGAAGAACTGGCTCAGAAAGACAAACGCAAATACATTTATCGTTTCTCCAATCTCGTTACCCGTTTCATAGATCTGTTCAAGACGGCAAATTATAAGGTGGACGAGTTCGAAAGATTGAGAAAAAGGACTGACAACCCACGCACCCATATGTTCTTGGATATTGTCAAAACCGTATATGTGGAATATCAGAACAAGTTGGCATTTGAGAACAAGGTTGATTTCAATGATATGATAAATTATGCATATGAGCGTCTAAAGGAACACGAGGAAAAGGGCATCAGCCTCCCATGCAAGTACATCATAATCGATGAATTCCAAGATATAGCGAAACAGAGGTTCGATTTTATCAGGCAGTTCTCAAAAGTGTCAGACGCGAACATTGTCGCCGTAGGGGATGACTGGCAGTCAATCTACGCTTTTGCCGGCTCCAAACTGAACATATTCACCAAGTTTATTGAGATCATGGGTGAGGGGAGGATAATGAAGATCTCCCATACATACCGTAACTCTCAGGAACTGATAGACATAGCCGGTGCGTTCGTTCAGAAGAATACCGATCAGATACGCAAGTCCCTGATCTCTGAAAAGTATCTAGATGATCCAATCGTGCTGCGCCCGTTCGATGACAGCTCAAGCAAAATGTACAATCTGGCAACAGTTATTACTGATATAATCGGGGAGATAATTGATGAGTTCGGTGAAGAAGGTTCAATCCTGATTATGGGGCGCTATAATTTTGATGAACACCATCTGTCAGAAACAGGATTATTCACAAAGATGGATGACAGCGGCCATCTTAGATGTATCAAATACCCTTATGCCAACCTAACCTTCTTGACAGTCCATAGGTCTAAAGGGCTGACCTTTGACAATACAATAATTATGAATCTTTCAGAGCACACAGTGGGTTTTCCGTGTCAGATTGAAGACGATCCGATATTGAGGTTATTGGTGCCTGTCGAAGACAGTATCGATTTCGCTGAAGAGAGGCGTTTATTTTACGTTGCGCTGACACGCACCAAAAACCGTGTATTCTTGACTGTGCCAGTAAGCAGACCGTCCCGATTTGTAATCGAATTGATACACGATGGTTACCTCAATAGCTCTGACGAGTTGAATCTGGATCCGGTTCGCAAAGAGCGCTCGATCTGTCCTGTATGTAGTTTTCCATTAAAATATCAGAGAAACAAGAACTATGGTTTACCACTATACATCTGCACCAATGAGCCAGAAGTCTGTGATTTCATGACAAATAACTTATCTTTTCCATATGATATTTGGAAATGCCCACACTGTGACGACGGCTTCCAAGTAGTCAGAGTGAAGCACAATGTGTTCTATGGGTGTACTAATTACAAAAGCGATGGTACTGGCTGCAATTATACAGAGGTAATAATCGATCCGTATACTCCTCCCGATAGGACAAAATCAGAAAATACTGAATGAATAGGAAGAGTCTAAGCGATATATGATAAAAACTACACTCAGTAAACGGCTATATCTGGGCGTGAATTTTATTGTTCTTCCTGAAAGAGGGTAACCATTGAATCATCTTTGAAGTTAGAAATGTCATGAGATGCAAAAGTAGTATAGCCCGTCTTCTGGTCTATGTAAAATTTTTCTCTACATTTTATATTTAACTTCTATTAGTATAGACAATTTGAAAACAGTCAGATTCCTTGCTATGGATTTGTCAGACAATGCTTCAACGATTCAGAACATATGGTGGATAAGGATTGCTGGATAGCTCCATTTTGGCACGATATGCTTTGCTAAAACGTAAATATACTTCTGTATGCAGGCTGTCATGCCATCAGCGTTCTTTTGGAAGTCATAGGTTCTGAGGAATCTTTCGCATCCTACTTCGTTTATCACTTATTCAAGCCAGCGTTTTCGAAATATTATGTTCAAGGGGATCTCGATCTTGATGGCCACCTCTGCCGTAGGTACCCGGAATCCTGTATTCCGTGAACGCACTCAGCCGAATCGACGGGATCCCCCAGGCGCAAGAATATCATTAACTATCTTTTAGCCTATACTGAAGGCGTGAAGAACATTTGGCATGATATCGACCCGGGCAGGATATCTCCCGATGATTTCGTTGTCGTGGTGGAGATATCCAAGGGCAGCAAGAACAAATACGAGCTGGACAAGGATACGGGGCTACTGATGCTGGACCGGGTCCTTTACACCTCAACCCACTACCCTGCGAATTATGGGTTCATTCCTAGGACATTCGCGGATGACGGAGATCCTTTGGACGCTCTTGTGCTGTGCTCCGAGCCCATAGCCCCCATGACACTGGTAAGATGCTATCCCATTGGCGCCATAAAGATGATCGACGGCGGCGAGAATGACGAGAAGGTGATAGCGATACCTTTCGGAGACCCTATGTACAATTCATTCAGGGATATATCCGATCTTCCGGAGCATATCTTCAACGAGATGGCCCATTTCTTCTCCGTATACAAGACGTTAGAGAAGAAGGACACGGCCGTGGATGAGGTGATAGGGTCCAAAGAGGTCAGGGCGATAATAGAGCACACTATGGAGAGCTATAGAAAGCTCTTCTGACCGATCATTCTGACTCAGTCAATCTTAAGAGGGAGTCGCCCATCTTCTTTATCAGACCCACTACCAGAGCGTTTCCCATGACGAAGTATCTTTGGCGTTCGGTCATCGTATTCGTCCAGTCGTCCGGGAATCCGTTCATGCGCTCGCATTCCACAGGCGTCAGTATCCTGTATCTGCCATCTTTGCCCGATATTATATGGCTGCTGCGGTTCTTCGTCCCCTCGCTTGCGAGCATGGTTCTACCAGGGCCATCAAGGTTGTCTGGGAAAGGTATCCCTCCTTCAGAATAGAGATATGTTATGTTGGTGCCAGCCTTCTTGCGCTTCAGCTTCTTGGGCCCCTTCATGAATTCCCACTTGGGCAGGTTCAAGGCTTTGACATAGAATCTCTCATCAACATCATCCTCGAGTATGTCTCTCAGCCTTGCTCTTTTCCCATTGAATCTTGGTGTCACTCCTCGCGTGTAGATCTGATGATCCTTCATCACACCTGCGGATAAGAACTGCTCTGCGAAATGATCGGAGACCTCGACAAGAGAACTATATTTTTCCGACCCTATATTGAAGGTCCCTATCTTGTCATCCGATGATACTGGATCTATGGGGAACTCCTTTGAGAAGAAACCGTTATCATGCACAGTCGCTTCCGGATTCCCCATGTCGATATCGATCGATTTCCTGGTATCTCCCCTACTGGCGAATATGAACACCCTCCTCCTCTTCTGAACGAATCCGTAGTCCGCCGCATTTATGGCGCGCCTTCCGTCGAACATTCCTATGCATCTCAGATGCTGACTTGCAATACATTACTGTCGACCGCATTCCGGTTCGATCTCTCGATCCCATCGCCGAGATTGCCGATCCCTTCGGGTGCCGGGACGAGCATTACGTCATCGCGATACACCGCCGCCCCGGGCATCGGGAACCAATCTCGCATGAGCCCGATCAGCATCGGTCTCGGAAGGGCACCCGTCTTCGTCAATAGAGCATTCAGGATTCACGCCGGATAATAAGCCGGTTGATCCGCGTACGAATCATGCGCTCTTTTGCGTCTCAGTGGTTTGTGGGCTCATCATAAACAGGCTGCGCCCCGATAGCTTAATGAAAAGCGGGAGCAGTTGATCTGCATCGATCATACGAACATCCCGATCTGCGAATAAGGGATCTCGCCGATCAGGAATAGACATCGGCGAAATAGAGGGAATCCAAGAGGTATCTTTCCTGTACCTTCTCCGCCAGCTTCCACATCAGGCGCTTGGCGGAGAGCACAGAATCCGCCATCCTCCTTCGGATCTCCGCTTCCGATCCCGGACAGGCATTCTTCAGATGGCCCCAGACGTGCTGCGCGGCGTTCATTGCATTCCCCTGCGTCACAGGTGTCGCGAGCGCATCATCGATCAGCCTGTAGAACTCCAGGACGGGATATGCGCTCTTGTCCTTCAGAAGCTCCCTTATCCCGTGATATCCTTTCGGAGAATGCTCGAGCACGAGGTATTTGTAGCGGGCCCATTCCCTTTCCAGCTTCTGTATCTCGGGCGGAGATACGGCGTTGATGCATTTCACGGCCGACAGGTTCTTGTCCTTGACCTCGGCCATGATGTCCACGTTCCTGTTCGGCAGGATGTCGCAGAACCGCACGAACTCATTGACGTTCAGAGTTGCGGAGTGGGAGCCGGGCCGTTTGCCCGGATCCTGCTGCGAGTAATGGAGCTTCTGCGGACCGTCGTCCTCGCCCCAGGTTCTACCGCAGGAAGCGATCCATTCCCCTTCCGTCTGGGAATCGTCGCGGTTCACCCGATGATGGAGATTGTCGAATACCACCGGTATGCCTTCGTTCTCTCCTATGGAGAGGACCTCCGATACTGTGTAATGGCGGTCGTCGTTCTCGATGATCAGCCTGCGGCGTATGCTGTTGTTCAAACGGCGGCGGTTCCGGACGAAGCGCTCCATTGCTTCCTCCTTGTCCCCGTAGACGCCTCCGATGTGAAGGACCATCTTACATTCGGGGCCGGCACCAATCGCGTCCAGGAATCTCGAATGGTACATCAGGTCCTCCGTTGCCCTTTTCACCACATCCTCATCGGGGGAGTTGAGCACCGTGTATTGCCCCGGGTGCATTGAGAGGCGTATGCCGTTGGAGTTCGCCTTATCCCCGATGCTTTTCAGCTCTTCGCCGAATTCGTCCCACCATCTCAGAGTATTGGCGGGATGGGAGCCGAAAGGTATGATGTCCGAGCTGATGCGGAAAATTTCTATTCTGTTCTCTATGTTGTAGTCGAGGATCTTGTCCAGCGATCTCAGGTTTGACCTTATCAGTTCCGACAGGACCTCGGGAGCGGCATTCCTCGCCGTGCAGGTTCTGAATCCGGTCCCGGGGACTCCGACGGTGAGGCAGGCATAGCCGATTCTCATTCAGTTCCTCTCCCCTTATAATGTTCTCTCGGAGATATAATGCATCCAATTTTTTGTTCTCTAATCGTAACGTTCGGATATACGCTTCCGTATGTTCAGATATGCAACCCCGCAGTCGAGTCGGTCAAGAGGATTTAAATAAGAGTCTATGTTAGAGAGGCTGGAATATATAGGGTCCTTTATTTTGTGGGCTTTTAGTATTTAGGAATAAAGGATCATGGCAGACTTCAGAAGCCTAGGCTTGAACGATAAGTTGTTGAACAGCATCTCGGACATGGGATGGACGGAGCCCACCCCCATCCAGATTGAGACGGTGCCCGCAGGGCTGTCCGGGCAGGACATACTCGCCCAGGCACAGACCGGTACCGGGAAGACCGGGTCGTACGCGCTGATAGTATTGTCGCGCACCCGCTCCGGGTCCAGGAAGCCGACCACCCTCGTTCTCGCACCCACAAGGGAGCTCGCGGTTCAGGTACGCGAGGAGATATACAAACTGTCCAAGTACACCGGGCACAGGTGCATACCCGTCTATGGCGGAGCGAGCATAGGCGAGCAGGCCCGCGGTCTGCGCGAGGGGGCCGACATAGTCGTGGGGACACCCGGCAGGCTCAAGGATATGATCACCAGGGGCCACCTCGATCTCTCGGAGATAAAGGAGGTCGTTCTGGATGAGGCGGACCGCATGCTCGACATGGGATTCGCCGATGAATTGGAATTCATAATGGATTCCGTTCCCGCGGAGAGGCACACCCTGCTGTTCTCCGCGACCATGGCTGACAGTATCAGGCACATCGCTCTGAGGAGGATGCACAGCCCCGTCGAGATAAGCGTCTCCAAGGACGAGCCCGTCTCCGATCTGGTGACCCAGTATTGGGTGCCCCTTCCGAGAGGCGTGAAGATGGAGAGGCTGGAGACCATACTGGCCAACGGATGCCCGAAGGCCGTGGTCTTCTGTCAGACCAAGAAGATGGTGGACATGCTGGCGGACCGTCTCTCAGACAGGTTCAAGGTCGGGACGCTGCACGGGGACATACCGCAGACCCAGAGGGAGAGGACCGTTCGCGGTTTCAGGGGCGACAGATTCCAGGTGCTCATAGCCACGGACGTGGCCGCCAGGGGCCTGGACATCAACAGCATCGACCTCGTTGTCAATTTCGATATACCCGCGGATCCCGAGAGCTACGTTCACAGGATAGGACGCACGGGACGTGCCGGAAAGGAGGGCACTGCCATATCCTTCGTAACGAAGCCGGAGGAGTATCTCATACGCAGGTATGAGAGGGAGACCGGCAAGAGGATCATGAAGATGATGGCCGAGGACATACCGTCCGCCGGCACCATGGTCATCGATGACCGCGTACCCTCGTCCGGAGGCCGCAGGCGCCGTATGTCCTATGACGGCCCGTCCGGCAAGAAGGGCGCAGCGCGCTACGCCGCTTCGGCAGCCAGGTATTAAACCTGCATCAGGGCACGGGAGTGCCCTTTCAAATCATTTACCGGGGTCTTTAATGACCCCTGTATCTTTTATTTTCAGTCCGGGATCAAAACTTTGCGGATGTTTCTGTGCGATCATCGCGATCGCGATAGTCAGAGCAGGAGAGACAGGTGTCTTGCTTTTTTTGAAAGATACCGTTTCTCTTTTCGAATCAAGGACGGGATCAGACACAGCGTGTTAATAGATAAGAAAAGAAAGGGAGGCCCCGGGATGCCCGGGGCCCTGTTTCATGATCTCAGGCTCACGGCCTCCTTGCGATAATAAGGCCAAGTGCCGCTATGATCGCCACTGCTGCGACGCCTATGCCCGCATAAAGGAGGGTCCTGTCCTCATTCTGACCGCTGTCTCCGTCATCGGGATCCTCAGCCTCCGTGATCGTCAGGGTCCCTGCGGTATACGAGAACTCGTAGTTGTCAGCGTCCCCGCCTGCCGGGGTCAGCGTATACGTTCCAACGGTCGTGCCGGCGCCGCTGATCGTGGGTGCCGTATAACCGTCGGCCGTGGAGGCGGTCTCCCCTCCGACGAACCCGGTAACGGTAACGTTCAGACCGGGAGTGGATCCGAGAACCACTGTCTCTCCGGCATATGCGGCCGTCAGCGTCGCTTTGGCTATCGTCCACGTTATGGTCTTATTATCTTTACTGCCGTCCGACCAGTAATCTGATAAGTTTGCCAGTACCGCCGTGGCAGTGTACGTTCCGGAATTCGTGCCCTGGTTGTTTACGTCTATGTAGTAGGTTGTAGCGAACGGGACCCCGGTCTGTTGGGAGCCATTATAGATCAGACCGATCACAGCCTTAGGTATCACAATCGTTGCAACGCCATCCCATATCACTCTTCCGGCATCGGTCGTCGTGTAGCTCTTCGCAGCCCTTTCTGCAGGATCCGTTATATCGACTCCTCCCACCCTTAGTGTGAGTCCCGTTGTGGCCGTGGCCTTCTCGGTCAGGAAGAACTTCGTTACACTGCTGATCTTCGTAAGGTCCACTGCTGCCGGGCTGTCGACAACTACCGTTGTAACGGTGGAGAAGAGCGAAAGAATGTCCGAATAATCCGTAACGGCAGAAGAGGCGTTGCCCTTTATCATCAGGTAAGTAAGGTCATCACTGCTGAATGCGGTAAGATGTATGCTGTCGATATCGTCGGGCATGATCACAGAGGACAGGGAATTGCAGTAAGCGAAAGCGTAACTGTCCAAAAGGGCGACGCTGCCCGGAAATGAGACCGAGCTCAGATTCGACCAGCTGAACGCATTGCTGCTCACTGTCGTGACGCCGTCGGGTATAACGAATGCTCCGCTTCTGCCGCAAGGGTATTGCACCAGGTCCGTTCCGTCAGTACTGTACACTACTCCGTTCACATCTTTGAAGTTAGGGTTGGTGTCATCCACGAATATATTGGTTAGATCTGAGCAATCGGAGAACGCAGCCATCCCGAAGGTCGCGACATTTCCCGGAATGGTAACGGACGTGAGTCCCGTATCGAAGAAAGAATAATCATCCAGGGTGATCAGCCCATCCGGTAAGGTCACAGAGGTCATATCGGAGCAGCCATTGAATGCCCCGTTCCCGATGACGGTCACATTCTCCGGCAGGTTGATGGTGGTCAGGGACGTGCACGAGGCGAATGCGCCGCCTCCTATCGAAGTGACGCTATCCGGTACTGTGACGCTGACCAGTCCGGAACAGCCGTAGAATGTGCTGGGGTTGATGGCGGTCAGACCGTTGGGTAATGTGATCGAGGTCAGTGCAGTACAACCTGAGAATGCGGAGTTGCCGATGGAAGATATTGTGTTTGGAATAGTTATTGAACTTAGTGAAATATAACCCGAGAATGCGTTGTTTTTGATAGATGTAACTTCGAATGCCGCCCCCTCAGTTATGTAATATCCATCGATTGTCGCATTTGCAGCCAAATTATTTTTCAATCCAATTACTTTAGCAGTCATGTCAGTTCTGTTAATTTCATAATCTACGTTTGAATCAGAAGGAGTGATTGTAGCTATTTGGATCCATTCTGTTCGAGTACTTGCAATGAAAACTTTTCCTTTGAGGTTTCCTGCATCTTCAATAATTGCTCCATTGTAATCTTTGAAAATTAGGTCGCCGATTATGGGATTTTCAGATGAGGTTATTATTCCAATTTTTGTTATTCTATTTAGAGAAGTTATAGTGTTAAGATCAACAGATGATCCGTTTTTTAGGGCCACAGAGGTAATAGTGTTTGGAAATGAATTGATAACACTAGTATAATTAACTGCATCGCCAGAAAACACAATAGAGTTAAGATTGGTGCACCCCTCGAATGAATCTGATGCTACTGAGATATTATTGGGTAATTCTATGGAAATCAGAGAAGAGCAGCCAGAGAAGGCTTTAGCGCTAATCGATACGCTTCCAGATGAAATTACAGAGGTAAGGCCCGTTTCATCTTTGAACGCTTCATTCGCCATTGAAGTTACAATGTATGTAGCGGAATTGTACCAGAAACTCGCAGGGATCACTACAGAATTCTCAGCTTCTCCTGCGACACTGAGCCCTCTGACGAGAGCTGTATGACTCGAACCTGAGTCGTATATTGTGTAGGCTATATCGCCATACTCTATGTCTGATACGATCGGATCGGTCTGGACCGCTTCCGCGTCATCGGCAATCAGAGACGATGTTCCCAAGATCAGCAGAGAGACTGCAAGCCCGGCTAGCAGTATTTTTGCATACTCAGATTTCCGTTCTTTCGAAAACATGATTAAATATCGAATTATTTAATTTATAAATATTTCGTCAATGATAAATAATGCATTGAAAGAATAACTTAAATCTGAACTGGTCAGAATCTGTTGCAGGAGCAACACCTGATCCAGGCTCATTAAGCCGTCATAGTCTGAATCTTCAGACGGATGATGACCAAAAACAGCATATACTGCATCGTCGGACACGGTAGTATGTCAACGGAGAGGCGACATCTTCTCAGGCGGATGATAACATCTGCCGCAGGACTGACATTGATGGCCTTTGCAGTCGTCGTCTCATCCAAGGCGGTCCTCGGTACCTCCCCCATAACCTCGGTGCCCTTCGTTCTGAGCCTGACTACCAAGATGTCCCTGGGCACGGCCAATCTGTTGTTCTCGATAGTGCTTATAACGGCGGGAGCACTTATCATGGGGAGGCTCTACCGCCCGATCTATCTGACGCAGATAGTGACAGTTGCGGTGTTCAGTGCCATGTGCGATCTTTTCTCTGTGCTGCTCTCGGATCTCCAGATCTCGGGATACATCTTCCAATGGGGGGTCATAATCCTGAGCTGCCTGATACTGGGTCTCGGGGTAAGCCTTTTGATAGCCTCCGATCTGACCATGATGCCCCCTGAGTATCTGGTGCTCTTCATATCGTTCCGGACTAAGATCGATTTTGGCAGGGTAAAGATCATGGTGGATCTGACACTTGTGCTCGCGGCCGCCGTTATCTCTCTGCTGCATTTCGGCACCTTTGTCGGAGTCCGCGAGGGAACGTTATTCGCAGCCTTGACGCTGGGTCTTATAATTCGTACAGTAACCGGGCAGCTCAGGAAAACCGGATTCTACGACAGCATTGGCCGCGGCAGCGAATCCGTGAAGAAGGAAGGGTTCCTCGGGGCATCCTGATCCTTCACTCATAGGCGGGAGACGATCACGACTGACCGCATTCCTGCGAGAAGGGAAGAGACCCCGACAGATCTCATCGACTGAATTGGTTCCGTCAGATCCAGCCGTGGATAACGGGAGGTCTCTTCTCCTTCGGTACGGTCTCCCTGATCTCAGGATAACCCACGGTTATCGTGGCCCTCAGGGTCCTGTCATCCGGTATTCCCAGGTCCCTGCGGAATTCCTTGTCACTGTTCAGTCCCTGCGCCAATCCGATCCAGCATGTGCCCAGCCCCATGTCCTCTGCGGCGGTCATTATGTTGCCTGCCACAAGGGACGCATCCTCCACAGGAGAGTAGCATTCCGGCGACGTGAAGAGGAATATCAGTGCAGGGGCCCGGTGGAATATCACAGACCTCTCACTGGTCAGTATCCGTTCTACGGCAGGATTCATCCTGCCGGCTGCCCTTCTCTCCTCCAAGGTCCTCTTCTTGCCTCTTTCCCCGTATTCGGATATCTTATCCCTGTCGGTCACAACCGCGAAGGACACGTCCTGGACGTTCAGGGCAGAGGCCGCACGGCATCCCGCCTCGACCAGTATCTTGATCTTCTGCGGAGGGACGGGGTCCGGCAGGTACTTCCTGGCGGACCTCCTTCCGTATATAGCATCCATGGTCTCCATGCGAGGCCATGGCGGTCCCATATGAAAATCATATGTAGTATCGCTCGGTGCCCCGGTTCAGTCTTCCGTTTACGGCATTCATAACGTTGGGGCTCATGCTCCTGTCCCCTCTGATGATCCTGTGGGCGGAGGCCGGTATGCCTGAATAGATTATATTGTCCAGTATCTCCCCGTTGATCCTTATTCTGGGTCGTATCCTGGAATATGCGCTTTGGATGTCACCTATGCACATGCCCATCGTCTCTCCGAAAAGATAGATATTGCTCTCTACGTAGGGCTTGGATCCCGTATATCCGTCGGCGTTGACAAGGAACGGGTTGTAATTGTTCTCCGAGAAATCCTCGTCCAGGTCCTCGATCGCATCCATGACATATACCCAGACTCCCAGACTCAGGAACAGGTCCCTGAGGTCGTCATCGAACCCGTCCCCCAGGATCTCGCCCAGTACCCCCATCATGGAGGCTGCCGAGAGCCGCCCCATGGCCAGAGGATCGGAGCATCTCTCCCGTTCAGCATCCAGGAGGGCGGAGTAGCCCTTGTCTATATGCATCTGGAAAGAAGGATAGTCTCTCTTCGCCTTCCCGATGGCCCTGTTAAGTGCCAGCAGCCCCATCTTGGACCTGAGGTCCGGCCCGTCCGTCTCGTCGTCCACCAGGCTGTTGTTCGTGATCAGCACAGTGTACGCAGCCAAGGCGGACATGAGATCAGACCCTTCTATGCCGTGCCTCAGGACGCAGAAGCTCTTGTTAGGGACGCCCTTCATCTCCACTCCGGATTCGGATACGGAGTTCAGCAGTATGTTGGCGAACGTCATCTCGTAGTTAACGGCGACGGTCGACAGTACCCCGTACCCGTCCCTCAGCTGATGACAAGTCTCGCAGTAATAGTTCCTGTAAGCCATCGCATCCCTGGATGAGAGCGCCGATTCCACCGGCAGAGTATACCCGAACATACGCTTCCAGTAGAGCGCTGAATGATTTATATATGTCTAAAAGCATCCCTCGCCGACAGGTCTGGCAGGTTGTATACTGTATGGTTAAGGACAGATCCAGAGATTTGAGATCCGAACGGGGGTCCAAAAAAGATCCCGGCGCAAGGAGATCTGCCACGGCGGAGAGGAAAGCCAGGATCGAATCTGCCAAGAGAGAGGAGAGAGCTAAGTTGCACGCGGAAAATCAAGCCGAGAACGAGAAGAAGGCCAAAATAGCGGCGAAGGAAGAGGAGAAGAAGGCCAAACAAGCGGCTAAGGAAGAGAGGAAGGCACAGAAGGCCGCCGCTTCCAAAGAGTCCAAGAAAGAAGCGTCCAACGAGGATCTCAAGAAGGCCTATGCGGAGCAGTCTCTTCCCGCATTCGCGACGGCAGAGTACAAGCCTCCTACCGGGGAGGAAGACGAGAATAACTATCATACTGGCCTTGCGGGCTGCTACTCCTGTTGCGGTCCCAAGTGCGCCCTGTCCTGCGTGGGCATTGTCGCAGTGCTGCTGGTCTGCTGCGCCTACGTGTCCGACGGCTCCTGCTGCTCGTACTGCTACTGGCCGTTCTGAGCGCCGATAGGGGCCGGAAATGGGTCAGTTCATTTCGGTGATAATGAAGCCGACCCTCGGATGCAATCTTCAGTGCAGGCATTGCTATCACCGTCCCTCCGAGGTTGACTCCTCGGTCATGGGCAGGGACGTCCTCGACAAGACCATATCCCTTGTGGCCAGAGAATACGATTCCGCATGGTTCATATGGCACGGCGGAGAGCCTCTTACCGCCGGGGAATCCTTCTTCAAGACCGCATACGCTTTGGAGAAGAAGCATTACGGCAAGAGGACATCCAGATGCGGCAACACCATACAAACTAACGGCACACTCCTGAGGCCCAGATTCGCGGAGTTCTGCAAGGGCAGCAGATTCAATATCGGCATATCGTACGAGGCCGGCCTGGACAGAGGGCTGCGTCCTGGGGCTGACGGGGATCACATAGAGACGATGCTGTCGTACATGAAGGAAAAGAAGCACATGTTCTCTGCCAGCGCCACCATTCACGGCGGTAACGTGGATGATATGGCGGAGATATACGAAAGATTCAACGAGGCGTCCGTTCCGTTCACTTACAATCCTGTGATACCCATAGGATGCGCAGCAGATAATCCGGACCTTGTATTGGATGAGGAAGATTACATAAAAGGGTGCATAGAGGTCTTCGACAGATGGATGACAGATCCTAATGCGAAGATCCCTCTGATGCCGTTCTATCAGTACGTCATGACCGTGGTCAAGGACAATCCCAACATCTCGGACTGCGCCCATTCCTCCTGCCTGATGTCCTGGATATGCGTGCATCCCAACGGGGATGTGTACCCGTGCGGCAAGGCCTGTCCCGAGGATCTCAGGATGGGCAACATCCTGGAGATGGAAAGCATCTCCGAGGCCTTCGATTCGGAGGGATTCGCCAGGATATTGGAGGCATCCATATCCCGCAGGGAGAAGTGCCAGGGATGCGAGATCTACAAATGGTGCAACGGAGGATGCAGCGTGGACGCCATGGCCGAGAACGGCATGGAGGAGAACGGCGGTTTCTCCTGTACGACCTATAAAGCAATCTTCCTCCACATAAAGTCGGAGATAGAGCGCATACTCCGGGAGAAGCCCGACCTCTCTGGATACAACAGATTCGTCAGGGACGCAATCGTAGGGAAGATCATCAATCCCAGAACGTATGACTCTGTGGTCCGCATTCAGTGACCGCAACCTAAAAATCAGACTGACGGGGATACGGAGCCTTATGCCTGAATGCAAGGTGACCGTGGACGCAGGGGTTTGCCGTTTCAAGACCGTGGTAGAGGCGGTCGGAGACGATATGATGAATGTGACATTCAAGATAAGGAGCGAGTGCCCTGCGATCAGGCAGATGGCAAAGGAGCTCAAGGAGCCGATGGAGGTGTTCGATGCCCTTCGCCTGCCGTTCTCGGAGAACCCGGTCTACTGCGCCGCCAGCAGGAATATCAATCACAGCGCATGCCCGATCCCGTCGGCGATAATAAAGGCCGCCGAGGTGGCCGCGGACCTGGGGCTCAAGAGGGACGTCTGCTTCAGGATAGAGTGATCAGCGGATTTCGGCCGGACCGTGGCCGCCGAGGACTATGGTGCCGTCGCCCATCTCTTCGATCATCCTCTTGATGGACTCCCTCATCTTCCTCGCTTTCGCGGGATCGACATCAACGCTCTTCATGAGGTACGGAGCTATGGAAGTGAACTCCTTCCTCTCGTCGGACATTCCCTTCAGATTGACGTAGATGTCCCCGGTGAATATGATCTTCGGATCTCTGCAAACGAAGACCATCTCCCCATAGAGGTGACCGCCGGCCCCTTCGTATATTTCGAAATCCATTCCTCCGAAGGAGAAATCCCCTATATGTGCCAGATCATCGTGTTCCTCAGGTCCGTCGGCTATTACTCTCACTCTTGAGGGATCCGGCGGGACGTAATTGGTGACGATCCTGCTCAGGTGGCTGTATCCAGCGCAGGCCATGCTCTCCTCCCTGTGATCATCGACCATGCGGCTTTGCCTCTCCAGACCGTCCGCGCTCTTGGCGTTCATGAAGATGTCCGCATCCTGTATCACGGACAGCAGGCCGCAGTGGTCCACGTCAGCATGGGTAACGGTCATGGATTTGTTCCTGCTCTGGAATCCCGGGAACATCCCGTTCAAAAGTGCCAGCATCTCGTCTGCGTAGACCGAGAAACCCGAATCGATGAAAAGAAGATCCCTCCCGTGCTCGAATATGAATGTGTTGCTGCCGCACGGCGGTTCCACCAGATGCAGAACGGTCCCGTTGCCCAGGTCCATGGACGATACGTCAGGGATGAAGGCGTCCCCTCTGTACCTTGCCACATATTCTGCCAGTCTTTCAACGCTGCCGAAGACGGTCTTCGGGTCCTCGCCTCCGTCCTGCAGGATCTGATATATCCTGTTGGACTCCTGTATGAATTCCATCGTCCTTTCCGGTCCGAGGTCGAACAGTCGTTGTATCCTGTTTCCGAGACGTATGTAGAATACGGTGTTATCGAGATCGGATTCCTTCCCGTTGTAGTCTATGATATCTATCGGATACAGCTCGCTGATATCCTCCAATATCATCCGGATCATCTCAGGGCTCTCGATCAGGAGCCCCATCTTGAAGTCCTGGTAGTCGCTGTTGTCCGCGTTGGAGCTTATGTAGGATATGTTCACGTCATATCGGTCCAGTATCTTGAGGACGGGATACAGCCCTCCGGGCTCGTCCCTGATCTTTATGCCGACGACCACCACTCTGGCATCGGTTATGGTGTCCTCCAGGTACCCTATGGCCGAGAGCTCCTCCGCGATGGAGTCCAATTCTTTGCGTTCGGCCCTGACCTCTGCGAAAAGGGTGTTCAGGTCAAGGGCCTTGTTGTAGCTGACCCTGATGATGTTGCCGTTATACTTCTTTATGATCCGGGTCACCAGCATGAAAGCCCCCGGCTTGTCGGGGACCCTGATCGTGAAAGTGCGGTTTATCTTCCCTGTCATCCTCTTCCTTTGCCTAGATGCTCTCTGACGCATCCTTGTCGCGTATTACATGTCGTCTTATCTTCCCGCTTATGGATTTGGGCAGCTCTTGCACGAATTCTACGATCCTCGGATATTTGTAGGGCGCCGTGCTCTTCTTCACGAATTTCTGGATCTCCTTCTTCAGGTCCTCGTCTGGCTCATAGCCTTTCTTGAGGACTATGGTTGCCTTGACGACCTGTCCGCGCACGGGATCCGGGACGCCTGTGATGGCGCACTCCAGAACAGAGGGGTGCTCCAAGAGCACGCTCTCCACCTCGAAGGGGCTGATCCTGTAACCGGAGGATTTGATGACGTCGTCATTGCGGCCGATGTACCAGAAGTAACCGTCCTCATCCTTCCAGGCAATGTCGCCCGTGTGATGGTATCCCCCGTAGTGGGTCTTCGCGGTCTTCTCCGGGTCCCTGTAGTATCCGATCATCATGCCCGGGGGCCTCGGCTCTATGCCTACGACGATCTCCCCGTTCACCCCGGGTTCGCAGGGCTTTCCGTTCTCGTCAACTATATCGACGACGTACTGCGGGGTCGGTCTTCCCATCGAGCCCGGTTTTGGGGTCATCCCTGTGAGATTACCGACAAGGACCGTGGTCTCTGTCTGTCCGAAACCTTCCATCAGCATGATGCCTGTGGATTTGTGCCAGTTCTTGAAAACATCGGGATTCAGGGCTTCTCCGGCTATGGTGCAGTATCTCAGCGAGGAGAGGTCGTGGCCTTCAAGCCCGGCATTGATGTACATCCTGAACATCGTGGGCGGGCTGCACAGGCTCGTGACCTTGTACTTCTCCACGATATTCAGTATGTCCGAAGGGTCGAATCTATCGTACTCATAGACCATCACTGCGCATTCCATTATCCACTGGCCGTATATCTTCCCCCAGGCGGATTTTGCCCAGCCCGTGTCGGAGACCGTGAAATGCAATCCTCCCGGAGCCACGTTCTGCCAATGCTTAGCCGTTTGAATATGACCAAGAGGGTAAGTGTGGTCGTGCATGACCATTTTCGGGTTCCCTGCGGTGCCGGATGTGAAGTAGATGAGCATTATGTCGTCCGCTTTCGTCTGTATTCTCTCCAGCTTCTCGGAGGCCTTTTCCACACCCTCGGCGAAACTGAGCCATCCTTCTTTGGGAGTACCGACGATTATCTTCTTTTTCAGGGACGGCACATTCTCTGCCGCATCAACGGATTCGGTTATCTGGGTCTGTGAGGTGCAGATCACAGTCTCCACTTCAGCGGCGTTGATACGGTACTCGACATCGTGCTTTGTCAGCATATATGTGGCCTGTATCATAATGGCGCCAATCTTATGCAAAGCAACGGAGAGGTACCAGAATTCATAGCGCTGCTTCATCATCACCATGACCCTGTCGCCCTTCTTCACTCCCAGGGAAATAAGATAGTTGGCCGTCTTGTCGGAAAGCCTTTTTAGGTCGCCGAAAGTGAAGATCCTCTCCTCCCCGGTGTCGCTGGCCCATACCACGGCCCTCAGGTCCGGATCGTGCACGGCTATGTCGTCGACGACGTCGTAGCCGAAATTGAAGTTATCAGGCCAACGATATTTGATCGTCTTGAGAAGACCTTCGTCGTCATAGGTCTCCTCCACATACCTTTGGTTTATGTTCCTCAACAGGATTCCTCCTCTTTCATGATGATCGCGAGGAATACGCAGCCGTCTTTATCGGAAGCCACCATCCCGTGGGGCTTGCCGGAGTCGTAGTAGACGGAATCTCCCGGACCCAGTTCGGTGAGGTGCTCTTCGAGTACGAATGTCATCTTCCCGCTGATGATGTAATCGAACTCCTGTCCGTGGTGGGTGGACAGGGCTATCGGCCTGCCCTGATCCTCCTCTCTGTAGGGTGCCTCGACCAGGAACGGCTCGGCGGTCTTATTCTTGAAGGTGGCAGCCAGATGATAGTAGCTGAACCCTTTGCGCCTTTTCATTGGGAGACCTTCGCCCGCACGCACCACCGCGAACTCGGAAAGGTGTGGGCTGCCGCCGGTCAGTAGGTCCACGATATCCACGTCGCATTTCTCGGCGCATCTGTACAGGAAGGTGAAGGTGAAGTCAAGATTCCCGGATTCGTATTCAATGTACTTGCTTTCGTTAACGCCGGTCGCTTCAGCCATCTCCCCGGTGGTGAACCCGCACGCTTCCCTTATCGCCCTGACTCTCTCGGCTATCTCCGCGATATTCGGCTCCATGCCCGCATGTGATGCGGAATGCGGTTAAAAACATACTTGCGATGGTCAACGGCCGAATCAGAAGACGTCAAAGCCTTCACGGTACTGTTCAAGGCAGTATCGATCCGCGGTATTTTGAGAACGGCATCATACCGACAGCTAAGACAGATCTGCCCCGTGCAAGGCAGAATATACATGAGCTTTTTAGACTGCATGCGCATCGCTGCTCATGTTCGGCAAGGCCATAACCGTCGTGTGCGGTCATTACGGGGCGGGCAAGACCAATCTCTCCATGAATCTGGCCTTTGATTCATCTCAGAGCACCGAGACCACCCTGATAGATCTGGACATCGTGAATCCGTACTTCAGATCATCCGATTACCGCAAAGCTCTGGAAGCTCGCGGCATTCGCGTGATAGGACCGAACTTCGCCAACACGAATGCGGATACCCCGTCGCTTCCGCCGGCTGTTGATGTGGCACTTGCAAGATCCGACCGGGTGATAATAGATGCCGGAGGCGATGATGTGGGAGCCACAGTACTGGGCCGGTATTCGGAGACGATAAGGAGAAGGGGCTACGAGATGATCTATGTGATCAACATGTACCGCTCAATGACCCAGACACCGGAAGACGCCGTCGAAGTTCTTCGCGGGATCGAGGCAGCATCCAGACTCAAGGCCACGGGGATAGTGAACAATTCCCATCTGAAGGAGAGCACCGGCGCGGATACTGTGAAGGCATCCATGGATTTCGCCGATAAGGTGTCCCGTATGACGTCGCTTCCGTTGCTCTTTACCACCGCTCCCCGGGTGGTCGCGGACTCTTTAAATAAAATCAGTAACGTCTATCCGCTCGATATTCACGTCAGGACCCCTTGGGAATGACGTATTCGGAGAAAGATGATAGAATGCCCATAATACATGTCGACGATAGCGTATGCAAAGGCTGCGGGATGTGCGTGATCGCATGCCCCAAGCAGATAATCGAGCTGGATGTTTCCAAGATCAATCTTAAGGGCTACCATCCGGCGAGGCTTACCGATCAGTCGAAATGCATTGGATGCGGAGCCTGCAGGACCATGTGCCCCGATGTGGCTATAACGGTGGAGGCCTGAGCATGTCGGAAAGGGTGCTGATGAAGGGCAATGAGGCCCTTGCGGAGGCGGCGATAGCCGCGGGCTGCAGGCATTTCTTCGGATATCCGATAACCCCTCAGACGGAAGTGGCGGCCTATATGGCCAAGAGGATGCCCAAGGTGAACGGGGTCTATCTTCAGGCGGAATCCGAGGTGGCATCGATAAACATGGTGTTGGGGGCTGCCGCGGCCGGCGTCAGGGTCATGACCTCTACGTCCTCTCCCGGAGTAAGCCTCATGGCGGAGGGGATATCATACATCGCGGGGTCCGACCTGCCAATGCTAATAGTTAACGTTCAGCGCGGAGGTCCCGGTCTTGGAGGCATACAGCCGTCCCAGGCGGACTACTTCCAGGCGACCAAGTCCACGGGCCACGGGGACTTCCACATGATCGTCCTCGCGCCGTCCACCGTCCAGGAGATGGTGGACCTGGTCGCCGGCGCCTTCGAGCTCGGTGACAGGTACCGCATGCCCACCATGGTCCTTTCGGACGGTATGCTGGGCCAGATGATGGAGCCTGTCGTTCTGCCGGAGCCCATCGGCGATGAGCTCCCGGAGAAGCCCTGGGCCGCATGCGGCCACGGCGGGAACAGAGAGCACAACGTGGTCAATTCCCTTTACATACAGCCCCATGACCTGGAAGACCTGGTCGTCGAGCGCTACAAGAGGTATGATGAGATCAAGGAGAAGGAGCAGCGCGCCGAGGAATATCTTACGGAAGATGCGGAGATAATAGTCGTCGCATACGGTGCATCCTCTCGTGTATCGAGATCCGCGGTCAACAAGGCAAGGGAGGAAGGCATAAAGGCCGGGCTGATAAGGCCCATAACACTATGGCCTTTCCCGGAGAACGCAATAGGGAAGGCCGCAGATTCAGAGAAGACGAAGAAGTTCCTTACAGTGGAGATGTCCATGGGCCAGATGGTGGAGGATGTTCGCCTGGCCGTCAACGGCAGGAAGCCGGTGGAATTCTACGGCCGCACGGGCGGCGTCATACCCACGCCGGGAGAGGTCTACGATCAGATAGTCAGGCTTAGCGGAGGTGCATGATATGGCCAAGATCACATCGAAACCCCACGCATTGACCGACAAGCCGTTCCATTACTGCCCCGGCTGTACCCACGGGATAGCCCACAGGCTTGTGGCAGAGGTCATAGACGAGCTTGGAATGGAGGACAGGGCGGTGGGGATAGCATCCGTCGGATGCTCTGTTTTCACATACGAGTACTTCTCCTGTGACATGGTGCAGGCGCCCCACGGGAGGGCACCCGCCGTAGGCACGGGAGTTAAACGCGCCAGGCCCGACAGCATCGTCTTCACGTATCAGGGTGACGGGGATCTGGCGGCGATAGGCACGGCGGAGACCGTTCACGCTGCCGCCCGCGGCGAGAACATAACCTCGATATTCATCAACAATACGATCTATGGTATGACCGGAGGCCAGATGGCACCCACCACACTTCCGGGTCAGATCACCCAGACAACGCCTTACGGCAGGGACGTAGGCGAGGCCGGGCACCCCTTGAGAGTATGCGAGATGCTCGCGACCCTTGACGGTGTCGCATTGGCCCAGCGCGCCGCTCTGGACAGCGTCAAGCATGTGAATGAGGCTAAGAAAGCGATCAGGAAAGCCTTCGAGTACCAGGACGAGAAGCTGGGATACACGATAGTCGAGCTGTTGTCCACATGCCCGACCAACTGGGGCCTCTCCACGGAGGATTCCCTCCAGTGGCTGCGCGACAAGATGATACCCTACTATCCGCTGGGAGTCTACAAGGACATCAAGGAGGTCAGGAAATGAAGGATCTGAATGTGCTTCTGGCGGGGTTCGGCGGTCAGGGTGTGCTCTTCACAGGCAAGGTCATGGCGTACGCGGGCCTGATGGAGGGCAAGGAGATATCCTGGCTCCCGTCCTACGGTCCCGAGATGCGCGGAGGAACCGCTAACTGCAGCGTATGCATATCCGACAGGCCGATCGGGTCTCCGCTGGTAGTGACTCCCGACGTCCTAATAGCCATGAACCTTCCGTCACTGGAGAAGTTCGAGGACTCCGTGGTACCGGGCGGCCTGATAATAGTTGACAGCTCTCTGATAGACAAGAAGGTCGAGAGAGCGGACGTCAGAACAGTCTACATTTCCGCATCGGAACTGGCCGACAAGAACGATCTGAAGGGCTCTGCGAACATGATAATCCTGGGAAAGATGTTCAGGGAGACGGGTTTCTGCTCCGAGGAGAATCTGCTAAAAGGCATCAAGAAGAGCGTTCCTGCCAGAAAGGCGGAGCTGTACGATACCAACGTTCGGGCCGTCCGCATAGGCATGAGCAACTGACATCTTCCGTAGCAAGCTTAAAATCGGCCCTGAACGGTTGACGTAGCTATGAGCCATACGGAGAATTCGTGCTCTGTCGCCGAGGACAGCTATCGTTTCAGCAGATGGATACTGATCCTGGGCATAACCCTTCTGGCCGTTAAGATCTCCGCATGGTACATCACCTCTTCCGTGGCCATAATGACCGATGCTCTGGAGAGCATCGTGAACGTCACCGCGGGGGCGGTGGGACTTTACGCCCTGTATCTGTCATCCAGACCGCCTGACAAGGCGCACCCCTTCGGCCACGGCGGTGCCGAGGCCATATCATCCTCCATTGAAGGGCTGATGATGTGCGTCGCAGGCGCGATAATGGTGATGGAGGCCATACGGAACATCATCTCTCCCTCGTCCCTGAATGACCTTGACATAGGTCTGGTACTTGTCATAGTGGCGGCAGTGGCGAATTATGCGGCCGGGAGGATGGCCATAGCAAAGGGGAGGAAGAACCGGTCCCAAGCCCTGGTGGCCAGCGGTTATCACCTCTGCACCGACACATACACTTCTGCGGGGATCATAGCAGGTCTCTCGATAATACTGGCAGCGAATCATCTGGGATACAGCGTCCCGTGGATGGACGGTGCGGTGGCGGTGATCTTCGCCCTTATCGTTCTCTACACAGGCATCAGGGTCGTCAAGGCATCCATGGATACGATAATGTCCAAAGCGGATATGGAGGTCCTTCAGAAGGTCGTGGAAACCCTGAGCGAGCACAGGCACGACGATTGGATAGACATTCACGACATACGGGTGATGAAGAACGGCAGCACTTTCCACATAGATATGCATGTGACATTCCCCAGAGATATGACCATAGAGGCCCAGAGCAGGGAGATAGACGAAGTGGTCGAAGCCATAAATACGAAGTTCAACAACACGGTGGACCTGATGCTCATGGGCGACCCCTGCACATACGATTTCTGTGTGATGTGCAACAGGGATTGCGAAAAACGGGAGAGCGAGTTCGGGGGGTACGTCAGGTGGACCGTGGAGAACCAGATACCCAAGTGCGGGGGTAACGAAAGATAAGCTTGCAGAACAACCTTTAATCAAGAGTTCGACATTGCGGTTAACATGCTGTTCAGGAAGAAGGACGAAGGCCTTGCGGGGATATCCGGTGCCGGGCTATCGAAATGGTACGGGGCCCTTTCAGACAGGGATAAGGTAAGGGTAAGGAGATATGCGGAAGACGCGTCGGAGCTCTCCGCTTTCGATATGCTCATGCACATCATCCGGGGCGCGATGGGTGATGAGAACTATGATTTCGCGGCGGAAATGTGCCGTCACGCGGCTGCGTTCGCAGACACGGAGATCCGCCGTTTCGAGATAAACGAAGCGTCGATCGACGCTCTCTTTCAGTCAGAACGCTGGGAGGAGGCCCTGGAGCTTTGCCGCGGCGGAAGAGAGATGTATGTTTCGCTGAGAGAAAGCAAGACACTATCTGAAGAGCAGGAAGATTTCAGGTTCAGGAACAGGACCATAGACATATTGGTCGGCCATATGAGAGATTACGATTCTGCGGACAAGGCTCTCGAGGATTTCTTCAAGATAGGTCTGATATCTGAAGGGGACCTGAATATGAGGAAGAACAGCCTCAAGATCCACCGCCTTCAGAGGACCTTCGACAGCATATACTCCCTGGGCAAGTGATCAGAGCAGGGATCTCCAGGGAATAATCTCTATGACGTCCACGCCCGGCTCTTCATAGGGGTGCTCCCTCTCTATAGCCCTAAGGACCCCCTTCAGGTCCTTTTCTTTTACAGCGAATTCCAATATCAGCTCTTCGACGCAGACAGCCTCATCCTGTTTGCCGATGAAGGGCTTCGATCCCTTTTCAGAGACCCATGTACCTTTGGACCTTACAATGGAGAATGTACGAGTATATCCGGGATACACGGGTTCCATATTCGCATCTATGGCATCCATCATCCGATCGGCGTATTCCTCGGGGACGGAGACCCTTACCTTGAACACCCGGTTCATTTCTTCGGTTCTCCTTTTTTCAGGGTCTTGGGACACCCGGAATCCGTGCCGCAGTATTCGAATTCATTGATACGTTTGGATGAGTTGCGCCTGAATTTGGTCTCGAACTCATACGTCAGGGTCTGAGCCCTTCTCTTGAGCCAGGTCGTGCTCAGCATGGTGCCTATGAATGGGAAAGGAGGTGTGATGTAGATCAGGCCTCCGACGAATCCCGCTATCTTCTTCCCGGAACTTATGGAATGGATCTTCGTGACTATGGGGTTGTCAGGATCCTCCGGCAGCCTGTTCACCAAGGATTTACCGATCATCTTCCTTGCTTTGGAGACGACCTCTATGCTCCACTGGACCTGGGTGAATACAGGGGCCGGCCTGCCGACGGGAACGGTGGATCTGGAGAGGATAGCCTTCCTCAGGTCGTCCTCGCCGCTGCCCTCGAACTCAGTCCATGCGTATCCCGCCGTGTAGGTGGAATGGGCATCGCTGGCGGAGATCTCCGCCCATCTGCCCGGATTGTCCTCGCAGACCATCTGCGCCCGGGAGTTGGTATACCCGTCCGGATGCCCGCCGTTCAGGACCTCTATCCCGTCAATGTCCAGATCGAAGATCCTCTCTCCGAGGCAGTGCACGTAGAAACTGAAGGGATGAGGAGCTATGGCAACCCCTCCCTGGGACCTTATGAGATCCAGCGTCTCTTCGATAGACAGGCCTCTCGGGATCTCTTCATTGAGCCAGAGGCCTATTATCTCGCCCTCGCGCGAATCTATCTCCTCTCCGACGACGACGTCTATGCTGTCAAGACTTGAACCGTATTTCTTCGCGTTAACGCCGCCTTTGATGGTGTTGTGATCCGTGATGCAGATGACGCTGTAACCGTTCCTTATCGCGCGGTCCACCTGTTCCTTCGGAGTGGTGACAGATTCAGGGAATTTCAGCGCCTTGTATCTGGTGGTTCCAGAAAAATACGTGTGAACGTGCGTGTCTGCTTTAGATCGCATTGATTGCAGAAGTAGGTGTATTCTCTATATAATAAATCTGAGAATACTTCAATCTATAGAGACCCCAGCGGTTATGAAACTGGGATCTATGCGTAATAATACTCGCCCTTCGACTTCTGTTCCCTGTCCAGCCTGGACTCCGGTTTGTTTATCCTGGGCCTGTGTGAATCGTTGTCCCTGCGGAAGGTTATGTCCACTGCTTTGAGGAATCTGTTCATGCCCTCTCTCATGTCATATGGCCCGGCCCCCAGACCTCTCTTCCCTGGCTCTCCTCCGAATACCATCATAGAGTCTGAGACCATATCCAGGAAATATATGTCGTGATCGACAATCATACCGCTCTTCCCGGTCTTCTCCATCATGCGCCTTATGGTCCTGGCCGCGTTCATCCTCTGGTTGGAATCGAGATAGGCAGAGGGCTCGTCGAAGAGGTATATGTCCGAATCCTTCGCCAGGCATCTCGTTATCTCCACTCTTTGGAGCTCTCCGCCGGAGAGGTTCGTGACCTTCTTCTCCATCAGATGCTTTATGCTCAGGGGCTCCAGGACCTCGGTCTCGAAGAATCCGGACTCCATCTTCTCAAATGATTCGGAATACAGCATCTCTTTGACCGTCCCTTCGAAATCAGGTGTTATGTACTGAGGCTTGTATGAAACCTCCAGCTTCGTATCAAGCTCACCGGTGTCCGCTTCAAGGACGCCTGCCAGCATCTTCACGAAAGTGGTCTTCCCTGTAGCGTTTGGCCCGACCACCCCTACGGATTCCCCCATCCTGATGCCTCCCGGCTCCACTTCCAACCTGAATCCCCCGAAGTCCTTGGTGAGGTTGTCGTACTCAACGAGGGTGGCGGTCTTCCATTCTCCTCTGGGAGGGGACGCGAAGAACTCAATGGGCCTGTCCCTGAATCTTATGTTCTCCTCCGGAAGGTAGCCGTCCAGATAGACATTTATGGCGGTCCTGACCTGCCTGGCCAGGGTGAAGACCCCGTAGGAGCCTTCGGAGCCGTAGACAACGCTGACGTTGTCGGCCAGGAAATCCATTATCGCCAGGTCGTGCTCTATGACAACGACCTGTTTTTCGGCGCTCACGGCCTTGATCTGACGAGCCATTTTCACCCTCTGGTATATGTCAAGGTAAGATGATGGCTCGTCGAAATAGTAAATGTCGGCATCCTTCATCAGGGTCGCAGCAATGGCCAGTCTTTGGAGTTCTCCGCCGGAGAGCTTGTCCAGTCTCCTGTCGAGGACGTTTGTGAGATCGAACTCCTCAGCGGCCTCCTTCACGGTCATACGTTCCTGGACCTTTTCCAGGAGATCCCTGACCACTCCCTTGGATGCTTTCGGCAGCCTATCAACGTACTGAGGTTTCAGGGCCATCTTTATCTTGCCTTCGTAGACCTTCTTCAAATGATCGTATATCTCGCTGCCCGCATAATGTGCCAGCACTTCATCTTTGGAAGGAGGTTTCTCATAATTCCCAAGGTTCGGGATCTCGAGGCCGGACAGCATGTTGAGGGCTGTGCTCTTCCCTATGCCGTTGGGACCGAGTATACCGGTGACCAGGCCCTTTTTCGGAACAGGCAGTCTGTAAAGGCGGAACATGTTCTCGCCATACTGATGGACCATCTCTCCCACCAGTTCGTCGGCGAGGCCTATTATCTTGATAGCTTCGAACTGGCACTTGTTGGAGCATATGCCGCACCCGGAGCAGAGGGTCTCGGAGATTATCGGCTTTCCTCTTTCGCCCTCGGTTATTACCTCCACTCCCGTTCTCACCATGGGACAGAATCTGATGCATTCCCTGTTGCACTTCTTGTTTTGGCAACGGTCATGTATGACGGAGGCTATACGCATGGCAACGACAATCGTGGGGTCCGATATAAGGTTTCTTGGAAGTGCCTGTTCAAGATTAAGCTGAAATATAACATAGGTCTAAAGGCGGATAACATGGAGTCTGTAGAGGAGAACAGAACCAAAGGGGTGGATACGCTTCTCGGGGATCCGAAAAAGGCGATAGTGGCACTTTCGGTGCCCTTCATGATCGCCATGGTCGCCCAAACCGCGAACAACCTCATCGATTCAGTATGGGTGGCCGGCCTCGGACCGGGAGCCCTCGCGGCCGTCGGTTTCGTATTCCCTCTCTTCTTCATACTCGTAGGTGTGGGCAACGGCGTGGGAGTGGGTGCGGCCTCTGCCATCGGCAGGGCCATTGGGAGAGGGGAGAAGAGGACGGCTGACAAGATAGCCTCCCAGGCCATAGTTCTGACGATAGCGGTCTCGATACCGATATCCGCTCTTCTGCTGATCTTCCAGAGGCCTCTGCTGCTGATACTGGGTGCAGGCGACACCATCGATATCTGCGTTAATTACGGCACACCCATATTCCTGATGGGGGCGTTCATGATATTGAACGGAGTGATGGGCGGTATACTCAGGGCGGAAGGCAACGCCAAGGCCGCCATGAACGCCCAGCTCCTGATGGCCGGATCGAACATGGTCCTGGATCCGCTGATGATATACGACTACGGTCTGGGACTGGGCATAGCAGGCGCAGCCTGGGCAACTGTTGTAGCCAGCATGATATCTTTGGGCGTGATGTTCTATCTGTTCTTCTTCGCCAAGAAGAGAACGTATGTCACAATGACCCTCAGGGACTCCAAGCCGGACAAGGAGATCTACAAGGATATCCTGAGGATCGGGATCCCCTCGTCCATGGAGATGCTGATAATATCCCTTGTCTCCGCGGTGATGAATATGCTGATTATAATGGTCGGGGGCACCGACGGCGTCGGGATCTATGTCTCGGTATGGAGGCTTATTATGCTGGCTATGATACCTATGATGGCCATATGCGGTGCCGCCGTTCCGGTATGCGCGGCAGCCTACGGTGCCCAGAGAAAGGATAAGCTGAGATCCGCTTACTTCTTCGGGATAAGATTCAGCGCCGTATTCCTTGTGATACTGAGCGCGCTGATGTTCGTGTTCGCAGAGTACGTGACGCTGATATTCACATATGACGCATCCACATCATATCTCAGGGACGACATGGTTCTGTGCCTCAGGTACCTTTGCCTATTCCTGCCCTTTGTGGCATGGGGCGGCATGTCCACGACACTTTTCCAGGCCGTGGGAAGAGGTTTCAACTCTTTCATTTCTACTACATTCAGGAATGTCCTGCAGCTTCCGGTCTGCTACATACTGATCATCACCGTCGGTACAATGGAATCTGTTTGGTGGGGGATAACCTCCATGGAGATCATAGGGTCCCTTCTGCCCGGGCTTTGGAGCCTGATACTTCTAGGTTCCATTACCAAGGGCATGAGGTCGGGCACATAACTGTTAAAATAAGCGTCACCTATCAGGGGCTTGCTCATGTCCAGGATATTCATAGGAGTTGCTTGGCCGTATGCGAACGGCGTTATACATCTGGGTCATATGGCGGGGTCCATATTGCCACCCGACATATTCAGCAGGTACAACAGGCTGTTGGGCAACGAGGTGCTAATGGTCTCGGGGTCTGACCAGCACGGCACACCAATAACGGTAACTGCGGAGAAGGAAGGAGCCAGTCCGGAACAGGTCGCCGACAGGTACCACGGGATCAATAAGAAAGCCATCGAGGATATGGGCATCGAATTCTCGCTCTTCACGAAGACCCACACGGAGAATCACATACAGACTGTGCAGGATTTCTTCCTTGCTCTTCTTGAGAAAGGGCATCTTTGCAAGAAGGACAGCATGCAGTATTACTGCGGAAGCTGCGCAAGGTTCCTCCCGGACAGGTATGTCGAGGGGATATGTCCGGTATGCGGTATGGAGAACGTCAGGGGCGACCAGTGCGACTCCTGCGGCGAGACCTTCGAAGCAGGGGACCTGATATCCCCGCGTTGCGTCCACTGTGACGGTGTTCCCGAAGTAAAGCCCACAGAGCATTACTTCCTGAAACTGTCGGAGTTCAACGATCTTCTGCTGGCATATCTTGACAGGAACAAGTGGTGGAGATCCAACGTACAGACGTTCACTACCAATTGGCTCAAGGACGGCCTCCATGACAGGGCGATAACCAGGGACATGGAATGGGGAGTCCCGGTGCCGGTGGAGGGTTGGGGCGGCAAGGTCATATACGTGTGGTTCGACGCCGTCCTGGGCTATCTGAGCGCTTCCAAGGAGCACTCTTCAATAACAGGCGACCCTGATCTCTGGAAGAGGTACTGGCAAGATCCGGATGTGAAGCATTACTATTTCCTGGGGAAGGATAACATACCCTTCCATTCGATAATATGGCCGGCCATGCTGATGGGCTACGGCGGACTGAATCTGCCTTACGATATACCCGCCAACGAGTATCTCATGTTCCGCGGAGGCAAGCTGTCCAAGAGCAGAGGCGGTGCCATAGATATTCCGTCAGTATTGTCCGTATATGATTCTGATATAGTGCGCTATTATCTGTCTGCGATAATGCCGGACACACATGATTCGGAATTCTCGTGGGAGGATTTCGCCGTAAAGATAAATAACGAATTGGTGTCGGATCTCGGGAACTACTATCACAGATGCCTGAGCTTCACTCACAAGAATTTCGGCTCCATACCCGAGGCGGGCGATACCTCTGACGTGGATTCGGAGATAGAGAGGGCGTTCGGAGAGTACAGCGGTTACCTGGGAAGGTGCGATTTCAAGAAGGCCCTCAAGTCGCTTATGGACCTGGCACATTTCGGGAACAGGTACTTCGATCAATCGAAGCCCTGGGCCCTTATGAAGACGGACAAGAAGAAGTGCGGAGAGGTTCTCAACAGCAATCTGAAATTGGTCAAGGCCCTTGCGGTAATGTCCTGGCCATTCATGCCCAAGTCCTCGGAGAGGATCTGGAATTATCTGGAGCCCGGCGTCTCCCTGGAAAGCAGCGGATACGGGTCGGTTCTCAAGCCTCTCAAAGAAGGCACGGTGCTGGAGAGCCCGGTACCCGTATACGCCAAAGTGGAACTGCCGAAACCCGAGAAAGAGAAAGACCCGGATGTTCATAGGGACGAGCCTCAGGACTTCGCGAAGTTCAGGAAGCTGGACATAAGGGTCGCCGAGGTGATGTCAGCGGAGAACCATCCCGATGCCGATAAGCTGTTCGTCCTTAACGTAGACGCGGGAGAGCCCAGGCAGATAGTGGCCGGTCTCAGAGCCTACTATACCAAAGAGCAGATGGTCGGCAGGAAGGTCCTGATGGTGTTCAATCTCAAACCGGCGAAGCTGAGGGGGTTCAAATCCGAGGGGATGCTTTTAGCCGCGGACGACGAGGACCTTGGTGGCGGGAAGGTGCTTCTTCTGACGCCGTCATCAGATCTGCCCAATGGTACAAGGATGGACTCCGGGCTCGGGTCTAAAGGATCCAGGATAGAGTACAAGGAATTCACGGAGGCGGTCATGAAGGTGCATTCAAGAAGATCCGCTTCGAGCATAGGTGCCGAGCTGTCCGAAGGATCGCCGGACCCGGTCGTCCTGATAGTTGACGGGGACAAGGTATTGCCCCTCTCCGACGGGAAAGGTTCCATAGCCACATTGGAGTCGGCAATAACCGACGGGGCCTCTGTGAGATGAAGGCGGACATGCACATCCACACGGAGATATCCGACGGCAGGACCAGGGTAGAGGACCTCGTGGATATCGCTCTGGAGGCGGGACTGGGCTGTATAGCGGTCACAGATCACAACACGGTGGCCGCATACGACATGCTGAAGGACGACGGGAGGATAATCGTAGTCCCCGGTGTCGAGATAACGTCCTCCGAGGGACACATCCTGGCATACGGGATCACGGAGGACATACCCAAGGGAATGAGCGTCCTGGACACCGTGAATGCGATACACGAGAAGGGCGGTCTGGCATTCGTACCCCATCCTTACAGGATGTGGTCTGGGATAGGGGAGAAGAACATAATACCTGAGTTCGACGGATTGGAAGCGTTGAACAGACGCTCTTCCAAAGCTTCCAATATCAAATCTCTGGCGCTCGCCAAGTCCGTGGGCAAACCGGTTGTTGCGGGCAGCGATTCTCACACTCCGGATACCATCGGAAAAGGGTACATCGAGATACCGGATTCCTGCAGGACATGGCAGGATGTAATGGCCGCCGTCATGAACAAGGAGACCGAGCCCTTCAGCGGGCACAGGGGCATCGTGAAATCCGTTAAGTACGGCATCAAATCCATAACGAAATGGATATTCCGCGGATTCAAGAGGCTCTGATCAGAGGTCCTCTTCCGTATCCGCTCTGAAATTCACTGCCGGGCACGGTCCCAGGCAGTCCCTGCATCTTATGCAAAGGTCCGGTTCTATCTCTACTTTCCCATCGACCATTCTGAGAGCGCCCTGCCTGCATCTTGCCACGCAGAGAGAGCATCCCACGCACTGCTCCGAGTGGATTATCAGTTCGAACATCTTCTCCATATTGGAACGGGCATCCTTCTCGACGGCGGCCTTCGACATTATCGAGCCTTCTCTGAAAACGGTCAGGTAATCTGCCGTGAGCCATTCCCCGTCCGGATCAAGCTCCACCATGCTCCCCAGCACGTGGGCGAATCCCCGCAGCCTCTGAAGATCCACCGGCCTTGACAGGGCCCCTTCTACGCTGTATCCTATGGTACAGGGGGAGTAGCCCTCCTGCATCTTCAGGGTAAGTGGGCCCCTCTCGGCCTTGACGGACTGCTTGGTCAGCTGATTCACTTCCTTTCCCGATGTGTTGGCGACATACTCGCGTACCGACTGTGGCACATTCTTCCATCTCCACAGCTGATACTCCTTCCATTCGGGAGGGAGGCCTTTGGATTCCCTGTAATCGTCCAGGTATCGGTCCCATTGGGCGTAGCGGTCGGAAGCTCCCGCGACAGCTTCCGCTTCCGCGATGTCCGATGCGGGACAGAGGAAGCAGCCTATGCGGTCAAGTCCCCGTGTGTACCATACGTTGAAGGGCTCTTTTTTGTAGAATATATAGAGCCAGACATGCAAAGCATTCCAATTCTGTATCGGCGAAGCACCGAGCTGTCCCGGCGTCCAGGGGTTCCTCCATACACGGGGCTTGTTCTTCCTGGCCTCGGATTCGTAGCGCCTCTGGCCTATGAACGAGAGAACACCATCGGGGAAATTGGTGCTTATCGCTTTTACCGTCGGTCCGAGCTTGTTCGTCTTGCAGCACCATCTGAAATCCTTGGCCGGAGGGCCGAAGAAGACGAGGTTACCGAAGAAGGCGTCGTCGGAGGGCCTTTCTGCTATCAGCTTCAGGCCGTGGCGCTCCGCCACATCCCTGACGTGCTCAACTGTCTCAGTGAACTCAAGGCCCGTGTCCACGAAGAGCACAGGGAGGCGGTATCCGGCGTCCAGCGTCAGTAACAGTGTGGCAAGGCTGTCCTTGCCTCCCGAGAATGATACAACCGCCGGCAGTTTGTTAGTCTCCACCGTTTTCTTTATGAATCCGACGGCCTCATCGCGCCTGCGCTCAATCACCCCGCGATTTGCTTCTGCGATCTCGTCCCATGTGCGGTTGATCCCGTCGGGGATCTTCTCTTCCGGCTTGACCCATTTTGTCTTTACCGCCAGGCCTCTTTCGCTGTCGATCATCTCCCGGGCGGACATCCTGGCCGAACCTGTGGCGACAGCCCTCCTGTCCTTTGTGATCACTATGACCTCGTCGCCCGGCACCACGTCCGGATGCGCGTCATCGACGCCCGGGGCCATAAGATTCTTGCTGTCCTGCACGAAGGGAACTGCAGAGTCAGCGCATATCACGTAGCCCTTCGTGGCGACGGGAGCCATTCTCATGGCGCCCTGCATCCTGTTGACGAGCACCCAGCCCCTGCCCATATCGTAACGTATGTTCGCGAGGGTCTTGCCCTCGCAGATGATCTCGTCCATCCTGTCGATGGAAGGCGCTTTGTTCAGGATCACGGCCCTGCCTGGGGGGATCAGTGCATCGCCGGAACCGCTTCCGAACTGGGAGTCGGCCACCTTTCGTATAAGGTCGAGATCGTGATCGAAGGCCGGTCTGACATCTCCGGGCGGGGTGACATCGACCTCATGGGTCTCTCCGCTGCACACGGGGCATTTCTTTTCTTCGAGTATAGGGAGATCGCAGGAGTCGCACCATCTCAGATGATTCTTCCCCAGCCTTACTATGGCCATAGGCCGGTTGAGCACCCGGGTACTTATTAAACGTTCCCCGGCGGATGGGCTGCATACTATCTCATATTAAATACGGATGAGACAATCGACCCCCGAACCGCATGGTTAGAAATATCGTGGCTTCGGAAAGGTCCATGGCGATGGATTACGCGATCAGGGAGATATCCGTTCCCGCTGACGAAGTGGCCAGAAGCGGCAAGAAGGTCATACGCCTTAACATAGGCGACCCGAACAAATGGGATTTCGAGACGCCCGAGTATTTCAAGGCGGCCCTCAGAGAGGCCGTGGACAACGTGGACAACGGTTACGGCGATTCCCAGGGCGAGCTGGAATTCAGGCGCGCCATATCCCAAAGGGAGTTCGAGAAGCACGGTACCAGGGTAGACCCTGGCAAAGTATTCGTCACCAGCGGGGTCGGTGAGGGGATAAATGTCCTTATGGGCACGCTTATCAACCCCGGGGATGAGATAATGGTACCGGGGCCGGGGTATCCTTCCTATGCCCAATATATCAAATTCTATGGCGGCAAGGTCGTTCCGTACAGGCAGATCGAAGAGGAGGATTGGAATCCGGATGTGGACATGATCCGCAGCCGAATAACCGACAGGACGAAGGCGCTGGTCGTCATAAACCCGAACAACCCGACAGGCGCGGTCTACTCTGAGAAGGCGATAAGGGAGATCGGGGACATATCGGCAGAGTTCGGCATACCGATAATATCTGACGAGATATACGACAAGATCACTTTCGGAACCAGATTCTATTCGGTATCCAGGCTTCCGTCGGATGTGCCGAGGATAGTGCTTAACGGATTCTCCAAGGTCAATCTGATGCCCGGATGGAGGATAGGCTACGGGTACTACATGGATGAGCCCGGTATCCTCAGCGACGTGTTCGAAGGGATGATGAAGCAGCTGCGGGCCCGCATATGCGCCAACGTACCGTGCCAATGGGCGGCCAAGGCATCTCTGCAGGGACCTCAGGATTACATAGTCGAGCTTAACCGCAGGCTTAGCGAGCGTGCGGATTACACCTATAAGCGCATGAACGAGATACCCGGGATATCCAGCAAAAGGGCGAAGGGCGCTCTGTACATGTTCCCGAAAGTGGAGCTGACCGATTGGTCAACCAGCAAGGAGTTCGTGCTTGACCTGATAAAGGAAGAGGGTGTGGTGCTGGTCCACGGCACCGGTTTCTGCGAAGAGTTCGGAGAAGGCCACTTCAGGACCATACTCCTGCCTTCGAAGGACATATTGGAAGAGGCCTACGACAAGCTGGAACGCTTCATGCTGAAGCACCAGTGAGCTCTTCACAGCCTCTTCAGCATCTTGACTACCGAGTCCACTGCATCGCGGCCCTTCTCTATCCTGTCGACGGCCTGCAGTCTCGTCATCCCGGGACCGGTGATCCCGAGCGCCACGGGCTTGTTGAAGTCAAGTGCCAGATCGGTAATCTTCCTTGCAGCCTGGGCGATTATCACTTCATCATGCTCAGTCTCGCCCTCTATTACCGCTCCAAGGGTTATTACCCCGTCTATATCCTCATCCTGCAGAAGCTTCTTGACTGCCAGGGGCATATCGAAGACCCCCGGAACGAGGATCCTCTTCGCTATGTCCACCTCGAGGAACTCGGCTTCCGCCTCGGCCCTTTCGATCATCATCGATGTGACATCGAAGTTGAACTCCGCAGCCACCATTCCAATCTTGTATTTTTTTGCCATATCTATCACTTCTTTCTTACTACCGGTCCCGCGTCCGCGAATCCCTGTCTCTGGCCCGTCCCGGCCTGTCTTGACAGTTCCTCGGGACGGAAAATGAGGTTGTAAGCGTTCACGGCGTGCTCCCTTGTCCTGCCGTCGGCCAGCTCTGCCAGCTCCCGGGGGGAGGAAGCCTCGTCCTCGTGGACGAATACCTCGATTATGTGCCTGTTCGTCATCAGCTGGGCACGTATCAGGCCCGTGGAGGCCTCGTGGGCGCACATCTTATCCTTCTCCTTGGGTCCGGGCATCCCAAGTGCCATCACGATCTCGCATCCCTCCTCTTCAATGAGCTTCTTGCATGCGACGGGCAGGTCCTTCATGCCCGGTACCGTGCGTCTGATGATCCTGAATCCTGTGCCCGTCTTCTTGAGCTCGTCCTCCGCGGCGCCACCCATGTCGTATCTTGCGAAAGTGGTGTCGGCGATGCCTATGTACTTCATTTCTCTGCCTCCGTGCCGCGTATCTTCCGGATTATGTGCCTGGTGGCGGTGAGATCGTCGGCGCACCGGTCGGCGCGACAGACCTTTATGTTGTAGCCTTTATCGTTCAGCTTCTTCTCGAGCGCCTTCTCGTCGAAGGATTGGTCGTAGCCCAAAACTATTATGTCTGGGTCTATGTCCCTGAGAATGGAGTATATGTCGTCGCCGCTTCTGCCCAGGACTCCTGGGGCGTGACAGGTTCATGCTTGTTCTTGCGAACGGTCTCGTCGCAGGCCACCACCACGACGAGCTCGTCGCCTTTGGCCTTGGCCTGCTCCAGATAGGAGAGATGGCCCGTGTGTATTATGTCGAACACTCCCGAAGCCATCACCCTGACCATGCGCTCACCTCTTTTTCTTCTTGAATTCTTCCCACGCGGAGATAACTTCGTCACCGGTTATGAATGCTAGCCCCTCCCTGTCGGCGTAGGCCATGGCATTCTCCTTGGTCTCGGACCCTCCGTCGTCCCCGAGCATCTCGCATATTGTGGCGGAGGGCTTCACTCCCGCCATTATCATGAGGGCTGTGCACAGTTCCGTGTGACCCCTCCTGTTCATGAGGATATCCTGGGATGTGTTCAGCAGGTGAACGTGCCCCGGAGCCCTGAAGTTCTTGCCGAGCTCCTCTGCGATCTGGTCGTCGCTCTTGTCCTGGAAGATGGTCCTTGCGTACTCCCCGATCGTCATCGCCCTGTCGGAATCGGTTATGCCGGTGTATGTCTTCCTGTGGTTTATGGTGACGCCGAAGGAGGATTTGGTGCCGTCGTACGGTATGTCGATGGGGGCCATGGCCAGCATCAGAGGGTATTTGGAGGAGTCGTCGGCGTATATGTCCGCCATGAATGGAAGCCCCACGGCCTTCGCTTTGGCGTAAGGGGTGGTGGTGCATACCAGGCCGCCTGCGTCCTTGCGCATGCGTCTGATGTCCTCCTTTCTGATGAATTCCGAGGCGATGGTCATATCAGTCTCCCTTTCCCTGTCGTCAAAATCGAATACGAGAACCATGCGGCCCTTCCTGATCTCGTCGAGAACGTGCTCCAACCTCATTTATCTACCTTCTTGCTCGGCAAGGGCTAGGTATAAAAATAATATTGTTGAAGTACCATGAAATGTGTAGGTATGCCACAAAATTGTAATGGTGCCCCGGGGAGGCGATGTCACCGTTTTATAGGTGGAAGATATAGAACGGACGGGAGAGGCTCTCTTGGAGAGATTCGATATTTCGGATACGGAGGTCAGCAGGCAGATCAAGACGATGCCTGAGCAGATCGAGACGGCGTTGGAGGCAGAGTTGCCCCAGCTCCCGGAAACGGGGAAGATCTGCATATGCGGTGTAGGCACCTCAGCCATGGCCGGTGATATAATATCAGATTATGCCGGAGGCTTCTCAAGCGTTCCTCTTCCGGTGATACGCGGTATCGAGCTGCCCAACTGGGTCAAGAATGATACTGCGGTGATAATAATCAGCTATTCCGGCGACACCACCGAGATGCTCTACCTCCAGAAGGAGGCGGTGAAGAGGAAATGCCCCGTAGTGTGCGTGACCTCCGGCGGCGAGCTTGGAAAGCGCTGCGACGAGAAAGGGTACGGGATAAAAGTCCAGCTGCCCTCCGGGATGCTGTCCAGGTGTGCGCTCGGAAGCATGGTCGGGCATTTGGGCGCTGTACTGGAGGACATGGGATTCTGCGAGTTCAGGGAGCCCATGAGGGCGATGCTCCCGGAACTTAAGAAGCTCAGGGACTCCTTCAATGAGGAGAACAGCACCCCTGACAGATTCGCAGAGGCTCTCGTAGAGCGCATACCCGTGATCTACAGCCTGGCGAACATGCGCTCCGCCTCCATGAGGTGGAAGTTCCAGATCAACGAGAACGCCAAGATGGTGGCGTTCTTCGGCACCATACCCGGCTTCAATCACAATGAGATAATAGGCTGGACCGAGGACAAGATATCTGCGGATTTCGTTCCCGTGGTCATATACGATGACGGGGCCTCCGAGGTCCTCAGGTACATGACCGATTCCACTCTCGGTGTGCTCATGGACAAGGGCCTGGATGTCCAGGTCTATCATGTCAGGGGAGGGAGCAATCTCGAGAAGAACCTCCGCTGCATTCTGCTCGGGGATTACATATCCCTCAGGTTGGCGCAGATGCGGAGCACCGACCCCGATCAGGAATATGCGGTCTACGACGCTAAGGAAAAGATCAGCGACGGCGAGGAATCCGACAAGGATTGAGGGGCCGTCCTGGAATACTTTTTTAATGCTTGCTGTAATCGCATGAGCATGACCATGAACGATGATGCCCGTTACATAAGAGACAACGTGATGGCACACAACGAATGGTTCGACGAGTGCATCCCCATGATCGCCTCCGAGAATCTCATGAGCCCTCTGGCCAAAGAGGTCCTCATCTCTGACTTCGCTGACAGATACGCCGAGGGCATGCCCGGGAAGCGCTATTATCAGGGCAACATCTACGTGGACAAGGTCGAGTTAAAGGCCATGGAGCTGGCTGAGGACCTTTTCAAAGCGCAGTTCGTCGATGTCCGTCCCATATCGGGAACGGTGGCCAACATGGCCGTTCTCTTCGCCTTTGCAGAGCCCGGGGACACGATAACAACGTGTGCTCTCGCCCAGGGCGCCCACATCTCGACTCAGAAATTCGGTGCCTTCGGCCAAAGAGGCGTTCACTCCGTGAACTACCCGTTCAACGTGGAGAGCATGAACCTCGACGTGGACGGTACGATAAAGCTGCTGAAGGATGTGAAACCCAAGGTGGCACAGTTCGGTCTCTCCGTTTTCCTTTTCCCGCCGCCCCTCAGGGAGCTGCAGGATACTTTCGACGAGATCGGATGCCTTGTATGGTATGATGCCGCCCACGTTCTCGGTCTCATAGCCGGAGGGCAGTTCCAGGACCCTCTGAGAGAAGGGGTCAACATAATGTCCTCGAGTACCCACAAGACATTCCCGGGTCCCAACCACGGAATGCTCCTGGGGAACAACCTCACCGATGACCAGGAGAAGGCCCTGAGGAAAGCGGTCTTCCCAGGAGTGACCTCCAGCCACCATCTGCATGCGATGGCCGCCCTGGCCATCACCATGGCCGAGATGAAGGTATTCGCGAAGGAGTATGCGGCCCAGGCGTGCAAGAACTCCAGGGCCCTGGGTCAGGCGCTCTATGAGTTGGGAGTACCCGTGCTCTGCCCGGACCTCGGATTCACCAGATCCCACGCGATAGCCGTGGACGTTTCCGAATTCGGAGGCGGTAAGGATGTGGCCCAAAGGATGGAGGATGCGAATATGATCTGCAACAAGAACATGCTCCCGTGGGACGAGAGCGCAGTCAAGCCTTCCGGGCTCAGGTTCGGGTCCCAGGAGATGACCCGCATAGGCATGAAGGAGAGCGACATGAAGGAGGTCGCATCCTTCATAGCCCGCATCTGCAAGGGCGACGACACCAAGAAGGTCAAGTCGGACGTCCTGGAATTCAGGAAAGGCTTCAAATCTGTGAAATACTGCTTCAACGACAACGAGCCCGCATACGGATACCGCAAACTCGTTCCCTGATCCCACAAGGGCCGGCGGTCCGCGCCGGTCCTTTAAATCTTTATAAATCGGCCTCCATGTACTCAGAGAGGTAATCCTATGGGTTTCTTTGACAAGGTGGATGGGAAGATAAGCAAAGTCGGGAGCAGGGCAGGAGAAGTCTCCGACGTAGAGGCCCTTAAGGCAAAGGTCAAGGCAGAGGAGCGCAACATCGACGAGATGACCGTGGATATAGGTGAATTCTATTGGAATGCCTATGCGGACGGAAGATTTGTCCCCGATCCCGCATCAATGGAGTCCTTCAAGGCGCTGGAGGAGAGCCTTGTCAAGATCGAGGAATATAACAGGGCCATCGAGGACAGGAAGGCTGCCGGTCAAAAGGAGCGCGAAGAGATCGACGCCAAGCTGAAGAAGAAGGAAGAGGAGCGCAAACTCGCCCCGGACAACGATGAGGAAAGCTGACCGGTCTGCGGGGAAGATGATTGTTTAATATAGTCTGTAGGGGTTCCTAAACTGATGATCACGGGCAATCAGGAGGACTACCTGATAAACATATTGCGCCTGTCCGAGAAGGGGGGCGTGGTAAAGACGTCCGGTCTGTCCAAGTTCATGGGGGTGTCCCCCGCCAGCGTCAGTGAGATGCTCAAGATACTTGCAGAGCAGGGGCTGGTCAATTACCGTAAATACAAGGGTGTATCCCTTACCGAGAAGGGTGATGAGTACGCCCGCGGCATAAAGAGGAAGCACAAGATAATGGAGCGCTTCCTCACGGATGTTCTCGATGTCAGCGACATCGAGGCCCACGAGGAGGCATGCAGGATGGAGCACGTCCTTTCCGACGGGTCCGCGGAGAAGCTCAGTCGCATAGTGAATGTTCAGGGCGATCTCGGCGATCAGGAGCTTGTAAAAGCTCAGACATTATCGTTGGATCGTATGGAGACGGGCGGAGAGGGCGTCATATCCCATCTCAAATGCGACGATTCCGCGAAGATCCGGAGATTATTGTCCATAGGTTTCGTGCCCGGGAGGAAGGTAAGGCTCGACAACCGCCTCTCCTCGAAAGGCCCCATAATAGCCAGCGTGGGCGGTTCATCCATAGCTTTGGATATGGACCTGGCCTCTCTGGTCTTCGTTGAGGAAGGCTGATCGGATTTGAGACAGGACGGGTATACGGAGGACGAGGCCGCGGGCAGAGTACCGCTGACCCTATCTCTCGTAGGCCAGCCCAACGTCGGCAAGTCCTCTCTTTTCAGCAGGCTGACCGGTGTCGGGGTAATATCGTCAAATTATCCGGGCACCACCGTACAGTTTGAGGAATCGGCGGTCCGCAGGGGCGACCGGACTCTGAACATCAAGGATGTGCCGGGAACATACAGCCTGTCCGGGGAGTCAAAGGACGAGACCATAGTCGTGGACATGCTCGCATCGGACGAGAACGACATGATAGTGGTTGTCGCGGACGCATCCAATCTGGAGCCGAGCCTGGTCCTTTGCCTGGAGGTACTGGAGCTGGGTGTCCCGACCATAGTGGCGCTCAATAAGTTCGATGTGGCGAAGAAGAGGTTTGAGATCGACACGGTCGCACTGGAGAAGATGCTCTCAGTCCCCGTTATACCTGTATCTGCCAAGAGCGGAGAGGGCATAGAGGAACTGATGGAGGCCATAACTTCCGGGTCCGCGAGGATATCCGACTACAGAGTCAGGTACGATCGCCATATAGCAGAGTATCTGGCCGTTCTTCAGGGATATGTTCCCGGAGGGCCCGGGGCCCGCGGGAGGGCCGTGAAGCTCCTGGAGGGCATAGGGAGGTTCTACAACAACATACCCGATTCCACAGAGGTCTTGGTATCAAGGATGCGCCGGGAGTTCGAGGAGGAGCACGGAGAGCCTCTCAACGTGCATATGGCCCGTGACCGTTACGGCGATGCCCGCGTGATAGTGATGGGCGCCGTGAGGGCAGTGGAAAGGAAGCTGTCCGTTACCGAGAGGATCTCCGAGATCACCGTCAACCCGTCAACAGGCATACCGATACTTGCAGGCGTCTTCGGGTTGATATTCATAATAATGATCTTCGGAGGATCGTTCCTCGACGGTCTGGTCTCCGATTTCTATGATACCTACATAGGCACCGCCCTGCCGGATTTCGGCAGGGATGCCGGAGGTCAGACGGGGGAGATAATAATGACCGGCCTGGACAACAGCCTGAGGGCAGTGCTGGGACTGGTCATACCATACATACTGGTATTCTACATCATACTCGGGATCTTGGAGGATACCGGGTATCTGCCCAGGGTTGTCGTGCTTCTCGACAGGGTAACGCACAAGTTCGGGATGCATGGGAATGCTTTCATACCAATGGTCGTTGGTCTGGGGTGCAATGTGCCAGCTATAATGGCGACGAGGTCCCTTCTTTCCAAGAGGGAAAGAGTGATAGTCTGCACACTCATCGCAATGGCCATACCCTGCTCTGCTCAGATGGCCATAATAATGGGTGTTACGGGGGTGTTCGCAGGGGCTGTCTACGCATTCATGATCTTGTTCGTCCTTTTCCTGCTGGCACTTCTGGTCGCCACGCTCCTTAACAAGATCCTTCCATATGAACCGTCCAATCTTTCGATGGAACTGCCGGAGATGACCTCTCCGAATCTGCAGAATGTGCTCCGTAAGGCTTGGAGCAGGATCAAGGATTTCTTCGTGATAGCGGTACCTCTTCTGCTGATAGGCAGCATAATAATGGAGGCGCTGCTGGCATACAATCTGCTTGACCCGATAGTCGAGCCCTTCTCGTTTGTCACGGTCACGATGCTGGGTCTTCCGGCCGTGACGATAATAGCGTTCCTCGTCGGTGTGCTGAGGAAGGAAATGGCCTACGGCATGCTCCTGATACTTGCTGCGGGGACTCCCATGACGGAGTTCATGACCCCTTCACAATTCGTGGTATTCGGCTTAGTGATGGCGATATACCTGCCATGCATCGCCACAATGGCGGCCATGTGGCGTGAGATAGGCTGGAAGGAGACCTTGGCGGTTTCAGTTGCATCCGTCGCCGTCGCGGTAATCGTGGGCACGCTGTTCAATGCGCTTCTGTGAGATCAGCGGTGAGCGAAGATGCAGATCACGCCCTCGGGGCTCCTTCTCTCCACACGGACGAATCCGAATCTCTCGAATTGGACCATGTCCCCTTTGCCATCAAGTATGGCCTTCTCCACAAGCCCTTTGACCGATGTCCCGTCAGGCATCAGCACCTCGGCCCGTACCGATTCGCCGCAAACCCACTGGATCGCTCTGACGCCCTCCTTCAATATCGATACATCGTTGCCGTCGTATACTGCAGGGGTGCCGTAGGATATGTTGCAGAGATCCTTCAGCCTGACCTTCCCCGCCTGGGAAAACATCAGGGAATCCGCTTCCGAAAGATACACGGTCTTGTAGCCTCCCACATGATACTCCCTCCACCCTCTCTCGGGATGATCGGGGTGCAGCGGCGCCCTGCCCTTCAGGTCGTCTCCCCCCTCGATATCGTATCTTACCGGATCTGCAACGAAGAAGTACCTGTCGGCGTTGTCGTCTATCAGGTCCCTGTTCATGGCGAACAGGTTATCCCAGGAGAACTGTATGTCTATGGGCTTGATCCCGTTCTCCACCCAGTATCTCCTGATCGCCTCGGGCCTTATCCCGCGCCTCCTGAGAGCTCTGACGGTGCCGGTCCTTACATCGTCCCATCCTGTGTACTCCCCGTCCCTTATACTCTGTTTTATCAGAGAGGTCTTCAGCACGGTATCGGGTATATTCACCAATCCGTAGTGGTGGAACACGGGCTTCTTCCATCCCAGATAATCGTATATGTACTCCTGTCTGAGGGTATTGTTGAGATGGTCCTTGCCTCTGATCACGTGGGTCATCCCCATCAAATGATCGTCTATGGTCACGGACAGGTTCATCATGGGATATGCGACATATTTCGTCCCGGTCTTCGGGTGGGGATGCCTTACAAGCCTCAGGGCGACGAAGTCCCTTATCGCCGGGTTCGGATGGTCTATCGCGGTCTTGATGACGGCAACGGCCTCCCCGTCCCCATATCCTCCGGCGAGGAATCTCTCGAATCTCTCCAGATTCTCTTTCACGGGGAGATCGCGGCACGGGCAGGGCCTCATTTCCTCCTTCATCTTGCGCCACTCGTCGCCGTCGCAGGTGCACATGTAGCCGTGTCCCATCTCGATGAGCTTTCTCGTTATATCGTAGTAATATTGGAATCTCTCCGACTGGACGGCGTATTCGTCGATATTCACGCCCAGCCACTCCAGGTCCTCTTTTATCATGTCATAGGCGTCGGGCTCGATCTTGTCGGGGTTCGTGTCCTCGAATCTGCATATGAGCTTCCCGCCGTATCTTTTGACATACTCGTCATTCAGTATGGCGACGCGGGTGTGCCCTATGTGCAGAGGCCCGGACGGTCCCGGGGCGATCCTCATGACCACTTTCCCCTCTACATTCTCGAGATCGGGGAGTCCGTGGATCTTCTCCTTCTTTTCCCTGACGAGCATATTGGGATCTATGTTGTCGAGTTCCTTCGCCTGGGCTTCGGGGCTCATGGCGTTGACCTCGGCCACGATCCTCTCCGCGGCCTCGGTCAGCTCTTTGGACCTCTGCCTGTACTCGGGGCATTCGCCCAGTATCTTGCCCGTTACGGATCTGGGGTTCGCCTTCCCTTTGTAGAATACTGCGTTCTGCAGAGAGTATTTCCTGATCACGGCGTCCATCATCTCGTCGGGCATGACCATAGGAATCGAATCGTTCTATATCAATTCAGCCACTTGGTCCCGGGTTACATTTGAAATATGCGCGGGTACATGAGCAATCATGTCGGTAAGGCGCTACGTTCCCGATTCCGCTTTCATTGTCAAAGAGCATGTAGATCCGGACACCCAGAGGACCACCGGGATCCTGACGGAGGATCAGTCCAGGACTGTTGTTTTCAAATCCCTCAATGGGGGGGAAGCTGTGGGGAACCTGTTCTCCACCAGAGAGAAGATAGCTGAGGCTATGGGCATAGCCCCGGAGGATATAACTGACGTGCTGTCCAAGGCCCTGGACTGTCCGGTGGCGACCGAAGAGGTGAAGGACCCGGCGTTCAGGCAGATGTCGGACAAAAGGGACCTTACGGAGCTGCCGATATGCAAGTACTATCCTGATGATGGCGGCAGATACGTCGCCTCAGGGATAATAATCGCGGAGTACGGCGGTAAGAAGAACGTCTCCTTCCACAGGATGATGATCATGGACGGCAAGAGGATAGCCGTGAGGCTGGTCCCAAGGCACCTGTTCACAATGCACAAGGATTCGAAGGCGAAGGGCGAGGACCTGAGGATAGCGATATGCATAGGCCTTCCACCGGAGGTTATGCTGGCCGCAGCCACGTCCACCGCCTATGAAACGGACGAGCTGGAAATAGCCTCAGCCATGTGCATGATGTCGACGGGCAAGCCCCTGAAGGTCGGGAGGACAGACAGCGGCCTCCTGGTGCCCGCAGATGCCGATTATGTGTTCGAGGGCAGGATAACCTCCGAGATGGCGGACGAGGGCCCCTTCGTCGATATAACCGGGACCTACGATTCCGTGAGGAGCCAGCCGGTCATAGCCGTCGATAAGATATGGACGTGCAAGGACCCGCTCATGACCCTGTTGATACCGGGAGGGAACGAGCATTTCCTGTTCATGGGCCTTCCCAGGGAGCCTATGATATACAGGACTGTTAAGCAGGTGGTTCCCAAGACCCATTGTGTCCGCCTCACTGAGGGCGGGTGCTGCTGGCTGAACGGGGTCGTATCCATAACCAAGAACAAAGAGGGGGATGCCGTGAACGCAATAATGGCCGCCTTCTCCGGTCATCCGTCAATGAAGCAGGTCATAATCGTGGACGGGGACATCAACATATTCGACGACAGGGAAGTTGAATGGGCCGTCGCCACCAGATTCCAGGCCAACAGGATGGTAAGGATAGAGGGCGCCGCCGGCTCTTCTCTGGACCCTTCATCCGACGGCACCACATGGAAGGTCGGTATAGATGCCACTTTGCCTTTGGGCGCGGATATGAAGATGTTCGCAAGAGCGAAGCACTGAAAGGGGAACCGGTCACAAAGGGAGACACTTCCTTCGTGACCGGCCTAAAGGGTTTCTAAAAAATTTTCTCAGTCCGGCATCTTCATCCTTTCTTTGCTTCCCTCCTTTCTATGTCCTTCGCCTCCAGGCTCATCAGCGCGGCGATGCTGGCTATCACCATCAGGACGAACATCAACAGCCACAGGTTCTGGAACTGGGCGAGGGTCTTATCCACCACCATGTATCCGGACAGAAGCTGCAGTATCGCTCCTCCGGCGAAAGGGAACAGGTTGAGGGCGGCAGTGCTCGTGCCTGCGATGTAGATCGGGAACAGCTCCTTGATCTGTGCATAGGATACGACGAAGAACCCTCCGAAGAATCCGAACGCGAAATTAATGGCGAACTGTCCCGCATAGTTACCGAGACTGCCTGCGGTGAGCCAGATCACTGCCCATATCAAAGTATAGGCGAGCGTGCCCACAATGAGCACCTTTTTCCTGGACTTCAATATCTTGTCCGATATTATCCCTGCCAGAGGACACCCGAATATCATCCCTATGGCCACCGCCATCAGGAGGATGCTGTAGTCGGTCTTGCCCCATCCGTAGACTGCACCGTAGAAAGGTCCGGCCTGAAGTCCCTGGTATACCATTATCGACCCGTACATGAAGAAGAACCATATGGCGAGAGGCCAGAATTTCCTGCCGCTCCCGAAGGTGATCTTCAAAGCTTCCGTCATCGGCATCTTGGCTGAAGTGGATTCCTTGATGGGTTCTCCGGTTTCCTCGGAGATGATCTCTTCGATGGCCGGCAGCCCCATGTCCTTCGGGTGGTCCCTTACGATTATCCAGCACATGGCCGCGATTATCAGGGTTATGACTCCGAGGGCGGTGAAAACACCCTTCATACCGAGGGCCTCGGTCATCAGCACGAGAGGTGTCGTCGCCGCCAGGGCTCCGACGTTACCCACTAGCAGCAACGTGCCGCTGAGGGATGCGAATTCGTATTTTCTGAACCATATCGCAAGTACTTTCATTATGGGTATGTAGATGACGGCCACGCCGATCCCTATCAGTACCCTCCCGACAAGCGCGATCTCAAAACTGGGCGCCATCCCCATGATCAACGATCCGATGGCAGCCAATATTACGAATATCGTCACGGTCCTTCTGGGGCCCCATTTGTCTGTAAGTATCCCGCTGGGTAGCTGCATTACGGTGTATGCGTAGAAATACATCGAGCCCAGCAGTGCCACTCCTGCGGCGCCCACACCGAAAGCCGATTGTATGTCGGGGGCGAGCACGGCAGTAGATGTCCTGTGAAAGTACACGAAGAAGTAGGCCACGGCCATTATGCCGAAGATAGCCCACCTGTAGGACAGCATTTTCTTTTTCTTTTCAGGATCTATAGTCATTGGATTCCTCCATCTGGGCAAAGACTTCGGAATCGGACCTTGATTTTGAATGACTGTGGGGCATATTTATGAAGAATCACGAACATGTTCGTTCGGTGGAATATGCATCACGCTATCCTCAGAATAGACCGAAGGGTGTACGGAGCGCGTCCGGACGGCCACCCGTGCCACAAGGTTCTTCCGATAGATGTGGAGCAGGAAAAAGGCCTTAAGGTCGAGATAACCCAATGCTCTCCGCTGGTCAATTCCATGGGGTACTCCCTGATCAAGCTGGTGGATATGGATGGGACGCACCCGGACATAGTCGATAAGGTTAACAGTTACAAGAATGAGCATGGTGAGGCCACCGCCGTGAAGATATCGAAGACCCAAAGTATGGTGATGGTCCTGAACAACAACTGCGATCTCGCCTCGATAGTTTCGGAATCAGGGTGCTTCCTGCTGTCCGCGATACCGCAGAACGATAATATCATCGATTGGCGGATCCTCGCGCCCAATAAGGTGATTATGAATAAGCTTCTCAACAGGATGAGAACGGAGGGCTACGGGGTGGAGAAGATCTCCTCGTACCCGGTGGAGGTGGAGTCGGCCCTCACCAGCAAGCAGGAGGAGCATGTCCATCTGGCCTATAGCATGGGCTACTATGACGTACCCCGAAAAATATCCCTGGAGGATCTGGCAGATATGGCGAATTGTTCCAAATCCACTCTCAGCGTCTCATTGAGGGATGCGGAGAGGAGGCTGGTGGTGCGTCATGCAATGGATAGCCTGGACAGCATGAAGCAGAAATGAAAATTGGCGGGTCCCGCCGTAAGCGGAACCCTTTTTGAGGTTTTACTTCTTCTTTTTGTAATTCACCGTCGTCTCTGCCATCATCCGGAGATTCTCCTTCTTGATCAGAGCGGAAAGCCCGCATCCGGCAGATATGACATCGAATCCTGCGTCGATGCTCTTCTCGGTCATCACCCTGACATCCTCAGGGGTACCTTGGAGGAGCGGCCTTACAACCCCGACGTTACCGATCAGAGCGGATCTTTTATTGGCCTTCTTGACTGCCTGATACGGATCTGTCTTCTCCTCGATGCTGCATCCCGTGCACCCTGTGCCGATCATGTTATCCAGCATCGGCAGCATATTTCCGCAGATGTGCAGGATGGACATGGTATCGTCCATGCGCTTGTAGACCTTCTTCAGGTTGGGCAGGGCGAAGGTATCGAAGAGGTCCGGAGACAACATGTCCCAGGATGCGGAAGGCTCGGACATCTGTATGGTGTCGAACCCCAGGTTCTTGTCCACATACTCCAGCCACATGCCGACATATTCGGATACGAAGTTGGAGTACTTGTGAGCCATATCCTCCTCGGTTATGGTCCATAGAATAAGATTCTCGGTTCCCACCAGATGCCCTGCTATCGTGAAGGGGCCGGTGACTCCCAGCACTGTGGGGAGCTCTTTGCTGGCCTTATCCTTCATTATGATCTTGGACGCCTCGATGATGACCGGGTTCCTGCCGGCCCTGAGCATCTCCTTCTCGTCCATCAGCTCCAGGTCGGCATCCAGGTTGTCCCTGTACTTGCTCCCTTTCACCATGGGCGTGCTGTTCTTCTTTCCAAGGTTTACGTTGGCTCCGAGAATTTCTGCCTCATAGGAAAGGCAGTACGGTATCCTTATCGATTCCAGTTTCAGGAAAGGATATGCTCCGAGCCCGAGCTTTGCCATGAGCTTTGCGTCGGTGTGGACCTCGGGCCAGGGCGCGCCGGTGTAATCCATGAGCTCCGTCGTAGCCGCTGTGGTCATACCGCAGACAGGCGGACGGTCTACCTCTTGGTGTCTCATTGCGCGTCTGAATCTTTCTTTGCAACTCAGTTTTTCCATTGCGATCACTTCCTTTTCAGGTCGTGATCCCTGAAGTCTTTGCCCGGATCTCAGATGGGATCAGGCGGAAATAAGCGAGACTGCGAACATGTTCGGCCGGAGTCCCGTTTACTATTCATTGTTCCTGAGCCGGCCACCATTTCTTATAGACGTCGACGGTCTGAGATCTCTCCGGCCCGATGCTTATGATTCCGACGGGCACGCCGGTGCTCTCTTCTATGAATCTGAGGTACTCTTTCGCTTCCAACGGCAGGGATCTGTAGCTTCCGTCGTAGTCCGCCATGTCCTTCCAGCCTTTCAGCGTCTCGTAGACCGGCTTGGCCCTTTCCAGCTTGCGTATTGAAGCGGGGAAGTGCTTCACGATCTCTCCATCTATCTCGTATGCGACACAGACCTTGATCTCCTCGTATCCGTTGAGAACGTCCAGCTTCGTAATGGCCCAATGGGTTATGCCGGATAGCCTTGCGGAATACCTTGCGACCACGAGGTCAAGCCATCCGCAACGCCTCCCGCGGCCGGTGGTGGTCCCGAACTCTCCGCCTTTGTCCTGAAGATATGCCCCTTCCTCACCGAAGAGCTCTGTGACGAAGGGCCCTTCTCCGACACGGGTGGTGTAGGCCTTGAGGCACCCGACCACTTCCTTGATCCTGTTCGGTGCTATCCCGGAGCCAGAGCAGATGCCACCGCCGACCGTGGAGGAGGATGTTACGTAAGGGTAGGTTCCGTGGTCAACGTCCAGCATCGAGCCCTGAGCGCCTTCGAAGAGGATGTTCTTGCCCTCGTCTATCATATCGTTTATGAGGACGGACGTGTCACAGATGTATCTGCCGAAGCTTTCGTTCCAGGTCTCGAACATACCGCACATCTTATCCACGGTGCATCCGCAGCGTTCGCCGCCGTACATGTCCAGAAGCTCGTTCTTCATGGGCAGGAGCACGCCGGCCTTCTCTTTTATGAGGTCGGATTCCAGGAGATCCCCGGCCCTGAAGCCGCATCTGGCGATCTTGTCCTGGTATGCAGGACCTATTCCTTTTTTTGTGGTTCCCACGGCCACTTTGCCCCTGCGGGATTCCTCGGCACCATCCAGCTTCTTGTGGTAATTCATTATCACATGGGCTCTGTCGGATATCCTGAGGCAGTCGAGGGTCATTCCGGCGTCTGTCAGCTGCTTCGCCTCTTCCGTCATATCAGCCATGTTTATGACCACGCCGTTGCCGATTATGGCCAGCTTTCCCTTCCGGAGTATGCCTGAAGGAAGAGTATGGAGCTTGAACGTGTTCTCCCCTATGATGATGGTGTGGCCCGCATTGTTCCCGCCCTGGAACCGAACGACCGCATCGGCGTTCTCTGCGAGATAATCGGTAATCTTGCCCTTTCCTTCATCGCCCCATTGGGCTCCTATAATCGCGAGGGTCGGCATTGTATCAGGGACACACAATAAGCTGTCCCTATTTATCGGCTTCACTCAATGTCCTGCGGAATACGCCTCATCATATGCCGAGACTATCTCTTCCAAAGGAAGAGACGTCTTGAAGAGCACCGGCCCCAAATGAGTTCTCGAGGCATCCCCCCTTCTTCGAAGGGACTCAATGAGATCCTCGAATTTAGGTGTCGGCCTCTTGGTGAAAGAGGATATTTCGTCAACTGAATATACCAGGGGCACGGAGTCGATCTCCTGCCTCCACATCTCCAGCATGGAAGCGCATCTTCTCGGGTCGCTCATACCTTCCGGGCTCATGCGGGACAGCAGTTCTCTGTCGAACAGCTTCCCGCCCCACAGGGGCCCGTACTTGTGGTCTTTATCCGGTTCAGATGCGAATCCCCTCTCCATGGTGGTCTGATCATAGGAGATATATCCCATTTGAGACAGAGATCTGTCGGCCGCAGCCGCCCCCTTCTCCACTAGAATGTAAGTTCTGAAGTAATGGTCCGCGCTGAATGACAGCAGGGGCACCATCCCCCTGTCAAGCCGAGCAAGCTCCCTGCATATGTGCCCCATCAGTATCCTAAGCCCCGCCTCGTGGCACATCGGCCCCCTCAGGGGCCTGGCGGAATATCTCCTCTCGCACTTGGCCCTGTGAGCCCCGGAAAGGGGGGCGGCATCCGTGGCGGTCACGGCAAGGATCCCCTTCCTCCTGCATCCGGATATGGCGGCATGCAGGAACGGCACCGGGGAACCGAAGGGATCCAGGTCCACATAGTCGAAGGACTCTTCCGCGAGAAGGGAGCCCAGAGGCCTGTTCGACGGGACGCAGTTCTCGAGGCTGTTCAGTTCTATGTTCTGTTTTATGTATTCCACCGCATCGGCATTTATGTCGTTGGCGGTGACGAAGGTATCGGGAACCTCATTAGCGATCCTGACCGCCCTGGCGCCGGTGGCGCTCATGGCGTCGGCCACGCTCATGTTCTTTCTCCCCAAGGCTTTGAGAAGCATTATGTTGACGTCCCTGTTGAACGCCATCTGTGAATTGAAGAAAACAGATCCTCGTATCTTGCCGGGCCCTTTGACGGAGTGCTCTTCCGGCACCATGAATTCTGTTCCGCCTTCTTTTATCCTCACGCCATTCATCTGCGATTTTCCCCGCTCATGAGGCTCACTATTTTGAAAGGTAGCAAGCTGCGGTTGGTCGGCGTGACCTCGAGTATCCTCACATCGTCCCTGCGCCTTATGTCCTGGAGCAGAGGATTCCTGGATTTCTTATGCAAAGTGAGGATCATCGGTTTGCCCATGTCCAATGCCTCTTTCACTGCATCAACGAATGCGGGGCTCTCGACTTCCATCTTCCCCACTTCATCTATGACTATGATGTCGCATTCGGCACAGGCATTTTTTATGGCCCTGACGCCCACATCCTCCAATATCGATATGTCAATGCCCATTTTACCGACGGAAACTCGGCCGCCAATGTCGTTATGGGCGAAAACCGCACATTCTCCCGTCATTATGTCACGTACGGTAAAGCCGACACGGTGCCTGTTATCCATGACAGGCTCGTTGATCATACCGCCGATAGTGTACCCGCCCTCCCTGAGTTTCTCTATGACACTGACCAATGTCACTGTCTTCCCTGAACCCGGAAGTCCCGTTATCCCTATCTTCAGCTCACTGACCATCAAAACAGCCCTCGTGTCTTATCCCGCATAGTGATGCAGATATTAATTAATGTCCTATCAAGACGAACCCAGCCCCGAAAGGCCGTATGTTCGACCGGGAATACTGCATATACTCGCAGATATTTATCAGGTCTCAGTGCTTTGATGCTATTTTGCAGATCCCCGTTTCATTCACGGCGGCTGTGACAAACGATAAAAATGGTTGTTAAAGGGTTTGATGTTGTTGATCCAAGACCTCGCCTCAGGCGTACATTTCCATGTAGTGCTTGTGCGTCAGCGGTACCCATGCCGTGGTTATGAGGTCTATGTCCCCGTTGGCAAGGCCTGTGTACATAACGCCTGCATCGACGACTGTGAGGTTCACTGTGTATCCCAAATCCTCGAGAAGATGCTTCAGAACATTGGACGAGCCTACGGCGCATGCCCAGTTGACAAGGCCTATCTCGATCTCGCCGCGGTTCTCCTGATGTGTCGCGTCTCCGATCCACATGTTATTGGTCTCGGTGTTGGAGTCAAGCCACTCTCTTGTGGCTGCCCCTGTATCAAGTGCACTGTTTTCTATGTGCGCCAGAAGTCCGTTGAACTCGCTTACTTCGTAGGTGTATCTTTCCATTAAGCCGGCAAGAACCGCATCCTCTGCCTTGAGCCCGGGCCTGGCCCAGGATTCTATGGACTCGGCCTCTCCAAAGGAGAGATTCGGGTCTTCCAAGTAGACAATGTCGTAAGCTCCGGTCGCCCAATGGGGGTCCCAAAGGGTCACCACGATGTGTTTTTCGTTCTCAATTGCGGTATCAAGTGCACCGAGCATCCCCGCTTCCGAAGATGCCATAAGCTCGAAGGAGCCCAGATTATAATCTTTGATGGCGTTCTCCGCCATCTCCATAATGCCTGCGCCGGCGTCGATACCTGTTATCTTGCCATCGAAAACGCCAGCATGAGCCTCCAGATCGGATATGCTAGAGATACCCAGTTCGTCCACGGTATACTTGGGCACCACAAGCCCGAGTTTAGCCCCGTCCTCCAGGACCACACCTGTCTTCTCTATCTTTTCAGCTTCGGAGCCACCTGCGTACATGTAGACTCCGGCTCCCAGCAATATAACTAATATTGCCAAGACTCCTATTTTTAGATATTTTCCATCCATTTCCTTTCTCCCGTGAGCCTGAAGCTCACGTTCTGCTCTCCTTGAACGACTGAGTAAGCCTGTCCAATGTCATAGCGATCAATACGACGGCCAGACCTGCTTCGAATCCGACAGCTACATCGATCCTGTTTAGGGCGTACACTATATCTCCGCCCAAACCCCCTCCGCCTATCATGGCAGCTATGACCACCATAGAGAGTGACAGCATGATGCACTGGTTGATGCCGGCCATTATGGAAGGCATCGCGATGGGCATCTGCACTTTGGTAAGCTTTTGCCAGCCGGTAGATCCGAAGGCGTCCGCCACTTCGTTCATCTCCGGTGGAACCTGCCTGATGCCCAGGTTCGTAAGCCTCACCACGGGCGGCATGGCGAATATGACTGTGGCAACGACTCCCGGGACCACCCCCAATCCGAAGAATATGACAGCAGGTATCAGATAGACGAAGGCAGGCATCGTCTGCATGAAGTCCATGAGGGCCTTGATCACAGGATTCGCTTTCTCGCTGTCAGCGGCCCAGATCCCAAGAGGGACCGCCAGTACCACAGCCACCAAGGTGGCTACCAGCACCATGTTCAGTGTGGCCATGGCGCTGTTCCAGTATCCCATCCAATAGATTATGTAAAAGGCCGCGCCGATCAGAAGCGACATGAACAGGCGCTTTGTGATCAGTAGGGATACGATTACCAGAACGGGTATGAATATGATCGGGTCCAGATAGGTCAGGATACTTCCTACGAAATCCAAGACCAGATCAAGTATGTCGCTGAACAGAGTCAGCAGCCAACCGAAGAAATGCTCTATGAAATCTACGAGCTCCTCTGCGAATGCGCCTATGGGGGATGCCATTATTCTCCACCTCCCATGTTAAGCGTCTCGGCCGCCACCGAAGGGCTCACCATTCCCAAGAGGACGCCGTCGCCGTCAATCACCGGTATGGGGAAATCGGTGGTGACCATGATCTGTATGACCTCGCTCATAGGCGTATCGGGGCCGACAGAGGGAATGTCCATCACTATCTTCGAAAGGTCTTTGTCCCCGGACTGCACCGCTTTCAGTATATCGTCCGATTCTACCATCCCGATAAGGTGGTTCCTTCTGTCGATGACCAGCATATCGTTGCGGTCGTAATCATCCATTATCCTTAGGGCGGTCCTAGGGCCCTGGGTCACATACAGGACACTCTTGGGTTTCCTCATGAAGAGGCTGGCAGTCAGTATCTTCGTGCGATCGACTTCTCTGACGAAACGGCCCACGTACTCGTCCGCGGGGTCCTGCAGGATGTCCTCTGCCGTACCCACCTGTACGATCCGCCCGTCCTTCATCAAGGCTATACGGTCTCCCAGCTTCAGTGCCTCATTTAGGTCGTGTGTAACGAAGATCACGGTCTTGTCAAGTTCGGATTGGATCTTGATAAGCTCGTCCTGCATATCGTTCCTTATCAGTGGATCCAGGGCACTGAAGGCCTCGTCCATGAAAAGGATGTCAGGGTTGGTTGCCAAGGCCCTTGCCAGGCCAACCCTCTGCTTCATCCCCCCGCTGAGGTCAGAAGGCATGCTGTTCTCATACCCAGCGAGACCCACGAGTTCTATGGCGGTCTCGGCCTTCTCCAGGCGCTCGGATTCGGGAACGCCCTGCATCTCAAGACCGTAGGCCACATTATTCTTCACGTCACGATGGGGAAGAAGTCCGAAGTTCTGGAAGACCATGGACATCTTCTCCCGTCTCGCGATGCGCAGATCCTCTTCGTTCAGGGATGTGAAATCAAGCCCGTCGATGAGCACCTGCCCGGATGTAGGTTCTATGAGTCTGTTCATGCAACGTTCCAGAGTGGACTTCCCGGATCCGGAAAGCCCCATCAAGACGAATATCTCGCCTTTCCTTACGTCGAAGGAGACGTCATAAAGGCCCACGCTGTTGGAGGTCATGCTTTGCACCTCCCCTTTGCTCTTCCCCTCTTCGAGAAGTGCCAGCGCTTCTTCGGGGTGTCTCCCGAAGATCTTGGAAAGGTTCCTCACCTGTATCATTATCTCGTTGCCTTCCTCATCCCGGGGGCTCTCGATCCCTGCGAAGATATCCTCCGCAGAGCGTTTGACCTTCGTGCGGGGCCGGTGTTCTTCTGCAAAGCTCTTCACGGAGCCCGTTATACGGGCCTTTATCCGTCCCATTCCGGCCGTTAGACGGTCGTGGAACATGTTGTCCACGGCCTTTATCGGTCTTTTCTTCGTTGTGCCTGAAGACATCGTGTGTCATCTCCGATTCTGGTCTGATCGGAGCATCCGTGCTTCAGCGCATCCGCTGAGGCATAGGAATCCAAGCAACACGAAGTCGCGGGACCGATCCGCGGACTCGAAGGTCCGCGGACCGCGGAATATCCCGTGGCATAGCGGATGAACCTTTGAAGCGAACCGTTTTCGCTTTCTCTGATCGGCACGAATACTCCGAGCTCAGGACCTGAAAGGTAGCGCATTTCCGCGCTCTCTTCTCGGTCAAGGTGTTTTTTCCAAAGAATGCATCTTATTTAAAATGTCGGGTTTCAATTGATTATGTCTAAAAGTATCAAATAAACAGTGTTTATGTACATTTATCGCACCTGTTTGTTCAAAGCGTTTCTAAAGAGACTCCTGCGGACAGATCCCATCTTTGCCATATCAGATGAGTTCCAAAGGGGATCCTTGCGGAAGACCGCAGAGAACCTGATTCTCAAAAATGGGCTCAGTCCAGATCCCGGACATCAGATATGTACATGAGAGGGTACTTCAGATCCTTGTCGTACCTCATTTCGGCGACCACCCTTATGTTCTCTATCCTTATCACAAGTCTGACGTCCAGCATATTGCCGGTAAGGGATACGTAGCTGTACTCGTCGTTTTTCGGTCTGAAATGCGAGCCGTCAATGTGCACCTTAACGTCCTCGACATAGGGTTGTACTACGACACTCTTCTCTATCGATCTCTCCAGAATATCCACGCTGGTCTGGTCCACGGGCATTCCGACGAATTGATGGTATATGGTGCCCATTTTGATGCCGGCCTCGAACATAGCCCTTTCTCTGACGGTGCACTTGAACATATCCGCAGCTTTGTGTTCCCTTTCCTTCATGTTCCGGAATATCAGATATGGATATAGTTAACAGTTATTCTTTCGCAAACGAATTTAAGTAACCTGTCCTTAAGGCTGTCCCATGGAGAATTTGAGGGAAAGGATATCCTCTCTCAAGAAAAAGAGGAACGCCATCATTCTGGCCCACAACTATACGTTGCCCGAGGTTCAGGACATCGCCGATCTGGTAGGGGACTCCCTGGGGCTCTCTCTAGAAGCGGCCAAGACTGATGCCGATGTTATCGTATTCTGCGGCGTCACCTTCATGGCGGAGACCGCCAAGATCCTGAATCCATCCAAGATCGTGATCTCTCCGGAGCCCGATGCCCACTGCGCGATGGCTGGTATGTGTGGACCCGAGGACATAAAAGAAATGCGGAGGAGGAATCCGGGTGCGGCCGTCGTAGGGTACGTCAACAGCACCGCAGCCTCCAAGGCGGAAATGGACGTATGCTGCACATCTTCCAACGTCTTGGATGTGGTCTCCTCGATGGAGGAGCAGGACATAATATTCGTACCGGACTCCAATCTGGGAGCCTATGCCGGATCCAGAGCTCCATCCAAGAACATGATTCTGTGGAAAGGCTTCTGTCCCATACACCAGTCCATAACCGCTGAGATGATAGACGACCTGAAGAGGGAACACCCCGACGCTCTCGTGCTGGTGCATCCGGAATGCCGCTCCCAGGTGATAGAGAAGGCGGACGTTATCGGTTCCACAGAGATGATGATACGGTCTGCCAGGGAATCCGACAATAAGGAGTTCATCGTAGCGACGGAATTGGGTATGAAGCACAGGCTGATGAAAGAGTGCCCGGGCAAGTCATTCTACTTCCCTGATGTGGCACTGTGCGGAGTGATGAAGATGACCACTCTGAATTCCATAGTAAGATGCCTTGAGACAATGTCTCCGCAGGTATCCTTGCCTGCGGACATATCCGAAAGAGCGTACAATCCCGTCAAAAGGATGACAGAGATAAAATAGGCATCGGGCCATTGAGCGCCGAGGCGTCGGATGAAGAGATTTCAGCTCTGACAGGTGATGAGCCCTATGAGTGCTGACGGCGTCCTCACTTCATAAGGTATTTCAGGAACTCGCTGAGCTTCATGCCCTCATCCCATCTCAGGATGTAGTTCCCGTTGGGGCTGATCCTCATACCTGGCACTCTTCTCTGGAGGAATCCCATATTTCCTTTCAGATCCTCTTCTATGGGGATGGTGAAAATTCTCCACGGATCTCCCCTAACCCCTTTCAATCTGAAGGCATATACAGGAAGAAGATGAGATCTGGCACATTCGCATTTCATCTTCTCTGCCTGCTCGGTAAGTCTGGGGTTCCTGCTGAAATGCAGTATGCCGTCAGCAGTGCTCTTTACCTCTATGGGGAAGGAGAAGTCCCATCTCAGAGCAACAAGGTCCATTCCCAGGGATCCGGCCGCCCTTACTACGACGAACGGCTCTTCCATTATCGACATATAGGCCGTTCTCTCGTCGTCACTGCAGGTCTTGACCATCTTTGCTATGGTCTTCTCGTCTCCGGAGAGCAGATACTTCAGCTCTCTCTCGTAGACATCTCCGGGTGCGGCCATTGTTATCTGTATTCGATTCGTGACCGTATATATAAATGGGTTAAGGGGGAGGTCCCCGAAAACCTCCGAATCACGGCGAGAGCCTGGAGACATCCCGGGGGAAAAGTATCCCCTCTCTGACATTGGGAAGATCCAGCATCTTCGTGAGGAGCCTGTCCACACCTATCCCCCATCCCCCGTGGGGCGGCATGCCGTATTTGAATGCGTCCAGATAAGACCCGAAGTCCTCGGGGTCGAGACCCTTCTTCCTTATTCTTTCTGTAAGCACGTCATATCTGTGCTCTCTCTGGCCGCCGGACGAGATCTCCTGTCCTTTGTAGTCGAGATCGAAGGAGAAGGAGTACGGTGTTCCGTTCTTCTCCATTATATAGAAAGGCTTCGCATCCTCGGGATACTCGACTATCCAGTACATCTCTTGGCCTTTCTGAGCCATTATGTCGCCGATGATCTTCTCCCCTTCGGTTCCGAGATCCTCACCGTCCTTCAGATCCAACCCCTTCTCTCTGACCATTTCGAGGCACTTTTCGTACGTGAGCACAGGATAAGGCCTCTCTGGCACATTTATCTTCTTCCCCAATATCCCAAGGAGATGGCCTCCTCTTCTCGCCATTCCTCTGAAAAGATAGTCCATGATCCTCTCTATTGTGGCCATCACGTCCTCCTGTGAGTCTATCCACGCCATCTCTCCGTCGAAGGATTGGAACTCAGTAACATGGCGGTTTGTGTTGGAGTGCTCGGCCCTGAATGCCGGCCCGAGCTCGAAGACCCTGTCGAGGCCTGTTGACATCAGCATCTGCTTGTAGAGCTGGGGGCTCTGAGCCAGATATGCGGGCCTTCCGAAATAGTCCACCTCGAAGAGAGTGGCTCCTCCCTCTGCGCCGGACCCCACGATCTTGGGTGTGGTGACCCAGGTGAAATCCAGGTCCCTCATGGCCTCCTCTATGAGATCGAAGAGTATGCTCTTCAGTTCGAATATTGCCCTCATCTCGGGTTTGCGAAGATCCATGAACCTGTTGTTGAGGCGGGTGTCCATCTCCACGTTGACTTTGTCTATGACGCCCATTGGGAGGGGCACCGCGGCATGGGAGAGGATCTCGAAGGAAGACGGTATCAGCTCAAGGCCCAGCTCCGTCTGGTTGCTGCCCTTCACATCTCCCGTAACGGAGACGACACTCTCCCTGGAAACGGAGGTCAGACCCTCGAATACGGCGGGGTCGATCTTCTTCTTCGGCAGAGTGATCTGTATTGTCCCGAACCTGTCCCTTATTATGACGAAGGATATCCCGCCCAGATTCCTGATCTCCTGCACCCACCCTCTGACTGTGACCTCTCCGTCTTCGGTCGTTATGTTGCCCGAATCCCTGTAAACTGCTGACATGGCAATTGACGCCAATCGAGTAACTGGTTAAAATAACTAGTCAGACCAGGCGTCGCGCGTGCGAAACATATTATACGTCGCAGGGAATTGCTCGCGTAATAAATAACGGTGGTTTCGAATGACCAAGAAAGTAACAGTCTCAGTAATCAAAGCAGATGTAGGTTCCGTATGCGGGCACACCCGCCCCCATCCCTCCATGATGGACAAATGCAGGGAGATATTGGCCGATGGAGTTAAGCAGGGGACGCTCGTGGATTTCTATGTTACCCGCGTGGGTGACGATATCAATCTTCTGATGTCCCATTACAAAGGCGAGAACAGCAAGGACGTGCACGGTCTTGCCTGGAACGCCTTTACCGAGGCTGCGGCCCTCGCCAAGAAAATGCACCTCTACGGTGCAGGGCAGGACATACTCGCCGACGCCTTCTCCGGGAACATACGCGGTGCCGGTCCCGGCTCCGCAGAGATGGAGTTCGAGGAGAGGAAGACCGAGCCCATAATGTTCTTCATGGCGGACAAGACAGAGCCGTCCGCATATTCGCTCCCGCTGTCCAGGATCTTCCTAGATCCTTTCACCACCACCGGCCTCGTCATAGACGCAAGGGCCAAAGAGGGATTCGATATTGAGATACAGGACGTCAAAGACAACAAGAAAGTGGTCATGTCCTCACCCGAGGAGACCCTCAGCATACTCAGCCTTCTGGGGGACACCTCCAGATACGCAATAAAGAAGGTCTCCAGCCGCTCAGGTCTCGGGACTGCGGCAGTCGTGTCCACGGATAAGCTGAATTTGACGGCGGGCAAGTACGTCGGAAAGGACGACCCCGTATGCGTTGTAAGGGCGCAGAGCGGCCTTCCTTCGGTAGGGGAATATCTTCAGCCCTTCATGAATACCATGCTTGTCGCAGGATGGATGAGAGGCTCCCATTACGGGGCCTTCTATCCCTGCGCAGTGGACAATTCCGATCCCACATACTTCGATGGCCCTCCCAGGATATGCTGCTTGGGATTCCAGCTCCGTGACGGTCACTTCCAGGGTCTTGAGCCCATAGACGCCAAGCCCGGGGACCACAAGCCCATGGACTTCTTCGCAGGAAGCGAATGGGACTATGTCCGCAAGAACTCTGTCAAGGCCAGCAAGATGATGAGAGGCCACGGCCCCTTCATGCCGGCCATACTCGGAGCGGAAGAGATGGAATACACATCCAGACCCGAAGTGCTGAAACAACTTACCAGGAGGTTCGAGAAAAATGAGTAGGCTGTCCAAGCCCGCTGTGGTAGTGAACTTCAAATCATATTCGGAGGTCCACGGCCACGGGGCCCTAGAGCTGGCACAGATATGCGAACAGGTGTCCCAGGAAACGGGCATCCAGGTCGCCGTCTGTCCTCCAACGGCGGAGCTGGCATACGTTGCCAGATCCGTCAAGATACCTGTTTTCACCCAGAGCGTGGACCCGTACCCGGAAGGTGCGAGGACCGGATGGAACACACCGTCCCTTGCCCGCACTGCAGGTGCCATCGGCACTTTGGTCAATCATGCGGAGCACAGGCTCTCTGACGGTGAGATAGGGAAGACCGTCGGCATATGCGGGACCATCCCCTTGGAGACGATGGTGTGCGCTGACACACCCAGAACTGCGGCCGGTGTCGCTACCTTCGAGCCGACATATGTCGCGCTGGAGCCACCCGAGCTCATCGGAGGGGATCTCTCAGTCACGAAGGCCAACCCTCAAAGCATAACCGAATCAGTGGAGATGGTCAGGAAGGTCAGCTCTAAGGTCGGTGTGCTGTGCGGCGCAGGGATAAAGACGGGGCTGGATGTAGCCAACGCCATCGAGCTGGGAGCCATGGGCGTACTGGTGGCTTCAGGCATCGTGCGTGCCGTAGATCCCAAAGGGGCCCTGTTGGACCTGTTGAAGTACCTGTAAGCGTACATGTAGAGGCTCCCGGTATAAGGGGTGCTGCGGTCCCTCAGGTATGAGGAGATCCTTCGTCCTTTCGGCGGTGTGCCTGCTGATATTGCTAGCTTCCGCGCAGCCCTTCTCGAGTGAAGCATCATCCGAATGCCTGAAGCTGAGCCGAGTCATCTCCGTGGGTGATTTCGAGGGCGTTACGATAACGAACTACGGCAGCTCGCCGTCCGATCTGTCAGACATTTCAATATGCGATGGGGAAGGGATCGTGTCCTTCAACGAGTCTGTGATATTGGCGCCAGGGGGATCCGTATCCGTGCTCAGGTCCGAACCTGACAGCTGGTTCCCTTGTGACAGATATCTCACATTCTTATCCTCTGCAGTATCCCAATCGAAGTTCGCTCTTGCAGACGACGGCGATCAAGTCTGTCTTATGAAAGGAGAGATGGTGCTGGACTGCCTCGTCTACGGGAATACGGAACCCGTCGAGGGCTGGGCTGGGGAACCGCTTCAGAAGATACCCAGATACAGATATGCATACAGGGCATCCGTCTTCGATACAGATACGTCCGCAGATTGGCGCATAGGTACGGAAGGCATGACGGACATTATTTCGGAGGGTGTTTGCGATGCTTCCGTGATCCCCTTTGTTTTCCCTGATTCTGAAGGAGTGCCAGTGTTCGATGCACTCAGATCAGCCGATAGGGACATCGTTCTGTGCATCTACACTTTGGACCACCCAGGCGTGGCATACATACTTCTGGAATCAATGAGGAGAGGTGTATCGGTCACGGTCCTCGTTGAGGGCGATCCTGCAGGAGGCATGCCCAAAGACGGGCTGGAGACGCTATCGATGCTGAAGAACGGGGGTGCGGATGTCAGGTTGATGAAGAGATCCGACGACGGATTCAGAAGGTACACGTACATGCATGCAAAGTATGCGGTGGTGGACGGCAGCACCGTGATAATGACTTCGGAGAATTGGACTCAGGGATCGTTCTCGTCCAACAGAGGATGGGGGGTGATAGTGAATTCCGATATATGCGCCTCTTCTTTTCAGAGAGTATTCGAATCGGATTCGGATCTTGGCAACACTGACGTGAGGAGATTCGAGGAGTTGTATCCGACTCATACTTCCGGAACGGTCCCGCCGTTCAGCTACGGGGATGTGCACACAAAGGAGTTCCGGGCCGACGTCCTTCCGGTGTTCTCGCCAGACGGGCCCGCCTCGGTTATGGATGCTCTGATCTCCGGAGCAGAGAACAGAGTGTACTCTCAGCAGCTCAGGGTTCAGTACTCTTGGGCGGAATCCCCCTCAGAGAATCCGGTAGCTTGGATGTGCCAGGCGGCAGAGCGCGGAGCAGATACCAGGCTGATGGTCGATGTGTCCTTCGATGATCCTTTTGACGAGGACACAAGGGACGGTTACGGTGTGAGGGAGATACTCAAAAGCGGGAATATGGAGGTCAGATGCGCCAATGGGGGCGAGAGCCACTCTATGACGCATAACAAGGGCCTGATAGTCGATGATTCGGCTTGGGTCGGGTCTGTTAACTGGACTTCCACCTCTTTCTTCCATAACAGAGAGGCGGCACTCATCATGCATTCAGCCGAAGTTGCGGATTTTTATTCGGAGGTGTTCCTCTCAGATTGGGGACCCGACACAGAGAGCATATCTTTGAAGATATCTACCGAGGGCCGGCTCGCGGAAGGCAAAACGTTCGTTCTCTCTGCGGAAGGTTCGATTGTGCCAGACGGAACGATCTTCTATTGGGATACGGACTCCGACGGGATATTCGACCGGGAGGGCGTGAAGATCCCGGTATCTTTAGGTGCCGGCGTATACGAGATAAGCGTGAGAGCCGTTCTCTCGGACGGCTCTTCCCTGGAAGGGAGCATAATGGTGGAAGTACACGGAGAGACAGGAAAAGGTCTCCTTATCGCAGCGCCCCTGGTCCTCATCGGCGCATCCCTGTTGGTAATAAAAAGAATGAGAGCGTTCAAGAGGCCATGACTCTCATAAGGGAATTCAAACCTCAGAAGGACGACGAGAGGCTGTACGATATAGCCCTCGGATCCCTTGATGAGATCTATAATCCGAACGTATTCTCCAGTTTCTACGCGCTTTGGCCCCAGGGTCAGCTGGTCGCCGTGGATCTCTTCGATGAACCGATGGGATATATTTCCGCCGTAAGGTTGAAGGACGGGTGGGCAAGGATCATGATGTTGGCGGTTGACGAAGGGAACCGCGGGAACGGCATAGGTTCAGAACTTCTCTCCAGATTCAAGTTCGAGGCGGTCAGATCCGGGATCAACGCCATAACTCTGGAAGTGAAGAAAGACAACGAAAAGGCGATCAGGTTCTATGAGAAGAACGGATTCAGGAAGATCAGGGCGCTTCCCCGATTCTATGCCGACGGTAGCGACGGTATGAGGATGGATTCCTCCGCTCATCTGTATATCTGATCGTCCAGGTGCTCGTTCTCCATGTAGTAGGGGGACTTCTCCTTCTGGGATTCGGATATGTCCTTGGAAAGACCCTTGGTATAGGATCCGTAGCGATCCTTGATCTGTTGCTCAGCCGGCTTAGCGCGCTCGCTGGCCCTTATGACGTGATCGGCCGTTATGATGTCTGAACCTTCGACTACGGCCAGGTCACCCGCCGCTCTGATGAGGCCGCCCATTTCCCTGAGCCTGAGGGTAAGAGCATTCCTCATATTGTCCCCCCTGGCTCTTTTGCGTCCTTCTTCTATTATGACCTCTACGGCCTCCATGTTGGCGGGAGGGATCTTTCCGTCGATGTAGATCTCCTGGGCGACGAACTGGGCGTATTTCGCCCTGTTCTCCAGGGAGTCAGGCATGGCTATGTCTACCAGTACCTCGTACCCTCCGCCGATTATCCTGGACCTGAGAGGGGACAGTATGTTCTCCAGGTCCTGTATGTTGCATGCGGCGACAAGTATGAAATCGCAGGGTACATCCTCGACCTTCACACTGGCTCCGGCGCTTTGGGGGTTCCTTCCCGCGATAGGGAACTTCCTCTCCTGCATCGCGGTGAGTATATGTCTCTGGAGATCGCCCAGATGAGATATCTCATCTATGAAGAGGACTCCCTCGTTGGCTTCGTGTATGGAACCCGGGACCACCCTTTCATAGGCTGGCGTCCCGAGTCCCGGGTGGCCTCCGTAAGGGTCATGGCGCACATCTCCCAAGAGCTCCGTTTCCGATGCTCCGGTGGCCAGAACGAAGGGGTTGCGCTCTAGTTTCACAAGTGTCTTGTGATTCGTGTTCTTATCGGACTCCCTGCGCTTGGCCAGGGCTTTCTCGTCAAGGACTCTGATCTGATCTCCGGCCCTTTCGAAGACAACGGTCTCCTCTGTACCGTCCGGACGGACGCGGGTGGTGTTCACCCTCTCCTTGCCGCCGTAGTTCATGGCCCCGAACATGTTCCCGAGAAGATCGGAGAACGGGGTCTCGGGACCGATATCGATCTTGGACTTGCCACAGACAGGGCAGCTGTACTCGCTCGGCGACGAGTACTTCTTGCAATGTTTGCAAAGGTACCCTATCTTCTCGGCCACGGCCACGGGAGCATTCTCGGGAGGTATCAGAACACCCACAGACTCCTGGACCGACGTCCTCTCTCCAAGGACCTCCTCCTCGCCGAGGACTTGGAGCAGAGGCCTCTCCGGGCTCTCCGGATTGTTGGCAATCCTCAGCTCCGTCCTCGGTTTGGGAAGATGCATCGAGATGGCCCTTGCGATCATGGACTTCCCCGTTCCCGGGGGACCCACCAGCAGCAGATGCCTGCGCTGGGAGGCGGCTATCTTAGCCAAGCTGATAGCCTCCTCCTGACCCAGGACCCTGTCCAACGGGTCGAACGGTATGGATATCTGAGCTGTGCTCTTGAGATCCTTTATGTCATCCCAGGTGACCGCGGCCTTTGTTTTCATCTCAATCAGTAGAGGTCTTCCTTAGTCCATATCGTTATGCCCGCGGGCATCTTCGATACACTGCCCTTGCGGGTGCCGACTATGGTGCTTATGTTCTTCTCGCTGCAGACGTCAACTATCCTCTGAGATACGACACCGTCGAAGACGATGGTGACCACTCCTTCCGGTCCGGTCTTTATCGCATCGTGGAGGCCTTTCACGGCTACTTCTGCAACGATCTCGTTGTTGGTGTCCAGCATTTTGGCGTTCTTGGTAGAGGACAGCTCAAGGAGCATATCGCGGTACTTCTCCTGCTCGGGAGACAGCATCTTGGGGCGCTTGCCCTCGGTCTTCCTGCCCCTTGGCTTGGATTCCCTCTCCTCGGCGGGCTCTGCCCTCACCTTCTCGGCGGGTTCCGTTGCCGGCTCCTCGGAGGTCTCCTCCTTGGGTTCAGCGGGAGCTCTGAGCTCCTTGTGCTTCTCGCCTTCTTTTATGAACTTGTCGCGGGCGCTAACGTTGAAGCGCTCCTCCCTCTTGGGCTCGTCGCGCTTCCTGCCGTTCCTACCTTCTCTGGGTTCCCTGGGCTCTCTGGTCTCCCTGTTCTCTCTGGGTTCCCTGATCTCCTTCGGCTCTCTCTCCTCATCGGTCTTAGAGTTGCGGTTCTGCCTTTTCGCAGAGCTCTCGTCGCCCGACCCGTTGGTGAAACCGCTCATCTCCATGTATTGGTCCCCGGGCACCTTGTTGCGGAGGCACTTCATGATCTGCTTGCCGGAGAGTTCCTCGACCTCGTGAGCGCTGGGCGCCCTGGCGACGTAGTCGATATCGGCTACCTGGAACAGCTCCCTGAGAATGAGCTCGCCTCCTCTGTCCCCGTCCACGAAGGCTATCGTCGTCTTCAGCTTGGAGAGTTCCTGTACGGTCTTGGGTACATTGGTCCCTTCAACCGCTATCGCGTTCTTTATACCGCTCCTGAGAAGATTGAGAACATCGGAGCGACCCTCGACTATTATCACGGAGTCGGAGGTCCTCACAGCAGGGCCGGCCGGGCATTTGTCCGGACCGTAGGATATGATCTCCTCGACCTGCACGCTCTCCTTGATGCTGTCAGCAAGATCCGTGGAGGTGCTCTTGCTCTGCTTTATCATCTCGTTCAGGAGCTCTTTCGCCCTTTCAACGACCTGCTCCCTTCTCTTCACGCGGACGTCCTCTATTCCTGTGATCTTAATGGTGGCCTTGCAGGGTCCAACCCTCTCGATGGTTTCCAGGGCGGACGCCAATATAGCGGTCTCTACCCTGTCGAGACTGGAGGACATGCGGACAGTCCCTTCGGATCTTCCGCCCTTGGAGGTCACATCGACCTCTATGCGCCCTATCCTTCCGGATTTCTGCAGGTCTCTCAGGTCGAGCTCCTCACCCAGGAGCCCTTCGGTCTGCCCGAATACCGCACCGACGACGTCGGGTTTGTCGACGACACCGTCTGCGGTCATTCTTGCGTTTATCATGTATTTCGCTGTGTTCGGATCTATGTTGTTCATTACGAATCCTTCTTAGAGAACAACTATGCCGCCTCGATTACTGGCTGATTGAACCGGACCTTGTCCGGCACCATTCCTTTCCCATATTCCCCGTCGCTTCTTCCGCGGTCGGGGACTTCTTTGTCTTGTCGTCATACGGCTTTGCCGGGCGACTTGTGATTGTGATATGATGTCCAGTGATTCGAGGGAGACCATGTTCCCTCTGAACGCAGTAATACTATTATCCAATATAAATATATCCGACGCTCAGCCGAGCCTTATATGGTTCACACGGCCCTCCAGAGAGAACAGGGAGTACAGTGAATTATCGCATGAGAACAATATCACCTGCTGATCCCTGGCGAAGTCCAATATGGCCTTGCATGCGCCCTGCTTCCTGGCGGTGTCGAAGCGCAGCAGGACGTCATCCAGGATCAGAGGCAGCTTTTCGGATCCCATCTCTTTTGCGACGGCCATCTTCACTGACAGATAGACCTGATCCCCGAGGCCGCTGCTCCACTGCATTGCGGACTTCTTCTCCTGGTCATCAGTTATGAAGAGGTCCTTGTCCCTCGGATCCCCGTCGAGGCGGTATCTTCCGTTCGTCATCAGGCCCAGATATCTGTTGGCGGTCTTCACCACTGAAGGCTGCAGATCCTTGTAGAAATGCTCGGATGCACCGGATATCAGGTGCTCTGCCAGAGAGAGGGTCCCCCATTCCCTGACGAGATCGTCCAAGGCCTTCTGGGCGACTGTCCTGCGGGTGTTGAGCTCCGACATGGCATCATCCTTCATCAGGATGTCCAGATTCCGGTTCAGCTCCCCTATCCTTCTGTTCAGTTCTTCCATCACATCGTCTGTATCGTCTCCGGAGGGCATATTGCCCTCCGCTTCCACGAGCTTTATCAGCTCTCCCACTTCCAGGCCCACTGAAGCAGACATGCTGCCTTCCAGGTACGCTATCTCCGCATCTGTCTTTTCAAGGGTGTCCCTATCCTCGCATATCGCAAGGAAGCTGTCCCTGTCGCCGTAATCGGCCAGGAAGTTCGCCATTGCGATCTCGGTGGCGCGCTGCTCCTCCAGGCGCCTGTCCCTATCCTCGGTGCTGAAGGAGGTCCCGCGGGCGACCTTGAGCATTTTGTACATCAGATAAGCATTGTCGTGGAAATCCGGCTCCGTAAGATGAAGGTCCTCGAAGAGGGGCGCAACGGAAACCCTCAGTGAATTTATCTCATCGTTCAGGATCCTGATCTGCGAGAGCGCATCGTCCCTCTTCTCTGCGGCTATGGTAATGAATTCCAATCTGCTAGCTAGGGTACAGGCCTTCTCAGGGGACGTGTTGGCGGGATAGCCCTCTGAGGTTATCCATCTGTACCATTCGTCTTCTGTTATAGCATCCGAGTTCTTTCTCTCGACCCTGTCGGCCAGGATGACCGGCAGCAGCAGACCGATTATAATGTTGACAACTCCCGCCAACAGAAGAACGAATCTCAGATCCGGGGCCTCCGGGAATAGGAAGAGGCTCATGAGGAGAAGCATCAGGCCGGCCCCAGTTATGACCCCCCTCGTAAGGTTCTTGACCACCGGAACGGTGTTCTCGCTCTTACGGGCCATGATGGCGGACTCCGCCATATTGGATATGTATGTCCCGCTGCGAACCCTTCTTGCGGCCTTCTCGCTCCAGCCGGTGGCTTGGGTGTAATCCTCCACTAGCTGTTGGGAGCTCTCGGCCGTCTCCTCAAGGGTGGCCCTCATCTGCTCTTTGACCTCCACCTTCAGTCTGACCGCCCATGCCTGCTCTATCTCATCCTGTCTGTCGAGTATCTCCCTGGGCCTTCTGCCGTTCAGAGCTTCGGGCGGTTCCTCCGGTGAAGTGTCTATGTCTATTATCCGGACGGTCGCGAGCTTTGCTTCCAGCTTGTTGTACTCATCCCTTGCTTTCCCTGGCATCTCACGGGCGTACTCCAGAGCCTCCCTCTGCCTGTAAAGCTCCTTCAGGGATTCCACGTTCTTCTTCTGGGACATTATGACTATGTTGCGCCCTTCCTCATTGCGGCGCAGCTCCTGCTTCTTCTTCATGCCTGCGAGGTTTCTGTCCAATTCGTTCCTTTCTGCCACGAGTTTATCGTACTCGTCGCTTCTCGACTCTATGGCGGCGGTCTCTTCTTCTATGTTGCTAATCTCCGAGAGCAGGCTCCCCAGCTCATTCTTGTCGCTGATACGGCTCCGGTTCATGATCTCCAGCATGCGCTTCTCGATGTCCTCGGATATACGGGGCATTTCTTCTCCTCCGGGCACGGTGAGGAAACGGCTCCTGAAATCGCCGCTGGTGAGGATCTTGCTGTTGGCAACCTGCTCCAGGTCCATGGCGAATATCGATCTGTAAGTCTCCGCATCGATGCTCAGCTCATCCGAGGGCAGCGGTTTCCCTTTGGCTTCGGTGACTTTCCGTCCTTTCCTGACGAGCATCCTCTCGTCACCGTTGTCCATCACGATGACCAGCGTACCAGAATCGTTCCTGTCTGCCGACGGATATTTCGATTTCCTGCCGGGGAAGAGGGTGCTGCGGACGAATTCCGTGGTAGTGGTCTTCCCGGTCTCGTTCGCTCCCGTGAATAAGGTGACGTTCTCGCCGAGATCGCCTGAGGTCCAACCCTTTACGTTGCCGAAGGAGTTTATGTTGATGCGGACTATCTTCATTTGGAGTCCTCCATCGATTTCTCGATGATCATCAGAACGGCATCGTTGACCAGGCCCCGAAGCTCCTCAGTGCTCATATTCTCGAAGATGACCCTAACATTGTCGGAAGCACCGGTCGAGCACACAGCTTCGATGATCTCGCCTCTTCCCATCTGGGAGATGCGGTCGCCGTACTCTATTATGGCGGACACGAAATCCCCTGCATTGCGCTTCTTCTCCATGTCTATTTCAGGGAGCGTTTTGACCACCAGGTCCGCGCACTCGCATCCCGTCTTTGCCTCCACAAGTTCTCTGAAGCCCCGTCTGTCCAAACGCAGGATACGGTCCAGGGGGCCGTGCCCCTTCAAGATGAGACGTATGAACATATTGCTCTGAGCTAAGGGGATCAGGTCCGTGACCAGGGAGTTCACGTCGCTCCTGCCAGTTATATCCATCTCGACGGTTTCCCAAACGATATCTCCCGTTTGGAAGAATGACAAGTCCGAGATCCTGCCGTCCCTGACGGTGACAAGGTACGCGCCTTTCCTGCCGTTCTCGCCCACGTCTCTTCCCTGGGTGTTGCCTGGGTACACTACGTGGGGGTATTCGTTGAGTACGCTCCTCTTGTGGATGTGACCCAGTGCCCAGTAGTCTATTCCCTTGTTCAGCAGGGACCTGAGGCTGCATGGAGCATAAGCGGTCTCCGAGCCGGCCGGCGGACCAACATCGCAATGCACCGCGGCCAGGCAGAATATCCCGCTGTCTCCCTTTATGCCCTCTGTGAGGTCCCGGGATACGTGCCTCACCGAGTGGCTTATGCCGTATATTTTGGCGACGCAATCCTCTTCTGAAGGATAGTGAAAGCAGGTCGCCTCGTCTGGGAACACGAAGGCGTTCTCCGGCAGAGGAATGGAATCAGCCCATCTTCTGGCGTAATCATGATTGCCGTAGGCTATGTAGCAGGGGACTCCGATATCCCTCAGAGCGTCGGCGAAACTGACCCGCGTTAGCGGTGTCTCGTTCCCGTCGTCGAATATGTCCCCGGAGAATACAACAAAATCTACGCTCTCCTGTTTCGCCTTCTTCACGATGTTGTTGAGGGCGGAGAAGGTGGATCCCCTCATCCTCTTGCCTTTTTCTGGATCCAGGGAGGCTATTCCGACGAATCTGCTCCCGAGATGCAGATCGGCACAGTGAATGAATCTGAAAGAACCTCCCATATCGAGAAATATACCTTGTCAGCGTATAAATGCTGATGCTCACCAGTCGCCGTATCTTCCGAAGTCCTGGGAGGCCCTTACGAGAGAATGTATGTTGCTGGGATGGGAGAATGGCGGCACCTCGCAAGCCGTCCCGAGTATGCATCCGCTGGGGCTGTCCCTGCCGCCCAGGAGCTGCATCCCGGCAAGATCGTATATGGCCTTCTGATTCGGCATGACGAACAGCTTCGTATCCACAGAGGGCATGATCGTCGCCAACCTCCCGAAGGTATCCTTCAGGACCTTGGCGGGGAACATCTCCCTGTCCCAGTAGCCTATCTGCATTATGGTCATGGGCGTATAGACGATCTTCTCCCTGAAGAGCATATAGTCGTCCTTGTGATTTCCGCAGAAATGATAGAATATCTGAGGTCCTGCGCCGTTCTTCATGCATTTCCTCACCAGCTTGTCCAATGCAGGAGGCGATATCTCGGCTATGGTGGCGGGAGCCATTGTGTCGCTGTTCTCGAAGACCGCGCCGGTGTTTATCACGGCGCTGCCGTATCTGTCCGCGATGACACCCGCGCCGGTAGCCGCCGTCTCCACGTATATGTCGATGAGCTTCTTGCAGAGGTCTATGTCCGTGATGGTCCACATCAGGAACTGCTCCAGACCGCAGAGCTCCGCGGCGGAGCCGACGGGCTCCGGGCAATATGCTAGAGGGACGAACATCTCCGGCATGTTCTTCTTCGTGTAGTCCATCGCATCCGACAATCTGGGGAAGGAATAGCCTTTTTTGATCTCTTCGCCGTCAGGTATATGGATCCTGTCCACGTCCTCGGGCTCGTTCACCACTATGCTGTCGGGAACGGGCGCGGTGTAATCCATAGGTTTGAGTTTTACGCCCAGCTCCGGGAGCCATGGGTGGGCGAAGTAGTATTTCGTTACCGGCAGCAGGTCGTAGAGCTCCTGGGCATATGCCATGCACCTCACGGCCAGCCTGGGCTTCTCATAGAATTCCCTTATGGTGTACCCGTTGACGACGGAGGCATGTGACAGCATCATGGGATCGACAGGTATCCTGTCCCCCCCGCTGCTGATGAATGCGGAGGCGTAGCGCTTCTTCGCTTTGCTCAGCCAAGTTCCGCTTATTGGCGGGAATCCGTCCTCTGGGTCCATAACGCCCCTATAGTGTTCCATCGTGAAATAGATATCCGCCCCGCATTCCGTTTATATCGTTCGGAGCCAATCATCCTCTGTACATGAGAAATATCAAGCGCAAGGTGAACGAGGAGATAAAAAGGGGCTATTTGGGTTCGGACGAGACTTGTGAGTACTACCCATGCCATTACAAAGGTCAGGACTGCACGTTCTGCTACTGCCCGTTCTACCCGTGCATGGACAAGAGGTTCGGCAAGGAGATCCGGCGCAGGAGAGGGGATACGGTATGGGATTGCAGCCCCTGTCTAATGATACACGACAAGGATGTGGCCAGGTTCATATGTGACAGGATCGAGGAGGAAGGGATCACGGATGCGGACGACCTGCGAATAAAGGATATATTCAGCCAGGCGGCAGAGCTGTATCTATCAAAGGATTCATCCGCCTGATGCGACCCTGACCGCCGTTATCACAGTCCCTTCCGCGGGAACCGTGTCCTCGGGAACGGGGATGCCGCCGATAAGGAATATGTAGGCATCGGGGGACCTGCCCGAGGAGATCATTGTCTCCTCCAAAGTGCCGTTCACGGGAACGGTCTCATCCCCCAGGTCTATGACCGCGCATTTCATGGCGGATACGAAGCATCCGTGGTATTTACTTCCGCCGAGGACTGTCAATCCTTTTAAAGGCATGACCCCTACTTTCAGTGACCTATGTCCTCGGCGGCAAGGAGATTCTTAGCGATATCATCCGTTGCAGCACTGGCTTTTTCCGTCCTCCTTCTCGTTCCGGCAGAGGACCTGAGCGCATCAGAGGAAGAGGGCGACGGTTCCGTTGCCGATCCCTTCAGGATAGACAGCGAAGAGGATCTCCGCAGGATCGGCACAGGGGGCATGGGACTGGACAAGCATTACGTCCAGACAGCGGATATCCGGTTCCCCGAGGACGACGGTCCGAAGATATCGGTGTCCTCCCGGAGAGGATCCCAGACAACCGTTTTCGAGGTCGGTGCCAGGATCCCTTCGGGCTTCTATGCGGTGATGCAGGTCAACGAGTACATAGCCTCATGTCAGGGCGGTTCGGAGAATGTGAGCTTCACGGTGCCCAATAATGTATTCTTGGACGAATCCACGGTGTCCATAGCTTACACAGGGCTCTCCGGTACTGATGAGACCGTATCAGATAATGCGTGGTCCGTGTCATTCTCCTACAGGCAGAAGGATGCGGACTCCGTCACTTTACCGACGAGAGGGAACTTCTCCCCAATAGGGAACAGGGACAGGCCATTCACGGGCATTTACGACGGGGCAGGATTCAAGATAGAAGGGATCAGAGCCATGGATTACAGGAACGGGGACACGTTCTCAGGGCTGTTCGGATATGCGGAAGGCGCGACCATCCGCAACGTCTCCATTGAAGGCAGCGGCTCGGTGTTCTCTTCCAATTCATTCTATCAGTCACTGAGAACGAACGTCGCTAACGAGAGCAGGACCCCCGCCTCCTCAGCAGGGAGCATATGCGCCGATGCTCTGAGAACGGCCATAGAGAACTGCACTTCGACCGGAACCGTATCCTCCGTCATCATCGACATAAGCAAGGCGGAATCAAGGTCCAACGGGGATCTCCATCAGAATATCGTTCGCATTGAGTCCTTCGCAGGCGGGATCGTCGGCAGTGCGGATGACTGCGTGATCAAGAGCTCCTCTTTCTTCGGGACGGTCTCCTCACTGCTGTTCGACGAGAAGGGCCTTGTTTTCACTTCGGTTTCCGGCGGCACTGGCCAGGAGATATTCCGATTGAAGATGCATCAGAGCGGAGTATCGTGCATCGGCGGTATGGCCGGTATCTCTTCGGGATCAGAGATCATATTCTGCGGCAACGACTCGGACCAGATAAGCGGGAACAGGTTCTTCTCCGAGAATACGACAGGAAGCATTGATCTCGGAGGGAGCAGCATCGAGATCCAGATAGGATTCGACTGTTACCGGGGCGGTATGGCAGGCTCTTCGCAAAGGGATCTCATAATAGGATGTTGGAACGGCGGGGATGTATTCGGAGAGGAACAGGGGCGGATGGATACAAGCGGTCTGCCGGCAGGGACTGGCCTGTCGTTCAGTCATCGCGGGAGTCAGAATTCCGGAGGCATAGCGGGGATGATGAGCGGCACGGAGACCGTGAACTGCCTGAACACCGGGCAGATAGGAAGGTCCGGGTATACGAACTTCCAGACGTCGCCGTATCCCTCCTACAGGATAGGAGGCATAGCCGGTGCGACCGATCAGCAGAATGTGATCATAAAGAACTGCTTTTCCGACTCCGGATCGGCGAAAAGGACCAGCGGAGGAGTGGTCGGCGTTTCCCTGTACCCTTCGTTGACCTTCCCCGGCACATATTTCACATCTCCTGGGCTGAAAATCATCTCAGACCAGGAACTCCAAGAGGACATCGATGAAACGATGCTGTGGAAGGCGCATGAGCCTTTCCGCGACAAAGCGGACTGGGATTTTGAGAGGATGTGGACAGTGGACAATGAGAACAAGCCGCGCCTGCAGCTGAGATACGATCTGATCTTCGAATATCTTTATCCGAATATGAGCATCGAGGCCGACGGTTCAGCCGACTCCGGGTCCGTGTTCGCGATCACCGCTGCGACGGCCTCCTTCAGGATAACCCCCGGGGTCGGTTCTGACAGCTACTATATGCTGCGCCACGGCTCGAATGAGACCATGGTCCTGTCCTTCTCCGAAACCGTCCACATAACCCCGGATCTTGACGCATCGGGATCGGTGAAGGACATCTCTTTGAAGGTGAGCAGGCACAAGATCGATCTCTTTGTGAACTGTCTTATGGAGAATCTGAGCCTGGAACCGGCAGCGGGCACTGTGAAATGCATGCAGACCCTGAACGCAAGAGCGGTGGCCGCACCCGGTTTCTCTTTGCCTGAGACCATAGAGGTAATGCACGGGAAAGTTATGCTGGACGCCACACAGTACACATTCGATCCAGAATCAGGCGACATCATCGTGCCGGATGTGAGAGAGGACATATCGATAAGGGCCGTCGCTGTCCCCATCGAAAAGGAGATCATTGACGACGGAGACGCGCTGAAAAGGATCGCGGATCTTTTGGATAAGAACAAGAATGTGATATCTCCGTCGATGATCCTCGTTTCCGGGCTGTTGGTATCGATGTACGGCCTGTGGTCGATCCGCAATTAGTCGCGTTCGTCCGCATATTCCTTGGCAAGCCTCTCGTTGTACCATTTCATGGTTATATCTGCAAGGGAGGAGAACAAACCCCTTCTGAGCGCATAGCGCGCCGTGAAGAACCACAGGACCCCTATACCTATTATGATAAGAGCCCAGCTCAGGGGGAAATCGATTAGTCCGAGTACAAGACGGGCCGGTCTGACACTGTATGCGAGAGCAGCCAGGCCGAACAGCAGGAACATCAGAACGGTCGGCCTGATATCGCCGTGCGTCCTCCCGTCTATGGAAGAGAGGCGCCAATGGGGCGTTATGAAGAGTATCTGTGATATCCCTGCGATTATCAGGAAGAGGAGCATGGCGTTGCTTGAGACCACCTGCGCAGTCTGTACAATGCCGCCGCTGGGGTCATAGTTCGTTTTCAACAGAGCCTCCAGCTCCTCCGCCGGCACATCCAGGGAGATAAGTCCCGAGGTCATGGAGAAGTAGAACCCGAAGTAGATCAGGGCGGCGAAGGACGCGATCACCGCGGCCGCCGGCACCGCATAGCTAAGGACCTCCGGCAGAACAGCTCCCTTCTCATCCGTGGGCTCAGCCCATATGGTCATCAGGAAGGCGGTCACCGAGACCGTGATGAATGCGTAGAAGGATATCTGCGTCGGCATCAGGGGTACGATGCCGGAACCGAAGAGTATAACGCCTATCATAATGGCGAGCACAAAGTTCCTCGAGAGATAGAGCTTCAATATGTTCCTCATCCCAGAGACGGTCCTTTTCCCCTCTACCAGAGCTTTGGGCAGGGCCGAGAACTTGTCATCCATGAGGACTATGTCGGCCACGCCTCTGGCGGCACCGCTGCCGCTCTGAAGAGCCACGCCGATCTGCGCGCTTTTCAGGGCGAGCACATCATTCACACCGTCTCCGACCATGGCGACATATCTGCCGTTCTTCTTCAGGATCTCGATTATCTCCACTTTCTGGTTTGGCTTCATCCTGCCGAATATATTGCCTTCCAGGGCGGCCTTGGTCTTCTCATCCTCATTCATAGCTTCCAACTGATCACCGGAGAATATTATCCGGTTCCCGGGGAGGCCTGCTATGGAGAAGAGCGCATCGACGGTGGCGGGATCGTCGCCGGATATGACCTTCAATTCCATTCCGTTGTCCAAGAATATGTCGATCGTCTCTCTGCAGTCCGGACGCACCTCATCGCTTATGGCTATCACTGCGACAGAGAGCATGTTCTGCAGCATGGGCGATCCGTCCGCATCGTAGAGCGGCAGGTCCGGCGAAGCACCGACAGCGACAGTCCTCAACCCCTTAGAAGAAAGAGAGGCCGCCACTTCTTTCATGTCGTCGGTTCCCGACATTTTCGGACCGAGGACGGAGAGTGCCCCCATGTAGATGTTCATTATCTCGTCGCCCACTTTGACCTTTACGGCGCTGTATTTCCTCTCGGAGGAGAACTCGATCTGATCCAAGGGCTCCCTTTTCTCGTAACCGTACTCTTCCTCCAGGGCGGTCACGGTCCGGTTCCTGCTGTCCGTGGCGTTGACGAATTTTTTGACTAGTACAGAGGCGTCCTCTCTGAACGGGACGATCTCCTCGAAGACGAGGCGGTTCGTGGTTATAGTGCCGGTTTTATCCATGCATACTGTGTCGACATGGCTCATGGATTCTACGGAGTTCGTCCTCTGAAGGAGAGCCCCGCTGTCCGCCATCCTTACGGCGGCGATCATGTATGCGAGAACGATCAGCAGGAACAGTGCAATAGGCACCATCTCAAGGATGACCACCGACATCTGTATGACTGTTGTGAAAGGGGATTTGAGGAGCAATATGTTGGCCAGAACCATTATCGCGATGTAGACGAAGGCTATGACCATGAGCACCATCGTTATCGCCGTGGTCTCCATCTGCAGAGGCGTGCGCTTGCGGTCGAACTTCTTGGCGGAGGAAAGCAGACGGTTCGCGTAGGAATCCTTTCCGAATGCCGTCACCGTGAAGTATCCGTCTCCGGTTATGCAGAATGATCCGGAATAGATCTGGTCGTCCTTCCTCTTCCTGACGGTGGTGGATTCGCCGGTAAGGTGGGACTCATCCACCTCCATGTTCTTCGAGTAAAGAAGCACCCCGTCCACCAGTGCCTGGTCCCCCGGCCTAAGGTGTATGATGTCGTCCTTCACTATCTTGTTCTGATCCAGTTCCATCTCTTCCCCGTCCCTCATCACATGAGTCTTCGGTCGCAGCAGAAGGGCTATTCTGTCAAGCCTGCGTTTGGCCCTGATCTCCTGAAAAGTGGCCACAGTGATGTTCAGTATGACTATCCCGGACGCGGCCAAAGCGTTCCAGAAATCATCCAGCAGAAGAAGTATAGCTCCGAGAATGAAAAGTATCAGGTTGAAGGGGTTGAGGATGTTCTTGAAGAATATGTCCCTGTAAGTCCTGCTGACCTCGGGTTTCGACGAGTTCACTTCCCCTCTCGAGACCCTATCTCTGACCTCTGATGTGTTGAGGCCCCTGAATTCCATGGACGGACAACGTTCCCCTTATAATTATAGGTTGAGGACCGCCGCTTCGATGTCCGTCATGGGCAGAGGATTGAATTCGATGCTCTTCTTCTGGGACACATAATCGATGAAACATACTACTCTCTTCCCCCTAGCTCCCATGGCCGCATGCGCATATATGCTGAGCTGCAGCTTGTACAGCGGAAGGTTGAGGTCGTTCTCATCGGTTTTGTAGTCGTGTATCTCTATTCTGTCGTCGAACTCCGCCATCACATCGATTATACCCCGCAGCGTAACGTCGCCTGCGGGCAGGGCGCATCTTATCTCCGTTCTAATCTCGGCACCCCTGAGGGAATCCAATATCCTTCGGATTTCTTCCAGTTCTGGATATTCCTGATTCGGTTCAATTCCGCAGGATATGAGGTATGCGGCATCGTGAACGGCCGTTCCGTAATCAGCACCCTTCCCAGAGAGTTCGTCGATCCCCTCTGCGAAGGCCGCACCCTGAGCCTCCATCAGTTCGTGGACAGAAACGTTTTTGCGTCTTTTGCTGTATTGTGCTATCTTGGGTGTCTGGCTCCTTCTCATATCATATGCGAGCCCGCTCTCATAACCGCCGCCTTCGAATATGTCCCCCTCTCCGAAATGCTTGAAGAAGGTGGATGGATCGTTCCCCGCGGCAAGGCAAAGGTACTGCTTGGCCCGGGACATGGCCACGAACAGAAGCCGTCTCTCTTCCGACCGGTCCTGTTTCTTGCATACATCCTTTATCAGTTTGTCGCGCCATGAATTTATTATGCGTTCGTAGAGGACGTCCCCGTCCCTTCGGGAGAAGTACTCTTTCTTACATCGTACACCAAGCTCCTCATCGAAGTACAGGTATTCGGAGTCGCCTTTGTAGCTGGGGAAGGATCTGTTATCAAGACCTGCAACGATGACGATTGGGAATTCCAACCCCTTGGATGAGTGTGCAGTCTGTATTATTACCGCATCCGGATTCACAAGGGCGTCCACATTGTATTTTGTCTCGTTGTTTATGTCGTCCTCTATCAGCCGTATAAGATCCGATATCGTTATGAGGGATCCGGAGTAGGCTCGGGAGAGTATGGTGGTTATGGCCTGCGTTATGTCATTGCTCAGACCGTAGAATTCGAATATTGACGTGATCAGATCGTTGGGCCTGCGCCTTTTGCGCAGGAGAGTCAATCTCTGATCGGATAGGTTGCGTGGCATTGTTCCTTCGCTTCCGTTCCTGCCGAGGACGGAATCCATATACGAGAGGGATGCGCCCATGTCCGCCAATATGGCGGTCTTCCCTTTGATGTCGCTTGCATTGTTCACGTATCTGAGCCATGCCAGGACAAGTTTCCCTTCTCGGGTGGACATTATCTCCACATCCCCGTGCAGGAAGGCGTGCACGCCTTCTTTGTCAGCCAGCTCCTTCAGGGAACGGCAGAACTTGCCGTTACGGCAAAGGACGGCGATATCCCCGTATCTTACGTCCCGCAATCCTCCCCCCTCTGCTATTTTGTGATCCCCGCTGAATACATAGTCCTTTATCTTGTCCAGAATGGCCCTTTGCTGATCTTCTAAGCTCTCACCATATATCATATCGAACCCGGTGTGCTCGTTCCTCAAAGGGTCGCCGGAGCTTCTCAGCATTACTATGTTCGGATCATCCTCGATCCTGGCGACGTCATCATCTTTGGCGGTCTTTGCATCCAGGGCCCTGAAGGATTTCTCTATCACCAAAGCAGAGCTGCGATAGTTCTCCTGCAAAGGTATCTTGGAGAATTTTTCAGGAACTTCGAAAGGGATCCTTTGCCGATCCCGGTTCAGAGCCCGCATGAGGCGTCTTGTCTTCTCCTCGAAATTTAGGATATTGTCGGGAGAGACGTATCTGAACCCGTATATCCCCTGTTTCCAGTCCCCGACAGCACAAAGGTTCGGCTTTTTCAGAAGGAGCAGGCAGATCTCCATCTGCAGTTCGTTCGTATCCTGGAATTCATCAACCATCATATGCTCGACCGAGTGCAGCTTCCTAGTCCTTTCATCCGTGTACAGGACGGCGAAGGCGAATAGGGCCGTGAGACCGAAAGTGAGCCTGTTGTCTCTTACTGATCTTTCTATGTACGCGAAATAAACATCTCTTACGAATTCCAGCATTAGGAATCTTTTATCGTCATTTGTCAGGCTCTCATATATTTCGGGTGGGATCCTATCCTCTTCTTTTTCCAGCGCATTCAGGATTTCTGCGGGGACCGCATAGTCATCTTTGTCTGCAAGATCAAGCACACCCTTGCGCATCTTCTTCATGTCGAGATTCGCAAAGACGTTCCCTATGTTGTTCATTCTGCCCTTTGCAAGTGATTCGCCGTCCATGAACCAGTCGTATCTGAATGGGATCATGCCGCGGGCCATCATCTTGTTGATAAGCTTGTATAGGTCTGTGCGTAGCCCTCCCATGAGGGCGGTCACGTCATTTCCGTCCCTGCGGTACCGGTCGCCGTGCTCTCTGATGAAATCAGAATAGAAAAGCATGAAATGCTCTCGATTAAGAGATTCGTTATCCACAAGTCTGGCTTTTCTCGAGAGGATCGGATCTATGTTGAAGAATCTGCTGACTATGTCCGGAGAGCCAAGGACCATCCTTAGGCATAAGGCATCGAACGTGGAGGTCCTTATGCTGTTTATCTCATCCAATCTTCCCGCCTTTGACATAGCGTCCCTTATACGGTCTCTAAGCTCCGCGGCAGCGTTGTTGGTGAATGTCACCATAAGTATGTCATTCGGTTTAACATCCCTTTCCAGAAGCGCTATGTATCTTTTGACCAGAGTGCTTGTCTTGCCCGTTCCAGGTCCGGCATCGACCACAAGCGGACCTTCTGTGTGATCGATGATCTTCTGTTGCTGCTCATTGGCGTCAGACATCGGTTTCGCCTCCTTTGACAGGCTCTGCTGTGCAGATGTCCACGAAGTCGCAATCGCCGCAATCGCGCAAAGGCTCTGCCGGGTGGCTCGTAGAGTACATGGTGGCAAGTTTTTCCATATCTCCGGCCAACATGATCCTGAATTCTTCCAGGGCCCTTCTGGAGATCAAAAGAGTATTGTCGTCTTTGGCAACGATATCATCCGAGAGGTCTTTTTTGATCCTTTTGGCCAGGCTTTGCACATCAGCGCGTAGCACCTTTGCGTCCTTCATACCTGATGAAAGAACGGTTCGGATGAGAGCTTCCGATCCGTTGTCCTCGACATGATCCGTTCCGATATCCGAGACCGTTTCCACAATTGCATTCAGACAGGGCTCGAATTTGGAGTATTTTTTAAAAGTTTCTATGACCGATTCAACATACTCGCGGATGATCTCCTTCTTATCATCGATCAGCCTGATCGTACGGAAGAATCCCCTGACATCCTGTTCAAAGCCCTTGGCGGAATTCATGTGACCCTCTTTGGAAAAGAACAGCTTGAACTCACCCCGGCTGTCCTGGAAGAGCTCGTCCAAAAGTGCCAGATAGAACAGTGGTTGAAAATCCTTGTATCCATCCTTCTTGCGATCCATTTTGGATTTTATCTCCGAGGAACTGACGGGTTTCCCCGTTTTGAAATCGTAAACCGTGCCGTTCCAAAGGAGGTCGAAGATGCCCTCCATAAGCCCGTCATCCGAGCTGCATTTTATCTCCGAGAAATCAGCGACGGCCTTGAGACCGAGCTTCTTCATGAAATGGTTCCTGGTCTCCTCTCCCCGCGCTTCCAGCCTCGGGGCCTCTATTCCGATCATTCTCACCGCGGCATCTATGCCGGAGATATGGCTCAGTATTTCGGAGCGTTCGATGTTGTATTTCTCCGGAGAAGAAAGGCCGGCGCATACCGAGGCGATCTCGTCGGCGAAGTAATCGAGGCCCAGCTCTTCCACCTTGTCCGGATAGCAGACCCTGAATTCCGCAAAGCTGTGTATCATTGTACCCCTGACCGTGGCGTCCTTGTCCGGCATCCTCGTGATGGTGCCGAACATGAATTTGCGGGGGCACTCCACGAATCTGCTGTAGGATGTTTTGGAGAAGGGCTTCGAAACGAAATTCGTACCGATATTCTCCTCCCCGATCTTAGGCGGGTCCGTCTCATCCTCTGTGTACCAGGGGTCCGTTACGAGACTGTTGCAGACCTGGGAGAAATCAAGAAAGGTCTTGTTGCCTTCGGCCTGACCGAACATGACGCAAGGCGCCGGTCTGTTGCCTCTTTTCGATGAATTGCATATGTAGACCCTGGCGGTCCCCTGCTGCATCAGGATCTGGAACCTCTCGGTGTCCTTCTCCCTCTCATCCTCCTTCTCACCGGCGCTCAGGAACTCGGTCTCATGGGGGCTCTTTTCCCATTCCTGCCCCATTCCCAGGTATATGACGAAGGGTCTGTCGATGTAAACGGACTTTTGGCAGTCTACCAGGAGGACACCTTTTTTTTCGTTCTCCGGTATTTGTTCGCTGTGCTTTAGGGAACCTATGTTGTTCACGGCGTAAGCGATGTCCTCGACCTTCGGGGAATCCACGAACTCGTTGGTCAGCTCCATCTCATCCAAGAGTATCTTCACCTGAGCGGCATCCCTGCCTTTCCGTACGGTTTTTTCGCAGACTTCCAGGAAAGTAAGGTCCTTTATGTTCCTCATCACTTCCATCAGCTCGGAGGTCCTTTCCCCCGCTTCGAGTGCCTTCGGATATTGACTGAGCATATATTCGTCATACTTGCTGCCCATGAAACCGCCGTAGGCGGAGAGGAGTTCTCTTACATGCTTCACCCTGATTATATCGAAGGACAGGCTCAATGACAGGAATTCCAGGAAGTCCCTGACACTGTGCAGGTCCTTGATGCTCAGAGAGTTGATGAACGGTATTCTTTTTCTGTAGAGTGCAGAGCGGACCGCATCGGCGATCTGCCCCCCCACATCCATTACGATGGCGACATCCTCCGCGTTCTTCTCATTGATGAGGCTTACCGCATTCTCCGCCACCTGCCGGTCGTTGCCCAGCTCCCTTATCTCATCAATATTGTACTCTCCCCTCTTGAATGGGGATATCTCATCGTAGGTCCCGAACTTCGGGTTGAAATGCTTATCCAGGTCGTCGTAGAGCTCTCCGCCGATAACAGCGACCTTCAGACCGTCGAATATGCCGTCCTTCTCGGCATCGAATTCAGCCATAACCCTGTCGAGGGTGGGCATGGCCATCAGCTCATCGTAGATCTTCTGTGCCCGTTTCCCCAGATGAGGTCGGATATCGGCGGTGTAGCGTCTCATGCGGAGTATATTGTCCAGTTCTCCGTGGACGAATCTGATATCGTATCCGGTGTATTTGGATATCAGTTTGACGAGACGTATATCGCTTACCAGGCCGGTCTGAAGCTTTCGGAGGGCAACATCTCCGGCCAGCTGTCTGGGGGTTATGGAGAACACACCTATCATCGGCCTCCTCACCCTGTTGCCGAGGGCAAGTGCAAGAGGGGCGTCGTTGCATAGAACGAGATCATAATCCATAACCTCGTCGTAAAGCTCGTCTATGGTCTTCGCTGCCCTCATCGATATCGTTTTATAAACGCCTATTAAAATAATATAGTCTGCTATGTTACGTCCGTGGCCGAGAACCTTTTCGTTATCCAGGTGATATCCACCGGACAGGACGGATATCCGAAGGACGGGGTGGCGGAGGTCGGGATAGCATCTGTGGATCTCGATTCCGGGGAGATAAGGAGCGTGTATCAGAATAGGATACGCCACGAGCCCGGTTCGCTCGACGGATCCAAAACAGAATATCTGGAGAAGAACTCCTGCATAAAGGTCTCGGATCTGGCCGGTGCCGATCCGGCAGACTTGGTAGTGAAGGAGGTCAAGGAAATAGTGAAGGGCGGGACCGTGACATCCTTCGATGTTGCCAACGTCTTCTACAGATACATGATACCCGAGCCCTGGGACCTGACATTCGAGGTCTCCGTGATGCCTTCCGTCTCCTCCCGTCTGCCCTATTCCCTCAGATGCAGGGAGCCATTCGAGGAGAATAAGACGATATTGAAGGCATACTTCTCCCTCTACGGGGATGATGCGACCCTTTGTTCTGAGGGATCCGCAACGGCACTGGATCTAGCTCTGATGACGGCGCGCATAATATACGGTCTCAGGCGGCAGGGCAGATACTGACCACCCGTCACGGATTTAACGGAGCAATGCCATTGACCGCCCATGCCAGAGCCGATGACGGTCACGCAGTTCAACGAGAAGGTCCTGGCAGTGATCTCCTCGGCTGACGATATAAGGAACGTGACCTTGGTAGCGGAGATATCCTCCATCACCAGGGCGGCATCGGGGCATTATTATCTGGAGCTCAAGGACCCCCAGTCCAATATAAGGTGCACATTCTTCAGATATTCGGCATCCAGGCTGACCTTCGATCCTAAGCCCGGGATGAAGGTCATGGTCTTCGGGGGAGCATCGTTCTATTCCAAAGGCGGGTCCCTGAGTTTCAATATAGAGTGGATGAAACCGTACGGGAAGGGGGAGGCAAGCGCAGCACTGGAGGAGCTTACGGCAAGACTGCTCAAAGAAGGGCTGTTCGATGCCGAGAGGAAAAGAGCTTTGCCGCAGTATCCCAGGGTGATAGGGGTGGCGACCTCTCCCACGGGGGCGGTGATAAAGGACATAATCGACACTGTGGCGAAGAGGTTCCCCGCAGACGTCCTTCTGGCTGCGGCCAAGGTGCAGGGCGACGGAGCCCCGGAATCCATCGTGGCAGGCATCGAGGCCCTCAATTCCCAAAAGGATGTGGATGTGATAATAATAGGGCGTGGCGGGGGCTCCGCCGAGGATCTTTCAGCATTCAATTCCGAGATGGTTGTCAGAGCCATAGCCTCTTCCAAGGTGCCGGTGGTCTCTGCGGTGGGTCACGCTACGGACAAATCCCTGTCTGACAGGGTGGCGGACGCATATGCGGAGACTCCGACCATGGCGGCCGTGATGTGCACCATGGATATCGATGACATAAGGAGAGGGCTGTCATTCATGACGGGGAAGATGGCGCGCTCCCTCACATCTATCATCAAGGACATGCGGTCAAGATTCGCCTATCCGAATGCGAGACTGGACCCCAGGAACGCTGCGGCGTCTTTGGAGAGATACGGTTCGGAGTTGAACCGTTTATCTGACAGGGGAGCTTCGTCTGTATCGGGGAAGCTGAGGGAGATGTCGTCCCGTTACGGGATCCTGAATGCCAAGCTGGACCCGAAGAGGGCCGCAGAGAAGGTAGAGCATCATTGGATGGCCTTGGATTCAGTCTCGGAGACGATGGACGATTCCGTCTCCAGGATGCTGGCTGATATCTCCAGGGAGCTGGAGCATAGGTCGGAGATGCTCGCAGGGCTTGATCCGAAGAGGGTGCTGGACAGAGGATACAGTTTTGTGACCGATGAAACAGGAAGGACCGTGACGTCCGTTTCAGGTGTCAAGGCAGGGTCGAGGATGACCGTTACGATGAGGGACGGCTTCGTCAAAGCTGAGGTCGAAGAGGTGACTGAATATGGAAGAAGAGAGGAATGAGGAGAAGAAGATCGAGGATATGACGTTCGAGGAGAGCCTTCGCGCCCTTGAGGCGCTGGTGGAGGAACTGGAGGCCGGAGGCCTCGATCTCGATGAAAGTTTGGAGATATACGAGAAGGCGATAAAGCTGAGGGATCACTGCCGGAAGATCCTTGAGGAGAGCGAGCGCAAGGTGCAGAAGCTCATGGAGAACGCATCCAGAACGGAAAGGGTGGATTTTACTCCAGACCGCTGATCCACAGCGGGAGGTCCCTTTTCCCTGCCCATTCACTCGTGGCGCGGTACAGTCCCGTCTCCGCAAAGTGCTCCATATCGAAGGCCAATCTCAGCGCCCCGTTGAGCTCACCGCATCTCATGTTGCAGCAGTTGTACCCTCCAAAAACATATCTGAGGCCGATGAGAAGGATCTCCACGAGATCATGGCCCCTGCATATGGTCCACGGGTCCCTATGATGCTCCATCTCCTCTTCCAATCTTTTTCGGAGCTCCTTGGCACCGAGGTTGGGGCTGCGGGAATTGTATATCACCTCATCGACCATGTTCCTTATGTCGCATTGGAGCGTCCTCCGGTCTATGAATCTGCCGAAGTCCAGGTCTCTGAAGCATAGGTCCCGTCCGTTGTTCTCGGAGATCAGCATCAGGGTTCCCAGCGGATATGCGGAGCTTATCAGAACATCACGGATCTCCCCGTAATTCTTCACAAAGTTCTCTGTCTTGGCGCGGTCCCCGTACTCCCAGATCACCTCGTCCAGGGCCCGGCTCCTGATCATCATGCCCTCCAGGTCCCGGGTGTCCGTCTGGAACAGGGGCGGGTCGCGTCTGACCGACAGTGCTTTGTCCAGGTCCGAGTCCACGATGCCCAGGACCTTGTCGTCCTTTCGGTTATGGAAGAGTTCCTTCACTACTGCGGAGGCGTTGTCCTTGGAATGTGCGACGATCAGCTCCACGTTCTCCCGGTCGGACAGTTTGCCGTACAGTCTGTAGTCTGTGATCCCTTCGACGACCAATACCGTCCCGTCGAAGGCCCCCCTCAGCATGGAGACGTTGTTCGCTATGTCCGCAGGTCCTAGGTATTCACGCAAAGTTAACCCTCAGTTCGGTCGCCAGATCCCATCTGTCATGTATCACCTGGGGCGAATGGGTGGCGGCGATGATCTGCAGGTCCCTCAGCCTGCAGACGTCAAGGAATATACCGCCCAGTTTCTGTTGCCACGAAATGTGCAGGGACACCTCCGGCTCGTCGAGCAGAACTATCGAGCCCGGCATCGCATGGAACAGCAGGCGGTAGAATATGATCATTATCTGCCTTTCTCCCGATGACAGATAGGAGAGGTTGAGGGAGGTTCCGCTGTCCATCTCCACTCCGATGTGAGAGTTATCCTTGATGTAGATGTGCTTGTCAGTGAGAAGGCCGTTGATGATGTCCATGTACACGATCATCGACTCGGCCAGGAGATAGTTCCTCTTCACATACTCCTCGATCGCGCGGGCCAGTCCTATGTACGCCTTCCTCTCGTCCACCAGGTCGTAACGGGTCGGGGGGAATCTCATGCCGGAGGGGATGTCAATGGAGAATCCCGCTTCATCTATGAAATCCAATTTGGCCTTGAGATCCTTGGACCAGAAAATTATCTCCTCGTCGGTCATGTCTGCGTCCTCCTCGCAGAGCAGGTCTACCAGGTCCTTGTGCTCCTTGGCGAACAGGATCTCGTCATGCAGCTCGTTGGCATAGGCTTCAAGGGCCGGCACAAGCCTTCCGTCCATCTTTCTGACCGTGGATCTTTCCGGGGACATGTAGACGGCGTCGAACATGTCGACCAGTTCCTCCACGGTGATCGGGGTCGGAACTTCGTTGCGTATAACAGTTATGCGGAGGTTGCCCTCCTCATTCTCAACCACAAGGTTGGTCCCTTCGGCGAAGGTCAGGTCGGCCCTGTCGAAAGGTATCCCCCTGACGGTATGCTCATCGCCCGTCAGTATGGAGTACATGAGGCGCAGGATCGTGCTCTTCCCTGTGGCGTTGACGGCATGAATATAAGTGAGACCTGAATCTGAGAGGTTCAACTGGCAGTCATGCGTTTGGAACAGGCCATAAACGGTGAACGTCTTTATCTTCATGCGTGGGCGGTGATAGTCGTGCACCGTTATTTAGGATGCGGTCTCCATGGGCCTTTGTCGGATGCGGTCCCGGTACCGCATAAAGGTTTTATCCGCATTGGTTCTCTGCTGTCCCGATGGAAGTGGAAGAGGAGTTCTCTCAGATAACCGACCTTATAAAGAAAGGCGATTATGATTTGGCAAGGATGAGGACATATTCGCTGGCGGATTCGCACAGAGGTGAAGCTTCCGTCGGCATAAGATGTGCCAGTGTTATGAAGGTGATAGGCGATGATATCGGAACGGAAGAGGTTCTGTCCGATATTCTCGAGAATCTCCCGGATGACATGCACGAACGTTTCGAGACCCTTTTCGCAATAGGCATGCTCGGTATGCCGGAGGAGGCCCTGGCAGGCATGGACAGAATGGATATGTCCAAGGACCGCCCCGAGCAATACGGGCGCATGCTCTTCATGTCCGGCAGGCACGAGGATGCGATCTCGGCCCTGTCCGGGTCGGTGACGAGGGATTCCAGGATACTCAGAGCGGAGGCGCTGTGCGCATTAGGCCGCTATGATGAAGCGGTCTCCGAGTCTGCCGCTCTGGCGGAGGAGGACGATTCGTACGATGCGACGATATCCTACTGCTCGTCGCTTATATCCGCCGGCAGAGACAAGGAGGCCGTTAGGTTCGCCAAATCCAGGCTCAAGGACGACAAGAGGAATGTGGATTCCCTTGCGGTAATGGCCTATGTGATGAGGCTTGAGGGCAAGCTGCCCGCGGCCGTCAATTACGGGAACCGGGCGCTCAAGGCGGACCCGATTCATATAGGGGCCTTGGAGACCATGGCCATGTGCCTTGTGGAGAAAGGCGATGCGGTCCATGCCAAGCTGTTCGCCGGCACGATCAATCACAGATCTCCCGGGCATCCTGCGGCAATACGCATTCTGGATGCCTGCAACTCGATATCCTAGAGCTTGGAGATCCTCTTCCTTGTTCCGATGAGGAATTCCTTCCAGAATGAGGGGGTCAGAAGAGCCAGTGCTGCAGTTATCTCCAGACGCCCTATCCACATGAGGATGGTCATGAATACCTTCACGAAATCACTCGCCCCGCCGTAGGATTCGGCGTAAACGCCTATCCCGAGGCCCGTGTTGCAAAGTGCGGAGATCGAGGTATAGACCGAGTCCAGGAAAGGCAGCCCCGTGGCCACCAGTACAGCGGATCCAACGATCACGCTCACCAGGAACAGCAGGAATATGACGACTGCAGATGATACGACACTGTCATCAAGGCTTTGCTTCTCCAGCTTCACATCAAAGATGCCACGAGGATAGATCATCTGTTTGATGCCGTTCCACAGGTATTTGAAGGAGATTATGACACGGGAGATCTTCACTCCTCCGGCCGTTGATCCGGAAGATGCACCGATGAATGATATCAGGAACAGAAGCATGATCGCGCTGAGCGGCCATGCGCTGAGCGGCACGTCTCCCAAGAAGCCTGTGGATGTCCCGGCGGACACGACCGTTAGCACCATGTCCGTGATATTGTTGAACTCCTCCACTATGCCTTCACCCATGAATGTTGTCCGGCTTATCAGTGCGTAAGCGATTATACTGGCGATGAAGAACCAGGCCAGCATGTAACCGAATTCCTTGTTGCGTAGATACACCCCGATGTCCCTGTCGTTTATGGCACGGAAGTGGAGATAGAAATTGACACCCCCCAGGAACATGAAGAGTATTACCACCCATTTCACATACCACATCTCGCCGGCCATACTGTCCGCCGTGTTGAGGAATCCTCCCGTGGATATGGATGAGAACGTCATGCACAGAGTTGACAGCAGATCCACGCCCATGAACGAGAGGAGGATCGCCATTATTGCGCTTAGGCCGATATAGACTATGGCGAACTGCTTCGCAGCGTCCTTCATCTTAGTGGAGAAATTCCCGCTGCCGGAGCCGGTCATTTCGTTGCCAAGTAGATTCCTGCTGCCGAATCCCACCATCGGCATCAGAAGCAGGAAGATTATGATGATAGCTATTCCTCCTACCCACTGGGTCATGGATCTCCACAGAAGTATCCCGTTCGACCAGGACTCTATGTCGGTCATGACCGTGGCACCCGTTGTGGTGAAGCCGCTGCAGGATTCGAAGACGGCGTCGACGGGAGCCATTCCAGTCAGTATGAACGGTATCGCTCCGAATACTATGGTGACAAACCAGACCATGCCAAGCATGAATAGCCCCGTAAGAGGGTTCACATGATCCGGCATCCTTACCATGGAAAGAAGCAGGATGCCGCTTACGAATGCGAATACCACAGGCCAGAGGAACACTTCGTACGGATCCTTGTCGTATATCGTCCATACCAGGGAAGGAACCATAGTCAGCGAAAGGCCGAGGAGGATTATGCCCAGAGTATACAGGGATGCATTATCATATCTGAGATGCTTCTCTTTCTTGTATCTGAATACGCTTTTCTCCATCCTCTGGCCTCAGACGTTTATATCAATCTTCATGCCGAACAGTCTGTTCAGCTTCTGCATGTCCACTTTATATGTGAACATAAGCACCTTATCGCCGCTTTTGAAGACGGTGTCCATGCGCGGGTAGATCACTACTTCGTCGCGAACTATGCACGTGGGCTTTGCTCCTTTGGGAAAGCTCACATCCCCGAAATGCTCGTCCACCAATCTGGATTTGGGACTCACTCTCACGCTGAAGAAGGTCTCCCCTTCCCTTTTCATCTGCAGAAGCGAAGTCTCGTCCGATACCAGGGTCTTAGTTATCTCGTTGGCCACTACGCGGTGGTAACCGATCATTGTCTGTATGCCGGTGAAATCGAATATGTCCTCATATTCCACCATGGAGTACTTCGCTATGATCTTAGGAGCTCCCAATTTCATTGCCATGAGGCTTGCGAGAAGATTTGTCTCGTCCTTGTCTGATATGGCTATGATCACGTCGGCCCTGCCTACGTTCTCGGTCTGAAGAACATGGGGGTCGACTATGTTCCCGTTGACAACTATTACATTGCTGAAGGTTCTGGCCAGTTTGCGGCAGAGCTCCACATCCGGCTCTATTAGCTTGACATATCTCTTCTTAGATTCCAGTATCCCTGCGGTGTTGGACCCGGTGACGCCTCCTCCCAGGATGATGAACTCGTTCGCTTCCGAATATACGCCCATCATCTGGTTGAACTTCGACAGGCCGTCGGGGCTTCCGAGAACGCTTATCTTGTCCCCGAGGTGGAGCTCCAGAGTTTCTGTTTCAGTTATTACTTCGTCGCCGCGGTATATCGCGACGACGTTGACATCCTCAGGGATGCCCAGGCTTATGACGACGCTGCCAATTATCTTCTCGTTCTCTTTGCTGACCAGGAATGTGGCAAGACCCATATTGAAAGTTTCGAGGGTCTCGTAGTCCACAGCGTTCTCCAACAGAGCCAGAGTGGAGATCTTCTGAGCGGCGATCAGTTCGGGGGATATGATCTGATCCACACCGTCCTTGCCCGTAGGGATGAAATAATCAGGGTTCCTTACGCGGGCGATCGTCCTTATCTCCGGTTTTATCCTCTTCGCCATCATGCATATGAAGAGATTATTCTCATCCTGTACGGTCGTGGAAATTATCACATCCGCCTGATTGCGGCGTATCGCATCCTGTATGACTGCGGGATTGGTGCCGTCGTCGTTGAGAACAGATACATTGAGCAGATTTTTGGATGTCTCCGCTTTGTCAATATTACTCTCGATCAGCAGGAGATTATGTACCTGACTCAATACTTCTGCCGCCGTATAGCCGACTCTCCCAGCACCCACGATAATGATATTCATCCGATCACCGAAACGTTCAAGACTCCTCTTTCTTGGCGTACACCCTCGCAGATATTATGGCAGCCAAGACCGAGATCAGTATGAACGCGAGACAGACGATGAAGTATATGTTGGATATAGAGGTGAGGGGCGCGCCGCCTATGAAAGTGCTCTCCAGAACGAACTTCCCGAATCCGGACCAGGTCTCCAGCCTCATGCCGGCCAGCTCTGTGAAGACAGAGACGGCATCGTTAAGGAAGTCAGTGACGGAGTAGTTGGGGAACGAGTATTCGGACCCGGTAAATGCTGCCGCCGGTGTTCCGATGAAGAGAATGCTCAAGACCGAGGCGGCCGCCAGGAAAGACAATGCCACACGCTTCATGCTATCCCTATTCTCCGATTGCCTCGTCTCTATATAATATCGACCGCGCCTGCGCCGTGATGGAACGCTTAAATCATAGTTATGCCATCGAAGAAACATGTGGCAGCGAATGGACGAAGGATTCTGGCAGAAGAACCGTGTTTCGAAGACCGATGATGTTTCGGAGAGCGTTCTGGCGATAATCGACCAGGTCAGGAAGGGAGGGGACAGAGCCCTCCGGGAGCTGACCGCCAAGTTCGACAAGGCGGATCTGAAGTCCTTCAGAGTGACCCGGGACGAGATAGATGAGGCATATGACAAGGTATCCTCGGAACTGGTGGAGGAATTGGAGAATGCCGCCGCAAGCATAGAGGACTTTCATATAATGCAGAGGCCCAGGGACCTGTGGCTGACCGAGGTTTCCCCGGGAGTGACGCTGGGTGTGAAAAGCGTACCATTAGAGAGGGTCGGATGCTATGTGCCAGGAGGCAGGGCCTCCTATCCTTCCACCGCCCTTATGAGCGTCATACCTGCAAAGGTCGCAGGCGTTGACGAGGTGATATGCTGCACACCGCCACCCGTAAGCCCCCTGACCCTTGTGGCCATGGATATCGCAGGTGCTGATGAGATATACAAACTCGGAGGGACCCAGGCCGTGGCGGCCATGGCACTGGGGACAGAGAGCATAGAGCCGGTGCAGAAGATCGTGGGACCCGGGAACGTTTACGTTACTGCGGCCAAGGCCCTTCTCAGGAATGTGGTGGAGATAGATTTCCCTGCAGGGCCCAGCGAGATAGGTATAATAGCCGACGGTACTGCGGACCCCAGGTTCGTGGCCGCAGATGTCATCGCCCAGGCGGAGCACGATCCGTCTTCGGCTGCGGTGCTGGTAACGACCAGTGCGGATCTGGCAAAGGCCGTGGGAAATGAGATAGAGGCCGCAGTCAAGAAAGCGGAGAGGAAGAAGATCATCACTGAGGCGATGAAGAATTCCGGATACATAGTCACAGATTCCATCGAACATGCGGCGGCTATAATGAACGAGATGGCCCCGGAGCATTTGTCGATACAGACCGCTGATGCCTTCGCGGTGCTGTCCATGATCAGGAACGCAGGTTCCATATTCATAGGGCCATACACTCCGGTAGCTGCCGGGGACTATGCTTCCGGCACGAACCATGTCCTGCCTACCGCAGGGCATGCCAAGACATGCTCAGGACTGAATGTGGCACATTTCATGAAGACATCCACTGTGCAGATGCTGACCAGGGAAGGCCTCGAGGAGCTGGCGGACACCATAGAGACGATAGCATCGGCGGAAGGACTCACGGCTCACGGCCGATCCGTGTCTGTGCGTCTGGACGACTGAGCACAGTTATCTATTGCGGCTGCGATAATGAATTGGGGGAACGATGCCTGAACCGAACCTTAGCGATCCCGCCCTCTACATAAGCAGAGAGATATCTTGGCTGGAGTTCAACAAGAGATGTCTCGAGGAGGCAAATGACAAGTCGGTCCCTTTGCTTGAGAGAGCGAAGTTCCTCTCCATATGCCATAATAACATGGACGAGTTCTTCATGATCCGTATATACGGGCTTCTGATGCAGTCCAATTCGACGGCGGCCATTCTCGGTCCCGATCAGGCGGACCCGTCCACTGTTCTTAACAGGGTCCTGAAGATAGTCGGCGAGCTTACCAAGAGCTACGAGTCCTGCTGGAAGCGCATAAGGAAGGAGCTTTCGGCGGAAGGCATCCGCATAAAGGACATAAATGAACTGACACCCGATCAGAGGAAATGGACGTCCGTATTCTACAAGGAGAGGGTGCACCCTCTCCTGACACCTCTGGCACTTGACGTATCCCATCCTTTTCCGTTCATATCGAACAACTCTCTCAACCTGGCGGTGGAGATGGAAAGGAACGGGGAGCTGAACTATGCGAGGGTAAAGGTCCCTGTCGGGATAATAAAACGTTTCGTGGAGGTGCCGTCGGACGGACCGGGTATGGATTTTGTCTTCTTGGAGGATATAGTGAAGGATTCAGTCGATCTGCTGTTCCCCGGATTCAATGTCAGGAGGACCTACGCTTTCAGGGTGACGAGGAATGCGGATGTCAAGGTAACCATAGACGAAGCCTGTGATCTGATGGAAGCGGTGGAGGACAGCCTCGACGACAGGGACACCGGATTCCCGGTCAGGATGACCGTGGACGGAACGGCCACCAAGGCGCTGGTGAGCATATTCGGCAAGAACCTCTCGCTGTCGCCCAGTCAGATCCACACCGCCAAGAATGCCATAGCCCTGTCGGATCTGTGGCAGATCGCCAATCTTAATATACCGAAACTTCACGAGGAGCCCTTTGTTCCTTACACCCCCGCGGAGCTGACAGAGGAATATAACATATTCGACTCCATAAAAGAGAGGGACTGGCTCTTATTCCACCCTTATGAATCCTTCTCCACGGTGGTGAGGTTCGTCAAAGATGCGGCGGAAGACCCCAAGGTCCAAAGCATAAAGATATGCCTTTACAGGATCGGTAATGATTCGTCCATCATCAATGCGCTCAAAAGAGCCAGAGAGAACGGCAAGACCGTTTCTGTCCTCATGGAGCTCAGGGCGAAGTTCGACGAGAACAGGAATATAAAGTGGGCCAAGGACCTTGAGAAGATAGGTGTTCACGTTGTTTTCGGCCCTGTCGATCTGAAGGTGCACTGCAAGATACTGCAGGCGGTCAGACTTGAGGGGAGCACCCTTGTAAGATACACCCATATGAGCTCCGGCAATTACAATGTGAGTACGGCGAAGCAATACTGCGACACATCCTTCTTCACGGTCAACCGTGAGATAGGCGAGGATGTGGGTGAGCTTTTCAATGCGCTGACAGGCTATTACGGCCCCAGGGAATACAAGCGGCTCCTGGTGGCGCCCATGTTCGTCAAGGACCGTCTGATAGAGAAGATAGACAGGGAGATCGGGCACAGGAACGCGGGAGGGAGCGGTTACATAGCGATGAAGGCCAACGGCCTCGTGGATCAGGATATCATCTCGGCGCTTTACAGAGCTTCCATGGCCGGAGTGAGGATCGACCTTAACATAAGGGGGCTGTGCTGCCTGAGGCCCGGGATCAAAGGGATATCCGACAATATACGGCTGATAAGCATTGTGGACAGGTTCCTGGAGCACTCCCGTATATACTATTTCGAGAACAATGGGGATCCGGAGATGTATATGGGATCATCGGACCTGATGCCCCGCAATCTGATCGCGAGGGTCGAAGTCCTATTCCCTATCCTTGACAGGGGGATGCTCGCCGAGATAAGGGACAAGCTGTTGAAGAATCATCTGGCGGACAACGTGAAGGCGAGGGAGCTGATGCCTGACGGCTCATACGTGAAAGTGAAGTTGAAAGGCAAGAGCTTCAGGTCTCAGACCTGGTTCATAGAGAACAGAGGGTCATGGCATGGGAAAGGATAAGACAGTAGCTTTCATAGATATTGGATCCAATTCCATTCACCTTCTGGTGGTCAAGTTCTTCCCGGGCACCACAGGGATGCCGATATTCCACGACAAGGAGATGGTGAGGCTGGGTCAGAGCCTGTATAAGGACGGAAGGATAGACCGAAGCACGATCGAAAAATGCCAATTAGTGACAAAGAGCTTCATGCAGATCGCGAACAGTCTGGGCGCAGATGAGATCATATCCTTCGCCACCTGCGCCGCCAGGGAAGCGCCCAACAGATCGGAGCTTCTGAAGGCCATAAGGAGCGACGATCATCAGGTGAACGTTATCTCGGGAGAGGAGGAGGCCCGTCTGATCAATCTCGGAGTCACCGGAGGCAAAGGGGTCGGGAAAAGGACGATATTCATAGACATCGGCGGCGGAAGCACGGAGATATCCATCAGCCAGGGCAGAGAGATACTGTACTTGGACAGTCTGGCGATGGGCTCTGTGAGGTACGCCTATTCGTTCCCTTTCGACCAGGGCGGTCCCATATCCGAAAGTGAGTACGGAAGCTATCAGAGGGAGGTCCTTTTGCATTCATACAGATCGGCGAAGGCCGTAAGGGATATAGGCTTCGAGAGGGCGGTGGGCTCTTCAGGCACCATGATGGCCCTTGCAGACATGTGCGCCGTAAGAAGAGGGGACGGCGATGCTTCGTATTTCACTCTCTCAGAGCTTAAGTCCCTGATGGAGGACCTGAGGAGGACCGATGCCCATGCAAAGACAAGCTTCCCGGGCCTGTCCCCTGGCAGGATAGATATAATAACGCCTGGAGGGGCGATAGCCGAGGAACTGATGTACATCTTCGGGATCGAGCGGATAGAGGTCTCCGAGCTCGGACTCAAAGAGGGGATGTATGTGGATTATCTTCTGGAGCAAGGGATGGGTGACATAGATGAAAAGGAATCATCTGTACTTGCTCTTGCCAAGAGGTGCGGTTACGACAAGGTGCATGCGGATTGCGTGACCAAGAATTCCATTGCCATGTTCGACGGCCTCAGGGATGCGGGGGTCCACAGCATGGACGACAGGTGGCGCGACCGTTTGAGATACGCTTCGATACTTCATGACATCGGAGAGATATTCGGATTCTCGAAGCACAGGATATACTCGTATATGCTGGTCAAGAGCGCGGGGCTGCCCGGGATGGCAATAGAGGACATAGATGCAATAGCCCTGATGGCCAGATTCCACTACAAGAAGATGCCTCGCCCTACCAACGGAATGCTGTCGATCTTCGACAAAAAGGATCTGGGCAGCATGATGATGTCCCTTGTGATATTGAGATATGCGGACGTCATGGATCGCAGCAGGACCTGTCCCGTAGATAGCCTGTCCTTCACCGATGACGGGAAGACCGTGGAGATGACCGTGTGCTCAAAAGAGGGCATCGACATGGTGATGTGGCGCCTGGATGAGATGAAAGAGGAGTTCAGGATCGCGTTTGGCCGTAACATAATGTTAAATCTTCGCCTTCACAGTGGTTAAATAGGGAAACCGTCATCCTAGCTACGAAACAGGAGACGACCCCTTGCAACAACCGGGTCTGAGAAGACTCATCGTCTCCTGTTACCAAATGCCTTTTAGGAATATCCGTCAGGATCCAGCGAGACCTTCTTGAATCCCATGCCTTTCAGAGTCGATATCACGGCGTTGCTGTTGTCGAATAGGAGGGGTCTCTCATCGTAGGATGATACTACGGTGCAGGTGCGCCCTGATATCCTCACTCTCACGAGACCTATGCCTGCGACAGCCCTCACGGCTCCTTCGCAGGCCTCTGCGAATCTGAGGTCCTCTTCCGATACCGTCGTCCCCGTCGGGAAACGCGTCAATAGGCACGTCTCCTTGAATGGTTTTCTCTCCAGATCCATGGACGATACGAATCTCTCGATCGCGGATCTCCCGATACCCAATTCTCTAAGGGGATACCTGACCCCTGCTTCTTTTCCTGCGGACATGCCGGGCCTGTCGCTCAAGTCGTCGTCCGCATTCTCGCCGGATACAAGTTCTTGGAAACCTTTCAATACGGCTGCCCTTCTAACCGCCGAGAACATGGCCTTCTTACAGAAATAGCATCTTCGCTCTCCGTTATCGGAGATATCGTTCAGCTCGCTCCAGGCGATCGGTATAGTTATAAGTTTTACGCCTGAGGCCCGGGCACTGTTCATCGCCATCTCTCTCTGCACATCGCTCAGCGTAGGCATATCGATCATTATGGCTACGCAGTCTTCTCCAAGGGCTTTTTGGGCATGCGCTGCCAGAGCGGTGCTGTCCAGTCCTCCGGAGAAGCATACTGCGACCTTTCCCATATCTCCGAAAAGGTCCAGCAATTCGGGGATGTAGTCCATATCTGTCTGATGCGCTCTTCAAGATATATCTAATTTCTTCAATTCCATTCGAATAGCATTATCAGAAGCGAGGCGCAGTCCAGACAAATCCTTCTTGAATACGATGCCGTGCTAAGAAGGAATCACCGCAACGTACGGGTCAGATCCCAAAGGAATCGATCTCTTTTCTCAGAATGTTGACGAGTTCCTCCATCGGCAGTGTGTCCATGGGGTCGTAGGCGCGCCAGACGAACTTTAGCCTCATATCATTCCCTACAAGAAAGAATTCCCTGTTGGTATTTCCCAATATCTTCTGGGACCTCGCCCTTTCCACGATGGCCCCATACGCTCTGCTTATACTCTGACCCGTATCGCTGATGTGCTCGTAGAGAGAGTTCGTATACCTTATCCAGGCGCGATGGTTCTCTAAGGATTCCGGGTTGATATGCACAAGAGAGACGTTCAGATCATCGAGCTCACGTTTTCTCTCGTTCATGAGCGCCATATATTTTATGCACGTCTTCCCGTAGTTCACGACGTAGAAGTACAGCAGTACCGGCCCCATTACCACACGGTCTGACAGAACGAAGCGACCCTCGGTGGATTCCGCTTCGAAATCCGGGACCTTGTCTCCGATGACGAGATCCTCAGATGATATACCGTCAGGAAGGAACCAGAAACCGTCCTTCCCGAGGATTCCAGTACTTCCCTCCGAACCATCAGGATCCATGCTGGTGCCGATATCGTTTGGAATATAATACATTATTCAATTCTAAACTAAAAAAGGTGTACCGTACGATGCTCTAAGGCAAACAATAATACTTTTGAAAGCGTAGCCCGCATCATGGATATAAGGGACGTTCTGGAGACCCATAAACAAGGCAAGATATCTTCCGAGGAGGCCGAGAAGCTTTTGCGTATGGATTATTTGGAGAGAATAGGTCAGGACTGCGCCCTGGACAGATCAAGGTCCATGAGAAAGGGGATACCGGAGGTCGTCTACGGAGCATCGAAGACTCCGGCGAAGGTCGCCGAGATATGCGCATCCCGTCCGGCGGATCTGCTTCTGGTGTCCAAGGCAGGCAGGGATCATTTCGCTGCCGTGAAGGAGAGGGTCCCCGATGCGGAGTTCAGAGAGGAATGCGGCATCATCGTCATCGGGAGGATGCCGGAGCCGGGAAGAGGCTTGATAGGGATAATAACGGCTGGCACATCCGATGTTCCCGTGGCGGAGGAGGCGGTCGCGATGGCCGAGGCCATGGGCGTCAGGGTGATGAGGTATTACGATGTCGGGGTGGCAGGTATCCATAGGATATCGGAGCCGGTCAAGCGGCTCATCGAATCCGATGTGGACGCCATAGTGGTAGTCGCCGGTATGGAAGGTGCCCTTCCCACAGTGGTGTCGTCGATGTCCACGGCACCGGTTATAGGTATACCCACATCCACCGGATACGGCGCCGGGGGCAAGGGCGAGGCAGCCCTTCTCTGCATGCTGCAGACGTGCTCCCCAGGCCTTACGGCGGTCAATATAGACAACGGGATAGGCGGAGGCGGAGTGGCGGCGCTCATAGCGAACCGCCGCTCGGAAAGGAAGATAAAGGATCGCAAAGAAGGAACATGACGGGGACCACGGAATTCTTCGACAGCATGGCGGGCTACAATAAACAGGACGCGGCCTCAGGCCTTTGCGTCATATGCAAAGGGTCCAGGAACCTCTGCGGGAAGGACCGTTGCCCCCTGATGATAAAGTTCTACAGCCAGAGCAAGACCCGGCCCCTTATAGATGCCAGGGATATGGAAGGGTGCAGCCCGCCCGCGGTCTTCGTGGGAAGGTATGGCTATCCTAAGGTTGACATCGGGCCGCTTCTGCCGCCGGATTTCGGCGACACCTCTGTTATGGACACGCCGGAGATGTGGGTCGGCAGATCCATTGACGAGATAGTCGATTTCCGATTCAGGCTGGTTAGGGGCAAGTACAGGATAGATGCCAAGAACTTCAGGGCTGCCGGGAGAATAGTCGATCAGGTCCAGGAGCTGGCACTCACCGAGAAACCCGTGGAGGTCGAGGCCAATTTCTCTCAGAAGCCCCGGGGCAGAGTGATATTGGATGACGAGGTGCAGCCTTTCGGCCCGTCCGCCAGGATGGAGAAGATGAGGGCTGCCAACGGGCGCTTCGAGAAGTATCTTGAGCGCAGCTTCTACGATACTGATATGAAGGCCGTCGACGGCGTGATCAATGCATACCGTAACGGAACCTTGATATCGGAGATACAGAAGGCGTTCTCCGTGGGGACCATGGGCATAGACAAGAACCGCAGGTTCGTTCCCACCAGATGGAGCATAACCGCCGTTGACGACATCATAGGCAGGGATCTGCTGAAGACAACTAAGTTCAACAGGACCATCGATGAGTTCAGGGTATATCAGTGGGAGGAGCTTGACAACAGATGGTGCATATTGATGATGCCTTGCACCTGGCGCTTTGAGCTGATCGAGGCATGGTATCCGAATACCACCTGGAATCCCTCCGGTAAATCCGTATCAATAATATCAGATCACGAATTATTCAACGGCAGGAAGGAGTACGCCAAGATCGGAGGATGCTATTACGCCTCCAGGATGGCGGTGAACGAGCTCCTCACAGAGGAACGCAGGACAGCGGGGGTGATCATATTCAGGGAAGCGCACCCCGGTTACGTGATGCCGGTCGGTGTTTGGAACGTGAGGGAGAATGTCCGTGCTGCTCTCAAGATGAAGCCCTTCAAATACGACTCCCTCGAAGGCGCTCTCTCCCACGTGGACGGTGTGATGGAGATACCTAGGAAGATGTGGATAGCCAATTCAGGCGTCCTGAGGGACTTCCTGACTCAAAGGAGGATCGAAGACTATCTCTAACCTTCTCGATTTCTCTGATTCGGCGGGAACGTACGAGGCGGTGGAATGCAGGCGCGCTCTTTCGCCTTCGAAGCTTCCTGATATGGATTATGCCCTGAACCCGTATTCGGGCTGCGCCCACGGCTGCGTGTATTGCTATGCGCCGGAGGTTACGCACGCGGAATGGGGCGGATGGAGGATCCCGAAGGCGAAGATGAACATAGCCAGACGCCTGGCTCTGGAGCTTCCGAATATCGAAGGTGTGATTGGTATAGGTACGGTGACGGATCCTTACCAGCCGGTGGAGTCGGAGCTGGAGCTGACCCTTCAGTGTTTGAAGGTGCTGAAGGACAGGGGCTTCAGGATACACATGCATACGAAATCGGATCTTATCCTCAGGGACATAGGTCTTCTGTCGGAGATGGACGGCACGATCGGCATCACGGTCACCGGAATCGAAGAAAGAGAATCCAAGATGACGGAGCCCGGGGCTCCAATGCCGTCGAGAAGATTGGAGGCAATAAGGGAGCTGGTCGATGCAGGGATCGACGTCTATGCGCTTGTAGGTCCCGTTCTCAACCATCTGGAGGGAAGAGAGGATGCCTTTGTAGATGCTGTTGCGGATACGGGCGTTAAGCTCATTTACATGGATTCTCTGAATTCCAGACCTCTTCTATCAGAGAGGCTGGCGCGTATGAGGTTCAGAGGATCTCCGTCCGCAGAGAGGCGCATAAATGAATCGGCAGAGGCCGCAGGCATAGAGGTCCGGCCGGTCTTCCGTTGATATCAGGCGGGCGGATACGTAAAATACGCACATCTCATTCGGAATACTGAGGATCGGATATGGAGAAGAGCATTGATTTCCTGAAACTTGCGGCGGCCCGCTATTCCGTACGCAAGTTCGCTAAAGAAACCGTTGAACAGGAAAAATTGGAGAAGGTTCTCGAGGCGGGTCATCTGGCACCTACAGCGGTAAACCGTCAGCCGCAGCACATACTCGTCATAAACGAGGGATCTGCGCTGGCGAAGCTGACGAGGTGCACAAAATATCATTTCAATGCACCCGTGGCGCTTCTGGTGAGCTATGGTAAGAATGAGTGCTGGAAGCGGGTATACGACGGGAAATCCAGCGGGGAGATCGATGCAAGCATTGTGACGACGCACATGATGCTGGAGGCGGCATCCATCGGACTGGGGACCACATGGGTTATGCACTTCGATCCGGCAGCTATGAGAAACGAATTCGATGTGCCGGATAATCTTGAGCCGGTGGCGCTGCTCGTGATGGGGTATCCCGCAGAAGATGCGAAGCCCTCTTCTGCGCATTCCGAGTTCAGGCCACCGGAGGATATAGTATCCTACAATCGGTTCTGACACCCGTCCTGCGATGATCGAGAACGATCTGCAGCGACAGCTTCAGCGCAGGAAGGAATGGGCAGTTGATGTCATAAGTGCCAGATTGTCTATGGGGAATCCCCTGTGCAGCGAACAGGAGCATGACATTATGTACGGATGATCGCTGAGTTCATCCAGGAATCTCATTGTGTCAGATACGATCGCCCCCGGGGTACCGTTGAGCAGGGTGCCCATCACATCCGGTCCGCCCATTATCGAGCATTTACCGTCTATTATTCTCATAATGGACGATCCGTCATTCTCTTCGGAGAATTGGAAGCAGTCAATGCCTGAGCGCACAGTGGCATCAAGGATCTCTGAAGAGCCCTCATCGAATTTTCCGTGGGGATGGAATACAGAGGGCAGCCCCATTTCCTTCGCCGCGGAACATATCTTTTTCAGAGCGGGAATACAGAATTCCCTGTACATGTCGTCCCCCAGGAGGTCCGGGTTGTCCGTGGCAGATGCCAGGAAGAGAGAGTCCGTCAGATCTGCTCCTATGTAGTCCATTGCGGATATTATTGTCTCGACTGAGAAATCCATGATCCTGTTCGCAGTATCGGGATCGGATATCATATCCATCAGTAGCATTTCCATATTCCTGAGGTTGCCGCCGTTTGTTACGGGGCCCGCAAGGTTCATTATAACTGCCAGATCCTCTCGCTTATTGCGTATGATCCTATAGGATTCCCTCATGCCGGACAGCATACCGTCCCTTACTGAATCGGGGGAGGCCGCATCCAATACGGATATGTCTGAGAACGGAGCGTCCTTAGGATAGGGCACGCCTTTTTCGGGGATCCCCAGCTCAACGCCGAATCCCGTGACCATGCATCCGAATATGCATCCGACGACGGCATCATGGCCCACCGCATCCTGAAGGGCAAGTATGGCTGCCGCGGAAGCACGGGGATCATAGGGCGGGCCGAACACCTCTGTCGTCGGTACTCCTGTGACGTCCAGTCCCAGGGTCAGGTCCCGCGGGAAGACTGGGACCCTGGCCGGAAGACCGCCCCTCACAGCTTCCATGAACAGATCTCTGGGTGTTCTCATAGATATCAGATTGGGGAGGAAGTATCAATGCCTTCTGGTGTATGCGTATACCGAGTCCACTCTGTATCCGGATTCCCGGAACATTTTCACTGCGTTTTCCCTTCCCACAGTGCTCCATTTCTTTCCTTCATACTTATCACGCAGATTGGCACCAAGCTCCAGGGACACGGTGTTCGCGCCCAAGCGGATGGCCTGTTCCGTGACAGGATGCACGGCGACATTCTTCCATACCTCTGCCCCGGCAAGTCTGACGATCGCCGTGTCGTCGCAGAATCTTGAGGCCGTTCTGCGAGCCGCTTCCCCTAAGGCGGAGCACTCTTCCGACAGAGGATCCAGAGAGAGGGGTTCCAGCACCGTATTTTTTTCGATATACTCTCCCTTCATGGCTTGCGCTTCGGCTGACCTTATCATACTCATCAGATCTGTCATACAAGCGTCCCCGTTCCAGGATCATATGTGTAAGGGCTGCCACCATAAATCTCATCCAAGAAGTAATAGTCTATACGTTCCGCTGGGTCGAAGTCGTTGTAATCGAGAAGTGCGGCCTTTCTGATCAGGAAATCTTCGATGTCCTTCATCATGCAAATGTTCCAGTATTGAGATTCGAAAAATGTCTTCTGACTGTTAGCAGTCCATCCGCCGACGTTGTAGAACTCGGCGCAGTATTCTGACACACTCCATCTTGTATCAGGGTTCTCTATGTCAGCGCAGGCTTTATCGAAGGCCTTCATGACCTTCATGACCTTGTCCTGCTTCTGTTCAAGGATCTTTTCCGAAGCGATTATAACACAGGCGCCTACGGGGTCCTCGTAAGGGGAGGACAGGATTGTGACACTGTCACCACCGGTTTCCTTGGCAACGTTCAATACGTTCCCGGAGCACAGCATCTGGACTTCGTCTTGAAGGAGAGCCGTGACCTGGCTGTCGAACTGTAAGTGCACGATACCGCCGTCGCTGTCGGATGACTTTACGGACCTGAGGAGATTGTATTGATCCTCAGTCAGTTTACCGTCCTGCCATGCGCTGCATAGATAGCCGCGGTATCCTCCGAAGTATCCGGTCGTGGTGTCTGTGCCGGTGTGCACTTTTACTGTTCCATCAGAATTCAATAGCGTACCCGCAGGATCGTTCAGATCGACCCCGTACTCGGTCAATGCGGCGAAATCGTATGCGGTTGAGCTCTTGTTGACAGAGATGGACCCTATTATCATTCCGTCCTCTGTTTGGTCTATGAACCTCACGGCGGGATCGGCACCCACAAGGGTTATGTCCGCTCTGCCTGCCATCAGAGCGGTGGTTGCGCTACCGCCACCGTCCACATAGAGCATTTTGACGCTTACGCCCTGTTCTTCGAAGTACCCGTAATGGTCGGCGATCCAGAACGGCTCGTAGTAGTTCTTCGTACCGCAGGCGATGGTGATGTCCGCATTGGAATCTCCGCCGTATTCAAGGAAATATATCCCTCCTGCCGCTACCATTATTGTCACGACGAGAAATGTCAGCATTTTTGTCTTCGTTTCCATTTTCGTCACTCCTGCGCGTCTATTGTGACAGGCGTTTTAGCACAGGCGCAGACGCCCAGGTTCCTGATTATATCGTTCTTGAATGCGGCCATCTGCTCAGAAATAAGATCCTCCTTCTCGGCGGGCAGACGCCATTCTTTGAATATCTGTCCGGGCGACGGCGTCAGGAGAACTATCCTGGTGGCCAGGAGAAGGGCCTCTTCAACACTGTGCGTCACCAGGACGACGGTCCTCTTCTCTTCTTTCCATATATCGAGAATCTCCCTGTCCAGGTGTCTTCTGGTCTGCTCGTCGAGACTGGAGAAGGGTTCGTCCATAAGGAGGACGTCAGGCTGCATCGCGAATGCTCTGGCGATGGCAACTCTTTGTTTCATGCCGCCGGAGAGGAGGTTCGGCTTGCTGTTCTCGAAGCCGGCGAGTTTGACCTTCTTTATGTATTTGGATGCGATCTTCTCTCTTTCCATGGGAGAATATTTCTTCCTGTCCAGGGAGAACTCCACATTCTTCTGCACATTCATCCAGGGCAACAGGCTGTATTCCTGGAATATCACCGCCCTTTCGGGGCCCGGGCCGTGTATCTTGCTGTTGCGATAGAATATCTCTCCTTTGAGAGGTTTCTCGAAGCCGGCGATCATATTCAGTAGTGTGGTCTTGCCGCAGCCCGAAGGTCCGATTATGCATACAAATTCGTTATCACCTATGGTAAGGTCGATGTCCTTCAGTACGACCCGCCCCTCATTCAGCTTGGGCTCGTAGTATGCTTTGTAAACGCCTTTGATATCGATCACGCTCATTTTATTCCTCCATTCCAAGTTTAGAGCGTACGTAGTTCTCGAGGACCTCCAGAACCACTTTGTCGATCATCAGGCCGATAATGCAGATTATCACGATGCATGCGAAAGCTGAAGCGTAGTCGATGTAACCGGTGGTGATCTGTATCGCGAATCCAAGCCCGAGGGCCACACCCACGACCATCTCGGCGGATATGAGCATCCTCCACCCGTTCGCTATACCTATCCTAAGCCCGGACAGGATATCCAGTGCGGCAAAGGGTATCAGGACCTCTGCGAATGTGTCCGATCTGCTCCTTCCGGACATCCTGGCAACGCTCAGATTCACCTTGGGGACCTTGCGCAGTCCGTTGGCGGTGTTTATCGCGATCGGAGATATGACTGTTATGGCGATGATGAATACGGCAGAGTTCTCGTTCAGCCCGAAAAGCAGTATTGTAACGGGGTACCAGGCAAGTCCCGGTATCAGCTGTAGGATGTTCACGGGGGCCATCCCGAATTCATGTATCTTATTATTGCTGCCCATGAGAAGGCCCAGGGCAAGACCGATGATGGCAGCTATCGTGAAACCTTTGATCCACCTGCCGAGACTGGCTTTTGTATGATCTACTATGCTTTGCCCGAAGATCCTGTAATCTGTTGTGAAGAACTCTCTGAGACGCTCGAACGTTTCCACTGGTCCTGGAAATAATATCATTTCTGCCATGTACGTGTTGTACCATTGCGTTATGATGTACCATACGAGTATGACGAATGCGGCCCCGCAGAGGAATACTCCTATCCTGTACAGGAATTTCTTCGGTCTCCTGTCCCCGAGGATCAATCTGTTGCCGTCCGTGTCGTCTAGACGGCTCTTCATCTCTTGCTCTACGGATGCGAATAATCGGAGCATCGCGTCGTCGTAGGCTATGATTTATATTTAAATTTACTTTTTGACTTTTTACTAAAATGATACTGATCAGATGAGGTCTAGAGCTCTTGTGAGCACTCTTTCAGAGAATATCGCGGCACGGATATCTTCGATCGATTCCTCCGTTTCAGAAGAAAAGAAAAGTATTTCCGCATCAGGGTTGAGTCGGCGGACAATATCTGAAGCGCAACCCCTGTCGATATTCTCGGCGGCCGATATGACGACTATATCAGACTCGCATATCTGCTGTCGGATCCTGAGGTTCTCGGAAGTATCGGATGTTATGTTCTTATCCAGAAGATCGCCCCTTACGACCGTTATCAAAGGACCGATCTCGAACCTGTCATTTCCAAGAGCTATGACAGGCGTCAGTATGCGGGAGGATGTCTCGGTGCACATGCCAGGAGGCTCTGCTAACAGCGTATCCACGCCCCATTCTTTGTGCACTTTCTCTATCCAATGGAGGAACTGGCGGGGTCTGGCACACGGGCTCCTCAAAGGAAAATAAACCCTTCTCACATCCTTTGGTATCAGATTCACGGACTCCAGGTTGTTGACAATCACCCCAATATCGGGAGAAGCGATCTTGGATATCAGGGTCGTTTTCCCTGAACCGGGGGATCCTGCCACCAAGACTATCCTCATGCACGTCTCCCGCAGTATGCTCTGGTGGCATCCATCATAGTTCTGACGTTTTCGATAGGCACCCCTCTGTTGAGGGAGCAGGAGCAGGTCATTATGTAGTCCTCTCCGAACAGAGAATCCAGGAGGGAGTTCACAGATCTGTTTATCCTCTCCTCGGGACCCAGCAGAAGGGCGTTGAAAGCATCCAATCCTCCGAGAACGCAACATTTCCCGGATGTCTCTTTGAGTATTCCCGAAGGTACGTTGTCCTCAGCGAATTGGAATCCGTCCACGCCCGTGTTCAGGGATGCTCTGAGGACCTCTTTCCGATCTTCTGTGCTGAACAGTCCATGGGGATGGAATATGATCGGGAGACCCATGCCGTGGCAGAAATTCGTCATATTCTTGATGCCGGGGAGGCTTATTCTCATGAAATCCTCAAGACCCAGCATGTCCGGGTTGTCTGAAGCGGCTGCGAGGAATACGGCATCAGCGCAATCCGCCCCTATGTATTCTGCAGTGGATTTCATAATCCCTTCGGAGAATTCCATAAGTTCAGAGACCAGGTCCGGGTTCAGGATGATATCCATCATAAGCGTTTCAAGTCCTCTGAGATTTCCAGCGGTATTCATGGGACCGCCTATGTTCATGATCTCGGCGAGGTGCGGGGCCTTCCTCCGAACGATGCGATAGGATTCCCGCATACCTTTCAGAAGTTCGTCGCAGATGTCCTCCGGTACATATCCATACATTTGGTCTATGTTTGCGAAGGGGGGATCCGACAGATAGGGTATTCCGTTCGCAGGATATACTGTTGTGCCGCCGAAGGCCTCCAGGCTGTAGGTGTGAATGCATCCGACCACGGCATCGTGTCCGATGCGCTTTTGCAACTCCAGCACGCAGGCGGCGGACAATTTTGCATCGTATTTCGCACCGAATACCGCATTTGTTTCGACACTCAGCGCATCCAGTCCTAGAGTGAGGTCCCTTAGGAAAACGGGTATATCCTTTGAAGGTGTTCCTGAAAGTACGGAAAGGAACAGCTCTCGCCGGTCGGGGCCTCTCTCAGGATTCATGTGTCTCCCTTATCGAGTACGGTATTAAAGCATAATCGATTATTAGATAATAGAATCAAACATAAGTGCAGCCACACAGTATGCCTGATGTTCATTGGCAGTGTCGAAGAAATAGACATGTTAATATAGAAGAACAAAATTACTGATGACCAGTAAGGAGATTGTATTGATGTACAGCTCGGGAAGCAATCAACCTATTATAGTGCTGAAAGAAGGCACGGAGAGAAGCAAGGACAAAGAGGCGCAGTTCAACAACATCGCGGCCGCAAAGGCGGTAGCCGATGCAGTTAGGTCCACACTCGGACCCAAGGGCATGGACAAGATGCTTGTTGACAGCATGGGCGACGTGATCGTCACGAACGACGGAGTCACGATCCTTAAAGAGGTCGACGTACAGCACCCCGCGGCCAAGATGGTCGTCGAGGTCGCAAAGACCCAGGATACCGAATGCGGTGACGGGACGACCTCCGCGGTCGTTCTTGCCGGCGAGCTCCTCAAACTGTCCGAGGACCTTATAGATTCCAACATACACGCCACCGTCATAACCAGCGGATACAGGATGGCAGCCGACAAAGCGGTCGAGGTCATCAAGTCCATGGCAGTGGATGCTGTCGATGACGAGATACTCAAGAAAGTGGCAATGACCGCTCTAGTGGGTAAATCCGTGGGCGGCGAGCAGGGTCACCTGGCGGACGTCATCGTCAAAGCCGTAAGGGCGATCGAAGGCGACGACGGAAAGGTCGACACAGACAACATAAGGGTAGAGAAGAAGGTCGGCGGAGTGATCAGGGACACGGACCTCGTTGAGGGTATCGTCGTCGACAAGCAGAGGGTGCACTCCCGTATGCCCAAATCCGTCAGCAACGCCAAGATAGCACTGATCTCTGTCGCATTTGAGAACAAGAAGACCGAGATGGACGCCGAGATCAGCATAACCGACCCAATGGCGATGCAGTCCTTCCTCAACCAGGAAGAGTCCTATCTCAAGAGCCTGGTGGACAAGGTCGTTTCCACCGGCGCCAACGTCGTATTCTGCCAGAAGGGCGTGGACGACCTCGTGCAGCATTACTTCGCCAAGTCCGGAGTCTTCGTCTGCAGGCGCCTGAAGCAGTCTGACATGGAGGACCTTGCAAGGGCTACCGGCGGACGCCTCGTAGGGAACATACTCGAGATGCAGGCTTCCGATCTCGGATTCGCGGAGCTTGTCGACGAGAGGCTCGTTGGCACTGAATCCATGACCTTCGTCACCGGATGCAAAGAGCCCAAGGCACTTACAATCATCATAAGAGGCGGCACCGAGCACGTCATCGATGAGGTGGACAGGGCCCTTGAGGACGGAATACGCGTCGTCGGAGTGGCAATAGAGGACAAGAGAGTTGTCGCAGGCGCAGGTGCGGCCGAGATAGAGGTCGGCCTGAGACTCGCGGACTATGCGTCCACTGTCGGAGGAAGAGAGCAGCTTGCGATCAATGCCTTCGCCAAGGCCATGGAGATCATACCATGGGCCCTTGCGGAGAACGCAGGTATCGATTCCATAGATGCGATCATCAAGCTGAAGAACGCCCACGAGAAGAAGAAGGACGGCAAGAATTACGGCCTCGATCTCGACACGGGAGAGGCAGTTGACATGCTGAAGGCAGATGTCGTAGAGCCTATAAGGGTGAAGATCCAGGCTATTGAATCCGCCGCGGAAGTTGCGAACATGATCCTGAGGATCGACGATGTCATAGCTTCCCGCAGGGCGCCCCCGATGAACCCCATGGGAGACCCGAGCATGGGCGGCCCCGGTATGGGCGGCATCGGCGGAATGATGTAAAAACACTAAAAATAGGGGCGAAAGCCCCATTCTTATTTTATTCACCTGGCATATCTCTTTTTTGCTATTTTTATATCGAAATATTGCGATCTTTGTGAGTGTCTGACGTTTTTTCCTATTAGGCAGACATTCGTCAGACGATTTTAAATAAAAGCAATTCGATAGTAGAAAATGGGATGGAAAGCGGGTGCTGTGTACGCGCCGCACTCTACACGAGAGTATCTACGGAGGAACAGGCAAACGAAGGCTATTCGCTAGATGCTCAAATGAGGCGCCTTGAGGCATATTGCGAGTATGAGAACTGGCAAATCGCCGGGAGGTACCGTGAGGAAGGCGAGTCAGGACGCAACGCGAATCGTCCCGAATACAGGCGCATGATGTCAGAAAAGGACGGTTGGGATGTCGTCCTGGTTCTGAAGATGGACAGGATCCATCGGAACAGCAAGAATTTCGCCCTGATGATGGACGAGTTCGAGCGGTCGAAGAAGGATTTCTGCTCCGTCCAGGAGCAATTCGACACATCTAACGCTATGGGCAGATTCGTGCGGGATATACTGCAGAGAGTCGCCCAGCTGGAAAGCGAACAGATCGGCGAAAGGGTGAGATTCGGCATGGAGCACAAGGCGAAATATGGGATGGGATTTCTCGGCTCGGGACATCCTTACGGGTATACGTACAGCTTCGGAAAGCTAGAGGTGGAGAAGGAAGAGATGTACACGGTCAGGGCGATATACAATCTGTACTCCAAGGGCAAGTCCATGGAGGCGATTGCGGATTCTTTGAACAATGCATCTATACCTGCGAAGAAGGGCGGGAAGTGGAACAAGCAGTCTGTATTCAACATACTGCACAACCCCTTGTACGCGGGATACGTCAGGTGGGACGGGAACGTCAGGCAGGGGGAGCACTGCGCCATCATCGACCCAGATCAGTACGAGGCGATAAACGGTCATATCCAGACAACCAAAGTGTGATCGAAAGGTCACACTTCAAATCATTTAGCGGTGGCTAAGCCTCCGCTTTTGTTTTTTATTCCATTCAGCATATCCTACGGTCATGGCAGAGGGAACCAGGAAACGTGCGGCGCTGTACGCCCGTGTCTCGACCGAGGAGCAGGCCCAGCTCGGGCATTCCCTGGAAGCCCAGATGGAGAGCCTCAGAAGGTTTTGTACGGCCCACGACTTGGAGGTGGCGGGTGAATACATAGATGATGGCTTCTCGGGCCGCAATACAAACAGGAAAGCTTACAGGCAGATGTTTTCTAAAGAGGAGCGGAAGAAGTGGGATACCCTCGTGGTTCTGAAGATGGACAGAATCCACAGGAACAGCAGGAACTTCATGGAGATGATGGACGATCTGAAGAAGAACAACCAGAACTTCGTATCCACCTATGACAAGATAGACACCGGGAACGCGGTCGGCCGGTTTGTCATGGACATGATACAACGGATAGCGCAACTGGAAAGCGAGCAGATCGGCGAGAGGACGTACATGGGGATGAAGGAGAAGGCATCCACGGGAGGGGGCATAATGGGCTTCAATCCCCCATTCGGTTACGTAATTAAGGAGGGGAAGTTAACAGTGGCGGAAGATGAGCTCTCTGTCGTGAAGGAGATATTCGCCATGTATGAAAGAGGTATGACCCTGGATGCGATCGCTTACAGACTCAATGGTCTCGGGACGCTGACGAGGAAAGGCAATCCATGGAATAAGTTCAATCTGAGGAACATACTTCACAATACGGTATATGCAGGATACATGAGCTGGGACGGCATACTCCAGGAGCACGGGGCAGAGCGCGCTGTCACCCCGGAAAGATTCAACGGGGTACAGGATCTTATGGCCTCGAAGGTCAGGGATCCTGCGAAGAGGAATGTGATTCACGTTCCGGACGGAAACCAGTAAGATATTAATTGAAGCAGTCCGCTAGGCTATCTGTGAAGAAGTGTACCTCATCAAAGATCATGGCTTTCCTTATAGCTGCACTGTTCTTGGGTGCCGCTCTAGTCGTCGCTGTTTCGTCCATTTATGGGGGTTAACACCCACGTGTTACTTTTAACAAAGTCAATATGTTCTAGGGCATTCAGATAAAATGATTTTGAGATAGTATTATATATTTTACAAAGCCAATTGTTATTTCAGTCGTGCACTTGAAAGGTACGACTGGGAGCAAAAAATGTCTGAGACACGTATTGACCCTACAGCGATGGGACTGTTGTTTATCGGTTTCATAATGCTTGTCGTAGGATTGTTTGGTATTGACCAGTATAGAGGTTCGACAGCTGACTTCATGATTGGCAGCGGAGTATATGCGGTTGCTTTGTTCGGTGGCCTTGCGCTCGTTCTGATCGCATTCTATGCGTACAAAGCGGGCAGCAACTTCGGTGCCAGCCTTTTCGGATGGATAGCTCTTAGCCTTCTGTTCGTTGCAGCATTCGGTGGAGCATTCGGTGGAGCATTCACTGGCTTGTTCAGCTTTACGTTGGATGGCTGGTTCCTCTGGGTGGTAATCGCGATATTCTACCTGATATTCGCGATCTGGGCCTTCCTGGCCGGAACCCCGAAGATGTTGCTTGCGATACTCGTCATAACCGCTATGGTTTTCCTGTTCCTCGGTCTCGCAATTAACGCGGACACGGCGGACTCTACGAAGACGATGTTCCTCATAATGGGAATATTCGGTATCCTTGACTTCCTGCTTGCAACCTACCTCGGCCTTGCACTCACTGAGGAGTGCGCCAAGTGCGGAAAGTTCAAGATCTTCTGATCCTGAATCTAGACGGTTTCAATCAAACCTTTTCCTTTTTCTCTTTTATCTTGATTCATCATATGGAATGAGAATCTGATGATCGTGTTGATTTAACGATAGTTAGAAGATTAGAAATATGTCGTATTGTCATCATTTCGATAATCTAAGTAGAAATCAAATCATCGGATCTGAGTAAATGGCAAGAGACATTGATTCTTCAGCCGCGCGCGACAGAGATGCCAAGCTTGGTTTCTTGAATAAATACCTGACATTGTGGATTTTCATAGCAATGGCTTTAGGGGTCGGATTAGGGTATCTGGTCCCAGACTCGGCATCCTATCTGGAACGCATGAGTGTCGGAACAACCTCAATACCGATAGCGATAGGCCTAATACTGATGATGTATCCGCCGCTGGCCAAGGTCAGGTACGAGCAGCTCGGCAAGATCGCTCACGGCGGAGATACCAGGAAGATGATCGGTACCTCCCTGATACTGAACTACGTGGTGGGGCCCATGGTCATGTTCGCCATGGCCTGGATATTCCTTCCGGATCGGCCTGAGTATCGTATAGGTCTGATACTCACAGGCGTGGCAAGGTGCATTGCAATGGTTCTTGTGTGGAATCAGCTGGCAAAGGGGGACACCGAGTACGCAGCAATTCTTGTTGCTCTGAACTCTGTGTTTCAGATAGCGCTGTATTCATTCTATGCATATTTCCTGATAACCGTGTTGTCGGATGTGGTATCTCCGGGTTCCGGGGTGGCGGTGGACATATCCATAGCATCCGTGGCCATCAGCGTCATGATCTATCTGGGAATTCCTTTCCTGGGTGGAATAGCAACGCGCTACGTCTTAATGCCCAGGAAAGGAGAGCAGTGGTACGATGAGACGTTCATGCCAGTCATGGGAAAGATCTCTCTGTTGGCGCTGCTCTTCACCATCTTGGTAATGTTCTCCCTTAAGGGAGAGTACATAGTTCAGCTGCCGTTCGATGTGGTCAGGATAGCCATCCCACTTCTGTGCTATTTCTTGATAATGTTCCTGTTATCGTTCTGGGTCTCGATAAGATCGAGATTCGATTATCCGCATACGGCATCCCAGTCATTCACAGCCGCCAGCAACAACTTCGAGCTGGCGATCGCCGTGGCCGTCGGGGTATTCGGCATCGGTTCCGGGGTGGCCTTCGCGGCCGTGATCGGTCCGCTGGTGGAAGTGCCCGTTCTTATAAGCCTGGTCAATCTATCACTCTATTTCCGCCGTAAATATTACACTGCGGATGGAAAGTTAAGAACAAACGTCAAGGAATATTGATGGGCATCATCTATGTATATATGTACATACATTCATGATAATATGGTAGAAGAGCGTGTAAAATTCTTCAAGGCACTTGGTGACGAAACCAGGTTGAACATTATCGGATTCTTACTGAGTAACGAACATTGTGCCTGTGACTTTAAACAGATGAAGGACAAAGATCAAACAACCATATCCAGGCATCTCAAGGTCTTGACCGAAGCCGGCATAGTCAAGAGGACAAAGAGGGGTCGCAACATTATCTATGACATAAAGAACGACGAAATGAAAGGTCGCCTTTTAAACATGGGAATCGAGGCCAAGGGCGATTGTGCCTGCAACAAAGTAGGCGACACAGGGTCCATCATCAAAGAATCGGTCAAGAAGGCATATGGCAAGATTGCACGTGAGGGGGGATCCTGCTGTTGTGGCAGCAGTTGCTGCGATGGTGACGTCTCTAACGATCCGATACGGATCTCTGCTTCCCTAGGTTATTCTGACGAGGAGCTGAAGGTCTTGCCCGAATCCAATCTCGGACTCGGATGCGGAAATCCGGGTGCATTTGGTGCCATTAAATTGGGCGATATAGTACTCGATCTTGGAAGCGGAGCGGGAATGGATGTTTTTCTTGCAGCTGGAAAGGTAGGGAATTCAGGAAAGGTCATCGGCGTGGACATCACGATGGACATGATAAGAAAAGCAAGACGTAATGCGAAGAAGAACGGTTTTACCAACGTCGAATTCAGACATGGGGATATCGAAGAACTGCCAGTTGACAGTGACTCAGTGGATTTGATCCTGAGTAACTGCGTGATCAATCTTACGCCGAATAAATCGAAGGTTTTCAATGAAGCTTACAGGGTGCTCAGAAAAGGTGGAAAAATGTACATTTCAGATATGGTCCTCCTGGAAGAGCTTACAGAAGAACAAAGGAATGACGAGGAACTGATAACAGGGTGTGTTGGGGGTGCGATCCTCAGAGATGACTACTTGGAGCTACTGAGAGATGCAGGTTTTTATTTGGATCGTGTCAGCGACGATATTGGGATTGCTGAGAGGCAATATCAAAATCTTCCGGTAGAGAGCTTGAAGATCGTGGCTGTTAAGGTCTGATCAGGGAAGCGGTAAATGACGAATATTTTCCCCTCTAATTATGTAAATCGAATGATTAATTTTTGATAGGAATAATAGTGAATATGCCTGAGTGCAATATACCTCATATGGTTTTCATATCTTGATGTTTGCATGCATGTACAATATAATTAAATCTTATATCTTAACTAACTATTATTTTTATCATAATTATTTTTCTGTTTGATTTACATACAAATTTTATTTTATGCTACATTTTATTAACACTGTTAATTTATTATGTGTCTATAACTAAATTTTAACGACGTTAATTCATCTGAAGTAATACAACAATAAAAATTAAGTAAATATCTTTATTTAATAAACAAATTAAAACAATATCAAATTAATATCCTATTGAAGAAAATAAGCTTATTTTTTTTACGATCTCTGATTGTTTTTCACTCTTCTCCCTTGAATATCTAATGTAATGTAAGAGGTCAAGGAAGACTTTGTTGTTTTTAACGAATAGTGTACCCTAAATAGTTCGAAATTACCTATTTCAAGTTGATATTCGGGGTACCGTCGTGGACGGAAATATTAGCGGTCTTATAGAAGAATTAGCATTTTTCGTTGATTTTGGGCTGTTTTGAAGAAAAATGATATTTTTTCCATCCATTTGTGATGTTTTTCATCAAAAAACAATATGTCTAAAATAAATTTAATGAATAAAGTAATCAGCTAAATTAATAACAAACATCTAATTCCAATAAATTAACGCTGTTTAGTTTAACATTGTTAATTGTTACATGTTATTTTTTTAACGCTGTTAATTATATTTTACGAATATGAAAAAGTTAACGCAGTTATATTTTATGGGTGTTAAATCGCAGGTGAGAGTACTGTGAAATAAATAAACTAAATAAAGCAATCACATTGAATTATAATACACCACAAAACAATGACAAAAAATACGTGATCTAAAGGATATAAATCCGTACTGATATGGAAGGTCCTATGTGGAGACCATGCACGTTGCTCTGATCATATTCTTACTTACATACGTGCTGATAATGGTCCGGTTGCCCGGGAAGCTGCGCATAGGCAGAGGGGTCGCGGCCTTGGTCGGTCTGACCCTCATGATCCTCTTGGGCGTGGTGACTTTGATGGAAGCGTGGCGCTCCGTCGATTTCGATGTGCTGTTCCTGCTTATCGGAATGATGGTGCTTGTCGTAGGTCTCGAGTACTGCGGTCTCTTCGAAGTGATCTCCAAGATCCTTGTTGAAAGGTTCAGGTCCCGGAAGGCGTTACTGGCCGGGATAATGGGCATATCCGCTCTTCTGGCAGCTCTGGTCCTGAATGATGCGGTTGTATTGCTGTTCACACCCATCGTCATAAGGACGTGCGCTAAGATCAGGGCGGACCCGATCCCCTTCATCGTGGGGATGCTGATGTCCGCCAACATCGGGAGTGTTGCCACGGCCATAGGCAATCCTCAGAATGCGTACATCGTCTCCTTCGCAGGTCTTGGATTCATTGACTTCTCTTTGCACCTGGCGCCTGTGGCGGTCGTGTGCATGCCCGTGGCGTATCTTCTGCTGTATGCGGTATTCAGAAAGCGCATAGAGATCGACGTGGAGACCAAGATCCATCAGGAGGAGCCTGCGGAGATAGATAACGCAAGGCTGCGCTTCATGATATTCATAACGATGGCCATGTTCGCCGGGTTCATCGTTTCCAGCTTTTTGGGGGTGCCTCTGTATGTTCCGGCGGTGTGCGCCGCAGTCATAGCGGTTATTGTCGTTCTATCCAAGGATCATACACAGGGCCCGTGGGTGGTGAAGAGGGTGGACTGGTCCATAATCGCCTTCTTCATCGGCTTGTTCGTGGTCATGGAGGGCGTCTCCGTCTCCGGTCTTCTGGGTGAGCTGTCCTCCCTGTTCCCCGGCTTCGGGCCGGGGGAGACGCCTACGATATTGTCGTTGTCGCTGTTCTCCCTGGTGCTGAGCAATCTGGTTAGTAATGTACCGGCGGTGATGCTGCTCTCGAATCTTATGCCTCCGGACCCGGAGATCCTATGGTACGTCTTAGCCGGAGCGTCGACGTTAGGGGGCAACGCCACGTTCCTGGGCTCTGCGGCCAACGTCATCGCGGCGGAGTCGGCGGAGCGCTACGGGGTAGAGATCGATCTGATAAGACTCATGGCCATAGGAATACCCATGGCCGTCGTGACCACGGGACTTATGATCATTATGCTGAACCTGTTCTAGAAGTCGTCCTCGACCTTCGGCGTATCCTCGCAGAACATCCATTTCCTGTATTTGTCGAGGACCATCTTGCAGTAGGTTTCCCTCTCACCGGCGGTGGAGTCCTTGGTGTATACGTAGATATCCACCCTTCCGTGGTAAGCGTGTTTCTTCCAGCAATCGTTCTTGGGGTTCTCGGTTATTATGGATTCGAGGTTGTCCCCCCAGAGAACGCTCATGATCTTGACCCCTTCGCCCGCTTCGGTGCAGATCAGCGCTATGCCTGCCGATGCCGGCAGCTTGTCCGTGCCCAAATACAGGGGGCCGTCGAATATCTTTCCTTCCAGTGCGAACGGCATAATCTGGGTATTGGCGAGGGGGCTTAATTCATTTTCTGATTGACGACATCAAAGATCGCATTTTGCATAGTTGGGAATAATCTTTCTTTACAGAGATTAACTAAGACAGGATAATCCTGAACATGACTTCGACATCCGGTGCAATCATTCTGAAAACCTTTGATTTTTGACACAATGATGCGAAAACTTGTAGTCTTTCCCGTTCTTTTTCTTAGAATGCTGTCGCGATGATAATGCGATATTGTTCCGTGGATCTGATGATTCGACAGAGAAGTTATTCTGATATCTAGACAGCATCGATCTGGATAGTTGTTGTTGCTGGAAAGACACAGTTAATCGCAGAATACGGATGTCTTGTAAATGAGGTTATGTAAATTCGCCGATTCGACAAGAGGGTATCGAAGTCACAACCACGTATGTAAGGGAGATATTCGAGGCGTTCGGGATCGAAGACCCGAGCACCTCGAATTTGTCCATCAGAGATCATCAGATGCGTAGCTCAATTTCGAGGATTTCGATTTCAACAAGGTAAATCTCCACCATATTTTGGCCTTCCTATACTTCTTTTTCGTGCAATGTTTGGAGCTGTGTTCCGACTTCTATTATATCTAGTTTCGGTGTATTTTTAATGTTGAGGTTAAAGTTTGGGCAAGAAGAGCAATAGAGATTTCATCAAGGAAGATATTAAGAGAGCGACCATGGATGAACAACCAGATCCTCAGAGGGATACGTTACCTCTCAAAGGGACGATTGTGCTGGTAGACGAACGTAATCAGGCTGGAATTGGAGAGGGTGTGAGTTCTAAAACATTTTCGTTAGTTGCAACAATAACTGACAATCCCTCGGGATTGAGGAAGGTTTATAACAAATATGATCGGGGATCCAACTATGAAACGGGAGAGTACATAGAGCTCAAGGAGAAGAACGCAGACTTGGATGAACGTAAGAAAGTCATTTGGGATATGATTCGGAGCGGCGCTCATTTCTGTGAGGTCACAGTGGATAAGACCGCCGACATGCTCCCGAAAGGATTCGATCCAAAGAAGGGCATGCACCTTTACAGGAATACCCTCGATGCATTGATGGACGAGGTCATGGGCAATTTGAAATCTGAGGAGGTCAGCGTTTTCTTTGACGATCATACATCTCTGAAGGGCAATGCGGGAGTGAAGTCAGCCAAGAATGCGGCCAAAAAGTATTGTAAGAAGATTATCTGTTCTAAGCAATTGGCATCTGCGAATGAACCGCTTCTACAGCTTAACGACTTCCCTACAGGTGCTGTAGGACGTATGGCCGAGGACAATGACAATAGAAGCTTCAAAGTCATGAAGAAGTATACGAAGTCAAAGAAGATAGGAAAGCGGCAACGCTAGGGGATGTCGACTCCTCGCCGGCATTGCTCCCTAGCCTTACATGCCTAATTGAGAGTTGTGTCTTACGTATATAACTTTATCTTTTCTTAGTCGATATCGTCGATTATCCTTAGCTCGACATAAGATTCATTATTTCCTCGTTACAAAATTGGACAGTTGCTTATATTTACGACAGAAAGCAGGTGACTAGGTGCGTATATTCGAGCCACGAAGCTCTCAATCCTCATATTCTCAAGGAAACGGATTGAGAACGTGACATAGAACAAAGTGCGATCAGCGGACACTCGAGTGTCAAATTCTCCTGAAATCAAAATCAAGTGTCGAGTTCAGGGATAAATATATGTTGAATTATTGAACAGACTTCAAGTTCGAATCAAGGCATATCTAGATATGTCAGATAGATCAATCATTTACCCTGAATCCTTTGTCTCTGGATTCCGATGTGTATTTGACGCCTAAAGAATCAAGCATCTCCGTCAGTGTTCTGACATGAACGCCCAAACCAATGTTAATGAATTGATTCTCGACGACGACCTCGCCACTGGGCTTCCTGATCGTCGGGTGGAATCCCAAAGGTAAGTGGGCCGTCTTTACTTGTATACCAGCGATCTTGCAGGCACGGTCGAATATTGGCCCTCCGGACTGCCCTCTCATGCCGGGGGTGGATGTTTCGATGTACGACATATCGTACCCGTCGGAGCTTCTGCCCATGTAGATGTTCCTGGTGTGTATGCAGTCGTTGGGGAAGAAGGGCATCGGGAGGACCCCCTCGCGTATATGGAATGTTCCGGTCTTCTCGCTGAAGTCTGTAGTGCTCTTCGTGAACGGGAATCCGATGCGGCACAGGCTCGTACCTGGGCGCATCGTGTCCGGGTCTTTCATCACAGGATACTCCAAGATCCAATCCGAATTGAACGGCTCCAGCTTGCCGATGGCCACGTCTATCTCCCTGTTGATGTACACGTTCTTGATGGTCACGCCGTCCCATCCCCACCAAAAGGACTGGTTGGTGACCCACTTTGGGTCCATTTTTATGTGTTCAGTACCGCCGGCGTTGGCCTCATTCGCCTGCCTTATCTTCTCCGTATCCTCGTTCAGACGGCTCATGGAGTCGAAAACATGCCCGGCTGTGACCATCCACCCTTCGCGATTGAGCATTACGAAGGATGCGCAGCTGGATACCACCGTACCGTCCAGGGTCCTGTAGGATATGATCACAGGTCTTGTGAATTTCATCGCTTTCTCGACGGCGTCGGCGAACATTGAGCTGAGATGGCTAAGAGGCTATATTTTGATTATCGAATCAGCTTCTGATGATCATTGATTTTTCCAATACCCAAGAGGGCATAGGTTTTTCCAATTCCCATTTGATGCTCATGGGTCTTTCACCTTCATGGCTCATATAATCCATTCTTCCCAAGAATGTATACGGGGTGGTTTTCCCGTATTGGTCCTTTTTACCTTCTCTTAAGAACAATAGAACTTTGGAATCTTTCTTGCTATGGTCTATGTATCTTCTCCCTGTTGTAGAGTCTTCGCTGGTCTCATTCTGAGATTGCCAGTGGAACAACTTTTCATTGAGAGCGTAATCACGATACATTGTGGTTGGAGAGTAATCCTTTTCTGTTTTATCTAACGTCACGAAGAATAGATCCGCCTGTAGATCCTCGAAATACCGAACACCTTCTCTCAGCGGATACACATAGTCAGGAGTAGTTTTTCCTATCGCAGAGAGCAATTGATTAAGAGTATATTCACAATGCAAATCCAATGTGTGATCGAAACCGAGATCCACACTTTCGTTTTCATACGGAATCGTTTCGCAAAGAATACTCATCAGTTCTTTTATTTCCATACAATAATCTTTTTTCTCCCTTAGAGATTCGACGAAGTCCCAGATGTTATCGAAACCATTTTCCTTGACGGGTGTGTTGTAAAACGAATAATACAACATGGTAGCGTACTTTATCTCAATATCATCTTCAGGATCATATGTGCCAGATAGCATTCTTTTAATGGCATCGATCCATCTTCTACTATTCATATCACATAGTTTGAATAAGCCATTTTTAAATCTGTCATCTTCTTTATCAAATTGCATCTCGGAAAATCCAGCAAATTTTTTCAGCCCGGTGAAGGTCATTTTCGAATAGATGCTCTTTGGTTTAAGATCATAGAATCTTAAGAATTTGCTGAGGTTGATCTTTTCACCAGAATCGTATTCGAAGGATCTCGCATATTTTGTAAGCATTTTCCTATTTAGCACAGTATTTTTTAGATTCTCTAAGATGTATTCTTTTGCAACCGACTCCAATTTTATGAAACAGCCTTGTGGTAGACCGGAGAAACCTTGTTTTATCTTTGCAGATACTGTCTTGCTACTAGCTGCCGTAAGATATTCCAACTTTCTTTCGTTCATTGTGTAGCTCTTATGTGCTTGTCCAATGAAGTCCAGAACAAGAAGTTCTTCTTTTCCTTCACTTTTTCTGAGACCTCTACCCAGTTGTTGAATGAATATAGTCATGCTCTCTGTAGGTCTGAGCATAAGTTCTGTGTTCACTTGAGGAATGTCTACTCCTTCGTTATACAGGTCTACTGAGAAAATGAATTTTATCTCGCCGTTCACAAGTTTGGTCTGGGCGGTCTCACGCACTTCCTGCGGGGATCTAGACGTTAATGCTATAGAGGGGATTCCAGCATCATTGAATTCGTTAGCCATGTATTCTGCGTGATCTATGGAAACGCAGAATCCTAGGCCCTTGATCTCATTTAGGTTTGGTCTGTAATCATTTATTGCATTAAGCACGGCGTTGATGCGTCCTTTATTGCCGACATAAAGTTGCTCTAACTCGGCGGTATCATATCTGCCACGTTGAAATTTCATTTGGGAGATGTCCACCGGATCTGTAACCCCATAATAGTTGAACGGAACCAGAAGTGATCGATCTATCGCTTCAGACAGTCGAAGTTCAGTCGCGATAGTATCGTCAAAGAATTTTGTGATATCCTGTCCATCCATTCTCTCCGGCGTGGCAGTTAATCCAAGGAGGATATCCGGCTTGAAGTATGTCAAAGGTCGTTCGTAACTTTCCGCCGCACCGTGATGAACTTCGTCTACTACAACATAATCAAAATAATCCACTGGAACATGTTCATAGATCTTCTTGAGAGATTGTATGGTAGCGAACAAATGATCATAATTCTGAGGTGTTTCATCCCCCGTAAGCAACTCTCCGAAGTTTCTATTTTGGAGGACCATTCTGAATGTTACTAAACTCCTCTCTAAGATCTCTTTTCTATGGGCTATGAAAAGAAGTCTGTTCTTTTTGCCTTGATTTTTCGAAACATAGCGTCTGTAATCTACCGCTGAGATGATCGTCTTCCCCGTTCCAGTGGCGGCCACTATGAGATTCCTTTTTCTTCCGTGGGCCCGGTCCCTTTCCAATTTTTGAAGTATTTCTTCTTGAAATGGATAAGGTTCTATCTTGGCAATATTGTACTCGAGGCCGCTCCCTATGCCTGGTTCTTTGAAGATTCTTATTTTGTTGTTTTTGAGGGCGCCCTTCAATCTTGTGCCATCTCTTTCCCAATCGAAGATCTCGAAATCTTTCGAATTCCAATAGCTTTCAAAGGTGGCATCTATAGCGCTTATTATGTGCGACATGTCCTGATTCGTTACTTTCAAATTCCATTCCATTCCATCCGTAAGCGCAACACCGGACAAGTTGGAGGACCCGACAAATGCTGTTGTGAATCCATTCGATCTTTTGAAAATATAGGATTTTGCATGTAAGCGTGTGTTCGTAGAATCATATGATATTTTTATTTCAGTGTTAGGTAATTTGGATAATTTGTTGATGGCATAGTCGTCTGTGACGCCCATATATGTTGTAGTGATGATCCTTAATTTTCCACCAGATCTCGTGAAGTCTTCTAATTCTTTGAAAATTTTTACGATACCTGTGTGTTTTATGAAAGATACAAGGAAATCTATTTCATCTGCGGTTTGAATCTCTTTAGCTAGCTCTTCTGAAAAAGATAGTTCTTTGTTGGATCCAGTTAAAAGAGAACTGATGGATAAAGAGGTATTGGGCCTATTCTTTTTCTTAGATTCTTCAACAATTTTATTCCAGATAGAATAAAGTTGCTCGCCATCTTTCCCTATTTTCCATTTGAGAATATCTTTTTCATTTGTGATTTCAGACAAAAGATGTAAGATGTTATTGCAAGCCTCAATTTCAGAATGAAGTTTTTTATTATTACCTTTTTGAGATCTAGAGCGCTCTTTGATTATGTTCAATCCATATTCTAAAGCCTTTTGCATATATCTGGCTAAAATCGCTGGGCCCTCTTCCTTTTCAATCTCACGTGTTTCGACAGAGTCCTCAGAGAAAGATTCCAGAGCTTCAGATATGGCCTCGTTTATGATTTGCTCATAAACCCCATATTTCAAATCCATGCACTAAAGCAAGTATATTTCGCAGCCAAATAGCTACCGGTATTATGATGCCAGGGACGCGCCCAGTTCCTTCACCTTGCGTATAGCTTCTTCCAGTTTCGACAGACCGCAGGTCCTGCATTCGTGCCTCAGGCCGAGGTACTCTGCCACTTCTTCCGACTTCTTCCTGTAGTGCTCCGTTCTCCCGACGCCGCTGTCCACGAAAAGGCATCTTTCGTATGATTGGAACAGCATGTCAACGAAGAACTTCGGATCGTATCCTTCCACCGAGTCCAGATGAAGCTCTTTGATTATCCCTTCAACGCCCTGCTCCGCCCATCCCGGGGATGAGAACCAGGTTCCCGTGCAGATCTTCTTCTCCTCGGTATACTCTTGGGATCCGAGGAGCGCATCTATGCAGTCCGCTCCTTCCAGCATGACCGCGGGCACTTCCAGTTTTTTGGTAAGCCCTTGGAGGGAGCTGCATACAGCATATCCTACGAAGACGGCATCCACCTCTCCCTTGAGGGCGTTGACGGTGTCCTCTATCTTGATCCTCATATCCTCGGGATAAACGTGAAGAGCGAACTCCAGGTACTCCCTTTTAACGAAATCCGGATCGTCCTTCGTCAGGTGCTCTATCTCGTTCTTGAGTATATCGCAGGCCACGATGCCTAGTCGCATTCCAGCACCTCTACCTTCGCACCGCAGAAGGGACATTCGCAGAGAGGCGAGTCCTGGGTTAGGGATGACTGGAAGAGACCGACTCCGAAGGCGTCCTCCAGCAGTAGGATCCTTCCCATTCTGACGCCGTCCCTCATCTTCTCGCAGCAAGCAGTCATATCGAAGGTGGGGCTTACGAATAGTTTGCCCTCGGTGAGCATAAGGCCTTCGGCTATCGCATCATATATGTTGCCCAGGGCCTTCCTGGCGCCGGGGACAAGTAGGGTGTACGCTTTTTTGTAAAGGCTCATGGCGGTCCAGAGGTCCTTCTCCACGAAGTATCCGTTCTCGTACATGCTGCCAAGATGCAGCATGGCCTCCCCGTCGGATGACAGGGCTGCATCCTGAAGCAGCAGGAACGCTTTCTCGTAGTCCTGCTCCACACGGTTCCCTGTAAGATGCAGGATCCCAAGCTGTGCCATCGCATACGTGTCTCCTGTATCGGCCATCTTCTTCAGTGCGTTGACGTCTCCGTAATCCATGGAATCACCTCTTGCGAGCCTTAAGGACTGTGTCCTTCTGCTTCTTCCTTTTCTGCATAGAACGTTCGGATTTAATAAACTCCCCACCCAACCAATTTTTGCCGGTGCGGTACATCAGCGTCGATACTGTGGACGGCGACGGGGTGAAGACCTGCATCTGCTCGGGATTCGTTTTAAGTTCACGTTTACAGAATTCCGAGAGCTCCTCCATCTGCCTCTCGCCGCAACCGGGGTGGGCGGCCATCATATAGTATGTTAAGAACTGCTCCCGGCCAAGCTTCTCGTTCACGGCATCGAAGCGCTTCTTGAAGTCCAGAAGATCCTTCGGGCCCGGTTTCCCCATCATATCCAGGACGAACGGGGATACGTGCTCAGGCGCGATCTTCATCTGGCCGGATACGTGGTCCCTGCAGAGGCATTCGAGATACTCATCCCCGTGCTTCTTGTCGGCGACCACCAGATCATGGCGTATGCCTGAAGCGACGAAGACCTTCCTCACGCCGTCGATATTCTTTATATCGTTGAGGAGCTCGATCTGAGACTTGTGGTCAACGGGCATCCATCTGCATATCTCCGGGTAGATGCAGCGTTTGTCGGGGCATGCGCCGACCTTTGCCTTTTTTTGGCACTCGAACCCGTACATGTTGGCGGTCGGGCCGCCAACGTCGCGTATGACACCGTCGAAGCCTTTTGCCGACGCTATGCGCTCTGCCTCCTGGAGTATGGACTCCCTGCTTCTGCTGATTACGTTCCTACCCTGCATCACGGCGATGGAGCAGAAGTTGCACTCCCCGTAGCATCCCCTGTGGGTGGTGATCGAGTTCTTCACGGTATCGACGGCTTTAACGTGACCCTGTACCGAATAGTAAGGATGGACCGCGTTCTCGAAGTCCATCTCATACACGCGGTCAAGCATCTCCCGGTCGAGGGGCGGCTGGGGCGGGTTCTGTATCAGATATCTGTCCCCGTGCCCCTGGGCCAGTCCCGTGGCGGTAACGGGGTCGTTGTTGCGGTAGAACTTCCAGAACGCTTCTGTGAATCTTTCATCGGACGCGGCGCATTCCTCGTAGGAAGGGAGCACCTCATAACCTTCCGGCACCTCCTTGGAGATGTAGCATATCCCCTTGACATTCTTCCAGTCCCTGCCGTCCCTCATATGTTGTGCCAGCAGCAGGTTCGAACGCTCCCCCATGCCGTATGTTATAACATCTGCTTTAGCGTCGAAGAGGACCGACCTCCGTATGGAATCGGACCAGAAATCGTAATGTGCCAGTCTTCTGAGGCTTGCCTCCACCCCGCCCAGAACGATCGGCCTTCCCTTCGAGTGCCTCTTGATCAGATTGGAGTATGCTATGACGGCCCTGTCAGGACGCCTGTCGTTCACACCTCCGGGAGTGAAATCGTCCTCCTTCCTGAATTTCTTGGTCGCGGTGTAATTGGCGACCATGGAGTCCACCGACCCGGAGCTGACGCTCCAGAACAATTCGGGTGATCCGAGGCGGGTTATGTCGTCGCCGGAATCCATTTTGGGTTGGGCGATTATACCCACTCTGAACCCGTTCTCGATGAGCCAGTGACCGATTATCGCCGTTCCGTTATAGGGGCTGTCGTAATAGGTGTCCCCTGAGACAAGTATTATGTCGAGGCTCTTCCAGCCCCTTCGGCTCACCTCTTCGGCGGTAGTCGGTATGAACACGCGCCATACTACATCGGGGGCCTATTTTATGTTGTTGTCATCGATCCCTGGGCAGGCGGTTCCCCTATGTTCTTTTTCAATGAACAGAAAGTACATTATCCTGGCAGCGGGATTCTTGCCCGGTGACCGATATGATAGTCTCAATAATTGAATCGGACTGCATAGGCTGCGGGAGATGCGAGGAAGAGTGCCCGGAGATATTCGAGCTTGACAACGATCTCATATCCAAGATCAAGCGCCAGCCCCGGGAGGACGAAGAGGACTGCGTCGTGAAGGTGGAGAAGATCTGCCCCGGCGCGGCCGTGGTGATCTCAGAGTAGTTTTCTCATGATGTAATCGTTCATGAAGAATCCGCCTCCGATATCCTTGTCCACTTCATCGTCGACGAAGAAACCCATGCTGCGGTAGAATCTTATCGCCGACTCGTTGTTGCGGTTCACCGTTAGGTAGAGATTGGGCTTCCCCAGGTCCCTGGCGATCGCCTCTATCTCTTGGAATCTCTCGTATGCGAGGCCCCTGCCCCTGAAGCTCTTCAGGAGATAGATCTTGCTTATGAAGACGCGGTCCTCCTCTACCTTTATGGCGCTGTATCCCACGTTGCGCTCGCCGAAGAATATTGTGTCGTAGATGTATCCCTCGGACATCTGCCGCAGTATCGCTTTCTCTGACTGGAACTTCTCGATCATATACTCGGTCTGTCCGGGAGGGAGGATGCTTCCGAAGCACTCCGCCCATATCTCCTTCGCAAGTTCCGCGATCTCTTTGGCAGATTCCCTGTCCCCGCTCATCTTCTTATCCCCAGCGCCCTCAGGAGCTTCGGTATGCCGGATTCAAAATCCACTCCGAATCTTATGTCGGTTTTTGCATCCCTTGTTCTCAGTATGCTGTCAACAGTGAAGTTCACGGCTATCCTGTTGGCCTCTGCCAGGCTCTTCCCGGATATGAGGGCGGTCACGGTCGCGGATCCGAAGACATCCCCGGTACCGTGATAGTATCCCGGTATGCAGTCGCGGAATGCGTAGTCTGTTCTGTCAGTTTCGGCGTCGTAGGCGGCCGCGCCAAGTTTCTCCGTATCGAAGAAGACGCCTGTGAGGATCACCTTCTTCGGACCCATGGCGGACAGCTTTCTCAAGAGACCCTCGATGTATTCCTTTGTATAGGGTCCCTCGACGTACTTCTCGCCCAGAAGAAGGCATGCTTCCGTTATATTCGGTATGATGACGTCGGCTTTGGAACATATCTTCCTCATGCCTGTGGGGAAGTTCTCCGGGAATATGGAGTAAAGGCGGCCGTTGTCCGCCATCACAGGATCGACGACTATCAGTGTCCCTTCATCCCGGAGACGGTCGAAGGTATCCGATACGATGTCGATCTGCTCGAAGGAACCGAGGAATCCTGTGTAGATCCCGTCGAATCTCAGGTCCAGGGTCTTCCAGTGATCCACAATTGGCGTTATGTCTTCGGTGAGGTCCCTGTATGTGAAACCGGTGAAACCGCCCGTATGGGTGGACAGCACCGCCGTGGGTATGACGCTGCATTCTATCCCGGCGGAGGAGATTATCGGCAATGCCACTGTGAGAGAGCATCTCCCGAAGCAGGATATGTCGTGTATGGCGACAACGCGCTGCTGTCTTTGCATGGCAAAGCGCATTTGTTATATGTAGATAAAATCTGCCTAAATCCTCTTTGGAAGGTTTTTTATCGCTTACCGCAATGGAGCCGGCATGCCGTCGTTGGATATTCATCTGGAGGAGGCGCTCTCCGACTACAACAGGAAGGTCAGCGAGTTGGAGGGGACGGGCCCGTTGTCCGAGCTTCTGTTCGCTTACATAAACCGCGGCAGCGTGCTGATGCTGATGGAATCCTACGTGTCCGCGATAACGGACATGGATGCGGCGGTGGAGATAATCGTAGATATGGAGGCCGCCGGCAGCAAGGTCGAACCGGGGCTCTATGTCAAGGCGTTCGAGAACAGGGGGCAGCTCCTCTTCTCCTCCGATCCGGAGGGAATGGCGGACGACTACAGGATGATCGTCTCCCGCCTCGATGAGCTTGACGGCACTACCAGATACTACAATCCGGACGACGTCGCCACCATGTGCCTCAACTGCGCCGAGGACCTGATCGATACAGGATTCGAGGACGAGGCCCTGCCGTTCCTGGATAAGGCCGTCTCCGTCCTCGGGGGGGATGAAGACCCGTGGTGCCTCAACAGGCTCACGGAGGCCCACAATCTCAAAGCGAAGGTTTTGGAAGAAACGGGCGACAAGGAATCCGCCGAGCAGTATTACGGGGCAGCCATAGACCTAGGCTCCAGGCTCTACGGTGCCGGCGATTTGGAGGACATAATGGAATTGGCCATGTCCTATGTCTGCAGGGGCGACCTTCGGGAAGAGGCGGAGAGGATCGACGAGTTCGTCTCTGATCATGTTGCGGCGGCCGACATATTGGACATGCTGTTCGACAGGAACGAGCTTGATGATGTCGAGCTCCTTGTGAGCATACACCAAGGCATAGCGTCCGCACTGATGAAAGAGGGCAGGATGAAAGAGGCGGAGAAGCACCTCCTTGCGGCCATGAAGATGGGAGTGGACGGGATAGAGGATAGCCTGATCAACTTGGGGATAGACCCTCAGTGATCATCTGCCCTTACGGGAATTGATCTCGGTCTTGATCTCGTCCCTCATGCGGACCATGTTGTCCATGATCTCGCTGTCTCCCAGGCCCCTTAGGATTATGGCCGTCAGATGCTTGTTGGATGAGTAGTTCCCTGCGAGATACTCTATGGTGATGTATCTGTCGTAATCATCGATCATCATCTCCAGCTCAACCAGCAGGCGCATCATCCTCTCGACTGACTGGGTCGGCAGGAGTTCTTTCAGGTTGAGCACCATGGCGGCATAGTCCTTCTTTTCGGGCTTCTGCATGCATTCCGCCAATCTCTCCGCAATAGATAAGGTTGATGTCCCGTATGCTGCAGGAACCCGGCGCAGTTTAAATAAAGGCCCTGAGTTTAACGCCCATGGCCTTTTTCTGCGCTAGCTGCGGTAATCTCATACCGCCGAATTCGGCGATATGCAGGAGATGCGGCACCTTCGTAGGCAGCGCTGCGGAGGAGAAACCGCAGAACGGCCCGGAGATACTGGATAAGGACAGCCTCCCCGCCCCATATTTTCCTTACAAGCCCCGGAAGGGGCAGATAGATGCCGTGAGAAGCCTGACCGCCGCCCTGGATGCGGGAAGGCACGCCGTGGTCGAATCCGGAACTGGGACGGGCAAGACGATAATAGCACTGTCCTCCGCATTGGGGCACGCGAAGCCCAGGAACAAGAGGATCGTCTACCTCACAAGAACGATATCGCAGACGGATCAGGTCATGAGGGAGCTGAAAGCGATATCCTCTGTGGCATCCGTCTCCGGGATGACCCTTACTGGCAGAGGGAGATCCTGCCCACTTCTCAGAACTTTGGAAGGATACGAGGACATACCTCCGAATGTCCTGTCCAATTTGTGCGAGGACCGAAAGGCGAAGAGCACGAAGAATCAGGCGGGCGGATGCCCCTTCTTCGACAGGATGAGGCACGAGATAAAGAACATCGGTGCCTACTGCGCCGAGACATTCCCCACATCGGAGAAGCTGGATGCATACTGCGAGGGTTTGGGCGCCTGCTCCTACGAGGCAAGGAAGTTCCTGGTCAAGGATGCTGATGTGGTCGTGGCGCCCTACATTCACATACTTTCCGAGGACATAAGGTCGAATCTCCTCAAGAACATGGACGTGGCCGAAGAGACTAAAATAGTTCCGATAGTGGACGAAGCTCACAATCTTGTGGATGCGGCGAGGGAGCAGGAGAGCTTCTCCATTCCCATGAGGCTGGTGGAAGCCGCGGTCGACGAATGCACAACGTTCAGGACAGACGTGGCATTGACGGGGAGCGCCACCCTCAGCCAATTCGTGGGCAATGTGAAGACCGCACTGAGAGGGATAGCGGACGACAGCCTCACGATACAGAACAAAGAGGCTCTGGTTCCCCAGGGGGAGCTGGAGTCCAGGATGATGAAGCGCTTCGTGATGGATGCCGACGATCTGAGGCGCTCCGTGGACCGCATGGTGGATCTCGGGCTCGAGAGGACAGACCTCCTCCTGGAGAAAGGCGAGAACAGGGTCTCCGAGCTCTACACTTTGGGTGTGGCACTTAAGAATTGGATATCGTCGGAGCACAGCAAATATGTCCGTATCGTCGAGGCGGGAGAGAACGGAGAGGTGCTCAGGGCCGCATGCATTGACCCGGACGACGTGACACGCTTCTTAAGATCAACGGGGGGCGGGATACACATGTCCGGAACGCTGAGGCCGCTGGACCAGTACGTGAGGGTCATGGGGCTTCCCAACGATACCTTCACTGCAGTCTATCCGTCTCCTTTCCCGCCGGAGAACAGACGCGTCGTTTATGTGAGCAACGTCACGACCGCATACAAGGAGATGAACGCAGATCCAAGCATATTCTCAAGGATAGAGAAGAGGATCGCGAAGCTGTGCAATACGGTGAACAAGAACACTTTGGTATTCTTCACATCTTACGGGATGATGAACAAGATGCGCCCATTCCTGGAAAGGGATGTCAGGAAGCCGATGTACTGGGAGGAGTCTGGGCAATCCAGGAGGACGATGACCGCTCTGAATACATTCAGGAACGGCAGGAACGGGGTCTTCTTCACCGTGATGGGAGGTTCGATCGCCGAAGGCATCGATTTCCCCGGGGAGGAGCTGTCCTTCGCCATAATCGTCGGCATTCCCTACCCCCCGCCTACCCTGGAGTCCAGAGCCATGTCGGACATGTTCGACCGCAGATACGGGCCGTGGACCGGCTGGAAGTATGTGACGGAGATACCTGCCACAAGGAAGATGAAGCAGGCCATAGGCCGTCTGATAAGGGCGGAGACGGACCGGGGGATGGCCGTGATATTGGACAAAAGGGCATCTAAATACGCCTCGGAGCTAGGAGCCAAGCTCTCTCAGGACCCGGTGGCCGATGCGGCGGAGTTCTTCTTCGAAGGAGAAGGTTTTAAGCAGGGCCTGTAATCATCCGTCCATGGGTGTCCCGGGGCCTCTTCTCAACATAAGGTATTGGATCGTCGCAGGGATAGTCCTGGGCTTCCTGCTCGGCCCCAGGGAAGGTTTTGACTTCTCCCTGATGATGATAATCGTGCTCATGATACAGATGAGCGTATCCATGGAAGGGCTGGAGTTCGGCAGGAAGGACTTCAGCGAGAGGAAGAAGGAGGTCCTCATAGCCTTCCTGTGCTGCTTCGCCCTCAACACGGGCGTAACGGTGCTCGTCGGTCTGCCATTCATATACTCGCACCCCGAGATATGGTACGGATGGGCTCTGTTCGCATCCCTCCCCTGTGCGATAGCTGTTGTCGTTTGTGCGATCTACATGAAGGGGGACGTGAAGCTGGCACTTCTTTCAGTCACGGCCATATACATGATATCCCTGGCCCTGACCCCCGTACTCTCCCTCATCCTGGTAGGCAACGCAATCAGCCCCCTTGAGATACTGAGGTACATCATCCTGTTCATCGCCATACCCTTCGTTGCAGCACTCCTGCTCAGGAGGTTCCATGTCAGGGAGGATCACAAGACGGTGACGATGAACGCCATGATGATGCTTCTTGTGCTTTTCGCGATAGCTGCCAACAGGGACGCTTTCTTCGATGACCTGTGGCTTGTGCTTATAATACTGGGACTCGCGACCCTGAGGCTGGTGGTCCTGACCGTGGTGCCTTGGGAGTGGTCGAGGAGGGCGGGCATCGGAAGAGGGAGGTCCGTGGTCTACGTTGTCGCATCGGCCTGGAAGAACACGGGCATGTGCATAGCAATGGTCATGATCCTCCTGCCCGGGATGCAGGAGGCCGTGCTACCTGCCGTCATATCGTTACTGGTTGAGAACATCTGGTTCATGATCATGACCGCCAAGGCCGACAGGATATGGTCCGAGGAGAGATTCCCCTCGCCCGCCTCGACTCAGTGAAAAGCGTCAATCAACCTCTACGGAGACACTGCTCCCGCGGGGTCCCTTGTCCACGACTATCTTCTTGTCTATCCTCTCCTTGAGGACGTCCACGTGAGAGATGATCCCGATGAGGATATTGCTCTCGGTGAGCTGCTCCAATATGCTGATCGATTGACTCAGCGATTCCGGATCCAGGGTGCCGAATCCCTCGTCTATGAATAAGGCGTCAATTCTGACGCCGCCGGCGAGCCTCTGCACCACGTCGGAAAGACCCAGAGATAAAGATAATGCGGCTTTGAATGATTCTCCGCCTGAAAGGGATTTGATGTCCCTTTTCTTCCCGGTGTAATGATCCAGCACCACTATATCCAGGGCGGTCTGGGTCCTCTTATCGTCCGGGTCGACCTTGCGTTCCATGACGTACCTGCCCGCCGTCATCACATTCAGGCGCAGGTTGGCGTATGCGAGCACGCTGTCGAAGTACGTCGCCTGAACGTACTGCTCCAGTCTGATCTTGGAGCTTCCCGTGACCTGCCCGGATGCGGTCTCGTAGACTTTCTTGTGAATGAGGTACTCCTTCGAGATACGGTCATATTTCCGGTATGTGCTCTTCAGGCTCTCTTCGACGGACTTGTTATTCTTCAGCCGGGCATCGGCATTAGTGTGCATGCTCTCAGCGGTCTTGTACGCTGCATCCTTCCCCTCAGATGCAGCCTTCAAAAGATCCAGATCAGGTATCTCCTTACCTTTCACCTTCTCAGTCAGAGTTTGTATGATCTCTTCGCTTGTTCTGAGGCTCTGATCATAATCGCTGAGCGCTTCGCCTTTCATCTGAAGCGCTTCATCCTCAACGACTGCCGAGAGATAGTCCTCCTCGCTACCGAAGCCGTATCTCGCCAAAGCTTCGATAAGGTCCTTCTCCCCTTCGTTCTTATCCTTTTCCTTCTGGGGAAGAGCTTTCTCCTTCTTGTCTTTCAGGACTGAGCTCTCTCCCTTCCAGTTCGTTTGCGACAAAGCGTATTCTTCCGTTGCTTTTGTGATCCTTCCTTTCAGAGCGTCACGTTTGATCTGCATCTCTTCCAGAGCGTTCTTGGCGAGTGTTTCATTCTCATATTTCAGATCCTTCTGTATGAGCTCGATCGTCGTCGTTGCTTTGCTTATCTTGCCGTTCAGGTCCTGGAGTTCCGTCTGAAGGGCAGTTCTCTCATCCTTTAGAGCAGTGTACTCATCATCCTTCTCCTTGAGTTCTTTGGATTTTATTTCATATTCTTGCGCCAGCGCGTCTATTCTCCCGTAATCCGTCTGGACCTCTGTTCTCTTTTTGAGCAGGCTCGCTCTGAGATCTTCTATGATCTTTCTATAATCCTTCGTAGAGCCGCCCTCATCCAAATTCATTTCGAAGCCTAAGAGAATGCGGTCCAGTTCTTCCTTTTTCGAAACAATGGTTGACTTATGGGATTCTATTTCTCCGGTTATCCTGCTCCTTTCATTTTTCAGACCCTCATTCTCGGTCTTCGCAGCCTTTATATCCTCCTCTTCCGGGGCTCCTTCCGGTATGACCGCCTTTTTGGGATGGGCTAAGGATCCGCATACAGGACAAGGCGAGTCCTCAGAGAGATTCTTCGCTAGAATGCCAGCCTGGGCTTTGTAGAAGGTCTGCTCCATCTGCGACACTTTATTATCCGATTCAATACAGAGATCCAGAAGGGACTCGAGTGTTTTCTGGCATTCTTCTAGCGCCTTCTCTTCTGTTTCTATCTTTGCTAGTATCTTTTCCATGGAATCCGCGCTTATCTCCGATTCCTCTATTCTCGAAAGAATGTCAGAAAGATCTCTGAGATTTTCCTTGACATTTTCATTTTTATTCACGAAATCTATCAGAGGGCTCTTGTAATCCAGAGTTTCTGTTATTTTCTTCTCAAGTTCTGCGATCTTGTCCTGCAGTTCATTTTGCTTCGCGATATATTCATGTTTCTTTTCAGTGCATTGTGCCAGCTGAGAATATATCCCCATCTTATCCTCGATCTTGCTTATCTCGACATTCAATTCATTGAGCTCATTGCTGTGAGATTCCGCTTCCTCCTTCTCCGTTTCCTTCGATTCCATATCCTCTCGGAGCTCCCCTACCTTCAAGGTAAGCTTGGAGATCTCTTCTTTCAAATTTTTCAGGTCGGATACGGCTTTGTTCTTCGCATCATAATACGGAGTCACCTTGCTGGCACTTTTGTTGGATTCGTATTCCTTACGCAAGGATTCCATTGATTCCCTGTTTTGAAGTAGGATCTTCCTCTCTCCACTCTTCGTCTCCAGGTCTTCGAAATCCTTTTTGAGGTTCCTCCCCGCTTCCAATTTCTGGATCGAATCCTTATAGGCCTCCCAGGCCTCCTTCTTCTCCGCTGAGAGGCGGGATACGCGTTCCGTTTCCGCGATCATATGCGTCTCCAGCGCATTGAATACGGTGGCGCTCATATTGACGAGATTGCCCTTCGGCAAAGAAGCCAGAACCGAGCCTAGTTCAGGATCCTCGCCGGCGTCTATCTTCAACACGAGATTATCGAAATCCCTTGATTCTTTAGAGAAATCAGAATAGTGCCCGTCCGCCATACTCTTCAGATGTTCGACTGCCACCTCATAGATCCTAGTGTCGAATATGTTCCTGAATATCTTCTCCCTGTCGGATGTGCTGGACGTGAGGAGCTTGATGAACTCCCCCTGGGCGATCATGACGATCTGCCTCCACTGCTTCAGATCCATCCCGAGAAGATCCTCGATCTCCTTCGTGACGTCCTGGGGTTTGGTCACCCTGCGACCGTCAGGGAGCACCAGCAAAGCATCCCCGGAAGTCTTGGTATAGCCCTCTCCTCTCTTCTTCTTGCGCATATACGGAGGGGACCTGCGTATTTTGTAGGTCTTGCCCAGATGCTCGAATGTCAGATCTACGTAGGTTTCCGTGTCATCATCGGCGAAATCGCTGCGCAGGGAGCTCACTTCCCTGTTCTCGCCGCTGGCATCCCCGTAGAGAGCGAATGTTATGCCGTCGAAGATCATGGTCTTCCCGGAGCCTGTGCTCCCTGAGATGAGGAACAGTCCCTTTCTACCGAATCTGTCGAAATCCACTGCCACCTTACCGGAATACGGTCCGACTGCCGACATCTCCAAAAGGACAGGTCTCACAGAAGATCCCCCCTGGCTCTTTCAAGGGCGGTTGAGAATATCCTCTCCTGCTCCTCGCTGATCTCCTCGCCGTTCATCTCCTTATAGAAGTCGCGGAACAGCTCCGAGGGATCGAGACCTTTGATCTTATCTATCGTCATCTCCGGAAGCTCCCCTGTGCCCGAGGCACAGGCGACGGAGATGCCCATTATGTTCGGATAGACCTCCGCCAGCTTCGCTCTCGCATCCAAAGTGTCCTCGGTCAGATTCACGTATATGTAATCATTGGGATTCCCGGATTCCACCACGGACCTGTCCTTCAGCTGCTCCACGGTGCCGGTTATGACGCGCAGGTCCCTCATGGGAACCAGCGGAACGGTTCTGGTCGATACCGTGCCCTTCTCCTCTATGTCGACAATGACCACGCCCTTACGGTCGAGATACTCTGTCTCGGAGTATTTCAGAGGTGAACCGCAGTATCTTATCTCGCTTCTGCCGACCTTCTGCGGTCTGTGTATATGACCCAGTGCAACGTAATCGAAATCGGAGAACAGATCGTATGAGATGCAATCGACGCCGCCGACGGAGGGCTTGTACTCCTCTGAGCCGCCGAGATCGAGCTCGATCCCCCTGCCGATGACGAACTGATGAGCCACAAGGATATTCCTCTCTGACGTGTTGATGTTCGTTGCCTTCAGGACCTCCCTCATGGCGTCATCGGCATTGTTCACCTCGGCCTTCGGATTCAGGGAGCGGACGACGGATGGCTTGAAGAAGGGGACCATGTACAGATTCACCGTTCCGTGGGCGTCTTCCAGCACATGCTTCTCCATGCCGCCTTTGAACTCATCGGCTATGTGCACCCCCTGCTTCGCCAGGAGGGTGCTCCCGAAGGACATCCTCGTCGCCGAATCGTGATTGCCGGGGATGATGAATGCGGGGCAGCCCATTTCATGCAGCCTGGTCAGGAAATCGTCGAGTATCGACACCGCGCCCTCGTTCGGAACGGTCCTGTCGTAAACGTCCCCGGCGATGACGAGAACGTCCGCTTCTTCGTTCTCTATCATCCTGAGCATCTGCTCCAGGATGAACTTCTGGTCCTCAAGCATCGATAATCCGTGAACGCTCTTGCCGATATGCAGATCGGAGGTGTGCATTATCCTCATATCAGATTCCCCTTCTCCCCGTGCTGATCCGCGGTTTGACGTTGTTAAAGGAACCGCATATCTATTTGATTGTTCCCAGGTTATCCTTGGTCCGGTTTTAAATAAGGGAATGACATGAAACCGTTAAGCGGAGATAGCTAAGCCTGGCCCACGGCGCCGGTCTTGAAAACCGGTGGCATCTGCCTCGGGAGTTCGAATCTCCCTCTCCGCGCCATTTTTTACTATTTTTAACCATTATTTATTCTATTTTCTTAGGATGACTGACCCTGCCTTTTTATCAGATGGATGACCTGACATCCTTTCGTGGACGTAATATCACTTGTAGTGATGCTATTCGTGCTGTTCTTCCTGTCCAACCTGGGGTCTTTCATCTTCAAGAAGATGCACCTCCCCGGGATGATGGGTGAGATCGTGTTCGGGATCGTCGCCGCGAATCTGGTGATCGTCAGCCTCGGTGATTGGAATCTCCTTGCGCAGATAGGCATAGTCGTCCAAACGCCCATCTCGGAAGGGAGCGAGGGATACAACGTTCTGATGCTGTTCTCTGAGCTGGGAATAATCTTCCTTCTGTTCACCGTAGGTCTTGAGACGAAGATATCCGATCTGATCAATGTCGGGAAGACCGCGACATTCGCAGCGCTACTCGGCATCATAACACCGTTCATCCTGGGGCTTCTCCTGATGTACTTCATGGGAGGGAGCCTGATATCCGCCCTTTTCATCGCCACCATAATGATAACCACGAGCGCAGGGGTGGCGGCCCATGTGATGAAGCATCTGAATGTTTCGAACACCAAAGAAGGCAAGATAATCATAAATGCCGCCGTGATCTCAGAGATATTGGCACTGACCATCCTGTCGGTGATCTCCGGATTGGCCGTAGGCGACACCTCTCCCGCAGGGATAGCCTTCACCATCGTGAAGGCGTTAGGTTTTGTTGCGGCGGCGCTGCTCATGACCCTATACGTGATGCCGAAGGTCCACGATTTCATAAACCACAACCGCAGGAGCGACAGCCCGAATTGGAACATACTGTTCATCGGCATAGGGGCGTGCTTCGCGCTTGCCATACTGGCTGATGTCATCGGTCTTTCCGTGATAGTCGGAGCATACTTCGCAGGCATGATGTTCGCAGATTACGCAGATGAATGGAAGCTCATCGATGAGGTGGAGCCGTTGAAGGAGTTCTTCATGACATTCTTCTTCATCAGCGTCGGTATACGCGTGATATTCGCAGACCTGATGTCCTGGGAGATCCTGGGCTTCGCCGTTGTGCTGTCCCTCATAGCGATATTGGGGAAGTACTTCGCCTGCGCCGTCGGGGCGAAGCTTGGGAACAGGTCCCTGGACCGCGAATCCCTCAACCTGATCGGATGGGGGATGGTCCCGAAGGCCGAGGTCGTCATAGTGATAGCTACGATAGGGGTGATGTCCGGGGCTTTGGATCCCGTCGTCTTCTCGTGCGTGGTGATCATGGCGATCGCAGCGACCACCATATCGCATCTGATGTCGGAGGTCGGGTTCCATAAGAAGTATGGACGCGGGGGATACAACCCTGCAGGGAACGACAATCAGTCTCAATTATAATCTGCGACCCTTATCACCGCCCTGTGTTCAGATACGGCGCACTGAGGGATACCATAGTCGATGTCATACGGAAGGGCACCGAAGGAAAGGACATCGGCGTTGCCTTCTCCGGCGGTTTGGACTCCGGCCTTGCGGCCGCCATAGCGAAGAAGTACGCTGATTCCGTGAGGCTCTACACCTGCGGCACGGAGGGCTCTCACGACGTCATTATGGCAAAGGACCTCTCCGAGAGACTGGAGCTGCCCTGGACGCACGTGAGGATCTCCAAGGACAACACAAGGTCGCTCATAGCCGAGCTGATAGCCGCCACCGGCGTATCCGATCCCTTCACGATATCGTACGAGCTGCAGCTGTTCTGCGTTTGCAGGACGTCAGAAGAGGATACCATACTCACGGGGCAGGGGGCTGACGAGTTCTTCATGGGGTGCGCCAAGTTCGTCGATCAGACCTATGAAGAGTACGAAGCATTGAGGAACTCGAGCGTGGACAGGCTCCTGAACGTCTCCATTCCGTGCGAGAAGGCGATCGCGGCCCATTTCCATCAGGAGCTGATGTACCCGTATCTCGACCCCGCTGTGCTGTCTGAGGTGGAGAGAATAGATCCGGCTGTGCTGAGACCAAAGGACCTGGACTCCCGGAAGTCCGTCCTGAAGGAGATCGCTGCGGATCTGGGATATCCCTCGATAGCTGGAAGGGTGAAGAAGTCCTCTCAGTACGGGTCAAGGACCACGGATGTCATAAGAGCCCTGGCGAAAGAGAAGGGACTGTACTATAATCAGTACATCAAATCCATCTGCGACGAAGTGACGGGTCCTGACGAATAAGCTGCTGACCGGCATTTGGAAAGTGCCAGATATGACATATTATTATGGCATGGGTCGGAGAACACGGAGCAGGAGCCGATCGCTCTTGACTTGTATCTGAAAGATAAATAGATATAGAATAGTTCCAACTAAAGTTAAGAATGCGTCATATCGCTCGTATGGTCCGATAAGTCGCGGATAGTGAAAGAAATGCCGTTAACGATGATTTCTCAGGAACTCACGTCTTGGTCCCTATTGCAGTATGCTTTCGCCGCAGTAGTTCTTTCGTATTTTCCATTCGCCGTATATCAGATGTACCTGATGATCATCAGCCTCTTCGGGAACGACATCAGGGAGGCTGAGAAGGACCCGATGTTGGAGAAGCCCAACAACGTGATCGTCGTCATAACAACCAACGGCATGGCCACGGATGTTGTTGAGAAGATAATATCGAATATCAAAGGTTACGAACTGGGTCTTGAGATCTTCGTAATCAAAGAGCACAGGGATACGTTCTCATACAATTGCAGGGAGATCACCGTTCCCAAGGATTATGTGTGCCCTAACGGATCCAGGAATAAGATGCGGGCCATGCAGTACGGCAACGAATGGCTCCGCACGGAGGGATACGGCAGGGAGACGTACATCTGCCATCTAGATGACGACAGCATGGTGGACAAGCCGTATCTTGAGTATGTGATCAATCACATGACCGTCGAAGGCGGGCAGGGATGCATAAGGCTAAGGGAGTTCGGAAGGCATCTCTTCTCTTCCCTCTCGGATATCGTCAGGATAGCCAATTGTGAGGCCTGGTGCAGACACTACAATAAAGGTAACAGACCTCAGTTCGTTCACGGTGAGGGCATAGTCGTCAGGGCCGACGTGGAGCAGGAGATCGGCTGGGACTACGGGACCTACGGTGCTGAAGACCTAATAATGGGTCTCGAGATATCCAAGAAGTATACTTTCTGCCACATACCGGCGGGCAACATATACATCGCTCCCTCCCACCACGGCCAAGGATTTCTACAAACAGAGGCGCAGGTGGTTCTGGTCCATATTCAAGAACGACGGCAAGGTCCGGAGGCTTAGCCTGCGAACTTATCTCTTCTACATCTACATGTACTTGGTGGGCGTGACCGGGCTGATAGGTCTGATAATGCTCTCGACGTATATCCTGATGGATATCCACATCACACCAATGATCCTGCTCGTAACCATCCTGAACATAGTGGGATTCACCAGCTACTATCAGTTCGGGGCGCTCTATAACGGATCCAGGAAGTATTCGCTGATACTGTTCCTGTTCCAGATCCCGGTGGCATTCTACGACGGTTTCACGATACTGTACTCTCTGGTGACCCGCCCCAACTTCCAGACCTTCGAGACCATCAAGAAGGTCTGACCGCTTCGGAGAAAATCATCTCTTCCCTTCCAAACGTTTCATCGTTATGGTGAGGGCCCTGTACGCAGCGAAGATGATGCCCAGGGACATGCTGAACGCCACCATGTACATTATCACGCCTCCCATCAGCTCCAGAAGGTCTTTGCGGAAAAGATAGGTAGCCATGGAAAGTACCAGCATCAAGATCAGAACGGCGAGGAAGAGCCTACGGCTGCTGTTCCTTATTCTGTGCGAATCCTCAGGATTCCCGAAACCGATCTTCGCCATGCTTAAGGGTTTGTTTATCACATATATGTACATTTTCAGAGCGCACGGTACCATTTTTGAATAATCGTGTCGATCTTGTTGCCTAAATGCACCTCTGATACAAGCATTCAAGAGATTCAATCAAAAAGGGTCGATGTGTTGAATGAAGATTACATGTCCTGTCGAACTCATGTTTAAATTATACTCCCCAATCAGGGCGTATGGGCCTGACTGGGTCGCTGTCAGATATCAGATACTGGATAGTGGCTGGGATACTGATCGGATTCATCGTCGGCCCTCAGAGCATCGACTTCTCGATGATCATGATAATCATCCAGATGGTGCAGATGAGCATCTCCATGGATGGCCTCGAGCTGAAGAAAGGTGATGTGAAGCACTACAAGAAGGAGATCTGGATAACCTTCCTCTGTTGCTATCTGCTTAACGCCGGCGTGACGATATTGATGAGGATACCATTCATAGAATCCCACCCAGATGTGTGGTACGGGTGGGCCCTCTTCGCTTCTCTCCCGTGCGCGATCTCAGTTATTATCTGTGGCATGTACATGAAAGGGGATGTGAAGCTGGCACTTGTCTCCGTAACAGTGATCTATCTGATATCGCTGGCTCTGACACCTGCCCTTTCATATGTCCTTATTGGGAATGCTGTTAGCCCGACGGAGATTATGAAGTATATCGTGCTATTCATCGTGATCCCTTTCCTTGTTTCGCTACTGATCAAGAGTCTCCACCTTAAGGCGGAGCGCAAGACCGTGATGATCAACGCGATCTTTATGCTCCTGTCCTATTCGCCATAGCGGCCAACAGGAGCGCGTTCTTCGAGGAGACGATGTTGGTATTGGCGATACTGGAACTCTTTACTATCCGCTTAGTTGTGATGACGATCATCCCCTTGGCATGGTCGAGGAGAGCAGGTATGGAAAGGGGCAGTTTCATCGTCTACGTCTCAATGGCGACGTGGAAGAACACGGGGCTGTGCATCACGACGGCTATAGTGTTGATGCCGGGGATGCAGGGGGCTTTGTTGCCCCGTGTTTTATCCTTTTTTGCGGAGAACTTTTGGTTCATGATAATAGTGAACAGGGCGGACAAGATTTGGGGATATCAAGCCAGTTAATATCAGATGTTGAAACGCCCACGGCATGAGTCATGCAGGTATAACGATCAACGGGCATTCACTCTTTTCAAAGAGTTACGGAATGATTCGCTTGGCAGCTTAGGTTCGCTTATTTTAACCAATTCCGATGAATCGGACCAGAACCTTCCTGCTGCAGGCAATTCATCCGTCACTTCCATGTGGAAGTATGTTTTTTCGTTGTGTTCATAGGATTTTCCGTGACCTCCCTCGAAACAGACTGCAGGGAACATATGGCCCGTAATGATAACGGATACAACGTCCAATCCCATGTTATGCGCGATCGAAACGTAAAGGTTGGACATGCAGTCGCAGTCCCCCTTCATTTTGCTCAAAACAGTGGCCGGAAGGCCCCAGACGTCGGGGAGGCCGTAGATCTCCTCGTCGCTCGTGTACTTGATGTTCTGTTGTATCATAGACAGAACAACGGTCGCTTTTACCCTGTCGTCTCTGCCCTCCAGCTGTCTGTTCAGCTGAGTTGCGATCTCTTTGATGACCGGGTCATCTATGGTCGGATAGTAAGGAAGATAGCCCAGCGACATGACCTTGGGATAGAGGCCGTAATAGGGGCTCGATTTCAAGTCTATGTTCTCCACAGTGTATTTCCCCGCCCCGTACTCGCATTTCATCAGGATGTTCCGTTTAAGCGGGGTCTTCGAGGAGGGTATATCCTTCTTATCGCGCTTACGAAACAAGCCTGCCAACGAGTTCACCTTCCATTTTCGACCAGAATTCCCTATCGCACACGATAACCAGGCGCTTCTTCGCGCGGGAGACGGCGGTGTTGATCACCTTGGTGCCCACAGAAGAATGGCCGAGGGTGCTGGTAAAGCGCAGAGGGACGTCTTTGTTCGCGACCCTGTTGTCGGAGATGCTCAGGATGACGGTGTCCCATTCCCTGCCCTGGGATTTGTGAACCGTCAGTATGTTATCTTTGATATCGGGATATGTCCTCGAGAGGAGGCTCACCTGGTCCTTGTATGGCGTCAGTATGGCGAATTTCTCCGGTTCCATGGGGTTCTGTTTAAGGAACTTGCCTATGGCATCCACCTCGGCTCTGTTTTCCCTGCCGTCCTTGGAATCGCAAACCGCATCGATGCAGACGATGTCCAAAGGCGCTTTTGCTTCGCCGGTGATGCCATTCCTGTAGATGCATTCGTCCAATATCTTGGCGAGATTGTCCCCGAATCTGTGGGATTGGGTGAGATCGACCCTTGCGGTCCGCTTGAACTGGGCCTCTTCTCTGTTCTCATAGGCTCTTTGGACAGTATCCACATCGCCGAAGAGATAGCTCTCGGCGAAGAGGGCGGGCTGATCCCACATGAACGCGTACCTCATGGTGTTCCCCTTGCTTATGCCCTTCAAGAGAACATTCTCTTCGATCTCGCAGACCGGGGGCAGCTGCATGTGATCCCCCAACATAGTGATCGGGACACCGCATGAGAACAGGGGGAGCGTATTGACCAAGTTACAGTATCCCACCTCGTCAACGAAGATATGGTCCACGTCAAGCTTCATTCCGAAGCTCTCGGGCGGAGCAAAGCGACCCATGAACACCTGCGGGGTCATGGCCAGGATCTTCGCTTCACGGGTCTTGACAACGGGGTGCATGACCCTGAGCTTGTCCAGCTCCGCCTCGATCTCCGCCTTCTTCGCTTCCAGGTCCTCGCGGGTCCATTCCTTGTACGTTTTGATATCGCTCGCAGGTCTGGGTCTGTTGTAAAGGTGGAAGGATATCTCTTTCGCCTTCGTTCTAAGATTATACTCGTCGACGCCGATCACAAGTTCCGAGAATCTTTTGTCCCCCATCAGGACTTTCTTTATCTCGTCGAAGTATTTCTTAATCTGGGAGAGTATCTTCTTCTTCTCGAAATATCCTGCCCGGTCGTATTCTTCGTTGTACAGGACGGAGATCTCATCGAAATGAGCCTTGAGAATCTCGCAGTCTCTTTCGAAGATCACGTCATTCAGGACCCCCCAGGTCTCTTCCGCGCTGTTTATCAAGGCGTCGATCCCTCTCTTCTCGCAAATGTTGGGGAATTCCTTAAAGAAGTCTGCAGTGGCAACGCCCAGCCTCAGTATGTCCTTATCCAGATCCACCAGCTTGCCCTCGGGGTCATCGTTTTTGATGATCTTCAGAAGCCCCCGCAGGACCTGCTCTAGGGAGTTGTTTGTGGGCGCCAGAATGGCTACCTTCTTCCCTTTTCTGAGATATGCCAATATTGCCGTTGCGAGGACAAACTGGGTCTTCCCCGTTCCGGGCGCGCCCCAGACGTACGTCAGCTCTGAATTGAGTATTGTTTGAACGGCATCCCTCTGCTGCTCCGTGGGAACAAGCCCCTTCGGGAAATCGTATTGGTGAGGCTCGAAATGCGGACAGACCTTCGGATACCCTATCAATTGGCCGTGGTCCTCATAATAGTCTCTGGTTCTGTTAATGAGCCATTTGAGATCCACCACGATGTGCAGTTCCGGTCTTCCGGAAAGTAGGAGTTCCATGACCCTTTTTGAAGGATATATCGTCACGGTTAGCGAGATCTCATCGAACTGATCGAAGTTCACATCGTCGTCATAGAATACTTTATTCCGGATGTAGAGCCCCATCATCGACGTATCCGCTATCTTCCTGCCGACGTGGAGTATGACGTAGTTGCCCTTTATCTGATAGCTGTTCACCTTGGTGACTACTCTTCCGATTTCGGGATCAACGTGCTGCATGTGTTCGATATAATCGTAAACTACATTGCAGGATTCAACAGAGATCTCAGTGATTGTTTCCGCATCCATTTCATCGCACCCGTCCGTTAAGGATGATTCTGGCAGATATATAGCATAGCTGGAGCACTAGTACTGCTTCCTCAGTGGGAGCTGCATCGCATTTCATCATATATGCTATAAAGAAGCCCGGGGGTTTCCCCGGGCAGGCGCATCAGTATACCTCCTGCGGCACGCAGTAGGTAAAGTAGTTGGAGATGGTGATGATGTCCTCCCTGAATCTGCAGAAGTACACCATGGGCACCTTCTCGAGCTCCGTGTAGAGGTCGGCGACTTCTATGATCGCATTCGCCGTGCTGTCGCGGAATGCCGACACCTCCACCCTCTTCCCCAGCTTCTGCGCTATCTGGATCGCGGGGCGGAAGTCCCTGTCGCCGCTGACGATTATCGCCACATCGTATCTGTCCTCGTATGCGAACGAGATCACGTCGGTGGCGAGGGCGACGTCCACTTCCTTCTGGACTCCGACCTTAGGGTCGAAATCCTTCTCGACGATCCGGAATCCCCTTCTCTCCAATGTGCCCTTCAGTCCGCTGTGGCTTCCGTCCGGGTACTTCCCGTCGTAGACGTAGGCGTCAACGAGCTTCCTGCCATCTAACAGCTCATTGACCATGCATTCATAGTCTATCCTGACGTTCCTGAATCTGAATCCGTCGAAGGGGATCTTTACGTTGCACAGGTCGATGAAGACCATTACTCTCTGTTCCGGGCTGTTGTCTATTCCGTTCATTTCTTTTTTCTCCTGCGCTCTTGGCGCAATTATAATATCTCCTGCTAAATATATCATCATAATTTCGTAACAACTGTAACAAAAGTAATAATGTAATAATTGAAATATTTTGAACGTCGTGACAAAGCATGGCGTCCGGCAACCGCAGCGGCAAGAAGAAAAACGTCGTGATATCATGCGTGACCTTCGAAACGGCCAAGGTGATAGAGCCGATAATCCACTATGATGCGGACCGGGTGCATCTTCTGCACTACGGCACCGACAATATCTATGCCGAATTCCACGATCATGTGGAGAAGGAACTGAGGACCTTCAACGATGACATGACGATCGTGGATCATTCTTCAAGCAAGGTTTACAACTTCACCGAGATGCTGAGGGAGACCCTGTCGATAATCGAGGAAGAGCAGAGGGATCCGGATGTGGAGATATTTATCAACATATCTGCAGGAACATCAGAATATTCGGCCGCGGCTATGATCGCCTCCATGATGAGCCGCGATGTGAAGGCATTTACGGTAGGGACGAAAGAGTACATGGTGGAAGGTGAAATGGTAAGGAAGGTCTTCTTCGACGGCGATAAGCCCGTCGGGATGACCAAGACCACCAAGACGCCGACCATGCTGCCTCAGTACAGAGTGGAGACGCCCCCGCGGCACTTGATATACGGCCTTAAGGTGCTGAGCGAACGGATTGACAAGAACAAGCCCCGGAAGGCCAAGAATATGGTGGAGGCGCTGAAAGACCAAGGCTTGTGGTATCAAGATATGCAAATTGACAATATGAAAGAATATAGGGTGGAAAGAACGGAAGCCGTATATTACAACAGGAATTTTGTCAGCAAATGGGTGGAAAAGGGCTGGATTCGCAAGAATGAGCTTAGCAAGAAGTATGAGCTGACGGAAGACGGAGAACTCATTCTGAGGACGTTCTGCCTGGATAGTCCCTAATTATGCAACTAAGGACATTATTTCACAGAATCATTCTAAAATGGAAAAGGATCTATGGTGTTATCTCCACATTTAAATGTGGACATAATATCAACAAAGTAAGCGGAGATAGCTAAGCCTGGCCCACGGCGCCGGTCTTGAAAACCGGTGGCAATCGTCTCAGGAGTTCGAATCTCCCTCTCTGCGCCCCAATTTTATTCTTATAACCTGACTTTGATAGAAGCCTCTGCTGAAGGATTCTGTCAAAGTCGGGTTGTTACCAAGAATTACGCGAGCTTAGGATATAATTGTTTGAAACACTGGGGTAATTGGGATAAGATTTGACGTCGTCAAATTTGTCTATATCCGAACAATTATAATGTCTTTTAACAATCCGAGTCAGAAGGATGAAAATGTTAAGGGATCTTAAAATTGAAATGAGTTATGATTCAGATGAATATCAAGATCCTTGCTATATTGTTGATAATTTCTATGCCCCGTGTTTATCAAATTGCCAAACCTATTCGCGCTTAAGCGGGTTTTTTTCTTCATCATCCTTAGCTGTTGCCTCGCGTGGAATTGCAAAATTAATCGATAACAACGGTGTTATGAGATTAGTAACCTCGCCTCGTTTGTCAAAAGAAGATATCGATGCAATTATTGCAGGCCAGGCTGAAGAAAATGAAATATTTGAAAATTCATTTTTAGAAGTAATATTTGATGAAGGTAGAATTGCTGACGAATGTGTTGAAGCTATGGGTTGGATGATAGCAAATAAAAAACTCGAAATACGCATCGTGGTTATGCTTGATTGCAATGGTAATGTGTCTGATAATACATTGTTTCACCCAAAAATTGGTATTTTTGAAGATAGTAATGGTGACAAAATTTCGTTTTCAGGCTCAATTAACGAATCTGCGTCTGGTTGGACTCAGAATATAGAATCTTTTTCTGTATATTGCGATTGGAAATCTGCTGATCAAAAACATTATTCTGAAAAAAAGGTTGCTGAATTTGAAAAATATTGGCAGATTGGGATGCACAATCGTTGTAAAACTGTAGAGTTTCCTGAAGCGGTAAGAAAAGAATGGGTTAAAGCCGTACCATATGACAAGTCGGAGTTACAATTGTTTAAAAACAAAACTGCAAAGAAAATAAAGGTTTTTGATTATCAACAAGAAGCAATAAACAATTGGTTTGAGAATAATTGTCGCGGCATTTTTAATATGGCTACGGGGACTGGAAAAACCATTACTTCTATATTTGCACTTAAACAATTAATTGAAAAAATAAATCAAAAGATAATTGTTGTTGTAGCAGTTCCATTACAACATTTGATAGAAGATCCATGGATTAAAACAATGAAGTCATTATTAACTACAGAATCATTTCAACCGCAATTTGTAAGGGCGTTTAACAGTTCAAACATTTGGCAAAAAGAAGCAAGTAAAGCTATTGAGAATTATAAATTTGGAATATCACAAAATATATTCTTTATCACAACATATAATACATTGTCTGGAGAAAAATTTGTATCGATGATACAAGCACTTAAGGGGAAAAAAATATTGATAGCGGATGAGGTGCACAATTCCGGTTCCGATTCATTCAGAGAAGGATTAATTCAAGACTATGATTATAGATTGGGTTTAAGTGCGACACCAGCTAGGTATCTGGATGAATGTGGTACAGAATTCATTCAAAATTATTTTGATAAGGAAGTGTATTCGTTTTCATTACAACGTGCAATTAATGAGATTAATCCCACCACCGGTGAATCTTATTTAACCCCTTATTATTACAATCCCATTTTTATTACATTAACACAGGAAGAGATCAACAAATACGATGAATTGTCTACTAAACTGGCAAAGTATGTAAAAAAAGATATGACTCCGCACGATGTCGAAATAGCAAATTTTTGGAGAATAAAAAGGGCACGTATAATAAAAAATGCTGAAAACAAACTTGCTTATTTGAAAAATAATATTTCAAAATTGAATGATTTGGGCGTTTTAAACAAATGTATTATCTATTGTTCCGACGGCAAAGATGTTGATGAACCAGATGTAAAAACACGTACTAAGGTAATTGAATATCTAAACAATAATAAAATAATGTGTAGTCCATTCACTGCATCAGAAAAGCATGATGCGCGGAAACAAATATTGGATGGGTTTGCGTCTGACGAATTAAAAGTATTAGTCGCAATTAAGTGTTTAGATGAAGGTGTTGACGTGCCATCAACAAAGAACGCGATCATTATGGCAAGCACTAGCAACCCTAGAGAATATATCCAGAGACGTGGGCGGGTGTTAAGGAGATCACCCGGTAAAAAACATGCGACGATTTACGACTACATTGTTATTCCAAATAATGATTTGAAAAATATTGCCACAGAAACAAAAATATTTAATAACGAATATAAACGGTTCAAAGAATTTTCAGATTATTCACTTAACAAAGAAGAGAATGAATCTACTATAAGAAAAATTATTGATGATTTTTCAATAACAATTCAAGATGATGGTGCAGATGAATGGTGATTAAATGAAAGCCAAAGTTAACTCGCTCGTATTGAATATGATTAATGAATTGGAAGAAGATAATGAAACCAAAAAGGCACTTGAAGAGATTTTTTCATCCGAACTGCATCATGCGAATGCAGGTAATGTGAGAAGAATAAAAAATACAAGGTGTCGCGAAGTCATAGAAAAGAGGATGCCACAATGAAGATATTCGAAGTAGAAATACAAAATTATCGTCAGTATCGTGGGATACACAAATGCGATATTTCCACCGATCCAGAAAAAAATTTTTCCATTCTCTTGGGTGATAACGGAGGTGGAAAATCTAATTTTATGAATGCAATAGTTTGGTGTCTCTTCGAAGATGAAATGTTCAAATCGAAGAAAAATGAAGGGAGACCCATTGCAAATAGTTTGGCAATTCAAGAATTAGAGCCGAACCAATCAATGGTTGTGTCTGTCGCAGTATATCTTGGAGATTCTTCAATTGAATATAAAATTGAACGTAGAACTACATTTACTAAATATAAAAACGCAACAAGAGAAGATTCTACTGAGCTGTATTGCTATACGATTACTAGAGATAAGGGTTGGTCACGTAAGGCCGATCCAGAATGGTTCATTACAAAAAATTTCATACCTAAAGATTTGCGTGGTTTTTTCTTCTTCGACGGGGAAAAAATGGATAAATATTTCGAAGACACGAGTTCAGTTAAATCAAATGTAGAAAAAATTGCACAAATAGACATTCTAAACGATGCAATAACCACAGTAAAGTCCACGTCTCGCGATATATGGCAAGAACTTAGTAAATTGGATCCGGGTACGAGTTCAATAACGGATAAATTGGCTGACCTCCACGATGAGAGAGATCGTAATGATTTTCTATTAAATTCGGTCAAAGATGAAATTGCAGGTGTCGAATCAGAGCTTAAAGAAATTGAAAGTTATCTGAGAGATAATTCGGACAAATTTGTTAGTGAGATACAGAACTCTGTGGATCTTCTTAAAAATAGGAAAAAAGACTGTTTGAGTTTAATCGAAGACACAAAAGGAAAAATGCGTGTTTTAATATCTAAGTCTATTGTACCCATATTTGCTATAGGCGCATTATCATATTCTGAAAAATTAATTGAAAATGAAACGGAAAAAGGCGTTTTACCACCAAATGTAAAAGATGTCTTTCTTAAAGAATTGTTAGACAATCATATGTGTATCTGTGGGCGCACACTCGATAATGGTGACTGTAGTCGTGAAAAAGTAGAGGAATTATTGAATAAATTGATGCCGAGTGACATTTCCATTGATGCCACAGAGGGCAAATTCAAAATTAGAAATTTAATCAAAAATGCTGATTTCAGAGAAGAATATCGTAACTTATTGAAAAAATTAAAAGGTGATGAAGACAAACTTATAGATCTTAATGAGAAGATAGAGAAAAAATCAACCATTCTTATGAATTATGATGTTGAAGAAATACGCAAAAAAGAGGAAAGAAAAACCGAACTCGATAAGAGAAATGATCAATTACATACACGTAAAGGTACATTGGGAAACAAAGGTGTCAATATTGGAAAAAAAATATCTGAATTACAAGAAGAAATTAGGAAAGCTAGTAAAACAAACAGAGAAGCAGAATACCTCACTAAACAAAAGAATTATGCAATAAAATTAGAGTCTCTGCTTATAAAGGTTAAAAATAGCATTATAACAGAAGTGAGACAACAGCTGGAAGATAGGACGCGGGAATACTTTTTTAATATGATTTGGAAAAAAGACGCATTTTCAGATGTTCAGATTTTAAATATGGGGGCACAATATAAAATATCTGTTAAAAATGAATACGGGGAAGAGTGTCTCGGAGATCTTTCTGCCGGTGAAAGGCAGGTGTTGGCATTATCATTCACTGCCGCACTGTATAGTGTAAGTGGTTATTCTGTGCCCGTCATTATTGATACGCCACTAGGGAGGATTTCAGGTGCAACTCGTGAAAATATTGCATCGTCATTGCCGAATTATCTATCACAAACACAGGTAATTATGACTATGACAGATACAGAATATACAGATCCTGTCAGGGATGCAATAAAAACATGTGTTGGTGCTGAATATCACATTAGTTATGATGAGAAATCTAGGACATCGAAGGTTGTGAAATATTGAAAGAAGAAAATGCAATTGCGAAGATCGATAGGTCAAAGGCACATAAGTATGATGAACTTATCAACGATGTAGGCAGTATTTTTTATAAAAGCGGTTCGGTAAGTCTTTTTACCGCTGCAACATCCGTTGGATATTATTTTAAAAAACGTATACCACTTCCTGCAAATAATGAAAGACAGGATATTTTTCAAACATCAACATTAGGTGACAGCAGCGCATCTAGCATATGGGTATGGAAATCAATTGCTATGACTCAAGATGGTATCGGGGTGTTAAAAAGTTTGAAAGATGTAGTTAACATTTGTCAAGAATATGCTAATTATGGAATTGACTATTTATACGACGTACATAAAAAATCACAAGATGAAACACGCGATTATGCAAATCAGATGTATGACATTCTCGATGAAGAGGGATGATTCGTTATTCAGTTAGGCTACCGATCCAATTTAACCAAGATATTACTGTCTGTGCACGTCTTTCAGCAGTGTCTTTTCCTCCTTTTTTTGGCGGATAATACTGCCTAATTAGCTCAGCTATGTATTTTTTATCAGGCATAATTCCATTATCTTTTAAAAATTTAAACGATTCGTGAAAAACACAGTCCTGCAGTATACATTTCACAACCGAAATATGTTTTTCGCGATATGACATGTTCATTATTTTTTGGCCATCGAATGTAAGTACAAATCCTATGTTTTTGATGTTCTCTGCCAGACCTAAGAATGTTATAGCATCGCCGTAATAGTAAGATTGACGTGATGCAAACCCGAAATAATTAGCAATGCTATCGCGAGTCATACGTTCATTGATGTGTATTTGCTGAAGGAGATCCATTATTTTTCCCATACTGTCTGCTTGTGGAAATGTGACATTGGAAATTTTTGGTTTGATTTCGTTATACACTCCAATGATGTCTCCATCAGTGATCGGTTCATCTTTAATAGTGCATTTTATTATTTTATTTACCTTTAATGAATTGATGTTATTATCGTCTTCAAATTCACACATGTATAGATAAAATGATGAATCAGAATAAACGAAGAAAATCGGGACGACTTTTTTTGATATCTTTTCGGACCACAATTTATATGGGTAGTATAGTTGACGAAGATTAATATCATTAACATGACGATTTTTCGCTTTTATGAGATATAGAATGTCTTCTGTTTCAAACCCTGCATCAATTTCAATTTGGGTTTTACTTACTTCAATTGTCCGTATTTGATTTGGACTACCATCTTTATCTTTACAATTGATGCTATAATTGAAAATATTGGTGCCCATACGGCCACATAATGTTAAGAATAATTCACTAGTATCAAATGCTTGTCTTAAAATTTCAGAATTATATGCATATAGTATTGCTTGTGATGCGCTGTGCAATTCATCAATTTTGAGCGATTCAAAACGATTATTTGCATCAATAGATAGGTGACAATCTGGTTTATCATAATCAAGTGGATAATATAAAAGAAAACGACCTATGGCATATTTCCCTCTCGCCGTAGATAGAATTGTTAAATTATTCGATGTGAATAGATCCGGTAGCGATTCGGTTTCATCGAATTTCGTCATTAATCTTGGTTCTTTGAATTCTTTGATTTGTTTCGCACTTATATCAAAAAACCCAGCGGTGTCTACGGCGTTTATTATATCATATTTTTCAAACAGTTTTTCCCATGCCTCATCAACAGATAGTTCAGTCATCAGGCCACCAACTTCTAACTATAACTTCATCAACAGCGCCTCTTTCAGAACTGACTGAATTGATGGCGCGTGTTGCTTTCACAATATCAATGTTATAGTCTTTATATAAATTTTTGATAAACGGTGTTGCTGAATTACTAAGCATGCATTTTACACCATTATCTGATAATTTAGCAAATAATTTAAAGAGTCTTTCTTGTTCGTTTTCATCAAATCCGCCTTTTTGATACCCTGTAAAGTTTGTTCTATTAGGGCTATGATATGGTGGATCAAAATAGACAAAATCGTCTTTTTTAGCAGTTTTTACTGACTTTTCATAGTCCCCATTCAGTATAACTATGTTATTGGTATTCAAATAATTACTTATGGCGCGGAGTTTTATTTCTTCACATATTGCAGATTTTTTATAATTGCCAAAGGGTGTGTTAAAAAATCCCTGTGCACTTACACGATATAGTCCATTGTAGCACGTTTTATTTAAATAGATAAATCTGGCTGCCTTTTCCACTCTCGACCAATCACAAAAAAGTTCTTCTCTGTCCTTGGATCTAATTTCATAAAAGAAGTTCGCTTCATTCTTAATTTCATAAGTTTGAAGTAACTCTATCAATTCGTCTACATTATCTTTTATGGAAATGTACGCATCCATTAGTTCAGAATTAAGATCGTTTATTATGGCTTTATTTTGCTGAAGTTCTAGGAATACTGCGCCTGCACCTACGAAAGGTTCATAATATGTGGATTTACTCATCGGCGGAAGGCGTTCTTTGATTTCTGGCAACAATTGTCTTTTTCCTCCGGCCCATTTAATGAATGGTTTTGCATATTTGTTGCTCGGCATACTCCTTTCACTCAATAAGGTGATAAGATATTTTTATTTATAACCTAAGCTCGCGTAATTCTTGATAACGAGGTATTTTTCTGGGCCGTGTTTTTTCGATCTGGCTTCGCGGAACGTATGTATTATACGACATTACTACCGTAGGGTAATAATGAATTATGACCACGTCAAGAAGGTCGGCAACAAGCAATATCTGTACCGCGTCACCGGCATCTGGGACTCGGAGCAGTTGCCGTTATCCGTTCAGGCGTGATGTAGCACCATTCCAGAAATTTCGGTTTATATAATTCAGTAATTGTGTAAAATCGTTGAAAATTATTTTTCGCCCATATGGAACTATAAAAAACTTAAAGGAAAATTTTGATAGAATCGTTTATCACTATCTCGGATCATTCAGTAAATTATGGTAATGCCCACATATGATGAGTTGTTCGATCCCGTTCTAAATGCTCTGTCTGACGGAAATATCCATACGTCCATCGAAATCCGGGAAAGCGTCGTCCCTCGATTGAATTTGTCGCGAGCAGAATTGGAGGAACTTCTCCCTAGTGGCAAACAGACAAGAATAGCTAACCGCATTGGATGGGCAAAAACATCTTTGATAAAAGCCGGGCTTGTGGAGAAAATAGGCTATGGAAAGAGCAGGATCACAGCAGAGGGAATAAAAGTACTCAAATCTGGAACAAAAATAGATCTGGACCGTCTAATGGAGTATGATTCCTTCAGAGATTATCAAAACAATATCAGCAAAACATTATCAACCGATGATACGGAACCAAAATATACAACAGACCAAACGCTCACCCCGGACGAGATCTTGGAGAACTCCGTCCGTGATCTGAACAACAAGATAATCGAAGATCTATTGTCTGAAATCAATAGCTGCGACCCCTTTTTCTTCGAGAAAATAGTAGTTGATTTGTTGGAGAAGATCTACGGCGGGAACTTCAGTGAGAATGCCGAAGTAACAAGTAAAAGCGGTGACGAAGGTATCGACGGTGTGATAAAACAAGATCGCTTGGGTTTCAACAATATCTATATTCAGGCTAAAAAATGGAGCGGCGACATATCGAGACCAGAAGTGCAAAAGTTTGCCGGAGCCCTTCAGGGCCAGGGTGCCACGAACGGAGCATTCATCACATCATCAGATTATTCTAAGGCGGCCAGAGAATATGTGAAGAAGATAGGTACCAATACTCACATAATACTCATCAATGGACGCGATCTGGCCAAACTTATGATAGAATATGATGTTGGAGTATCAAATAAAACCGTAATTTCTATCAAGAAGATTGACACAGATTATTTTCATCCAGATGACGAATGAAGATTTTTTGATAGATTTGGCACCAATAATATTTCTTCTACGTTAGATACAGATTCAAATGTCATTCATCGAGAAGATCTTCTCCTGGTGGAGATCCCGCCGCGAGAGACGAGAAACCGAGCGCCGACTCCGGCGTGAGAGAGAAGAACGTCTCCGCGTGCAGAAAATAGAAGAGGAGAGGGAAAGGCGCTTCCTCTATCGTCTCGGAAATGATTTCGAGAGCTATGTGGTCTCGATGTTCGATCCGGAGAGATTTGAACTTATACACCGCACCCCAACAAATGACGATACGAACGGGAAGTATGTCAAATCGATGAAGTTCCCTGATTTGAGATTCAGAGAAAAATCTTCGGGAATAAGCTTCTGGGTGGAATGCAAATACAGAGCCAGGACGGAGGATTTGGGTAACATAACCTGGTGTACGGAAAGACAGTTGAAGAATTACAAGCAAACCTACTACAGTACAAGAGATACGGTATTCATCATGTTAGGCCTCGGAGGCTCCGTCATGGCACCAAATAAGGTTTTTTGTCTGAATCTCGAGAGGATCAATTTCACCAGGCTGTTTTACAGTACATATTGCACCAATCGGGTGAAAGTTGACGGGATCGAATCCTATCAGCAGCTGTTGGAGATATCTGAACTCAAAGGAAAGAAACAATGAAAGAACCGAGATCCGAATTTTAACATTTCACCTTACTTTGACAGAATCCTTCAGCAGAGGCCTCTGTCAAAGTCAGGGTTACGCTTAATCCCGAATGTTCTGAAATTGGTTTGTTTGGTCATAAATCATTATTTCAGAAAACTTCTAAAATCCTGACGCTTCAAACCTCACTGATCATCAATAAATTTCACTTCCTGTCAAACTCGAGATACAAATTTCAACTTGGACTCTACAAAATGCGCTTGTGAAACACACGTTTTCTATTTAGTGTGCTTTGCATATCTCATTCATAGCGAGCCCCAACATCTCCGTCAATATGTTTTCAAACTCACGAGTATTGTCCTCCGCTCCGGAATTATAATGCGCGAATTCATGCAGGAGAACACCCAAGAAATGCTCGCTGGTCAGTGCACTACGTTTGATGATGATCCCCTCGATTGAATCACAGACTCCATCCGTAGAATATCCATGCTCATCAAAGCGTATGGTCTCGGATATGCGTATATCGGCATCATTTCTATACCCATGTCTTTTTAAGAAGTCGAACACTGTAAATCTGGTATCGAATATCCCTTTTTCCACTGTAGTCAGTTGATCAAAGGAAACGGACTTGTATTCAAAACTTTCATTGTATTCGGTGTAAACATCCTTGAACGTGGTTATTGAATGCTCCAATTTGTTATACACATTATTGGTCACAAGTACTAGCCTCTTGCCACTCTGGTCAAGTATCTCCACTTGCTGATTTGTCAAATCCTGCCGTTCTTCAGGCGTTAGGAATACAACATCCCCGCTTTCATTCAAAGTCGATCTTTCATTCAAAGTCGATGCTGCATATGTTGCCACGTCTACCCAATTGCTTTCATCTTTATTCGTTCCACGCATTACATTTTCAAGATCCTCTATAAGCCTAAGCAAGACAGTTTCTGATTTGCATTGCTTGAGGATATTTTTGACTGTATCAGAATACGCAGTGCGTCCGACATTCGAGCGTTCTCTGTTGAGCGATTTCTTTATTTGGGCGTTTATGTTGGTTATATTATAGCTAAACATGAAGTTCTCTTCATTTGCCACTTGTACGCCGTTTATATAAATCGTAGGTGCGCCCGTATTGGTAGCGTATACCTCACCATATTTCGTCTTCTCGACGATAGTTGCCCCACTGAATCTAAGGAACATGCGTTTCGCTTTATCGATATCGGATTTCTTCACATTGATTAGGGTGAATTCTGTGCCTTGCATCTCACAGTCCTTCGATTTTGAAAACTCTACATGAAGCGTTTCAATATCAAAACCAGGTTTGGAAGACATTTTTAGTGATATATGTGCGAATTTTGAATCTATTTCAACACCAACATTCTTGCGATAAAACACGGCCAATGCATCTTTCAGCCCAACACCGAATTTACCAATCAAGTTCGGAGATTGGATTTTTTCCACATTCTCATTCTGTGTGAAATGTATATCTCTAATGCCACGCCCATAATCCCTTATGTGCCAAAATCCATTCACATCTTCGAAAATTTGGACATCTCTGGTACTAGTCAATACCTGCTCATCTAAGGCGTTTGAAATGATTTCACGGATGGCATGCTCTATCTCCCAGTGATCAAGAACCTGTTCAATATTCAAATCGAATAGCATATTTATCAAATCCCAGCATACATATTATTTGAAAAGCAATATTTCACATTTCTTATATCCTGAGTTTGACAGAAGCCTCCGCTGAAGGATTCTGAAACAACACAATTTGACAGTTGACCTGTTCCGCTGCGCGGAACCCGTCAACTCACCTTTTACCTGTACGTTCGATGAGGATCGAGCCGTTCCCACCCCCTCCATAACGCCGAAACCCCCCAATATCGCCGTGTTCAGAGGGTTGAAATCGGAATACATGTAACGTTTCCTTCCGTTTACGTCCGTCATCACGATAAGTGTCAACTTTTGCATGGGATACTTGATGGATTCCGTGACCAACGAAGATGCTGGCTTCGCAAGGAAACGTGTCACGGAGACCACGGCCTGAGATGCATGACGATACAGTAACGGTGGCCATTTGGCAGCAGATCCGCAATGTGACACACATAACACCCCTAATCTAAGGCCTCTACGTAGAGATATATAGAGCATCCGTGAAGGGTATCGTCGTTGCTGTTGCGGATTATGCTGGCAAGTCAGAAAATCCACAACGACGATTCTGTAAATTGATCGTCATTACGGATGCTTTTCACTTGAACATATTTGCAATGTGAATCAACATTTGTAATACATCTCAATGTAGGAGTATGCCCTGGCAACAACCTCTTCATCTTTTACCTTGTACTTTATCCATATGATCTTACGAAGATTCTTTTTCACACTACGTCTTCCCTCAATGGTATCTTGCCAACCAGCAAATCTTACTTCCTTCACAACACCATCAATTTCATTCACGATATTCTCAACGATGATTGGCGTATTCTCATTCTTTACCTCGGTAAAGAGTTCTGTCAACGCAGCTTTGGCCCTTTCCTGCTCATCCATCGATTCGATCTTCTGCTCTGCTTCCAAAACATCTCTTGCCAATTGAAGCAGATCCTTGAGAAAATCAAGACTATTAATCTGATTGAGCTCGTGTGCCAATCTGAGCTCTTCCAGTTTTTGACCCAGACTGATAAATTCGGGTTCAGAAGAATATTTTCTCAATCTGGTTACTAACTTGATCTCGACCTCGCGAGAAGCACCTTCTACCCCATGATCTATTATCAATTGCTCGATTATCACTTCATCTATGACAAATGCTTCCAAATCATCCTTTATCTCGACTTCGATGTTATTGTGAATCAATTCAATAGTTTTATTTCCCAAAGATTGCCAAACTATCTTACCGATTGGTGATGTAGGCTTAAATGAAATATACACTGCAGATAACCACTTATAATCACTGATAAACTCGTGAAGCATCGGATCCGGAGATAACACCTCCCAAACCCTATGCAACGAAAGATAACTCTTCCCAAATTCATCCTTGAGATCCACATCCCTCATACGATCTTGCGCCTGTTCGAGTGATTTGTATTCTACTTTAGATTTATCAATTCCATCAAAATATTGAAGACATCTGTTAACAAGAATGGGCAACTGAATCCTCAATTCATCGATATTGATGATGACCTTTTTGCCATCACCGTAGTCGAATGCACTACCAACTCTATCGAACAATCCTAGATAATCAACAATGACGCCATGTGTCTTGTTCGGAGTGTAGACGCGATTTGTACGACACACGGCCTGCAACAATGTATGCTCCTTCAAGGGCTTGTCGAGATACATCGTCTGGAGGATCTTTGCATCGAAACCTGTAATGAGCCTCGATGTGACAATCAGAATCTTTAACGGATCCCTAGGATCCTTAAAACGGTCGCGAATCTTTATCTCTTCATCTTTGCTCAGCCTGAACTCTTTGAAATCATCATTTTTACTGGCAGTATGCATGACAATCTGTAAATTCTCCGATGAGAAGTATTTCAAAAGCTCCCTATAATAGAGAACACAACATTCCCTGTCGTATGTGACGACCAATGCTTTGAATCCATTCGGTTCAACCTTTGTTTTGAAATGCTCTGCGATGTGTGCACATACATCAGTCAGCCTCTGAGGAGCCGTGATGAATGTCTTCAATTTGGAGGCTTTCTTCTTTAGAGCTTCTTTCTCCTCATCATCAAGATCCTCGGTCATAGCATCAAATTCTTTATCAATCGCATCCTGATCGATGTGCAACTTGACATTTACGGGCTCGAAACTCAAAGGAAGTGTAGCGTGATCCCTTACAGAATCTGTGAAAGAATACTTGCTGAGATATCCGCCTTCGTCTTCATTGGATCCAAACAGATCAAATGTATTCTTAGCAGTCTTGTTAATCGGCGTGCCAGTAAGTCCAAAGAAGAATGCATTCGGCAAACCTGTACGCATCTGAATTCCAAGATTGCCATACTGAGTACGGTGTGCCTCGTCAACCATAACGATGATATTGTCTCTCGAATTGAGATTTGGCGTTATGTCCTTGAACTTGTGGATAGTGGTTATGAAGATCTTCTTCATATCGCCACCTAAGACAGTTTTAAGATCACTGATAGAATCAACATTGTATGTATTCGGAATACCAGATACAGCGAATGTGCCAGTGATCTGTGAATCCAATTCCACCCTATCGACAATGACTATAACGGTAGGATTCTTCAGCTCAGGATCTATCCTTAACTTCTGAGCGGCGAAAACCATTAACAATGACTTTCCGGAACCCTGAAAATGCCAAATCAATCCTTTCTTGGGATGACCTGCCCTGACTCTTTCCACGATGGCATTGGCACCTTCGACTTGTTGATAACGTGGAACGATCTTTATCCTACGATACTTGTCATCGTTCGCAAAGAGCATGTAATTCTTGATAATGTCAATGAACATTGGTTTGTCAAACAAAGAAGAAACCGAACGGGAGACATCCTTCAGTGTACCTTCGTTAGATGAACAGCCATAATTCCATGGCCCCCACATCTCAGCCTTCATTCCTATAGCACCATAGCGGAAGAATTTCCCTTCTGTTGCAAAGTTAAGAACATTCGGTGTGAAGAACGAGGCTGCATCGGATCTTTCATAATCTTCGATGTCCAGCGCCCCGTCTGCCCAACTGATTGATGGGCGAGTGGGCGTTTTGCATTCACCGACCACTACCGGCATACCGTTGATGTAGAGAACAATGTCGAATCTTTTTCCACCATCCTTGGAATGAAGGGGGAACATGACCTGATGTGAGACGATAAATTGATTGTTCTCAGGATTGTCATAATCTATCAATCTGACTGTAACGTGCTCTCCGTTTTTACCGAACGGCATACTCTGTTCATTGAGCATCCATGACACGAACCGTTCATTGGCAACGACGAGACCTTCACCATAGCTGCTTGAAATGATCGCACGTAATTTGCTTACAACTTCGTCTGCATATTGCGGATTACGTTCTATGGATGGGTTCAACTTTATCAAAGAGTTTACCAGATCGGTTTCGTTCAAAACATCCGAGTATTCCCTGTGTGACTGTAATTCATCTGGTTTAACGTAAGTCCAACCGATATTTTGCAATGCGTCAATAAGCATCGCTTCTGTCGTAGTATCTTCATCGCCCATTACCGTCTCTCAATGCTAGTACTGTCAACTGTTGTCTAATATGTTTTGTCGTTATTAGAGCGTTGCAACAATGAAATTTCGATTTATCTACTTGCTTGACGAAGTCTGCGAATTGATTTTGAAGATTACGTGGAGGCAGAATTATCTCTAACGAGCCGACAATTTTCTTGTTCAGATTGTTTACAACAGCCCCTCTTGCCATACTTTTGAATTTTTTTGTTGTCGACGAATTACCTAGTGCATAGCACAAAAATATCTTGTCGAAAATATCATTTTCATCGTGTAATACCAGCCAGCCATCGTGTATACATCCAGATATTTTCAAAATATATGGCTTCCCGAAACTCATTGAATTACTTAAAATCAAATCATCTGGATACACCCGTCTGGTTTTCTTCAATCCTTCAGGTTTTATTTTTTCCTTTACCGAATCGATGTAAATTGAGTTGTCGTTTGCATCACCAATTTTTATCCAGTTTAAACCTGTTTCTTCATTTGTGATATAATCATCAATAGGTCTTGGAGATCCACCACGTTCTATGACAAGGACATTGCTCAATTTATCAGATTTCCAACTCTTATCATTAATTGATAAATCCCCAAACATCTTGATAAATTGGGATTTCACTACACGATCCAATAAATTTAATTGTTCTTCCAGTTTATTGATATCATATTGAATTGTCCATACTAAATCTGCATACTGCCTCTGTTTTACCAAACTGGGCATATTGAATTTATATGTAGATAATGTGGACCAATTTAACAGTGGATTCACGGATCCTGTTTTGTTTGTTCTAAAAAATGACCAAAAATGATCGGATTGAACAATTAACGGCAAGAAATCTTGTAACAATATGTTCTCATTCTTCGACCTAAGGATATAACTTGCATCAGAACAAATACCATCGAAATCAACTCTTGCTGCTTTTTGTAAATGAGGATTTCTGGCCATAAAGAGAACATCCCCGCTTCTAAACGGAAAATGAAACTTAAATCCTAATACACCCTCACTAATTAAACCGCCATTCCTTAATTCGATAGAATTTGACACATAGTGCTCACCACCAACATAGTATAGTAGACTAGTATTATTGCGATCTTCATTACCTTTTATGCGGTCGATTACGTCATTTAAGGATACATCAGTCATATCAAAACCCCCGCATTACAGAAATAATGATTTTGATATAGATTAATCAAATCAAACTCGGAATCTAATTTCGATTTATCGACTTGCTTGACGAAGTCTGCGAATTGAATCTGAAGATCGATTGGCGGTAGCGGCAATAGGAATTTTCTGAATGTGTCCATCAATACACGCGGCATTTTTGTACCAGCAACAGCAGAAGTGAATTTTTGAACGAATGTGTCTGACATCAAAGCTCTAGCAAGATATGTGCGATTCAAAATTGATACATCCGGAAGTAATGGAATCAATTCACTTGTTCCAAATCCTGATTCATCTGGCATAACAACCTTATTTAGATATGGCCTTAATTTTGAATAGAGAACATGATCCTCCGAAAAGGAAATGATAGATCCGCTCAATTCTTCTGATGAAACGTAGTTTTTGAACAACACGATGCCAGTGTTTGCCTCTATTGCATCTAAATTTAACAACCAATTGTGTTCTTCATCTGATGTGTTTTCTCCGTTTGTTGAAGGAGCTACTTTTGATATTTCTTTTGTTGGCCAACACATTGGATTGAAAACAACATCCCCAAACATCTCGATAAATTGGGATTTGAAATTCATCCTATGTACTTCCGATGAGAGTTCTTCACATTTGCTTGGCTCACCATGGCATACTCAAGTGTAGTGTCGATTTTCTGATGACCGAGCAAAACCTGAACTTGTTCGATTGGCATACCCTTGTCAATTGCACGAGTTGCCAATGTTCGCCTGAATTTATGCGGGTGAACATGCGTCATATTCAGATTATTGCCAATTTTCTTTAACCTTGTCTCGACGCCACTGATCTTTAGACTTTTGTAGGGTTTAGATAAAGAAACAAACAATGATGGGTTCGAATCATTTCTAGAATTGAGATAATTCGACAAATGAACCTTCGTTCTAGCATCGAAATAAACCAACCTTTCTTTATCCCCTTTTCCTATGACGATACACTCCCTATTCTGAAAATCGATATCTGTGCGTTTTAAATTCACCAACTCTCCAACACGCATGCCTGTTGAAGATAACAAATCAATCATAGCCAGATCTCTTAAGTTACAACAATCATCCCTAAGTAATTCAAGCATTTCATCAGTATATACTTCTTTAACGGTCTTGGTCGTTTTTACCTTCTTTATCCTCCGCACTGGACTTTTGATTATGTAATCCTCATCTTCCAACCAGGCATAGAATGAAGATAAGATCCTTCGGATATTATCGATGGTTACCTTACTCACATTCCTTTCACCCTGATAATCGGCAAGAAAACGTCTCAAGTTGTTTGTTGTGATTGTCGATATTGGTTTTCCAATCCTTGTGGTCACAAGTGTTATCGTTGAAGAATAATACCGTATTGTCTTTTCAGAACAGCCCTCAATTCTTTTTGATGCAATGAATGTGTCAATCAGCCCCGAGTCAGAAAGATCAGAAAAATCATATGATTTCGTTTCTTCGAACAAACAATCAGACAATACTTTGTGTAAATTGTTTAATTGGTGATCATTTAGAAATGATGAACACCTTTCTTCGATATTGTTGATGGTAGTTTGATCCATGTGTATCAAAACGCTATCAACAATAGGTTTGTTTAGATATCACGGCTCTTGAAAAATACTGTTTATGATCGTTTTTTGAAGTTTTTTAGTATTATCGATGTGCTGCTGCAATTCAAATTTCGATTTATCGACTTGCTTGACAAAGTCTGTGAATTGGTTTTGAAGATCAAGAGGAGCCGAAGGAATCGTTGAGGATAGAACAATTTTTGTTGTGACGGCAGGATAACTTGATCCAGTTGCGTTCAACATCAATTTCTTTGTGAATCCATCATCAATAATGGCAGTAATTAGATATTCAGGAGGGCATTTTTCACATCTCAACACTGTGAACCCAGATGAACACACCAGATTATTTTCATCACTATCTACAATTGCTATTGTTTTTAAATTTGGCCTAACGTTTGATAATAAAATGTCCCCAGACATTACGCACTGTTGTGCTCTTGATGGAGCATCTTTAACAAGAAAATCACTCATTCCTACAATAGATTTTGATTCTTTATCTATAGATGATATATCTATGTAACGAATCGTATCCTCTTGATTGAACGATTTTGTAACCTTTTCGATATCGTTAGAAACAAGATCACTTATGGTTGACAATCCATATTTTGGATTGTCTTCAGATCCAAACATCTCGATAAATTGGGATTTTATCAATAGATTCAAATTCTCCAGTTCCATCACCAATTTGGTTTTCAGATTCTCTAACTTCCAGATTAAATCAACAAATTTTTTCTGATTCTCGACAGAAGGCAAACAGAACTCATACGATTTAAGATGTGAAACACTCAGCCTCTTAGACATCGTGCCGTCCGCATTTGATGATGCGAATTTCCAAAAACTATCAGAATTGAACAGAATCGATAAGAATCCTGGAACAACACATTCATTCTCCCGAAGAACAATCGCATCTCCGGAACAAAGCGCATCAAAATTACATCTTGAAGCTCTATTCAGATATACATTGCGACGCGCGATCAGTGTATCCCCCGCCACACATTTTTTCATTGTTGAACCGAGATCTACACAACTTCCAAATCTCACTATATCCAAATTCCCTTGATCAAAATGTTCCAACCCGACAAAACGTTTGATTTCAGAGGTCGACGGTGAATCGATGCGCTCTGAACGCTCATATGATATTTCACCGACTGATGCGTACCTTGTTTTTTCACTCATCGTTATGCCCCCTGCAATGAATCATCAGATCATTTGTTTGAGCGTCATATCTGTTTTTCGAGACCTGCCATAAATCGAACGCTTCTTGAACCGAACATTCTTGTTCTTCGATATCATCTGATACGTTTGCTGCAATAGACAATTTGGAATCGTTCTCAAGCAATTGATCATTGTCGATAATTGACATGAAGCCAGGTATTTCATCGAAGGACACGAACGCATTTTTGATCTTCGAGATATTATCCATGGTCAACATGCTGTTGTTTCCTGACTTCACATATTCCTTCTTGGCATCGATGAATCTTACTTTCCCTTTCAATTCAGATGGTTTAGAGTTGTTGCATATCACGATACAAGCTTCCATCGGAGAGTTATAGAACAATCCTTTTGCGACACCGATAACGCATTCGAGCACATCCAATTTGATCAATGCCTCGCGTAATGATTTTTCCTCTTCGCGGAACAATACCCCGTGTGGGAATAATATCGCACAACGTCCGGTCTTCGGATCCATACTTTTGAGAATGTGTTGGAAGAAGGCAAAATCCGCTCTGCCTTGCGGAGGAGTCCCTAGGAAATTTCTTCCATACGGATCGTTCTTGAACTTCTCCCTATTCCACTCCTTGATGGAATATGGGGGATTCGCCAGTACGATATCAAACACTTGAAGCTCATTGTTCTTGACGAAATATGGATTTTGAAGCGTATCTCCCTGAACGATCTTGAATTCACGAATATCATGAAGAAAGAGATTCATCTTTCCTATCGATGCCGTCAGCGGAGTGAGTTCCTGACCATATAATTTCACAGAGCGCCATTCTTCTCCGTGATCCCTCAGATATGCTACTGAAGATATCAGCATGCCTGCACTCCCGCAGGTAGGGTCATAAATGGATTCGCCAGGCTTTGGCTGAAGGAGTTCGGTCATCAATTGCACAATGGTACGATTGGTATAGAATTCCTGAGCAGTGTGCCCGCTATCGTCAGCAAATCTGCCTACAAGGTATTCGTATCCAAGGCCGAGCTCATCTGCCGAACAATTCTCGTTTGACAATACAACCGTAGAGAAATGCTCGATGAGGTCCTTGAGAAGATCGTCAGGAAGACGTGACTTGTTGGTCCATGCCGCATCGCCGAAAATACCTGACAGATCTCTGTTCTCGGACTCGATCTTCTTCAATGCATGCGTTATCGCTATGCCTATGTCGGATGGCGTATCGCGGATGGTATTCCAATGCGCCTCTGGAGATATTACGAACTTATGATTGTCCCTATTCACAGCATACTCAACGTCATTATCGGATTCTTCCAATGCTGCCTTGTACTCCTCATCATACACATCGCAGATGCGTTTGTAGAATATCAGTGGAAACAGATAGTTCTTGTAACTGCCTGCACCCATCTTCCCTCTCAGGATTACGGCCCCATCCCACAGATATTTCTCCAATTCAGGTATGGTTATCTTACTCATCGAGGAAACCTCCTTCTTTGATCATCCGGATAATTTCCGATTCAAGCCTTTTTGTCTCCTCGACATTATGCTTCAGTTCTTCCAACACTTCTGCATATGGCGGCGTATCGTCTACGAACACTTTTGTGACATATTTTGATACATTGAGCTCCAATGTCTCTTGATCGATTTCAGTCAGAAGAACATCTTTGCTGATCTCGCTTACTTCATCATCCCTTGTAAGATAATCATAGATCTGACAGACGTGCTCATCCAACATGAAATTCTGTGCACGGCCTTTCTTGAATATCTGTGATGCATCCACAAAACGTATCGTTAAATCAGATTTACCGTTCCTGAAGAACAATATGCACGGTGCAAGCTGTGTCCCATAGAAGAGATTCCCCGCCAATTGGACGATTGCTTCCAGTTTATTCGCATCCAACATCTTCTTGCGAAGATCCTTAAATTCTTTCTTGAACAGAACCCCTTGTGGGAGAATGACTCCCATGCGCCCACGAACAGGATCCATAGACGCAATCATGTGTTGCAACCATGCGAAATCACCATTCTTATCCGACGGAGTTCCGTAGATGTTCCTCCCATACGGATCGCTGGCCCACTTCTCGGCACCCCATTTCTCCAAAGAGAACGGCGGATTTGCCACGACACAATCGAAGGTCTGCAGCATGCCGTTGTTCAAGAACTGCGGGTTCCTGAGTGTATCACCTCTCGCAATATGGAAATCATTACAACCGTGTAAAAACAAGTTCATCCTAGCAATGGATGCAGTCGTCAAATTGCTTTCCTGCCCATAGAGCTTACCCAGAACCAACTTACTGTCTTCGACATGGTTCATCGATTCTATCAGCATGCCCCCGGTTCCGCATGCAGGGTCATAGATCGATTCACCGGTTTTCGGATCCAGGAACCCGATCATCAGCTTCACAACAGCCCTCGGAGTATAGAACTCTCCTGCGCTTTCCTTTGTGTCGTCGGCAAATTTCTTGATCAGATACTCATAAGCCTGCCCCATCACATCTGCAGAGACGGATTTATTGTCAAGTTTGATCATTGAAAGGTGTTCCACAAGGTTGATCAGATTTTCATCAGGAAGTTTCTCTTTGTTCGTCCATGATGCTTCGTCAAAATCGCTGAATATACCGTACAGGGTCTTTGGATTCGAAGATTCGATCTTCCTCATAGACCGATGTATCTTCGATCCGACGTCGAACGTAGTCTCTCTGATATCGGACCAGTGACATCCCTGCGGTATCTGGAATCTGTGCGCATCGGACATCTTTGCATATTCTTCATCGTTGTCAGATTCTTCCATCGCCTCTTTGTACTCTTCATCGTACACGTCGGAGATCCTCTTCATAAACATCAATGGGAAAAGATATGTCTTGTACTCATCAGCAGTGACTCCGCATCCGCGGAGGATATTGCAACTTTGATAGAGGTGATTGTACAGTGCCAAACCGGCATCATCTACTTGTTCTACCTTTGGTTTCTTCGCTTTTGACATAATTATCCCAACAAATATTTTCACTTAGTAATGCGGTATAGATTGCTTGATGGCACAGATGCATTAACCAAACAATCAACTTTCAAATTGTTTGCATAGATATTTGCATGAACAAGGTAAAACGGTTCTTTATCTTCAATTTCATCGCCATATACTACGTTATTCAAGAAATGATTCTTTTTTATCAATAATTGACAACGAGCCCGATCACTATTGTCATTGTGTTTTCCGTTGTGATCCAAATAACTCATCTTTTCCTGTGCAAGGTACTCCAAATATTCTGAATACGATGAAAAATCTGCTTTTGATTTTAACGGAATCTCTTTCGGTTTTGTTATTTCCGCTTCATTGTATTCCATTATCCCTTTCACTATCTTATTTACAATCTCCATCCTCTTCTCAACGAAACCGAATACTTCACTAATGGAGACATACATCGAATGCTCCGTATGCTCACCGTCGTTAATATAGACAAGCGCGAACAGATCACCTTTATCATCTAACGGTGGATGTGTCCACACAACAAAAGGACAAGATTCTGACCCCCTTTTATAACGATCAGTGTTCCCAGGGTGTACAGAACACAGAGAACGGATGTACTCATAATACCTCTTGTCTGTGTTGATCGCATCACGCAATTGTCTGATTTTTTCACAATTGAGTTTGATAGTAAAAGTCCTCGGAGTTTTTTCTTCAGATATCTCATTCGACCCGTCATCTGACGATATGTCATTAACTATTATCTCGCCGTTTCCATCGATAATCATCATGTTAGGCCTCGGAGGCTCTGTCATGGCACCAAATAAGGTTTTTTGTTTGAATCTTGAGAAGATCAATTTCACCAGGCTTTTTTACAGTACATATTGCACCAATCGAGTGAAGGTTGACGGGATCGAATCTTATCAGCAACTGTTGGAGATGTCTGAACTCAAAGAGGAAAAAGGTGAAAAGAACAGAGATTTAGATTTTGATAATTGTTTGAACCCGAGCTCGACTCTCGATTATGATTTCAGGAGAGTTTGACACTCGAGCATCCGCTAATTGCACTTTATTCTATGACAAGTTCTCCATCGTAACGTTATGTCAGTTCAGTACGTCCGACATCTCGTACACGATGCCCTTCTTCTGAGAGACAACCCACTTAGCGGCCATGACCGCCCCACCCACAAAGATCTCTCTCGAGTGGGCTTGATGACGCAGCTCGATGCGCTCGGAGTTGCCTATGAACATCACTGTGTGGTCGCCGACGATGTCGCCTCCCCTCACCGCATGTATTGCTATTTCTTTACCGCGCGGGCAGAGACCTTCGCGTCCGAAGACGAAGTCCTTCCCGCCCATCTCCTTGCTGATTATCTCGGCCGCGGTCATCGCAGTGCCGCTGGGCGCATCCTTCTTCTGGTTATGATGCGCCTCGATTATCTCCACATCATAATCATTACTCAGATACCGGGCGGCATCTCTGATGAGCTTGAAGAAGACCCCTACGCCTATGGAATAATTGGATGATATCACCGCCGAAACGTTATTCTTTATGACAGCGTCAGTGATATTCGTCTTCTGCTCTGCCGTGAGTCCCGTAGTGCCTATTATGAGGTTAACACCTGCGGCTGCTGCGATGGGTGCGTTCACAGCCGTCGCCGCAGCTATGGTGAAATCAACGAGGACGTCGGTCTTCGTATCCTTAAGAACGTATGAGAGATCCTTCGAATCTGATACAAGAACGTTCAGCTTCCCTGCGCCAATGACCTCACCGACATCCTTCCCTATGTTCACAAGATCGAACGCCGCCGATAGCGCAACGCCGTCGGTGGCCAGAAGACGGCGTATGATCAGATTGCCCATCCTCCCGCAGGCACCCACCAGTGCCACTCTGACATCGCTCATCAATACGCGCCTCCGTAGCTTGTCTTAAATTCATAGTAAATGGATTGGGTGAGTACGCTGGATTGTTTGGCGAAGTGTTCTCTGTTCATATCAGATCGAAACACAATCTGAAAATGGATATTTAACGGGTAGTGTGAAGCATACATTACATTCATTTTTTCTTGGTATGAATCATATCAAATACAGTAACCCGGAGTGTTCTAAATAAGAGCTGAACCATCCCTTCACCATGGCAGCGGCGAAGATAAAGTTCGATCCCTCCCTGATTGAGGAGATAGACTGTGAGGCAAAGGTCATAAGATTCAGGAAGGGGGGATGGCTGCGCCGCATTACCGGTTCCAGATTGGGGACCATACTTCAATGCAACGATTTCGATACGCCCTTCTCCGCCGCCCTCACCATGGCTGGGATATACAGCAAATACGAGACGAACAAGTATCTCGAAGCGGGATCGATCATAGAGCCGAAGATCAGGAACTACCTGCGTACAGACGGCAAGAGAAGATTATCCGAGGCCCTCGGCGGGATCCCCATAGCGGGAATCGAAGAACCGGTGGACAAGTTCTCGTGCAATTTCGAGCATTTTCCCCGGGGCGGCAGATTCGGCGGCATGGTGGACGGTTACGTGATAGCCGAAAAGAAGCGCTATGCGGTGCTGGAAGTGAAGACCGCAGGCAATCGCCAATCGTGGACCGATGATGACGGCGTTATCTCGAAGGTCCCGGAATCCTATGTTATGCAGGCTTCCCTTTATGCGGAGCTTAGCGGCATCGACACCATAGTGTTCGCCGTCGGATTCCTCGAAGAGGAAGATTACGAAGAACCGTCCTCCTGGGTCCCGTCAGAGGATAACTGCTTCATACTTCCGGTCAGGAAGCCGCCGGAGATCTCATCGTGGATGGATGCCGCGTCAGAATGGTATGACGAGCACCTCGTTAACGGAGTCACCCCTCAGTGGACTGACGCAGATGCTGAGATCGTGGAATACATACTCGGCGCCGTAAATCAGCGGCGATAATATTTTTACGGATACGCGCATTGGTGCGCCATGCCCTTCCCGGTAGCCGGAAAATTGGTATCCCACACCGGGCCCGGACTGGCGATACAGGAGTCCTTGTACGGATTCATAATGGCGATGATATTCGTCAATGCCGCCCAGGCAGGCATCCTCACATTCGCGTCGAATATCCGGCTGGCGATCGTCATATTCTCGATGAATTTCACATGGGGCGTGATCGATGCCCTCGTGATCATACTTGTCGGAAGCCTGGAGAGGAAGAGGGATCTGCTGATACTCGAACGCAGCAGGGAGAACAACGATTCCAAGTACAGGGCGATGGTCAAGGACGATCTGTCCGGAACGATAGTCGATGCGGTCAGGGAAGAGGACGAATGCAGGATAATACAGCAGATCCTCGCATCGGAAGTGGAATCTAACGAAGAGCTTGCAAAGGACCGTAAGGACCTGTACATGGCAGGCGTGTCAAGCTTCGTGATAACGGTGCTCGCCGCCGTTCCGGTGCTGATACCGATACTTCTCATACCCGACCTGCGCACAGCGCTCTTCACCGCGTCTGCTTTGGGTGCTACAGCACTTTTCTTCGTCGGGTACGGCATGAGCAGGCACATAGGCGCCAACAGATGGGGCATGGCCCTGATGTTCATGACCATCGGATGGACCGTCACTGTGATGGCCACATTCATGGGCGGATGATCATCTCTTCTTGAACCGGACCACGCCGTTCCCCCTTATGACGCGGCCCTGTCTGACGGCAAGTTCCAGGCCCTCGGCCATAACGGAGCTTATCCTTGCACCCGTTCGGGGGAATCCGAGCTCCTTCGCGGCCGCTTTGAGAACGTTGCCCTCGTCGGCTGCCATACTGCTCTCTGCTACCGCGACGACGGCGTTCGCAACTTCCTCTGTAGGGATCTCGTCGATGCCCCTGCGCTCCGAAACGGAGCCGGGCGTACGGTACGACCTGTATTCTGAAGGGGACTGCACCCTTGACCAGTAAGTGCGCTCCCTCCCGAATAACGTCGTATTGGTGCACGATCTTCCCAGCACTTCCAATATGGATTCTCTGCTCTTCGGTGTGAGACGGTTGATATCGAACGCCTCACCTATGCGCCTCACCAGTCTTCCTTCGGTGACCGGGGCCTCCTCTGCGAGTATCCCGTAGGCCGCGTTCGCTATGGATACCTCGTTGCCGAGAGCTTCCTCAAAGGATATGATACGGGGCGTGATCTCCGCGGCGGAGAAGCGCTCCGCCGTATCGGTGCTTGTCGTCTCCACATACTGCGGCTCGTAATCCGTCACGGTAACGGATTCCCGCATTCTGCCGCACCTTATGTCGTCCAATGCGCGCAGAAGGCGGTCCGCTGTTCCCTCGGGGTTGTAGAACCATTCGACGGACCATACCCTCTCGATGTTCCATCCCAAGTTCCTCAGGACGTCGGCCCTGGCGAATTCCCTGTCCCTGGTGTTCTTGGAAGCTACATAGCTGTCGCCGTCGGTCATTATCCCCATTATGTAGCGGTCCTGTCTCACCGGATCTATCACCGCCACGTCTATCCTGAACTTAGAGTTCCCGATGCCGAAGTGGGTCTTGTATCCGTTCTCGTTCAATGCTTTAGCGATACTGCCTGCAAGGGCGGACATCTCCGGATTTTGCTCTGTGCCTCTGAAACGGCCACTGTTCTCCGCATATTCCAGGAAGCCCTTCATCTGCCTCACGCCGTCCGGCGTGGTGGCCTCTACTTTTATCATATCCGATCTCATTGACGAGAACACGACCATTTCTTGTCTGGCTCTCGAAACGGCAACGTTAAGCCTGCGTCCCCCTCCCGGTTTGTTTATCGGTCCGAAATTGGATGACACCTTTCCTCTTGAGTCGGGGCCGTAGCCCACAGAGAACAGGATGACATCCCTCTCGTCGCCCTGGACATTCTCCAGGTTCTTGACGAACACAGGCTCGTTCCCTTCCGTCGCCGCCCTGTACAATACGTCGTCATCCTTTATCGCCGACCAAAGAAGATCGTCGATCATCTCCTGCTGGCTCTTGTTGAATGCGACGACGCCTATGCTCTGCCCTCTGTGCTCCGGGTCCCTGAGCCTGCGGACGATCTCCTCCGTTACGGCCTTCGCCTCGATCTCGTTGGTCCTGGTGCCCCCTCTGCCGTAGACGCCGTCCACCTGCCTCAGGGATACCTTGGTCGCCATATCATCAGGGGACGGGAAGGTGAGCATCCTGTTGCCGTAGTACGTCCTGTTGCTGAAGGCGATCAGGCTCTCGTGCCTGCTGCGGTAGTGCCACTCCAGATGTGTGCTGGGCATCGGCAGTGCTAGACAGTCCTCCAGGAAGCTCTCCATGTCCTCGGCGTTCTCGTCCCCGTCCTCTATGCGCGCTTCGAAGAACGTGGTCGGGGGAAGCTGCTTCGGGTCCCCAGCGACCACCGCGCTGTCACCTCTGGCGAGGGCGCTGATGGCCTTGTGCGTCGGTATCTGGGACGCCTCGTCGAATATGACCATGTCGAATCCGAACCTGCCCGGCTCCAGATACTGGGCCACAGACAGGGGGCTCATGAGCATGCACGGGCATATCCTCTGCAGCAGGTTAGGTATCTCCCCGAACAGGGTGCGCAGGGACTTCCTTGTCCTTTGAGCTGTCAGCGCCCTATAGAGTATGTTCGTCTCCGACCCTTCCGCCGACGTATCGAGCTTGGACGGCACGTTCTCCTGAAGGCGCAGCTTCAGGACCTCCCGGTTGATGCTGCCCCATTCCGAATCCATCCTTTTGAAATCGGATACGAACAGCTCGAAGTTGTCCCCGTTGAACGTCCTGAGGTCGTCGGAATCGGCTATGCCCCTTCTCGCTATCGACCTGTAGAGGGATCTTGCGAAGGAATCCTCCAGCTTCACGCCTCCGTTCCTCTCCGCTGCCTCTATCACCGAGAACAGTCCCTGCTTCCCCGCCTCCGTGCACGAGCTCTTCCACCGCGTCCAATCGGGAAGCCTTCCTATGGACGAGAGCATCGCATCGCAGAACCTCAGGCAATCCTCCGGTGCGCTGAGCTCCGATTCCAGGGAGAGGAGCTCCCTGGCCCTCGCCCTGTTCTCCTTGTAATCCCTGCCTACCTCCGCAAGTTCCCTGGACAGGCCTTCCGCGTCTTTCAGCTTGCCGAAGAGCTCCGCCACCTTCCCCGGGTCGCCGCCGTAGCGCTCTATGACGGGGATGTGCCTGTCGGCGAATCTGCCGTACTCCCTGATGCGCTTCGTCTGCTCCTTGAGAATCTTCGCCCCGTCCCCGGATATGCGGCCTTCGGCCACCTGTCTGAGGAGGCGTGTCTTCTCTATCGCCGTATCCACGCTCCTCAGGGCCCGGGGGACCTTCCTGAAACTTGTCCGGGGGTTGATGAGCATGGGCAGTATCGATTCCATGAATTGCTTTTTGGCTCTGGAACGCCGTAGCAGCGGCGCATTCTTCGCTGCATTCCACCTGGAACCGATATCGTTCTCTTTGTTGAATTCGATCATGTACGGCTTCCAGTAGATCTTGGATGCCGCGAAGCCTGCCGCGGCCTCGTCCGATATGTCTCTTATGAAGAGCAGGTCCTCCATCCTGCGGTCCACGGCCGACAGGTCGCCGGAGTAGCCTGAGGCGACGATGGCGTTCCTAGCCGTATCGATGCGCATAACGGACTCAGTGATCATCTCACTGAAACGGAAGGCGCTCTCGGCGGCCATGCGGGTCATCTCCTTCATGAGGGAATCCGACCTCTCGACGGCCTCGGCCAGCTCCGAGGCTATCCACGGTATGTCCCTGATGCGGCCGTTCATTATCATCCCCGCGTCCGCGGAGCTCATATCCTCCATCAGGGCGATCAGACCTTCCGCATCCCGTATATCTATGGGTATCCCCAGGGATTCGGCCTCGGAGTTCATGGCTATAAGGCTCCTGCTGTTGTTCGCAAGCCTTCTCAATACCGTCCCTGCCTCAGATGTCAGGGAAAGGGACGTATCCGTGCACCCGATCAAAGAGAAAGGATATGCGGGGCATCCTGCCAGGTTCCTCCTGCTGCGTTCCATGCGCCCCACGGTCGCCATCCATTTCTTGAGGTCCTCGGGCCCCGCCTCGAACAGCAGGCTCGGGTCCAGCTCTATATCGTACAGAGAGACGTCCCGGTATGATTCGTATCTCTCTATCGCTTCCGCTATGCTCAGGCCAGAGGGCTGCTTGGCATACAGCGCTGCGACATAGCGGTCCAGCTCCTCCCGGGCGCTCTCTATCTGCGCCGTCTTGGCCGCCTGTTCCTCCGGGTCCACGGTCCTTCTGCGCTCAAGGGCCCTGCTGAGCTGATCGAGGACTTTTCTCTTCTCGGTCTTGTTGGAATGCATCTCCAGGCAGTGGTTGTCTATTCCTATCTCTTGCAAGCGCCTTTGAACCACCTCCAGGGCTGCCATCTTCTCGGCGACGAACAGCACTGTTTTCCCGTCGTGCAAAGCGTTGGATATTATGTTGGTGATCGTCTGGGACTTTCCCGTCCCCGGCGGCCCGTGGAGCACGAAGGACTGTCCGTCCCCGGATGCCCTGACGGCCCTTACCTGAGAAGCATCCGCCGGGACCGTAAGGCACAGACCGGACGGGTTTGCGCTGTCATATATCTCCCTGGCATCCCAGGACAACCTGGAGCGCACGAGGCTGTTGACGATCTTATTATTACAGATCGCATCGCCCATCGCCCTGAGGTCATTCCACATCACGAACTGGTCAAAGGAGAATATCCCTATGGAGACGGAGTCCACCACGTCCCATCCCTGCCTTCCCCTAACGGATTCTCTGACGGAGCGCATGATGCGCTTCATGTCAGGCACCTCGTCGGACACCATATCGTAAACGCGGTCGATGTCTATGCCGTGCTCCGTTCTGAGCTTCTCCCCTATGGTGACGTTGAAGACGACGTCCTCGTCCCTTCTGCTCAAGAGGTATCCTTTCGATACCTTCCTTTCAATGGAAACGGGAATCAGTACAAGGGGCGCATAATGCGCCGTATCACCGTCGATCCATTTCAGAGCGCCCGCGGCAAGGAACAGGGAGTTGGCCCCGTCCTCCTCCATGGCCTTCTTAGATGTTCTGTAAAGGAATGTGATCGCCCTCTCCAACTCCTTATCCGGAACGGGCGCGATGATCTCCCCCCTGCCCAGGGACTCCCTGACCGCGCCGGCGGCGTTCTCCGTGTATCTGGAGGATTCGAAGGGCATCCTCTCGAATAGGTCCTCTCCGCTCCATCCCCCCGGTTTCCCGCGGAATGTCATCTCACCGTTCCCGATCTTACTTAAAAATGCCGCGGTATCGTCGAGCATCAGAGGCAGCACCCTCTGGGTCCTCCTCAAGCTGATGAGATTGTTCCTTACAGATATGTCGAGCAGCTTCCTCTCCCACTGCTCCCTTTTGCTGTATGTTCTGCAGATGCTCTGCTCCTCAGGCAGGAATGTATGATCGTCAGCCTCCCATCTTCCGCCGATGAAGACCCTGGGAGGCATTGGCCCCACGGTCTCTCTGGACCTCATGACGTCCACCGCATAACGGAACTCCTTTGGCACCTCCGCGGTCAACCCCGTCAAGCATTCGGTGCCATAGAGTGAGAATGGATCGAAAAGCATGACCGCCCCCTTTTCTACGGCAGCTGTGATGACCTGTTCGTCATATACGACCGCATCCGGGAATCTGTCCTCTGTGACCCAGACACCCAAATGTGTCCCTCCTTCAGTGAAGATGGGCACGGGATCGAGACCTGCGGACTCCAGTGCGGATGCGAACAGCGTCATCATCTCGACCGGTGTGGCCTCTCCTTCGGTTTCGATCTCGGCGGCGGTCCTGATTCTCTGCCCTCCGTTCTGCCGGTCCCCTTCCGGCTCTGTCGGCCTTATCTCCCGGTCACGTATCGCCGTGTGGATCGCCGATATGACATCTTTGTTACGCTCCTCTTCCCCGTATCCGTAGGAAATGCCTTTTCCTCCATTTTCGCGGAGCCTGCCGGAAGCTTCGGAGAGGATCCCGCACACAGTGCTGCTGTCCGGGTCGATGAATGCGGATATCAACACCGCATTATCGTGGCCAGGCCACATATTGTAGGGGAGAACGGTGACCGGATGGTCCCGGGTCGAGACCTTGATGCCGTCCGCATATGTCTCCACCCTTACGAAGCCCTCTGATTCCTCTGTGATATTGGCAAGAAGATCCTCGTTCAGGGAAACGGCATCATTGTCGGCATCGACGACCTCCCCCGGTCTGACGTTCGTGAATATATACTCGGCATCCCGGAGGAACGGCGGCTCCGATCTGACCGTTATCTTGAGCTCCTCTATTACCGCGCTGCCCGGATTCCTTGCGGATATGGAATTGACTATCCTTGCGGAGCTGCGGCACATTGCGTAACCTACGCTCGCGTTGATATCCACGTTTGCCTCTATGACGCTGATGCTATTCCCCCCTGACCTCTTTTGGACCCGGACTCCATCCCGAGAGCCCCTTCGCGGGTCCGTGCAGCATCCCATTCGCTACATGATTCGTTATGCATTTTTCGTATATTACCATAGCGGGCTCTTTCGGGAAGGGCTTAGAACCCATGTGCCAAGGCCAGTATTCCTGAGCTCGCCTATCGATGTGCCAGATGCCTGAAGCTCTCTGCTGTGCGGAAAAACCTTAAAGGAGGTTTGCCCATGAACGGCAGTGCGCTACGAGAAGACCGAAAAGGCCGCGTTCCTCGGGCGTCCTATCAGATTCATGACCGTGGTCTCCCTCGACGGAAGAGGGATAGTCTGCCATGTGAAGAACAGCGGCTGGTGCAGGGGACTCCTGAACCTGTGATCTCTCCGTTGTCTACGCAACATTGTGTCTCTCGTTATAATCATACATATAAGTATTCAGAATTTATTGGATATATCCAAGAAATTCTGAATGCGAACAAGGCGGTCGAATGAGATACAGAAGGGTAATCACGGGGACATTTGTGGACAGACCCAACAGGTTCATAGCCAACGTGAAAATCGCTGGAGAGGATGGTTCTGAGCGTGTCTTCAGGTGTCATGTGAAGAACACTGGCAGATGCAAAGAGCTGCTGATTCAGGGCGCGACAGTCATACTCAGCGAGGCTTTGCCCGGAAAAAGGGCGACAAGATTCGACGTCATCGCCGTCTATAAAGGAGACAGGCTGATAAACATGGACAGTCAGGTCCTGAACGGTGTTCTCGCCGAGGCCTTGCCCCATCTGGGTCTTTTCGATGGGATCTCTTCTCTGAGAGCAGAGACGACATACGGAGATTCAAGGTTCGATTTCTGTGTGGAGCACGAGGGCGGAAAGGCTTACGTGGAAGTGAAAGGCGTAACTTTGGAAAAGGACGGGATCGTATTCTTCCCGGACGCTCCGACGGAAAGGGGGATCAAGCATGTCAGGGGGCTTGCGGACTGCATAGATGACGGATACGGAGCGTATCTGATCTTCGTGATCCAGATGTCCGACGTTGACTATCTGTCTGCGGAAGGCTCCCTGCATCCGGGATTCTGGGATGCGGTGGAGCAAGCCGAAGCAAGGGGCGTGAAGGTCCTGGCTTACGACTGCCTCGTGGAAGAGGACAGCATCACACTTCGCAGACCCGTCCGCATTCAGCTTCGTTGATGGCTTTCCTTATGCTCATCTGGGTCTGTTCCGGGGAGCCCGTTGTGTTGACAAGGAACACTGTGCATTTCCCGAAGAATTCCCTGAAGAAATCGGTCCTTATCCTGAGCTTCCTCTCGTCCCTGACCATCTGATGGGGATTGCAGAAATCGTTGCTGACTATGTACTCCAGGGCCTCGTCCAGGTCCAATTTTCTGACTATGCGCTCATCTTCCCTGTCCCTCTTCAATAGTATCACATGCCTCATTGACGTTGTGGCCGTGACGGAATCTATCCCTGTTACCCACCGGATGTTGGCTATTCCCCTGCCCTTGTTGTCGAACTTGGTCGTGCTGACCAGGGGCTTGAACTCCGGCCATACGTCCCCTATGTCCGCGTCTATGTAGCAGTTCTTCTCCGATCCGGTAACAAAAGGTCTCCCGGAGGTGAGCCTGACGAAGTACCAGTCGTCCGTTATCAGGCGGGAATCGCCGGTACGGAGAAGGCCCCACGACTGAGTGGTCTTCCCTGTCTTCGAAGGCGCTATGAGCGTGACGCCGACGCCGTCCAGGTCTATGGCCGCCCCGTGGACGCTGTGTATGGAGTGGGAATCCTCCAGGAGATCCGCGGCTACGGCAAGGGCTATGCTCTTTATCCAGCCGTAGTAATCGAAGTTGATCAGGAAAACAGTGAACGTCGACCTGTCGTAGAGGACCTCCATCCCTCTGTCCTCCTCCTTCACGGCGATTATGCGGGCATGGGACTTCACGCTGGTGCTCATGGCGTAGAAGTTGTCCACCCACATATCCATGACCTGGTGCTCTTCAGTGTAAAGCTTCACGCATATTCCCGATATATCGGCCTTCCCTGAATGGAATTTGCGGCTCTCGTACTTCCGCCGCAGTATGGCCGTATCCTCGGGCCCTATCTCCTTCACCAAATAACCCATGCATCCCTGATGGCCTAGGCTGCTTAAATCCGCTGTGCCTAGTTCTCGTCTGCCAAGGCCTCATCGCGCGTAACCGTACCCTTTTCGGTATCGAACTCGACCAGATTGTAGAACATATTCTCGCGGCCCCATTTGGCCAGGGCCTCCAGCACCGGTGCCAGGGACATGCCCTTCTCGGTTATGGAGTACTCGACTCTGGGAGGGACCTCCAGGTATGCTCTCCTCTCCACGATGCCGTCCTTCTCCATTTCCTTCAGCTGCTTCGTCAGCATCCTCGGGGAGACGCCTTCAATGGCTTTCACAAGCTGATTGAATCTTTTCGGGCCCCATTTGGCCAGAACGCACAGTATGGTGCTCTTCCATCTGCCCTCTAGGACAGACATGGTCGCGTCAACTGCACAGTCCATCCTGGGCATTTCCCGGCGGGATTGCATGGGTAACGCACATGCTTGTAACTATAATAATGTAACTAAGAAGAGATAAATATAGCTACTAACATAATGTTACTCGGTATAAAATGACCACTACATTAGTCATTCTGGGCTCCCCCCGCAAAGGGGCGAATTCCGAGACCATCGCCATGGCCATGGCCGAGGAATCAAAGAAGAAAGGCAACACGATCAAGACCTACAGACTGAACGATCTGAAGAACGCGAGGGGCTGTCAGGGCTGCAACGCATGCAAGAAGAAAGGATTCTGCATAACAAAGGACGACCACGCTCAGATACTGGATGATGTGAGAGGCGCGGATTCCATAATAATCGCCAGCCCCACTTACTACGGAAAGGTCTCCGGCCAGCTCAGACTGTTCATGGACAGGCTGTACTGCTTCCTTGACGGCAGCATGAGATCCACCATGCCTACGGGAAAGAAGCTGGCCATCGCCGTTACCTGCATGTCCGGCCTGGATGGCGCAAAGAGCGTAGCAGACTGGATAGAGAAGATATGGTCGAAGTACTACGGCCTGGAGACTGTCGGGAGGATAGTCCGCGGGAACAGCGGTGCACCGACGGACGCATCAGGCGATGCGGAAGTCATGGATCAGGCCAAAACGATAGGCGCGAAGCTCTGAAGCAAAACATATTCTATTCATATCGCATCTGTCGCGCGAAGGACATGACGGGTGCGATTTTTTACGCCACGAAGTCTGGCGCCACAGAGGGCGTCGCGAAATACATTGCAAGGAATATTGGCGCGGAGACCATCAACCTTGACAAGGATCCGAATGCGGACCTGTCAAAATACGACAGGGTGATACTCGGTAGCGGGGTCTATCTGCACAAAGTGCCCAAGACCGTATCCGACTTCGCTACCAAATACGCAGACCTTATGCCTAAAGTGAGTCTGTACTTGGTTTGCGCCTTCAAGGACGAAGAGGGCGACGAGCAGCTCCAGAGGATATCGAGTGAATTGGGTGTCGGATACGGCGTGTACTTCAATAACCCCCGCAGAATGATGGGGATGGAAGGATCTAAGCTGGAGCTCTTCATCGAGCATCTGAACAACGGCAAGTGATCGGTTCCCCGCGTTCGGTTTGTATAAACAGAAATGCTTTAGGCGTATGACTCTCATCCGTCATCTGATAAACATGGCAGACGCGGTCTTCTATTTCACGAAACTGGGTTCGACAGGTAAAATAGCCAAATACATAGCCGAGAGGATCGGTGCGGAGGCCGTTGATCTTAGCAAAGAACCGAATGCGGATCCGTCGAAATACGACAGGGTTATACTCGGCAGCGGAGTCTATGGCGGCAGCCCTTCTAAGACGATCAGGGAATTCACGGAGAAGCACAGGGATTCGATGCCCAAAATCAGTCTGTACCTGGTCTGCGCCTTCAAGGATAAGAAGGCGGAGGACCAGTTGGAGAAGATCTCCAATGAGCTCGGGGTCGCCGACAGCATATACTTCAACAAGCCCCGCAAGATGTTCGGCGTAGAGGGGTCCAAACTGGAATTGTACATAGAGTCCCTGAAGAAGAGCTGATGTTCCGTCTGCTTCTGGCGGCGGCATATATCCTCTTCAATGTACTTGCGGCCGTGGCATTCGCATCCGACAGGCGGAGGGTGATATGCGGTGAGCCTAAAATCCCGCGGAGGATGCTGCTGACCGCTTCCGTGCTCGGCCCCTTCGGAGCCCGTATCTCGATAAGCAGTACCGGATGCGCGATCGGCAGGAACTGGTTTATACTGATCTATCTCGCAATGGCGGTTCACACATCATTGGCGATCTGGGTCTTTTTCTATCTCTGAGACCCGTACAGTTTGGTGACGTCCAGCTCGATGCCGGGACGACCCAAGAGAACAACGCGGCTGTCCTCTTTCTCCCTCAGGACCTCCATCCCGAGAACGGAGCCTATCTCATCCGAGAACTCCCGTATCTCCTTGAAGGAGGGCATGCAGTCCATCGAAAGGCGCTGTCTCGAGCCCCCCACGAAAACGTATCCCTTCGGCTCTATGAGGTCGGGGTCCGCGATCCTGTCCAGCTCCGCGTACTTCTCGGGGTTGTGCATATTCCATCCTTTCACAAGGGTGTGACGCACCACCGTCCTGGTATCCAATGACGGGAGCAACTCCAAGGTCCTCATTATGCGTTCCCACCCGTCATCTATCTTCGGAATGCAGACCTTCCTATAGGTGTCCCTGTCCGGAGCGGCCACAGTGACGTAGAGCTGTCTGGGAAGAGTGTCCAGCGCCTCTATCTGCTCAGGGTAGGTCCCGTTCGTCACCAGGAACGTCATCATCCCCCTGGAGTGGCATTCCTTCAGGAAATCCGACAGATGCGGGTATGTGATGGGCTCTCCGGCCAGGGATATCGCCACCTGGTTGGGTAGCCGTGCCTCCTCGTACATCTCCCTGCTGCATCTGTCGTCGCCCTTGAACCCGGTTATCAGCTTCCGTTGCTTCTCTATGAGCGCGTCAAGCATCTCCTTCGGTTCGGCCCATTCCTTTACCTCGAAATCCTTGCCCTGGACCCTCCAGCAGAAAACGCACTGATGGGAGCACTCGTTTATGGCCGGGGTCATCTGGAGGCAGCGGTGACTCTTTATGCCGTAGAAGTCCTGCTTGTAGCAGGTCCTCCCGTGGATCAGGGATTCCTTCAGCCAATGGCACATCTTCACCGCAGAGTGGTCTCGGTATATCCTGTACTGTTGCTTCTCCAGCAGCGCCCTGTAATCCTTATCCATACAATAACCTCAGAATTGGAACAGGCTCTTCTGGCCTGCTGCCGGCTTGGGCTTCTCCGCCTTCTTCTCCTCTGCCGTCTCCCGGGAGGCCTTCACGGGCGCCTTGGGCGGTTCCGCATCCTTCTTCGCCAGCTTCACCATTGGGGAGTCCACGCCGGTATCCAGCAGGAAGGCGAGCTCCTCTTCTTCAAGGCCGACGTCCCTAAGCATCGAGGCCCTGAGCCCCGGATCGTTCTTCAGTGTGACTCTCAGAGAAGGCAATACATCCGAGGCTATGCGGGCCTTTGAGGTGTGAAGATATCCTCCCAGCTTCCCCGAGATGGAGTCTTTCATGTTCCTCACGCTCTTGCTCCTGGACATCTTCATCAGATACGTGGGGAATCTGAATCTGGCTCTGTTGGTCGGGCTGGTGCGCCTGGCATCGGATATGCCTGCGGTCATCATGTCCATGGCATAGGACCAGAACCCGTAGTACTGGCGCCTGTGGACCCTTCCGAGATAGATGTCCGCCCTGGAAAGCCTCTCGCATCCCCTTACCAGGTCCCCTGTATCGGTGTACTCGTAGGGCAGGTTCTCCTCCACCCACAGCAGGGTGAAGCCGGGCTCCTCATCGATATCGAAGGATGCCTTCCTCGCGGCAACGGGATCGCCCTTCCTGAAGACGGCGTACATCAGATCGTACATGTCCTTCCTCGCCGTCCGCTCGGACAGATTCCCCATATCGTTGACGTTAAGTACGCTCTTTCCGGCGGCCACCGACTGCAGGTCCCTGACGGCAGCCCTCATATCTCCGCCCGCATTCTCCGCTATGGATCTCAGAACAAGGTCGTCGGTCTTCACTCCCTCGCTTTCGGCTATAGCTCTGAGGGTCTTCGCCATGGTGGATGCGGATGGCTTCTGGAACTTGATCTGCAGCGTATCATTCTTCACTGCGGAGGATTTCTTGCTCAGATCATAGAAATCGTTGACTATGAGCAACACCGGCTGCTTCGTCTCCTTTATGAGTTCCGATATCGCGGGTATCCCCCCCCTGTCGGCATTGCCGAACAGATTGTCCGCCTCATCAAGGACTATGAGCTTCATGCCGCCTGTCTTCGTATCCAAATAATCCCCGGCATCGCTGAACGTGTTGGAGAGGGATCCCTTCAGTGCTACGGAGCGTATAGCCCCGCCTGTGCGCTGGTCGGAGGCGTTCATCTCCACCAGCCCCCAGCCCATTTCCGACGCGAGGGCCAGGGCAAGAGTGGTCTTGCCGACGCCGGGAGGACCCATCAGAACGGCGGCCTTCTTCTTCGGGGCTCCGCTGCTCCAATCCTTGGCCCATTCCAGCAGATCGGAAGCCGCCTTCGGATTGCCGACAACACCTTTGACCGTCTTCGGCCTGTACTTCTCGGTCCAATCCTCCGTCATTCTCTCATCATCGTCCGATGCGCATTAAACCTTTTCCCGAAGCCTTCTGGAGATCAGCAGATCCAGGAACTGGACCGCATATATCGCCACGGAGGCAACGTCCAGCCACTTCAGATACAGGGGATTCTCGATGTATATCCCGGTCAGATAAAGAAGCATCATGCTGCTGAAGGCAAAGGACAGGCCCTTGACCCACCTTCCCAGGAATATGTGCCCCAATCCGAATATTCCGAACATGCCGGGGACCGCTGCCAATATCAGTGCTATGAAGTATAGTCTGTCCTCCGTTGCATTGTATGCGGTTCCTGACCGGGCGCAGTTGACGCAGTACGTAGACCCTTCCGCAAGAGCATGTCCGCACCTCTCGCAAACAGGATACGCATATCCGTCCGCCCTCAGGGCACCGCACCGTGTGCAGAATCCAGTGTCACCGTGCTCCACGCGGCCGCATTCTGAGCATTTCCACGGCATCGGATCACCCCGTCAGCATCATCCTGTAGATCCCTCCCGACACTGATACTTCGATATCCTCGTCGAAAAGACGGGAGAGGTTCTCGGAGGTGAGCACCCGGTTCTTCGGGCCGTCGGCCATCTTCCTCCCTTCCCTGAGCATTATCACCCGTTCCACTCCAAGAGGGATATCCTCCAGTTCGTGGGTTATCATCATCACGTTTATCCCTGACGGGATCATTATATCGAACATCCTTCTGAAGCGGTCCTTCATGACAACGTCCAATCCCGTCATCGGCTCGTCAAGGACCAGCATCCTGGGTCGGGGGGCCAGCGCCCTGGCGATCAGGGCCCTCCGCATCTCTCCCAGGGATACGACTCCCACCAGCGCATCGAGCATATTCTCCAGGCCCATGGTCCTTGCCGCATCCAGCACACCGGATGCCATGGATTCCGTGACCTTGTGGTTCCTGAAGACCCCCATGCTGCCGAAATAGCCGGAGAGCATCACCTCATAGAGGGGCGTATCCGCAGGGAACCTGCTCTGGAGATCCATGGAAACTATGCCCATGCTCTTCCTGAGATCCTCCAGATTCCAGTTCTCCATTCCGAATATGCGCATTACTGCAGGATCCTCCTCCTCATAGTAAGGAAGCACCTCTCCTCTGATGAGCTTGATCAGGGTCGTTTTCCCGGAGCCGTTCGGCCCTATGACGGCCACGTTCTCATCCGTACCGATCTCCAGATCGATCGAATCGAGTATCGTCCTGCCGTCCTTCACGACGGAAACATTGCGCATCTCCAGGGCCTTCAGCGTATTCACCGTATCGCGCCCATCGCTCTAATGTCTATTAGGTCTTGCGCTTCGCGATGAAACATGGTAGAATCTATTTATCAGCAACATCGATTCCGGGTTATGTCTATAATTCTGGCGTATGACGGCAGGTCCGCAGCGCGGAGAGCCCTGGATTTCGCGATAAACTACGCCGAGATGTCCGGATTGCCTCTTTACATCTATTCGTCCATCGTTTCCCGAGACGTTATAGAACGTGAGGACGAGTTCGCCGAAGTGAAGAACTATGTGGGAGAAGCGGAGGCGAAGGCCCGGGAGGCGGGCATCGAGGTTCATTCCGTCATAGAACCGGGGCCGGCGGCCGAGAACGTCCTGGCCGCGGCCTCCAGATTCGGATGCGACATCATCGTTGTAGGCAGATCCGATAAGACGATCATAGACCGGGCCGTATTGGGAAGCGTGTCACAGCATATTGTGAACCACGCCAAATGCAACGTCGTGATCGTTCACTGACCTCTGCCGAAGGCCTTCAATAAAGCCAGTATGACCCTCTCGGGAGGCGGGGGGCATCCGGGTATAAAGAGATCCACATCCAATGTATCGCTGATCCCTTTCCCGCGGACGTCCCCTTCTACGAATATCCCGCCCGATATGGCACATGTTCCCATGGCTACAACCGCCTTCGGGGAAGGTGTGGCCTCTAAGGTCTCCAAAGCCGCCCTTTGCATGTTGTTCGTCATCGGACCTGTGACAAGCAGCACGTCCGCATGCCTGGGAGATGCGACTATCTTGAGACCGAACCTCCCCATATCATAGTAAGGGTTGGACATGCAGTTCACCTCGACCTCGCAGGCATTGCAGGAGCCTGTATCCAGCTCCCTTATGGCCATTGACGGGCCCAGTGCTCTTATTTTATCCTGATCCACGATGCCCTCAGACTCCTTGGGAGGCTTCGATACGCTGAATATCAGATCCTCGCGTCTGAGCGCATACAGCGGTGCAGGCACTTTCATTATAGATGATCTGGGACATGAATCCGCGCAATCCATGCAGAATATGCATTTCCCCAGATCGATGGTCCATCCGTCCGATAAGGATATGGCACGGGTGGGACAGACATCGGCACATCCGCCGCAGCTGTCGCAATCCCCGTTTATGAAGGGCATCATCAGAGGGCGGGACCTCATCTGCTCCAAGGACTCGGCGGGCCGCTTCGACGACACAAGATTAGCCAGACTCTTCCTTATCATATCATCACCTCAAACATCGTTCCCGCTGTAAGACAACCCGAAGCTCTTGTTTATCAGCGGGAAGTCCGGGACTATATTGTTCATCACCGCAGCCTCCAAGGACGGCCAGTTGACGAAGGAGGGGTCTCTGATGTTGTACCTCCATATCTCCCCATCCCTTATGTCTGCGCTGTGGACCAGCTCTCCCCGCGGGGATTCCACTATCCCGCAGGAAAGGCCGTCCGGCGTTTCGAAATCGGTTCTGATCTCCCCTTCCCCCATACGGGATATGCACTGAAGTATGAGGCTTACGGACTCGGCTATCTCATCCACCCTAACGGCGCCCCTGGACATCACGTCACCGTTCTTCCTGTGCACCAGATTGAAGGACAGGGCTCCGTATGCATCATAAGGCATTTCCGCCCTGACATCCGATATTGCCCCGCTGGCCCTTGCTATCACTCCCACGGTCCCGTATCTGAGGGCGTTCTCTGTGCTCAATATGCCAGTGGTCTCAAGGCGGTCCACCTCGGAAGGGGTCCTCCTGATGTAATTGTCAAGCTTCTTAGCCCCAAAGCCCACCCGCATTACAGCGCTCTCGAGCTCCGACAGGTCCTCACCGGACAGATCTTTCCTGACCCCTCCCGGGACTATGTTGCCCATCAGAAGCCTGTTGCCGAATATCTTCCGATTCGCCCTCAGGAATTCCTCGCGGACCTCAGACCCGTATGATGCCGCCACAGAGAGGGCGGAATCGGTGCACAATCCCGCGATAACGTCCAGATGGTTGTGTATCCTTTCCATCTCAGAGAGTATTACTCTTATGCGGCACGCCCTCTCGGGTATCTTCGCATTACCCTCCATGATGTGGGCATAGGCGAGACTGTGAGCTACGGCGTTGTCCCCGGATATCCTCTCCGCCAAATGGATGCGGTTACGGGAAACGGGGCCTTCCATCAGCTTCTCGATGCCTTTGTGGGTGTATCCCAAATGAACGCTCAGATGCAGTATCGGCTCGCCTGCCGCGCTGAACCTGAAGTGCCCCGGTTCGATGACGCCGGCATGCACCGGGCCCACGGGGATCTCGAAGACCCCGGTGCCCCTTATCAGATTGCAGGGTATTGGGATCCTTATCTCATTGACGGTGCTGTAGGGCTCCTTCTGAAGAGGGTGCCCGTCGCCTTTCCTCCAATATATTGCCGGCACCAGATGCCCGTGGCCTTCCGGATGCAGGTCATTCATCTCGTAGATCGCCCTCTCGAACACCGATGCGGCGGGGACCTGGACGGTCACGGCGGGATACGAATCGATGACATCGGAGGTTATCCCCATGATCTCCCCGCCCCTGCGCAGCAGAACATTGAGGGTCGCTCCCGGAGATGACTCGGAAGCGAACATGGATATTATCCTCCATCCTTCGTCGCAATGGGTCTTAACATACTGTGCCAGCAAAGCCGGGTCGCAAGACGTGGAATCAGTTACGATCATGGCATTCCTCCCGAAAGTATGGTGACCATATTGTGGAATATGCTTTCCACTGACTCGGGCATGAAGAGCCCGAAGAACACCGCGCCGGCCAACAGGGCGAGGATTGAAAGCGCGCGCGTGATCGACCTGTACTCAGAAACATCTTTACCAGTGCTTCCCGAGAGCATCGGGAATATGCTCTTCGTAAGTCCGGCGAATATGATCACAAGCAGCAGTGCGAGAACACCTGCCAAAGCGTACATTCCAGAGCCTATGGCCGCGAATATTATGATGAGCTCTCCCATGAACAATGGGAAGGGCGGGGCGCCGGCAACGGCTAGGGCACCGGCGGTGGTGGAGAATCCGGTGAATCTCATCTTTCCCGAGACTCCGCGGACCTCAGACATGATCCGGGTACCGTAAGCTTGGGTTATGTTCCCGGAGCAGAAGAACATCAGAGGTTTGCTTATAGAATGTGCCAGTATAAGGAATACGGCACCGAAGAGGGCTGTTGTGGTCCCTATTCCCAAAGCTATGGCGATCAATCCCATATTCTCGACGCTGGAATATGCCAGCATCCTTTTGATATCCTTGGATATCAGTATGAAGGCCGCGGCGACAATAACGGACAGGAGGCCGAAAAGCAGGAGCAATGTCTTGGCGAATCCGGGGTTCACTATCTCTGATACGATATAGAATCTCATTATGCCGTACATGGCGCAGTTGAGCAGCACCCCTGACATCAGGCCGCTGACGGGGCTCGGGGCCTGGCTGTGGGCATCCGGCAGCCAAAAGTGCAAAGGCACTAAACCGACCTTGGTTCCGAGGCCTATTATGAAGAATATCGCTGCGAACTTCATGAAGACGGGATTCAGGTTCGCGGCATTGGCGACCAGGGCAGGCCACTCCAAGGAAGCGTCCCCGGATATCAATCCCGAGGATGCTGTGTAGAGCATGGCTATACCGAAAAGTGCCAGAGTTATGCCTACGGAGCAGAGCATGATGTATTTCCATGCGGCCTCCGTGGCATGCTGATCCTTGTAAAGCCCTACCAGGAATGCGGATATCAGGGTCGTGGCGCCGATCCCTATCCAGGTCAGGGCGGCGGACCTAACGGCGAAGGTGATCAGCATTGCGGATATGAACACCAGCAATGTGAAGTAGAACCGCCTGAGCTCTCTGGAACTGAGCCTTTGCTCCTCCCTTTCCACAGCCAGATAGTCCTTGGAATAGAGCGCGGCCAACAGGGATATGATCGCTGTTATCATAAGGAAGAACGCGGACAGCTCGTCCACGTACCATATCCATGTATCTACGGTCTCACCTCTGAGGGGGGGCAGACAGCAATAAACGGCCACCGCGGCAGATGCCAGCGCTCCGGTTATTGCTATGCGGAAGAGGTTCCTCGTTCCCAGGGGGATGAGGCACAGGAGCCCTGCGATTATGGGTATCAGGACCATGGCCGTAACGATCATTCTTCTCTGAGCCTCCTTAGCAGCCTATCATCCACTGAATCGAACGACTTATTGATCCTGAATGCGAATATGCCGATTATTATCACGGCCATCAGGACATCGAAGAATGCCCCGAGCTCCACTATGAACGGCATCCCGTTCGACAGGGCGATGGCCCCCAAGAACAGCCCGTTCTCGGCCATGAGCAGCCCGATGACCTCGCTGACGGCCTTGTTGCGGGTCGCCATCATCATGACGCCTATCAGCATGATCGAGAACGAAAGGACGAGTGTGTTCCTCTCAGCGGTCGCCAGTGTAGCGACCAGAGGCTCCGACACATAGTATGAGAACATGATCAGTGCCGCGGACAACAGCATGGAACCGGGTATCCCGACAGAGAGGACCATCTTTTCCTCCACTTTTATATGATCCATTATGTACTGCAGCAATCTGGGGATCACCAGCACTTTCACAACGAATGTCATGGCCGCCATGATGTAGATGTGCGGTTCATCGTGGGAATAGGCCACTGTGAACTCGAAGGCCGAAAGGAAGAAGGATTGGAGTATGAAGAGCCTGATCAGAGGGCGCATCCTTGTGCTGGCCATGGCCAATACGGAAGTGAGGAGCATGCATACTGCGAAGATGTCGATGAGATTGCTGGTAAGTATCGGGTCCATTTCAACACCTCAGAGCACGTAGAGCGATATCATCGCCATAAGTGACAGCGCGAAGGACGCCGTCAGCATGTTGGGCATCTTGAAGACCCTCATCTTCGCAACGGTGCTCTCCAGAAGAGCGATCCCGAATGCGATCACAAGCAGCTTGACCGCCATAACAAAGACTGAAAGAGCCAGATCTGTGAAGGACATGGTCATGGCAGTACCCCACGGGAAGAACATGGTCCCAAGAAGGGCCATGAATATGGTAAGTCTGAGCATTGAGGCCATCTCCATCATGGCCAGCCCCTTCCCGGAATACTCCAGCAGCATTCCCTCATGGACCATGGTCAGCTCGAGGTGCGTATCCGGATTGTCGAAGGGCACTCTCGTATTCTCCGCGACCATAGTTATCACGAAGGCCGCGCCGGCCAACAGAAGCGCGGGGGATATGGCGGTGGCCCCCGCAGAGTTTATCGAATGGGATATGTCTGTTATGTCGAATCCTACCCCGGTCATAGCAGAAAGCGTCATGATGGAGATCAGAAGCGACGGTTCGATCAGAACGGACATCATGACCTCCCTGCTGCTTCCCATACCTCCGAACGCGGACCCCCCCTCCAGTCCCCCCAGGACCATGGCGAATCTGAACATTGTGAATATGTAGACCATGGCTATGACGTCTGCATAGGGCGCGATCACCCCGGTGTAGATGAAGGGGGTCATGGCCGCCAGCAGCAGCATGGCCGTCATGGAGATGTAAGGCACAAGGCGGAACAGGAAGGATGCGTTCTCGGATACAACCGATTCCTTCCTCATCAATTTGCGGAGATCCCTGTAAGGCTGAAGTACGCTGGCTCCCACCTTGTGCTGCATGAGGGCCTTGATCTTCCCTATTATTCCGGCGATCAGGGGGGAGACGAGTATCAGCGCAGCAAACTGAACTATCATCAGCATGATCTCGAAATGATTCATAATATCCTCACCGCCAGCAATACTGCGAGCAGGGTCACCAGTATGTATGCGAAATACGTCTGTATGTTCCCTGTCTGGGTCTTGCCCACCTTCTCAGCGAGGGCGGAGATCGCATTGCCCAAGGGCTTATACAGATATCTTACGAATGGCTCCGTGAACTCTGTGTGGACGGTCTTCTTGCCGCCCTCTCTCGTATCACGAACGACGGTGGTATCGCCGTAGAACGGATGGAATACCCTGACCAGAGGCTGGGAGAATCCTATCGAGGAGTACTGCATGTCCTTTCCGAGGCTCTCTCCGCATCCCCACGTAGGTACCTCCCTCTCCTTACCGCGCCTTATCACCAACAGTATGACGACTGCGGTCACCACTATGAAGGCACCTAATACCAGGGGCAGCATCTCTCCGGACATGACGCTCCTGTAGCCCGGTGAAGGGGAGACGCCCGTCACAGATATTACGCCCGTTGCGAGAACGTCCATTATCCCCGTGGCGAAGAATCCCATGCCCAAGCACAAAAGTGCCAGTATGGCCAACGGCAACACCGTTCCCTTCTTCATGGGCCTCGGGTCCCGCATTCCTTCGGAGCGGGGTCTGCCCAGGAATATAAAACCGTACAGCCTCGCATAGGATGCGGCCATCATCATCCCGCATATGCCGACTGCCGCCAGGACAAGCGGGATCAGCAGGCTCATGCCCTTGGATTCCAGGTCCGCCCCCATGAGAGACTGGATCATCAGCCATTCGCTGACGAAGCCGTTGGTGGGAGGTATCGCAGCCATGGACAGCACCCCTATGAGCGAGACGGCCGCAAGTATCGGCAGCGCTTTCGCGAGTCCCCCCATCCTCCCTATGTTCCTTTCTCCCGTGCAGTCCTCCACGGTATCGATCGTCATGAGCATCAGCGATTTGAAGACGGAATGGTTGAGAGTGTGCAGAAGACCTGCTATAAGAACCAGTTTCGCGAAGACCGGGGATTCTGCGAGATATATCATGCCCAAGGCCATGCACATGACCACCAGGGCCATGTTCTCCAGGCTGGAATATGCGAGTATCTTCTTGGGCTCCTTCTGCACCAGGGACTCCAAGGCCCCCCAGAGCGCAGTGGCCGCAGTGATCCCGATTATAAGGAATGCGACAACTGACATGGATTCCTGGACGCCGATATATGAGAATATGCTCTTGAATATCACCAATATCGCAACATTGGAGCACACGGTTGACAGCAGTGCCGCGGTATGGATCGGTGCCGTTGCATAAAGATTAGGCATCCATGCATGGAAAGGAATCAAGCCTAGCTTGGTCCCGAATCCCATCACAATCATGAAGACCAGGGCCATGGATACGCCCGGCCCCAAGGATGCGCTCAGACCATTCCACTGCGATAGTGTCTGGGTCCCTGCGGCGTATGCCATGTATCCGTAAGTGCATATCAGGATCAGCCCTCCGATGTGGGCTATGACGAAGAACGTCCATCTGGCACGATCGTTATTGCCTTTCTTCGACAACAAGAATGTAGCAAGGGTGATCATCTCCCAGGACAACAAAAGAACGAGAACGCTGTCGGCCGCCATGCACGAGAAGACGGCGAGGAACAGGGCATTCAGCAGCCCGCTGTATCTGCAGCCTGAATCGGAAGTGGATTTCACCACGTGCACGACTATGAGCATGAATATTACAGACGAGAAGGATATCATGACCGCGGAGATCTGATCTATTGCCAGTGTATACTCCCCTACGGCGGATGATACCGGAAGAGCATATGAAAGGAGAACTCCGGATCTCCAGAGCGGGTATGCGAACACGCCTGCAACACAGGACACGATGCATAGGCCGGCGATCATGTTTGCTATACGGGCAGACCTGAAGACGGTGCCCAGCACTATACCTGCTATGGCGGGTATGAAGACCAAGGCGAAGAATGCGACAGCCAAGGTCTCGTTCTGCAGAGTTATGTTAAAGATGTCCATCCGAGCGAATAGGCCGTATGATCATCCTATTTAAAGCACTTGGGTTCCAAAGAGCACAGGGCCTAACCATACCTCTTCATAAGTGCAATCTCCGTCGGTAACAGGGCGACGACCATTGTGACCATCTCCGCGATGAGGAACCAGGAGAGGACCTCCCCAGGAATAACGCCGAATGCGGAGATCGAGATCATTATTGCCGCCGCGACAAAAAGAGCGGCTCCCGCGATCTGCATGGTCCTCCCGGTGTACCTGTCGGCAAACACCCCGGCCTCCTCGGACCTTCTGGACCTGAAGGACGAATACCCAATATAACGCAACAGTCCGGAAGACGATCCGCGGCCGAGGAAGTATCCCGCGACGGTCATCAGAACTGGGAATACCAGGCATAACAAGGATAGAAGAGCGAAATAGAGGCTGTCCATAGGTAGCCCCTTAAGGTCCGGGATATAAAACATTTTTCATAGGCTGAGAGAGTAATAAATATGCATCTGGCTATATGGTTCTATGAAGGTCTGCATAGTCGGCGGTTTCCTGGGCAGCGGTAAGACCACACTGCTCATGAAGATGGCAAAACGCACCAAAGGGAACACGGTTATGATAATAAACGAGATGGGCGAGATCGGTGTCGACGGTTCCACCGTGAAGAATGCAGGCTATAATGCCATAGAGCTTTTCGACGGCTGCATATGCTGCACTCTCGTCGGCACTCTGCAGAACACTCTCATACAGATAAAGAAGGACTTCGATCCCGAGCTCATAATAATAGAACCCACCGGTCTGGCACTTCCTCACAAGATCAAAGAGATGGTTCGAACATCCATGATAGAACCGGAGCTCACCATGATTGTGGGCATATGCGATGCCTTCAGGTTCAAGACCCTCGTGAAGAAGAAGGAGGACTTCCTAAGAATGCAGCTCTCCCGATCTGATCTCTTCTTATTGAATAAGATAGATAAAGCGGACAACGCATCGATCAAAGCGGCATCCGCATGGTTAGAATCCCTGAACCCGCGTACCCGGATAATACAGATATCCGGGCTTACGGGTGAGGGGCTTGAGGATGCGTTCTCAGAGATCGGCCTCTGAGATCCTCAGTTCCCCGTACTTGAATACTTTCTCGGGGCATTTCAGCTGGCATCTTCCGCATGCGGTCCCCAGGCAGTTCTTGGTCAGCACCACGGCGGTCCTGTCCCTGAAGAGGAGCGCGTCCTCGGGGCACTCTTCGACACAGTTATAGCAGAGGGTGCAGCCCTCGAACTCCGCGGTCAGCTCGGTGCCTATGTCCTCGAAAAGGTGAAGGCCCAGATCCCCCAGCACAGGTATGTCCCTGACCACTATCCTGTGGACGTTCGGCACGCCCTTAGGCTTTGGCAGCTCCTGTATACCTGCCGTGCGGAGGTTGCGGTTATAGGTCTCCATGGTCATGCCCTCCTCCCAGTAGCCCAGCTCCTGGATGTATATCTCCTCGAACACCTTGTCCGTGGCGAACATGACGTGATTGGACCTGATACTGTCGGCGATCCCTTGCAACTCATCCAACAGCTCAGGCCTCCTGATTATGTCCGTGGCCATAGCCAGAGAGGTGTTTCCTATCTGGTATATGTCCTGGCAGAGAGGCGGTACCATTCCGACCTCTCTTGCTTTCTCAGCATCGACATATGTGCCGGAAGCGCCCGACATGATCATCTCCTTCATGTCCGCGAATCCTATGCCTGCATGCTCCATGAGTGTGAAATGACCTGCCCTTATCGCCCCTATTGCCTTGCAGGTCTCCGATATATCGTTGGAGGTTATGGTCACTCCGTCCTGCAGCCTCAGAGAGCCTCCGGCAAGCCTACCCTTCTTCCACATGTTGCCGTGCATGGCCGCAGCCACCGCCGCAACTACCCCCGTCCCGGTTATGCCCACGGCCTTGCCGTGCATATCGCCCTCTTCCACAACATATCCGGTACCCAGATCTATCTTGTCCCCCGGCATGGGGATCATTTCTTCATTCAGTACCATGCATCGCCATTGGAACTCATATTCCAGATCGGATATCGCGCCCGGAGATGCCAGCATTCCCATCTCTACGGATTGGCCTTCCATTGCCGGGCCTGCGGCCGCTGACCCAGTGTATATCTCCCCGTCGACATTCAGTGCCATCTCGGCGTTCGTGCCGTAATCGGTCACCATCCTGATGCCGTTCCCTTCGAGGAAGTCGCTTTTATACATCATTGCCAGCGCATCCGCGCCTATCTCGTGCTTTATGGCGGGGGGAACGAAGAGCGGCGTGCCGTCAGGAACATCCAGCCCGACATCCGCCGCGGGGATCTCCGCCGAATCCCTCTTCCTGGCCTTTATCCCTCTGACCCTATGGGCGGTCTCTCCGGCAAAGGCCAGGTCGTCCACTTCCATCCCCTGGAATATGGACAGCTGTATCGGGTTCCCGCATATCGCGACCCTCTCGACATCCTTCAGACCCACTTTCAGATTCCCGATGGTCCTGTTGACTGCGGACATCATGATCCTGTGGGCCAGGCCCTCTCCGTACCTTATGCAGAATGTCAGATGGTCCATGACATTGGCTCCGGGAAGAGGATTCCTGGATGTCATCGCCGTCGAGAGTATCCTCCCGTCGGACAGGTCCACCGCATGACTCCTTATCCCGCTTGTGCCTATGTCTATAGATATGCCGTATCCCATTTTCAGCTCCCCCGCTCTGTAATAGTGAGAAAAAGGTTTTTGTTCGGCTGGGGGAGCGCAGGCCGATTGACATGGCCCCTTCCCCAGCCGAGTTTTTGGTGTTTTACAGCTCAGAGCCCGTAGCTCTTCGGGTTGAAGTCTGGCACTTCGTCCTTGTACTTCTTCACGCAGTACTCGTAGAAGGAATCCTCGTTGTCCGGGAGACCTTCCAGCTCCGTGATGATCTTCTTGAGGACCAAAAGCTGCTTCGACGTCAGGATGAGCTCCTTCTTGTCGTACCCTTCCATTATGACCTTCGCACCGGTCGTGGCGGCGGCCTTTGCACGGAGATAGTAGTTGTCACCATTCTCCGCTATTGCCTTACCGACCTTCCAGGCATTGTCATAGGCGAGCACGTAGCCCTCCGGGCCCCTCGTCCTGTCGGACACCATGTAGAGATCCCTGAGGGTCTTCTGCTGTCCCATCTGTATTGCCGTGTTCATCAGGGAGACCTCGTAACCGAGGGATCCCAACCAGCACTGGACGGATGAACCTCCGAACTCTGGGTGGTACTCCACGGACTCATTGGACCAAACATCGGTGATCTGAGCCATCAGGTTGCCCTGAAGATCGGCGTGCGCGCACTGGCAGTTCTTTCCCTCCTGAGCCGCAGGCAGTCCAGTTATGGTCTTGACGATCACGCCCTCATAACCGCAGTCCTTGTCAGGTCCGGTCGCACCGCACTCGGGGGCGACGAGCGTCCTCGCAGCGGATATGCAGCGGGTCACAGCGGAGAATGTCTTCTGGACATCATTGTCCAGCATACCTCCAGCCATGAACATGGAAACGTTCGCACCGGAGCAGTTCGTGTCCCCGCCGGGGACGACCTTGTGCTTCTTGGCTATGTTCACCATCTGCTTCCAGCAGTACTCCATATCCATGGAGCCCAGGTATCCTACTCCGAACAGGAAGGCTGTTATGTCTCCGTGGGTGACCGCGTAGTCGGCGAACTCTTTTCCGCCGACAGACTCGACGGACAGGACATTCGCCCCGTTCTCGCAGGCCGTCTCGACGCAGGTTATGAAGTGCTCGGGATAGGACGCTTCCTTGTCCATTCCCAGCCTCAGGCCCTGGCTCGCTTCACGCTGGTCGGGGATCGTGTGCCTTACAGCGAGATTGATCCCGTATTCATCGTGGTATTTCTGTATCAGGTCCCTCTGTCCGGATACAACGGGGGCGGACATCTCGGGCTTTGCCATCTGGGAGACCCATTCGGTCTCAAGCTGGAGATCCGGGAATCCCAGGGTGATGGCCCTGTCCAGAGCATCTTTCGATATGTAGTCCACGTACTCTTTTCTGAGCCTTTCCGAGCTCTTCTCGCTTCCGGGCCTGGGTGCGTAGTTCAGCTCAGGTATTACCCTGCCTGCTCCGACCTTTATGCCGAGCCCGTAGGAGATAGGAGACTTCGAATGACCGAAGACCATCTCGTCCGGGTTGCTGTATGCCATCTTTGTGAATTTCTTGGCCATCTCAAATCCCCTCCACTATGTCGTCCCAGTTCTCCCTGATCTTCTTCCAGTCGTATCCGGCCAGGACCTTGTCCGCTATTGCCGGGGTCTGGGGGGCCTTCTTGGAATAGATGCCCAGATCGAAGGATTCTGCGAAATCCCTGTTGACCGCACCGCCGGCGGCCATGACCGGTATGTTGATCTTGGCGGCCTGCAGCTTCTCCGCAATGGATGCGCACGCAGTCATCGTTGTGGTCATGAGAGCTGTGCCGCTGACCATGAAGGGCCCCTCTTTCTTGACTGCGGCAACTACATCGTCCACGGCGATGTCCTTTCCGAGGTCCACAACAGTGAATCCGGATGATCTCATCATAACCGCGGCGATGTTCTTGCCTATGTCGTGCGGATCGCCTTCCACGGCGTGCATGATGACCTTCCCCTTGGTCTTCCTTCCGCCGGGGATCTGCTTCTCCGCGATAGAGATGCCTATCTCCATTGTCTTGGCAGCCATCATGATCTCAGGCAGGTAGTAAACATGCTGAGCGTAGAGATCGCTGACGATCTCCATTCCGGCCACAAGCCCGTTGTTTATCAGGTCAAGGGGTTCTATTCCCTCCTTGAGTGCTTTCATTACAACAGGTCCTACGTCCCTGATCTTCATGTAAAGCACCGTGCTTGCCACCTCTTTGAGGTGGGGGTCCGACGGAAGCATCTTAGCAGCTATGGCCTCGGGAGTGCTTACGTTCTCCAATTCGGCGTCATATCTCCTAAGGATCGCTCCGTAGTCGATTTTTGTGTTGCTCATTTCTCTATCCTCTCCCAGGCTACGGGACCCTCCGAGGAGTGCCAAAGCCCGTGAATATTCATAGAATCTATGTAGCATAAATACGGTTAGAAATGAAGAAAAGCTATCAACTTTCGAACTTACTTATAAAGTTTATTGTTATTAAATCTTTTTTTTCAATTTCAGTTTTGAAAATTTCAACAAGATTCGATGTCGAAAATATGTTAGATTTAGAGTTAACACCGTTCTTTTGCTTTTACTGTATATAATTGATTCTGGGAAATTGTTTTTATATGTTCAATCTGTTCTATGTATAATCAAGATATCCTATGTATAATGGTAAAGTTATACAATTGATAACATGTCGTCAATAGTTTATCTCAAAAATAAGAGAACAGGCAAAACTTACGCGTACCTTAATGAATCCGTATGGGACAAGGATCAGAAGAGATGTGTATGCAAACGAAAGTGCATAGGCCATCTCGACCCCGAGACCGGCGACATACTCCCGAACCGCCAGAGGAGGGAAAAGGAATCCGCCATCGTCAGATCCGTCGGGTTCAGCATGCTCTTCGAGCAGACCTGTGAGAAGATCGGTCTGAGCGAATCCCTGCGCGCGGCGTCCCCGAAGAACTGGAGGCGCATATTGACTTGCGCGCAGTACATACTCTCTGAGGGCAACTGCTTCACTGGATGCGAACATTGGTCCGAAGAGAACCTTTGCCTATCCAACGACGCCCTGTCCGTGAAGAACCTCAGGACCCTCCTCAACGAAATGGACGACGAGATGCAACAGCGCTTCTTCGAGGATTGGATCGAAAGACAGAACGAGAGGGAGATGGAGCTGATGAACACGGTGTCGATATCCTCCGTCAACGAAGGGAACAACCGTCTGAGGACCAGGGCGGCATTGGTCATGGAGGACCTTTCGAAACTGGGGCTCTACGTGATAGTCGGGGCCAAGAAGAGGCTCCCCCTTTATTTCCAGGTCAGTCCCGGGGGGACGATGGGAGCTCCAGCCCTATCCAAAGTGGCGGATAATTTCGAGTGGAGCAGCAGGAAGGCCATGCATCTGGTGGTCGACAGGGCCTTCGTGAGCGAGGAGAGCTTGGAATATCTGTACAAGAAGCGCAACAGGTTCCTTGCCCGCACTTATCCTGAGTTCAGCTTCTCCAATGAATCGATATCCCGTGTAAAGGACAAGATAATGAGCCTCGATAACTCCCAGAACATCCTGGGGAAGCAACTTTTCGTGATGTCCCTCCTTGGGTATATGAATGGGCACAAGTGCTACACCCACATATTCTTCGACAGCCAAGAGGCCGAGAGCCAATTCATTACGTTCCTGGGACTCGTGGACGACTGCTACAACGAGCTGAAGAGCGGGAAGCTCGTCGAGGAGCACGATTATTTCTACGACAAATACTTCTATACGCGAAGAACCCCGGAGGGCGATAAGATAGTGGAGCTCAACAGTGACGCCATGATGAAATACAACGATGTTGCCGGGTTCTCCGTTGTGCTCTCCAGCCATATCAGCAGCCCGGAGGAGGCCCTCAGCTCCTATGCGGAGAAGGACCGCGTGGAGAGCATGTTCGACAACGTCAGGAATGAGGAGGACAATTCCTCTCTGAGGCTGTATATGGAGAACGCCATGAGCGGCCGTCTCTTCCTGCAGTTCATAGCGCTTATCGTGTCCTGCGAGATATGCCGCATGATAAACAAGAGGCCCATGCTCTCTGAATATACGCTTAGGGACATAGTCGAGGAGATGTCCAAGATAAAACGCATCTTCATCCCGGGGCAGAAGAATCCCATGCATACCAAGGTCACCAAGAAGCAGATGGAGATAATGGGCGAGTTCGGAGTGGACTTCCTCTTCAAGGTGGAGTCCTGATGCGCCGGATACACTGGCCCCCGAGAGATGCCACATATTGATTATATAATCTAAAAGGATGATTCATCCCGTATGTCTGCTCTAAAGACAGTAAGATCATACGGTGCTTTGCTGCCTCTGGCCATTCTGAGGATACTGCTGGGGTTCATGTTCCTCTGGTCCTTCCTGGACAAGATGTTCGGCCTCGGTTTCAGCACGAAGTCGGCCAATGCGATGATAAACGGCGGATCCCCCACAGAGGGCTTCCTGACGTACAGAACGGATACCTTATCCTTCCTGGCGGACGCTCCCGCCCTCGTACAGGTACTTGATGTTGTGATCATGGCCGCGTTCCTTCTGCTGGGAATAGCTCTGATACTCGGAATAGGCATGAAGATCGCCGCAGTGGGAGGGACCCTCCTGCTGCTCATGATGTACGTGTCCCTGTTCCCGCTGACCCAGGCAGGTTCCACCAACCCCATCGTGGACTACCACATGATGTACATATTCCTGCTGTGGGCCCTCTACCTCTCCAACGCCGGAGATGTCCTGGGTCTCGGAAAGTGGTGGAAGGAGCAGAGCCTGGTGGCAAAATATCCGATACTGGAGTGAGCTTCATCTCAGCCGGTCCGACGCCTGATCGTCGGACCGGCCCCATAAAATCTTTTAGCAAAGAGCTATAATAAAGAAGTCGAAGGCAATCCCTTTTAAACGACGCCGATATATCTGGCTCCGCGCCTGTGGCTCACTCTAAGGGAGGACGGAGTTGTGGGGAAGAAGAAAACCATAGAACTGCACGGCTTCAATAATCTGGCCAAATCGTTGGACCTGAACCTCTACATAGTGGAACATACCCCAACGGATTCGGATAAGAAGCATTTCATATCATTTGTGGACGAACATTACAGCTCTGCGAAGCTCATGAGTATCATGGAAGGCGTCTGCAGGGACATAGACGCCACGATCCTCGACGTCTCCACCTACGATTACGAGCCGCACGGAGCATCGGCGTTGCTGCTCCTGGCGGAAGAGGACACGAACCTTCACAAGAAGACGATCGCACACCTTGACAAGAGCCACATCTCCCTTCACACGTATCCCGAGCACCACTGCTCCGTCGGGATGTCCACATTCAGGATAGATATCTCCGTGTCCACCTGCGGCGACATCTCGCCTCTCACGGTCCTCGACAGCCTTTTCGAATTCTTCTCGCCCAATATAGCGATACTGGATTACAATGTGAGAGGCTACACAAGGGACGTCGAAGGACGAAAGGTGTTCATCGACAGGGAGATCGGCTCGCTTCAGAGCTGTTTCGGAGATGGGACCCTTGAGAAATACGTCTCAGAGGATTTCAACACCCCGGAGCTGAGATCTTACTATACCCGTATGATGCACAGAGATCTTTTGAGCTGGAAGGACGAGGGGCTGCTCTGGGACGAGGTTGAGGAGATCTACCTCGAACGCCTTGCCGGAGGAGATTGAATTGGATCTCTGGCACACGGAGCGGCAATCCGAAGGGACAGATCTGAGGATAAGGGTAGAGAAGATCCTCTGCGAGCATCAGAGCCCGTATCAGAAGATACAGGTCATAGAGACAAGGACCTTCGGCAGGATACTCGTAGTGGACGGATACATAATGATGACGGAAAAGGACGAGTTCATCTACCACGAGATGATCGTCCATGTTCCCATGTCTGTTATCCGAGATCCGAAGAGGGCACTGGTCATAGGCGGCGGGGACGGCGGGGCCGTCAGAGAATTGGTCAGGCACAGGTGCCTCGAGAAAGTGGACCTGGTGGAAATTGACGGCGAGGTCATCGAAGCGTCCAAGAGATTCTTCCCGTCCGTGGCCTCCGGCCTCGGCGATCCCCGGGTGACCGTGCATATCGAGGACGGTATAAGATTCGTCGCCGAGACCGGCGATACGTACGATCTGATCATCATCGATTCCACCGACCCGTTCACCGGGCCCGGGGAAGGCCTTTTCACCGAGAAGTTCTACAGGGACTGCGACCGAATACTCAACAAAGGTGGCATACTGGTGAACCAGCATGAGAGCCCCTATTATGAAGAGAATGCCTCCGTCGTGAGGGAGATGCACGGCAAGATGAAGAGGGTGTTCCCGATATGCACAGTATACCAGGCGTACATACCCACATATCCTTCGGGCCACTGGCTCTTCGGTTTCGCATCCAAGGACGTAAGTCCCTCGGGGGACGCGGTGCCTGGACGCATGGACGGCATCGAAACGGGATATTTCAACGAAGAGGTTCGCGCGGCATCCTTTGCCCTGCCCAATTATGTTAAAGAGCTCTTGGAATGATCTACACCCCGAGCTCTTTCTTCAGGGCGCTCTCCGTCAGCGGTATTGTGCCCACCATGATCCCCATCTCTGCGAACAGGAGCAGCATACCTGCGATCCAGTAGTCGTATCCTTCCGTATTCAGTAGAAAAAGCAAGGAGACCGCACTTGCCAGCAGCATCACCGCTCCTGCGTAGGTCCAGACCTTCCCTATGTGGGCATGCGCGAAATCCCAGGCCTCCTGACTGCTTACGGACCTCTTCGTGCGGTAGCCGTAGACCCAGTTTATATCCTTAGGCGGATGTGTCCTGAAGACCCATCCGAAGATGACCATTATCACAGGCAGCATCAACACAGTGGATGAGATCAAAAGGATCTCCAGAAGGTCCATGATGAGTCAGTGCGGCAACCGTATTTATCGCTTATCAGTACCTCCTTTATACGGACGGGAACGATTCTTATACGGTGTAGAATGAAGGAGATCTATCTTGCCGGAGGATGCTTCTGGGGCGTTGAGAAGTATCTCTCCCTGATCAGAGGCGTTGTCAAGACGCAAACGGGATACGCTAACGGCGATTCCGACCGGACGGATTACCGTTCTGTCTGCTCGGGCTCCGGTCACACGGAAGCCGTCCGGGTCGTTTACGACGAGAAAGTACTGTCCCTGACGAATCTGCTTGAATTCTTCTATAGGATCATAGATCCGCTGAGCGTCAACAGGCAGGGGAACGATCGGGGAATACAGTACCGTACCGGTATTTATTATACAGATAACGGCGACAAAACCGCCGTGGAGGGGTCTCTTTCCTCCCTCGGGGAAAGATTGGGCATAAGACCCGCCGTGGAGCACGGCCCCCTCGAGAACTGGTGCGGGGCGGAGGAACATCATCAAAATTACCTGGACAAGAACCCCGGAGGATACTGCCACATCAACCCCAGATTATTCGAGGAGGCAAAGCGCTACAATCTGGTTCCCGAATATCCCCGGAAGGCCGATGAGGATCTGATGGAAGAGCTCAGCAGGATACAGTATTCCGTCGTCCGGGAAGACGCCACAGAGCCGCCGTTCACGGGAGAGTACAATTCCATGTTCGAGAGGGGATTATATGTGGATGTAACCACGGGAGAGCCGCTCTTCCTGTCTTCCGACAAATTCGACAGCGGGTGCGGATGGCCCAGCTTCTCCGCCCCGGTGTCGCCTGACGTGATCGTCGAGAAGAAGGACCGGAAATACGGCATGGTGCGGACCGAAGTGCGCAGCAGATCGGGGGATGCCCATCTCGGGCACGTGTTCGGGGACGGCCCCGTTCAGAAGGGCGGATCGAGATACTGCATCAACAGCGCGGCGCTTAGATTCATACCCTATGACAAAATGGAAAAAGAGGGATACGGCTGGCTTAAAGATCTTCTGTGACCTGCGCTTCCCCGTATCCGTCGGTTCCCTTCAGGATGGCATAGGATAGCATCAGCGTCCACAACATGAATATGATCACTCCCAAAGCCTCGAACAAAGGCAGGGGTGTGAGAACGAAGAGGATCAGATTCAAAACCGCGAATGCCGCATTCAGGCAACCGAACAGGCGCTCTCCGCCCAGCAGGTCCCTCGCCGCCAATATGATCATGGATATCCAAACGGCTACGAAAAGAGCTACGGCACTCGGAAGATGCGGTGCCGTGTGCTCGTTGAAGATGCCGACCAGCATGAGCATGACGCCTGCGAACACAAGTAGAAGGAACGGTGCCTTACCGACCGCACCTTCTCTCATGGCGGACATGGCGAATCCTGCCAATGCTGCAAAGATCCCTGTAAGTATGGCTCCCCACCCGAAGACGTAGTGTGCGAACGAAGTAGAAACACCCAGATCACTGATCATGTTCACTCCGAACACCCACCCTCCGTCGAGAACTGCTGCGATCGCCCAAGTGGCTGTAAAGCATGCTACCAGGGCGATACCCGATAAAACAGCTGTACGGGGCATACCGGCATCGGAGAACATATTTTGTTATTTTCGTATCTGTTGATAATCCTATGTGTCAAGTCCCCTTCGATACGATTCACTGAGCATGAGGCACAGTGTCCTTACGAAACATTCCGTCGCCCGCATCCATACTGTTTCCTTATGTGCGACACCTGAATTCAATTCAGACATCCCATATAATGTATACAATCATACATAGATGTACAAGATTTATTTATACGATAACTTACTTGACGGCCACCAACAAAACCGAGGACCTTACATGGATAACGACCAGTCGCCACCGAGGAAACGCTACGCATTACTGATCGCGGGGATGATAATCCAGCTCTGCGCAGGGGTGATCTACATGTGGGCCGTGTTCAAGGTCCCGGTGGCCGGATATCTAGAGAGATCCTCGGCAGACATAGCCCTGGTATCGTCGGTGATGCTGTCGGCCTTTGTGGTGGGAATGCTCCTGGGAGGCAATCTCCAAGACAGGTTCGGACCCAGGTCCGTCGCTGCCCTGGGCAGCCTGCTGATGTCCGGAGGCATACTCGCGACCGCATTCCTCGGTCCGGGATCGGCCGATCTGATCTACCTCACGTACGGCCTCACCGGAGGCGTCGGCGTCGGTATCGTCTACTCATGCACAGTGGCCTGTGTGCAGAAATGGTTCCCAGACAGGCGCGGGTTCGCCACCGGGGCCATGGTGGGCTCCTTCGGATTCTCCCTGGTGATATTCTCGCCTCTGGCGAATTTCCTCCTGGAGGATGTGGGCGTACCGGAGACATTCATGATATTCGGCATATCATTCATGATCATTTGCGTGGCCGCATCCCTGATGCTCAGCAACCCCCCCGCGGGATACACGGTGCCGGGCATCACCGCCAAAAGGAACCTGGAGCAGAGGCAGTATACACCCAGAGAAGTACTGAGGACGCGCACGTTCTATCTTATCACTCTTGCGATGTTCTTCACCCTCCCGGCGTTCTTCGTCCTGAATCCCCATCTGGTCACCCTGGCGACGGAGAGGGGATTGGGGAGCTACGCAGTGTCGGGAGTGATCATCACCGGCCTATTCAGCGCATCCGGGCGTCTCCTGATAACGTGGCTGTCCGACAGGATAGGGCGCACGCAGGCCCTGTTCTTGATAATATCGATGACTGCGGTGGGGGTGCTCGCCATGATATTCGCCCACGGGATCCTATTCCTGGTGTGCGTAGCACTGATCTCCCTGGCCTTCGGAGGTGCTTCCGGCACATTCGCAGCGGTGACGGCAGATCACTTCGGCACCAAGAATATGGGAACGAACTACGGCATGGTGACCCTGGGATTCGGGGCCTCTGCGCTACTGTTCCCGTTCCTGTCCACCTTGGTGTCGGACTCGGACCTCACTCCTGCGTTCGCGCTTTCTGCGATCGCGTGTGCTGCAGCCTTCATCACGGTGCTGATGTTGAAGATCGCTGATGACCGAGCGGCAGCCTCGGAACAGGTCTCCTGATAGCTTCGCTAACGGACGGTGCCGTAATATGAAAATCAATATACGGCTATAGGGATGTGCAGATATCTGGTACGAGAATCGACCCATTATGAGAAGATTACTGGCCGATTGCATAAGAGCGCTGAGCGACACATCGTATTCGGTGCCAGGCTACCCTATAACCGAACTTGCCGAATACTCTGATGCAGTTTTTGCGATAAATGAGAAAACAGCCATGGAATATGCGCTCGGAGACTCTCTGATGGGGAGAAGGTCCGTCGTGATCGTGAAGAACGTGGGTGTAAACGCCCTTGCGGACCCGCTGGTGAACGCCACCACTCAGGGTTTGATAGGCGGAGTGGTCCTGATATCGGGCGACGATACCATGGCCGAAGGCTCGCAGAACCGCCAGGATACCAGACCTTATTCGGAAGTGGCCTCGATCCCACTGGTTGAACTGTGCATGGAAGATGCCTACGGCAGTCTCGAAAGAGCATTCGAAGAATCAGAGAGATTTTCAAGAGTGACACTCCTGAGAGTGACCGATCTGCAGCTTAGAACGGTCATCAGCGACCGGTGCATCCCCGCTGTACCGAATGTCCGGGGATACGGAAGGCTGACGGACAGAGACCTCACCATGAAGGGCCGTGCCGAACAGGCCGACAGGCTGTTCAAGGAAGAGCATAACGAACCGGAGACCTTCAGAATCAAGGGATACAGCAAGACATTCTGCAGGAACTGCCCCTACAAGCCTCTTCTTGAGTATATCTCCAAAGAGGGAATAGATGTCATATTGGACACCGGCTGTGTCTTATTGGCTATGAAGGACCCTTATCGCATAGGAATAGCGAACTACGGATTGGGGTCGTCCGTCGCCGTCGCCGCACGTTCCGTCGGGATAGCGATAACCGGGGATTACGCATTACTGCATTCGGGCATGAATGCCCTGGCAGACGTGTACGAGAAGGAGCTGCCTCTTCTGACCATTGTACTGAAGAACAGAAGGATGGGGATGACGGGCGGGGATATAGCCGATGTTGCGAGATACATACAGTGGGCAGACCCGCAGACATTCGATGATATGAGCATTCTAAAAGAGCCAGTGATCAAACCTAAGACTTTCATTTTTGAAGCAAAGTGTCCGGAGGATGAAAAACATGAAACCATTAGATATTGAGATATGCGACGTAACGCTCAGAGACGGAGAACAGACTCCTGGGGTATCATTCACGTGTCAGGAGAAACTTGACATCGCCCACGGTCTTGACGCAATAGGCATCGAGGTCATCGAGGCGGGATTCCCCAGCGTCAGCGACAGCGAGAAGGAATGCATAAAGAGGATCTCCCACGCCGGACTGGGTGCCCGCATATGCTGTCTCTCCAGATCTATCATATCCGATGTGGATGCGGCCATAGGCTGCGACGTGGACCTGGTGAGCGTCTTCTTCGCCACATCCGACCTGCATATAAAGGTCAAATACAAGAAGACAAGAGAGGAGATGCTCGCACAGGCGTTAGATGCAGTGGACCACGCCGTGGATCACGGACTGCAGGTGAGGTTCTCCGCCGAAGACGGCTCGAGGACCGATATCTCATTCCTGAAGGAGATGTTCAGACAGGGTTACGAGCACAAGGCCACGTACAGCAGCCTGGCTGATACCGTAGGATGCCTCACTCCCCTGCAGACCGCCGATATGGTCAGAGAACTGACAAAGGACCTGAAGAACAGGCTGTGCGTGCATTTCCATAACGACATGGGAATGGCAACCGCCAACGCTTTCACTGCGGCAGAGTGCGGTGCATTCCAGCTCCACACGACGGTGAACGGCATAGGCGAGCGTGCAGGCAACGCGAGCCTTGAGGAGCTCTTAGTAGCGTTGAAGATGAAAGGAGGCGTGGACAGATACGATCTGACACATCTTACAGGCCTTTCCGAAATGGTCTCCAAGTACTCCGGCCTCTCCCTTTCCCGAACCAAGGCCGTGGTGGGGGAGAATGCTTTCTCCCACGAGAGCGGCATACATATCGCCGCCCTGCTGGTTGACAGCAATACCTATGAGTACTTCCCGCCGAAGATGGTGGGCGGCGAACAGAGGTTCGTACTCGGAAAGCATACCGGGCGGAAGGCTCTCGAGCACATAGCCAGGACCTTCGGGTGCGAACTCGATGATTCTCAGATGGACAGGGTCCTGCATGATGTGAAGGAGAGGAGCGAGGGGAAATGCGCCATAACCTCTGAGGTCCTCAAGGAGCTCATTCGCAATGCCAGGGGGACGAAGTGATTGAGCACATTATCCGAGAAGATACTGAAGGGCGATGCGGGAAGCTTCGTCGATGTTGTCGTTGATAGAGCCCTGGCACATGACGGGACCGGAGTCCAGGCCCTTATTGCATTCAGGGAGATGGGCGCCGGCAGGATATCAAAACCTGATAGGGTATCGATCGTCTACGATCACATAGTGCCGGCCAACAATTCCACCACGGCGGATCTGCAGGCCGAGCTGAGAAGATTCGCACTCGATAACGGAATGGACTTCCATGACATCGGCGAGGGAATATGCCATCAGGTGATGAGCGAAGGCAGCGTCACTCCCGGCGAGATCGTCGTGGGCGCGGACTCCCACACCTGCACAATGGGCGCCTTCGGAGCATTCGCTACAGGCGTCGGAGCATCCGACATGGCATCGATCTGGGCCACCGGCGAGACTTGGTTCAAGGTGCCGGAGACCATCAACATCCGACTGGAGGGCAAGCTTTCCAAGTACACGGAAGCAAAGGACGCGGCCCTCCGCTACATAGGATTACTGGGAGCCGGAGGGGCGACCTACAAGGCGATAGAGTTCACAGGCGACAACAACTTGGAGATGGATGACAGGCTGACGATATCCAACATGTCCATCGAATCCGGTGCCAAGGCGGGCCTGTTCTACGCTGACGACGTAACATGCAGATATCTCAGGGACCACGGAAGAGATGCGGTCCCGCAAAAGGCGGAGGATTGCGATTACATAAGGGAAGAAACGATCCGGCTTGACGACCTGGAGCCTTTGCTCGCGGTGCCCCACAGGGTGGATGATGTCAAGCCCGTATCCGATTTCGAAGGGACCCCGTTGGATCAGGTGTTCGTAGGCACATGCACCAACGGCAGATACGGGGACCTGAAGCGTTTCGCGGACATCGTAAAAGGGAAAAGGGTCAAAGTGAGGACGATAGTCGTCCCCGCTTCACGGGCCGTTCTCCTCAAAGCGGTGGATACCGGTGTTCTGAGGGACATCATCGAATCCGGGGCCGTGGTCGGCAACCCCGGATGCGGCCCCTGTCTCGGAGCGCACCAAGGTGTGCTGGGAGAGGGCGAAACGGGACTTTCGACCGCCAACAGGAATTTCAGGAACCGTATGGGCGTGGGCGCGAAGTATTTCCTTTCGTCGCCTACGACCGCGGCGTTCTCCGCGCTGAAAGGAGAGATAACCTCGCCGGGGGACTTCCTGTGAAGGGTGCCGCCATAAGACTCGGCGACGACGTTGATACTGATCAGATAATCGCCGGAAGATATCTCAGGACAAAGGACAAATCTGTCTGGGCAGAGCATGCCTTCGAGGATCTCGATCCCGGCCTGGCCTCCCGTCTCAATGGAAGCGTAATAGTCGCAGGGAAGAATATGGGGTGCGGCTCATCGCGGGAGCAGGCAGCCATAGCGCTGAAGGAAGCAGGGGTCGTCGCAGTTGTCGCAGAGAGCTTCGCCAGGATATTCTTCAGGAATGCCGTCAACCGGGGCATACCCATGTTCGAGATACCTAATGGTTTCATATGCGGGGACGGGGACGATATATCGATATCCCTTGAAGAATCGTCCGTAGAGATCAACGGGCGCAGATACCAGGCATTGAAACTATCTGACAAAATGAAGGAGATAATAGATGCGGGCGGCATCATAGAGCTGAGGAGAAGAGAGATATGAGGGTCGCATTGGTCAAGGGCGACGGAATAGGCAAGGAAGTTATACCTCAGGCCGTCAGGGTCCTTGATCACTACGCTCCGGATACAGAATACCTCGAAGTTGAGATCGGATACGGTAAATGGGAAAAATGCGGCATCGGATGCGACGACAGGGATATCGAATCCCTCAGAGAGGTGGACTCGATCCTCTTCGGCGCCATAACCACCCCTCCGGACCCGAACTACAAGAGCGTCATGCTGAAGATAAGAAAGGAACTGGGTCTTTACGCCAATCTCAGACCCGTGCACGGAGAGGGATTCAACATAATGGTGGTTCGTGAGAACTCAGAAGGACTGTATTCTGGAATAGAGGAAATAGGTGAGGAAAGGTCCACTACCCTCCGGGTGATCACAAAGAAAGCGAGCGAGCGCATCGCAAGATGCGCATGCGAAATACTGCTGAAGGATTTTAAGAACGGAACCCTGACCATCGGCAACAAGGCCAACGTCATGAAGTCGGACGTGCTCTTCCGCGACACGTGCATAAGGGTGGCTGACGAAATGGGTGTTCCTTACAGAACGGCGTACATAGACGCACTGACCTTCGATGCCATACATAACCCTCAAAGATACGATGTGATAGTCACCACGAATCTCTTCGGGGACATACTCAGCGATGCGCTGGGCCATCTCGTCGGAGGACTCGGTATGCTTCCCAGCGCGAACATCGGCGAAGAACATTCACTTTTCGAACCGGTCCACGGCAGCGCGCCCGATATCGCAGGAAAAGGTATCGCCAATCCGATAGCGGCGATAAGGAGCGCGGGCATGCTGCTCGAGCATAACGGCATAAGATGCCATGGCGAGATCGAGGATGCCATAAAAGAGGTCGTATCCTCCGGGATAAGGACCCCGGACCTCGGAGGGACCGCAGACACTATATCATTCTGCGATGCATTGATCAACAAGCTAGAATGAAGAGGTTACGCCATGGATGTTCTCAACCCCGCCGACAACAGGAAGATCGGAGAAGTGCAGGATTTCACGGAGGATATGGTGCACGATACCGTCGGAATGCTCGAGAAAGGATTCACGGAATGGTCCGTGCAGAATCCTACGGCACGCAGTAAGATCCTGTTCAAGGCCGCGGAGATCATGAGACAGGAGGTCGAGGGGCTGGCATCCGTGCTGACCGCAGAGCAGGGGAAACCGCTCCAAGAGGCGAGATACGAGATACTAGGTGCCGCGGCGGTCATGGACTTCTACGCTTCCGTTGCGGGAACGATCAGCGGCCAAACCCTGCCCAAGGCGGATTACGGCTACGCGTTCACTAAGAAGACACCGCTGGGAGTATGCGGTGCGATAATCCCTTGGAACATGCCCGCACTGATAATGGCATGGAAGATCTGCCCGGCACTGGTGTCCGGGAACACAATGATATTGAAGACGGCATCTGCCACTCCGCTTACTAACATCGGGATGGCGGACATATTATTCCGCGCCGGACTTCCAAGAGACGTTCTAGCCGTGATCACCGGAAGCGGCGCCGTTGCGGGCGCTGCCATAGCAGCAGACGAAAGGATTGGGCATCTCTCATTCACCGGGTCCGTTGAAACGGGGGACAGGATCGCAAAGACGATCAATCCCCGGAAGACGCGGCTGACCCTTGAGCTGGGAGGGAGCGATCCTATGATCGTTTGCGAGGACGCCGACATGGAGAGGGCTGTCAAAGGCGCAATCTCAGGAAGATTCTTCAACTGCGGCCAGACGTGCACGGCAGTCAAGAGGCTCTTCGTCGCAGAGACCATCGCCGACGAGTTCATATCCCAACTCAAAAAGGAAGCAGAAGCGATCAAAGTGGGGAACGGTGCCGCCGAAGGAACCACCATGGGTCCGCTGAACAGCGCCTCCGGGGTCAGGGATATGGAAGATGCCGTGAAGAGCATCGAAGACGGCGGGAGAATGGTTACCGGCGGCACCAGACTGGAGGGGCCGGGGAATTTCTACTCGCCGACTCTGATCGCAGACCCGGAGCCGGGAAACATGCTGATGACCGAGGAGATCTTCGGCCCGGTGCTTCCGATAGTGAGGTTCGGGGACCTGAGTGAAGCGATACGCATGGCTAACGACTCCAAATTCGGATTGGGGGCCTCGATATGGACCAAGGACATAGAAACGGCCTGCGAGGCCGCAGACCGAATAGAATGCGGCATCCTATGGATCAACCGCCATATGAGAATACCGCCGGAAGTGCCCTTCGGAGGCAGCAAGAACAGCGGCATAGGCCGCGAGAACGGCCTTAAGGCCCTGGAACAATACCTTACCGAGAAGACCGTTATCCTTACGCCTTGATCTTCAGCATGAGGGATTCGTAATTATCAAGCCCCCATGGATCTTGTTTCAAAAGCAAAAATGGAAAACTTACCGGGAGGGTAAATGGTGGACAAGGCGTGATGCACCGCAATTCTGGCCAGATTTTCCGATGAAAATCGGAAATCGACCTGCCAGACGGTAATTCGACTCCAATCACTGTCCATTTTCCTTGTTTTGTTGACGTACTTTTTGTGGTAGATATCACCGAGAGGTCTGCAAATATCTTACGGTGCCCAGGCACCGGGAAACCTCTTACAGAAATCACCTCAGAAGGAGGGTAGCAAATGTCGAACGAGACACAGGTAAAAACAGAACAGAACGGAGCATTGAACAAGCTCAAGGCGGAGTTTGGTCAGGTCAATCTCTCCGACGGGAACGAACAGAAGAAGGCTGCCGCGCTCAGCTTCAGCGGCGGAGGGCTCTACATCGGACTCAAGCTCAACTCCAAGACCAATCCGAGGACCGGAGCCATCGAGGAGTCCCCCCGCATCACCGCGATCTACGGCAAGAACAACTATCTCGACCTCCCGATCAACGGAAAGTGGTGGAAGAAGTTCGCCGACTTCGCGATGAAGATGAGCGTCGCCCTCGACGGTGTAGCGATGGTGTCCGCCAACAGCAACGGAGACGAAGAGTACGCCAAGCAGTTGATGGCGAAGTTCAGAGGTGCATGAGTAAGAAGGGGGAGTACGTCATCGATCATTGGTATTTCTTCCGTCATGCCGAGGTCTGCAAGAAGCGCTACCGCGCCGATACCTTGGAGGAGGCGAAGGAGAGACTCGACAAGCTCGTCTCCCTCGGAACAACCTCCAGGGTCAGGATCTCCAAGCAGGGCATGGGAAGGAAGCTGTCTGTCATCTCCGTATGGCAGGCTCCCTGACGGCTCATCACTGAAACCAGCGGAGGAACAGGGTATGCCCGTCTTTTCTGCATCCCATTCACAATTTTGATTGCCTCCAATAAAGACCGGTGCAAAGAAGCTACAATCACAGCCATGGCGGTGGAGTTAGCAAACAAGACAGTTATAGCGGATGTGCCCGTGTATCCACTAGTAATGTCCATCATAGATGAGAATGCGTCAGACATAACCAAGAAGGATATTTTCAGGCTCATCAATAAGACGGATAAGACCTTCTCTAGTCCCAATGAAGTAGAAAACGGGATTGTCCCGTATTTGAAGACGTGCGGCTTATCGGAAGCCTGATCTAGATATGAGGGCAAAATGCTGGAGATTTATTCAGCCAATGTAAACAAATCGGGAGAGGTCACCGAATACCGCAGAATTCGGACAAGCACGAGATTACGGAATCCGTAGTGAGCTCACACGAGATTCGCAATTCTTTGCCCAACGTCACTTGTCTTAGTCTCGTCTAAGGATCCCAATTTTCAGGCCTCAGGAAATACGACATTTGACGTGATTTATTGACAGTTCGCTCCTTGACCTTGGTGGTTTGTGCGGTGTTCTCAAATTTCCATTGCAGAACTGAAACTTCGTGTCCACAGATACCCAGAGAATTGAAAAACGACGCATCAGCCATATCCCAACATGTCTGAAGTCGTTATGCCCGCAAATGCAAAGGAAAGAGGGTTTATCGAGGTATCCCGAATTCTATGTATTGAACGCACTGATTCTTAACTGAAAATCTAAAACATGGAGCATTATTCAATAATATACCACGTAGTCCGGCAAATCCTCTCCGCAGAATTCCTCTAATGTCTTCCCGGTGTTGCAAAGCTTCCTTTCCGGACGGACCTCCTTTTTTAGGAGGTTGCTTCCGACTTCCTTTTCTTACCATTAAAGAAAATATTACTGATATGTTTTGTAGCGAATGCGAAGACAATAGACAAAATGAAACTGAATATGAAGCACGTCATCATATCCGGGAACCATTCTTTGGAGACCAGAATCATCACTCCATGAATTATATAAAATTCATATGATATTTCACCCATAAAGTCGGTCAAAGGGGAAAGTGCGTCCAAGCCTGCTATGATTAGCAGTATTGTTATCAGGGGCAGAATTACAGCCAGGTTGTCAAGATGGCCCAGCTGAATTCCTGAAACATAATAGACGATATTGCAGAGAAGCAATGTGGTCAACCACCATATAGTATTGTTTTTTCTCATAACCAACGAGGCCAGCAATATTGTCCCGACCAACAAACATTGGAGGTTTCCATAGACCAGATTGTTGATTGCCGGTTCCAGGTACTTAGAAACAGCATACGCCAAGATTGCCGTTGCACATATTGAAACAATCAGAATATTGTGTGGCCGGACCGACTCAATTCGGTCTCTGTAATATGACCATATGAGGCCCACAGGAAACATCATACCGGAGCCATACCACATAGGCAACTGCTGGGATAGCAGCACCATCATAACAAAGACCATTGCTGTGACCGCGGCAATGGCCAGTTTGGGTTTCAAATATTTGAACGAAACATAGAAAAACATATAGAAAAAAATCAGTTCGACCACGAACCATGTGACGGTTGACGCAGGTCCACCAGAAATGATGTCAAAAAGATATCTTTGATCGCTGAGTATCGAGTGATTATCGAAAACAAACAATTGAAAAACCAAAACAAACAATCCTGCAATCCAGACCGGGACTAGGAGCCTTGCCGTCTTCTTTCCGATGAAATCATCTAGATAATTCTTTTTGCTCTTGAAGCTCTCCATCAGTCCAAAGCCAGAGAGCATGAAGAATGCGCCCACCAGTAGATGCCCCACTCCAGGCACAGTCTCATAAGGGAACATGCCCGCAAAATGAAAAATGAAAATGCCCACAATGAGCATTCCCCGTAGCCTGTTCGTCCTTTCAATGGAAAACGCACTATCTGGTTTCGACACGGGGACTATACCTCTGATGAGTTATTAAATTGTTTTATTCAGTAATATACAACATAATCTGGTAGATCCTCACCGCAGAACTCTTCCAGCGTCTTTCCCGTTCTGCGAAGCTTCCTTTCCGATCTTAATCGGATCATCCTAAGTGAGTCTTGAGACATCTTGTATTCTTGTGAAATACTCAATGAGGACTCTCCGCGATTGCTCTCATTATTGTCGAGGATCTCCTGGATGATGCCGCGCTCGCACCCGGTGACCTGAGCGATGCTGAGGAGAGCGCTGGCCAGATCCGTAAATCTATCAAAGAGCTAATTAGTTAACTAAAATCGGGATGTATATAGAGCCGTTAAGGCTTAATCTTAATCGACCCACAAGAACCTCGTCAACGACTTAAACAATATAACGCACAATCGCTACGGGGACTCAGAAAACGTGGGTGAAATACGTAGGAACAAGCTCGTCGGCGGCATCCCAGTTCTCCTCACCCACGACGGCCCATATCTTATCCCAACCGCGACGGTTGAAATTATGGACCGCTTCCTTGGTGATGCCCCAGTGCTTGGCCAGATCCCCGAAGGCGTGATTGGGGTTCAGGACGGCTATCGCCTCACGGAACGTCAGATCGCACTTCTCCTGCAGCCTGTATACCATCAATGCGAATTCTTCTTCGCTCGCTCCTTGGAACCATTGCAGAGATTCAGACATGAATCATAACATAATGGTTATGATATTTATTTCTTTTTCAATTGCGCAAGTCTCCTCTTCGCAGATACGTCCGGATACCCCAGACCCTTCAGGTTCAGATTCGCTATATTGGACTTGTCGAAATTCTTCTCCACCGAGGCTATGGCCCTCTGCCCTCTCAATCCGGTGCTGCCGGTCTCAGAGGATCCTGCGTAAAGCTCTCTGTCTTCGGAGATCATGGTCTTTGCATCCTTGCCATTCTTCGGGACCAAAGCATGATAGCCTGCATTGTTCGGCTGCTTGTAATTCCTCTGCCTGGCGAGCGTTTCCGACACCGTCGCGGCCTCTTCGAGCGCAACATCGTCCCTGTGCACGGCGACTCTGTGGGGGTCCCTCGAGCGCGTCTTCGTAAGAGTCTTTCCGCGCTTGGCATCCACCTGTCGTGCGTGATGCACCGCCTCATGCAGCAGCGTGTCCCCGTCATCGACGTAACGGGGGTCTATCCTGATCAGATGGGACATCCCGTCTTTTCGTCCGTGATATTCTCCGGCCACGTTGTCCTTGAGCTTGACGATATCTATAGTCATGCCGTTCTTGAATATCTCCTTCTGTTCCCTTATAGTGAAGCTGTTGGTCAGAACGTTTCTAATCGTCTTCTGATCCTGCTTCGTGCCGCCTATGATTGCTACTTTGCCCTGAGCCTCCCTGCGCCCTTCCGACTGTAAATTCGCAAGCTCAAATATCCCGCTGCCGGGGTCGTCTATCCCCTGGACATCGGAAGTGTTGGGTCTCGCCCACCATTCCGCCACATCCTCTGGCTTCAGGTCTCCCTTGAGGGTTGTTTTGGCATACGAGCTCTGATCTATGCGTATGTTGCGACGTTCCGTTTTAGGACCTGTCCCCTCAGTCACATTGATGAATCTCGCAGATAGCGCGTACTTCGGCACATTCCCCTTCTCATCAACAGGGATCCTGTACTTCTGTCTGTTCACCGTGACCGTCTCCGTCTTGACCTCCTTGAACCGCGAACCCACGGGTGCCAATTTGGCGCCGTTCCTAAGCGGTGCCTGTTTCCCCTCGGCGAACCTGCCCAGCTCGTCTCTAGGCTGCTTCCTAGCGCGTTTGCTTTGAGCTTTCGCGAGCTTCGTCTTCGCCACCATGGAGCTCACCCCTTTCTCTTCCTGCGTGCCTTGTCGGCAGGCTTGGCCAGCTTTATCTGCACGATCGCGCCGCCGTTCTTCTCCCGGGTCCGTGTCTGCGAGATCGTTCTGTCCACTTTGGCCCGCTCTTTGGCATTGCGGATCCTGTCCCTCTCGATCTTGTTGATCTTCATCTGATCGCTCAGTGAGCGGTCTCTCTTCCAAAAGCTCATTTCCTCCCTCCTTTCTTCGCCTTCATGCTCTTGGCCACCTCTGTAGGGGTGACCTTGGCCACGGATACTTTCTCCTGTGGCTTCTTCACTATGCTCTTCTTCTTTACAGGCATCCCGGACTGGCGGACCGTGTCCGCAGCCCTGCTTGGACGCTTCTCGATTGGTGTATCTTCACGTTTACCCCCCTACTTTTCGTCTCTTTTTCTCTGTCTTTTTTACTGTCTGGCTCTTCCTCCTTAGTCTTAACATTTGCATTCACCCCCTGTGCTTTCGGCCGAGGGCTCGAAACCCCCTGCACCGTCCCCCCAATTAGGTTTTATATGTGCGCCCTCGCACGTGCCGATTTGACTTTTTTTATGGTCGCCGAACTCTTTCTTGTGGTGGTATTGGAGTAGCTGCTCAGACTCTCCCTCGATAAAGGATATGGTGCTCCACTTGATCCCTGACAGCCTGGCCCTCTCTACCCTGCAGGCCTGCTTGACTCGGTCCGCCTTGGCACCGGTAAGGTCCGGGCCCGATTCCTCTTCCTCTTTGACGTCCCATTGTCAAAGTATTCCCCGATCATGCCCGGTCCCTCCTGACGGCCTGCACAGCATAGATTGCGCATCTTGCGATGGCCATCGCGACGATGATCCACAGAATCATGTGCATCAGAACCTCCAGGGGAGCCAGCCCCATAGGCCCTCGTTGCCGAGTGCAACATGTGCTATCCAGTCGCTCATATTCCGCCACCTCCGCCCGACTGACCGGGCAGGTCCGGGACCGCAGTCATGTTCAGATCTTCCACCGTCGCTTCCGCATCCATCCTGCAGATCGATCTGCGGTTTCCATCGAAGTCGACATAATCCACGTCAAGGGAGAAGGGACGTACGGCCTGCCGAGGACCGTTCCTCTGCATCCGGATGTCCGCGAAATCCTCCCTCTGTACCTCATCCTACGTAAAAAATGGTTGGTGGACAATAACCTGAACTCACACGCGCTTTTTCTGTCGAAAAACGGCACGGACGGGTATCTTTCCGGCAACGCGATTCGCAGGATAAAGGCTGTTGTGGAGGACGATCTGAACGTGAAATTCGACCTCCGCATGTGCCGCAGGACGTTCGGACAGAGATATCTGGACAGTGACGTCGACATCGAATCGGTGTCGGTATTGATGGGACATGCGAGCACCAAGACCACGGAGGGATTCTACAGCAGAAAGAGGCTCAACAAGGCCATAGACAACGCAAGGAACTCATGGTTGTCCAGTGGTGGACAGTGACACTGTCCATTTTTCGATGATCTGGGTAGTGGTTAGTGGTGGACAAGGCGTGATTCGAACACGCGACTTCTGCCTTGCGAAGGCAGCGATCTACCGGGCTGATCTACTTGCCCATTGTGACCCGAACATTCCAGCGTAGGATATAAAGGTTTCAATCCGCGACAGGTTCGTCATCCGTTCTCTCCTTGGATATGTAGATGAAGAACAGAGCTATCATCGTGGAAACGAGCATCAAACCCCACAGAAGAGAGAAATCCTCGACCGCATACGGCTTGGATACAATGAAGCCGGCCAGGGTCGTGCTCAGGGAAGCGCCCAGGAAGAGGAACACCGTCATGGCGGAGGTGGACGCTCCCGCAACGGAAACGGGGAACCACTCTTTGACCTGGGTGAACGAAAGGGACATTATGCCGCTCAGGAAACCGAACAGGGAGCAGATCAGGAGCCAGAACCAATACATCTCTATCTTCCCGGCGAAGAACCACAATACCGCCCATACGGCGGCGTAGCCCATCGTTCCGTAGAGCATGGTGAGCCTCTTCGACTTAACGATGCCCCTGCCTATCAGGATCCCCGTCAGAACGGTGCTAAGCACCTTACCGATACCTATCATGCTGGCAAGCCAGGCGGCGCCCCACAGGAAATCGTAGAATGTGACGAAGTAAGTATATGATAAAGCGCTCTGGAAGACCATTATCGAACCGTAGACCAGGAAGTAGGAGATAGCCATGGGCCAGAACTTCCTGCCACTGGAGAACACCATCCTCAGGCCGCGGAACATCTCGGCGGTCCTGCCCTTATTGTAATTCGTTTCGGGACCGTTCCTGACCGTGGTTGCGCACAGGACCGCCAATACCATTGTGATGAGGCCGAGGATGAGGAACGTGTCCCTCCATCCCGCCGCATCCACGATAATGCGCAGAGGCCCCGATCCCGCTATCGCTCCCAGGTTCCCGACGGCTATGACTATGCCTGTAAGCTGGGGGAAGTACTCCTTGGGGAACCAGACCGCTATCACTTTGAGCAAAGGTATGTAAACCGCGGCCATCCCGGCCGCTATTAGTATCTTACCTATCATCACGGCGGTGAAGTCTGCGCTGAAGGCAGTGATCGCCGACCCCAAGGCAGCCACCGCGAGAAGGGATGCGGACGTCCATCTGGGACCGAACCTGTCGGCCAGAAGGCCCGCGGGGATCTGCATCACGGCATACGTCCAGAAATAGATCGAGCTAAGGAACGACACGTTTCCTCCAAGCTCGTCTATTATGTCCCCTCCGACGACATTGACGGAGACTCTGTGGAAATAGACGAAGAAATATGCCAGAATAAGAGTGCCGAACATCAGCCAAACGTACAGCCATTTCTTTGAGTACGGCGTCATCTTCTGTACTGCGCTGTCGCTGCCGGCTGCTTCTGCCACGGATGTTCGCACTAAGAACGCCGTATATAATCGAATCGGAGGAACAAGGCCATAAAAGAAGTAACGAACGTGAACATCGCGGACGATGCCTCCGCCGTCACGCTCTCCCGGAGAAAGATGCGCGTCGTCGGAGAAGACATGACCTTCATATGTTGTATGAGATTCTCTGTGCTGGCACTTTCGATATAAGGCCTTCCTGGTATATGGGACGCCGTATTCGCGGACGTCGGAGCATCGATCATCCCAGCGACGGATTCGGAATGCCTATTGGAAGCGAACGACATCTAATATACTCCGCAGGCCGGTACATCCCTGGGGATATAAATGGTGAAATTGACCGAAGAGATGATCGCAACACTGTCAGAGACCAGGATATTCATGGTCGCCACCGCATCCAAATCCGGAGTGCCGAATGTTGTGCCTGTGGGAATGATCTTCCTGAAGGATGACAAGGAGACCTTCTGGCTCGTAGACAACTACTTCGACAAGACCCTCAGGAACTTGAAGGAGAACCCAGTGCTCTCATTCTCCGCCCTGAGCCAGTCCGGTACTCCTATTCAGATCAAATGCGATGCGGAGATCGAGACGTCGGGAAAGGATTACGACGAGGCTGTAAGGATCGCCCATGCCAAGAAGGAGACTTACCCCGCCAAGAGCCTGATCAAACTTAGAGTTAGGGAGATCTACTCCGTCAAGCCCGGCGAGGGCGCCGGTAAGAAGCTGCTCTAGTCCTTTTCAGGCATCATGTATGCCTGGGCCCCGCCCAGCAGCATTCCCAGAGGCACCAGCACGAAGGCCGCCGGCATATCCGCCGAGAAGTAAAGGAAAATCCCCATTGCAACTCCGAGGACACCGCCTATCAATGCGGCGGCGATCACTTTGGCCTTCTTGCCGGATTCCATTCTCAGACCTTCCTTTTCAGCGCATTCTCGATATCGGAAACGGTCCTGTCGACGATCTCCGCGGCCCCGCCGGTATACTTCGACGGGTCCATGGCGTCCATTATCTCCGCCTCCGTCATGAACGTGAGCTTCCTGGATGCCATCATCCCGATGACGACGTCCCGGAGCTGCCTCCCGTCGCCCATCGCGGTCATAGAAGCTTCCCGTATCAGCTCGTGGGCATCCTGCCTTCCCATGCCCTTCTCGGTCATCCTCATCATCAGGGCCTCGGCCAT